>Ga0075364_10000586_pt1 | contig 18756 bp, 14 predicted proteins | sample EndMetdeltDD1764_FD_71517 | JGI IMG/M metagenome (GOLD analysis project Ga0075364, IMG submission 71517) | Populus endosphere microbial communities from Tennessee, USA - Endosphere MetaG P. deltoides DD176-4 | ecosystem: Host-associated > Plants > Roots > Endosphere | place: USA: Tennessee...
GTCCAGATCAGCGTTCCGTCGTCGGCCACGGCATGCCAGAGCTTCGCCGTCACGGCGACCACGACCAACGACACTGGGGGTGGCTGGAGCGCCAACGTTGTCGGCTCCCATTCGGGTAAGACGTGGACCCTCTCGGCACCGAACAGTGACTCCGCCTACACCATCACGTTTACATACACCGCGACGGGACTCGGAGGACAAACTGCGAGCGTGTCCAAGTCGACGACGATCTTCCCGAACACGATCACCACGTGCTGAGATGCCGACGGTCAGCCTCGTGACACCCCACCCGGCGCGATGACCGCCAACGGGTACGTCGTCCGCATCGCCGACGGACAGAGCTGCGGCGGCTCGGCGTCGGTCGAGGTTCCGATCGTGATCGGCCGCGAGGGTGACCTGGCGGTCGACGATCGCACCGTCAGCAGACGACATGCGCTCGTCGAGCCCGGCCTCGACAGCATCCGCATCCGCGACCTGGGATCGACCGCCGGCGTTGTCGTCAACGGCACGGCAACGCGTTCGACCGACCTGGCGGCGGGTGACTCGATCCTTCTTGGTCAGACGACCCTGCGGGTGCTGCGCTTGGTGCGGTACTCCGACGCCGCGGCGGGCCCGGCGATACGAATCCGCCACCGCGGCAAGGATCGCGTCGTCGCGCTGCACGATGGGGCGACGATCGGTCGGGACGCTGACTGCGACATTCGAATCGACGACGACACGGTCTCGCGGCGGCACGCTGTCGTGCGCATCGCCGGTGGACGCGTGCATCTGGAAGACCTGCACTCGGCCAACGGAACGCGGGTCGGCGAGCGGCCGCTCCGCGACAGCATCACGCTCGCGGACGGAGTCACGATCGGACTCGGAATGTCGTCCGCGCAACTCACCTTCTCCGAGGGCGCCGCGGGAGAGCCGATCACCATCCGACTCTCGGCGGAGGGCTCCGGGCGCGCCGAAACCGTGCAGGTCGACGCCGCCGCTGACGCGACGGTCGCGGAGGTGACCCGCGACCTGGCCTGCTTCGTCGACGTCCCCGATCAGGAGTTGTTGCTGTATCGGCTGGAGGATGGTGCGCTCCTGCATCCGGACGATCGGTGGTCGGCGACGGGTGTGCGTCAGGGAGATCACTACGTGATCGGAGTCGGCGACGCATCCTCCGTCACCGCTGCGCCAGGACGCCATTGGCCGCATCGGTCCACCACCACCCTCAACCAACTGCCGCGCACGGTGTGGCCGGAACCGGCGTACGTCGTCGAACGGATCGATCCACCGGAGTCGGCCTCGTTGAAGGGACGCGGCGTGCAGTGGCAGGTCGCCGGCGGTATCGGTGCGACGATCCTCGGCCTCACGTTGGTGCTCACCAATCCGAGCTACGCCGTGTTCGGCATCATCACCGGAGGGATCGGAGTGATCAGCATCGCCGCCTCGATTCTCGGCGAGCAGTCGCGGCGCAAATCTCGGATCAAGGAGTACCGCGGCCGGCTTGCCGCTCTCGATGCTGCGCTCGGGCAGGCTCGGATCCGGCAGGCAGCCTCGCTGCACGACCTGTCGCCGTCGGTGGAAACGCTCGAAGCGTGGCTGTCCACGTCGTCCTCGCGGATATGGGAGCGTCGACCGACCGATGAAGATGCGCTCCGGCCGACGATCGGCATCGGCCGGAGGTCGACACGCATTGCTGTAGAGCGCACCACGCGCACCGACTCGCCTCACGCCGCAGAGCTCAGCGAGGTCATTGCGCGGCACGCGCACCTGGATCGCGTCCCAGTCGGCGGACCCGGCCCGCACGACGGTTCGTTGGGTGTGTGCGGCCCATCCGACACCGTCAACTCACTCCTCGCACGCATCATCATCGAAGCGGCGATGCTCCATCCGCCCAATCAACTCGCGATCTGGGTCGCCGCGTCCGCGCCAGGATGGGAGTGGTGCCGCTGGCTCCCCCACGTCACCGGCGGCGGAGTGTCGCAAGACCCCTCTCAGGCATCGGCTCTCGTCGCAATGGTGTCGCGCGAAGAGGGCGGTCGCGACGCCTCGCGCGCAGGCATGCTCCACCTCGTCGTCGTGCCCGACGCCTCGCGGCAGTCGGCTGACGCGTTCCGCGAGTCGGCGCACGGCTCGCAGCTCTTGGTGGTTGGCTCGTCGGACCAACGCGTCCTGCCCAGCGGACTCACCGCCGTGCTGCAGATCGACAGTCATGGCCGCGGCAGTGTCATCGGGTCGTATCGTGACGCTCCAGAGGGCGACATCGACATCTGCGGGATCAGCGACGAGCAGGCCGAGCGGCTCGCGGTCAGCCTCGGCCGGCTTGGTGGTCGTGGCGGGCGAAGCGGCCCGTCCGGATTGGTGGAGCTGCTCGGGCTCGGCACGGCGACGCAACCCGACGTGATCGGCGCGTGGAAGCAACCGCCCTCGCAGGCGCTCACCGTTGCTGTCGGCTCAGACGATTCTGGCGCTCCCGTCACGGTCGGGTTCCGCCGCGACGGCCCGCACGGGATGATCGCCGGTACCACTGGCTCGGGGAAGAGCGAGCTGATGCAGACGATCCTCACCGCGCTCGCGCTGACTCACTCACCCGAACGGCTCAATCTGTTCCTCGTCGACTTCAAGGGCGGCTCGACGTTCGCGCCGCTGGCGACGTTGCCGCACGTCGCTGGACTCGTGACCGACCTGGAAAGCGACTCATCGCTCGCGCTTCGTGCGCTCACCGCCCTGGACGCCGAGATCGATCGGCGCAAGCGAGTGCTCGAATCGGCCCGAGTACCGGACGTCATCGCGTACGCGCGAGCGGGCACAGATGGTCGCGAGCCCCTCCCGGACCTCCTCGTGGTGATCGACGAGTTCGCATTGTTGATGGAACGACAACCGGAAGTGCGCGATCGGCTGGACACCATCGCAACCCAAGGCCGGAGCCTCGGGATCCACATGCTGCTCGCGACGCAGAGCCCGTCGGGGGTCATCACCCACGCGATTCGCACGAACACCAACCTGTGGATCTGCCTGCGCGTCGTCGTCGAATCGGAGTCGATGGAGATCCTCGGAACTCGCGATGCCGCGCACATCCCCGACGCCTCGCCCGGCCGAGCGATCATCCGCCTCGGTGCCGGACGCGACCTGCGCACCTTTCAAGCCGCTCGAATCGCCCGCCCGGTGCCCGATCAGGACTCACGGGTACGCATAACACCCTTGGGTGGAGCGATGCGTTCGATCCGGCTGCCAAAGGCACTCGCAACCGAGCTCGATGTCGTGGTCGGACACATCAGGGCGGCCGCCGATCAGTTGGGCCTGAGCGCGGTGACACCCCTGTGGTTGCCGCCGCTCCCGAAGGACCTTCCCGCAGACGCGATCATCAGCGATCCTCGGCGGACAGATCGCCTCACCGCCGTGATCGGGCTCGCCGACCACCCACGGCGCCACGCTCAGGTCCCATTCGAGTTCGATCTGTCGGCCTCCGGGCACGCGTTGGTGTCCGGCGTGTTCGGTTTCGGCAAGACGACGGCTTTGTGGCAAGTGGCAGCCGACCTGGCCAACCACTACTCGCCCGAAGATGTGCACATCTACGCCATCGACGCCGGTGCCGGCAGCCTCGGACCTCTGGTCGACCTTCCCCACGTCGGCGACGTCGTGGGGGCCAACGAGGTCGAACGCCTGACCCGTCTGATCGACCGTCTGACCCGTGCGATCGACTCACGTCGCGAAGAGCTCGCGATCGCCGGAGCGGGCGACTTCTTGCGTTGGCGGGCCAATGGCGGCACCGCGCCATGGACCGTGTTGCTGGTCGACGACTACTCGGCGTTTCGCGAGGTGGCCGAGCAGGTGGAGACGGGCCGGCTGCTCGAGCGTTTCAACTCTCTGCTGCAGAACGGCCCAGCGGTCGGCATCCACATCGTCGTCTCGACGGCCCAGACCAACGACCTCCGCGCGCGCGAGCACAACCTGATCCTCGCCCGGCTCATCCTCCGCGCGGCCGACAGCTCCGAGTACGGGCTCGTCGACGTCCGGCTCGCGCCGAACGAGATGCCGAACCTGCCACCTGGTCGTGGCCTGACGGCGGGCGGCGTCGAGGTGCAGGTGGTTCGCCCCGATCTGGCCGCCTTCATCGATGTGGTCGACCGATGGGCGGCTGTGCCCCCCGCGCGTCTGGCGCGCCCGGTACCGCGCTTGCCCCTCGAGGTCCGCCGCGAGCAGATCGCCCCACGACGCGGCGAGCTCGTGATCGGCCTCGGCGGACCCGATATCGAGCCGGTGTCGATCCCGTTCGACGGTGGGTCGGCTGTCATGCTGATCGCCGGCGCCTCTCAATCCGGCCGGAGCTCGACGCTGGTGTCCCTGCTCGCTTCGATTGGCCCGGAACCGAGCCAGGTGCTGGTGATCGCGCCCCGCCCGAATGCGTTGCGCGAGTTCGCGTGCAGCAAAGGCTTCACCCTGCACTCGTCGACGATGGGAGTCGACGACGCGCTCGACGCGTTCGCGGTCTCGACCGAGCCTGGACGCGTTCTCGTGATCGACGACGCGGAGATGATCAGCAGTCTGAGCGGTGTGAGCGCACGTCTCGAGCAGGTCGTGCGCAATTCCACAGAGACCGGTACGACGGTGCTCGTGGCTGCCCGCGTGAACGACCTGTCCGGGATGTTCGATCCGTGGGCCCGCTATGTCATGAGCCTGCGCCGGGTCGTGCTGCTCTGGCCGACCGTGGACGACGCGTTCATGTTCGGAGTGAAGCTGCCCGCGATCCCACCTCCGCTCGTGCCGGGCCGTGGGATCCTCGTCGATCGCACCCGCGCGATGGTGGTACAAGTGGCATTGTTGAGCGACACGCTCGCCGGATCGGAGCGGAACTCATGACAGACGACGATCTGGTCGGCGCACTGCGGGTCGCGATCACACGTGCGGACCCGAGCTGGGTCAATCAGACGTCGCACCTCCGCAGGAGATTGGAGGAGGAGCTCGGCACCGACGCGCGCGGCCATCGAACCCAGATCCATCAGCTGATCGTCGCCGCTGAAGAGCGTGTACCGCTCCGCCTGAAGCGCAATGGGTGGTCCCCGATCGAACGGGACGAGCTCGTCCAACTGCTGGTCACGACGCGTGGCTGGACGGCTGACGCGTCGAGGTGGGCGGTCACCACATGGGCTGTCGCCCTCGGTCTGACGAGCGAGCGGCCAGTAACCCCAGCTCCCGCAACTCGGTCGCCGTCGTCGCCCGTCAAGGTCAACCCGCCAAGGACCGTCGAGCCGAACTCGGACCGCCCCGATGCGACGGCGCTGCCGCTCGATTCGATTCGATCGGCAACGGCACTGCCCACCGACATGCCCGATTCCACCAGCGTCCCGTCTGAGTTGGTGCCCAGCGCAACCGACGCTCGGTCAGCGCCGCACACTTCGCCACCGGACCGAGCTGTGGCGAGCCGCGCCCACGTCGTCGCCAGCCCGTCTCCGGTCCAGCCTCCGATCTCGCCTCCGCTCCAGCCTCCGGTGGCGTCGCCGGTTCCGGTCACGCCGCTGGTCCCGGTCACGCCGCTGGTCCCGCCTCCACTCCAGCACCCAGTCGCGTCGCCTGCCACGCCTCTGGTACCTGCCACGGTCGAGGCTGTCCACGCACGGCCGGCACCGAGGCCTCTCCCGCCGAACGCCTCCACTGACACCTTGCCGAGGAAGGGAACGAAGAAGTGCACCGCCCGGGCCGCAGCGTTCCTCGGGCGGGACATCGACGTCGCCTACGAGGCCAAGGCGGGCGCCAGCCCTGGGTGGCTGTTGTGCCTCCTGCCCCTCCTGCTCGCCGCCTTCGTTCAGCCCCCGACCGTGCTGAGCGCGGTGGTCGTCGCGGCCTTCTTCCCGCTGATGTTCATCGGGAATTTTCTGTGGCCGTCACGATTCGTCGCGATTGCGGGCGACGACGTGTGGCTGCTGTCCAAGAAGCGGGGCCGCAGTCTGGAGGTGACAGGGATGATCGGGCACACCACACGCGACCGCATCAAGTTTCGCGGCGGTGGGCCATTCCCGTCCGTGTGGTTGGCAGACATCCCGCTCTGGTTCGTGTCTCCATTCCGCCGCGCGGCACGGCGACTGCCGGCAGCACCGACCGAGGAGGTCGCGCGATGAACGCGGTCAACGACTCAGCACAGGATCGTCGCCGTACTCCGCCCGAGCATGATGCGTGTCCCGGGCAACAGGCCGACGGACCGACCCGGATCGGCGACCGTGCGGTCGCCATTCGGCAGCGCGATCTGCCATTGGTGCGGTGTCTCGTTGCGGAGGCCCCATTGTCCGGGTTTCGTGGGATGACGGACGACCCGCGCCACGATGCGGTCGAAGTCGTAGTTCAAGTCGAGGTGATGCTGCGACACCACCGTTCCTTCGTTGAGTACCAACGGCCGGCCGTCGATCGCAACCCGGACCGGGTCACCGATGGGGCGATCACAGCTCCAACACGTCGCGTCGGCGACTCCCTCGCGCCAGAAGTTCTCCTTCGAGCATGCCGGGCAGCGCACGATCAGGTCGCGCGACCTGGCGAGCGCAGAACGCCACACGCTCTCGCGGACGCGGCCGTTCGACGGATCGGAGAGACCGGTGGTGAACGCCTGAATGAAAAGCCGCCGGATGTGCTCTGGGTAGAGGCTCCAATTCGTCAGCACCGAGGCGTGGAGCTCGGGCACTGGGGCGTTCGAGGCGTCATCGGGGTCGAAGACGAACTTCGGATCCCGACCGAACAGCGCGCTCTCGGCGTGTTCGTCCCAGACCGGGAACTCGAGCTCGCGCCGCCCGACGAGCGGATGTCCGACCATCAGGACATAGAACAGCAGCACCGACAGCGAGTACAGGTCGGTGGCGGTGCTCGGAGCTGCTTCCCGTCGGACCACTTCCGGTGCCATGAAGCGCCGTGTGCCGAGGACGGCCGACGTGGAAACTCCGTCGACACCGACGTTGTCGGTGTCACAGATCATCGGCCGTCCAGTGTGGGGATCGAAGAACACGTTGCCGAAGCTGATGTCTCGATAACAGAGCCCCTGACTGTGCAGGCGAAGAAAGGTGTCGGAGAGCTCCATCCCGAGTGTGCACACCGTCGAGAAGGACACGTCGACTTTTCCGGTGAGCAGATCGGCGAGACCGACCGACGAATGGGCACGCAACGGCATCAGGTAGCCGAAGCCCGGGTGTTCGCTCGACACGGCGATCTCCGTCGGCCACAAGAACCGCTCGTCGGGCGACCCGCGCTCGACCAGCTCCGTGATCGCTGCTCGCTGTCGATCGATCGAAAGACTCGGGAAGTACCACTTCAGCGCCTGGTGCTCGCCGGTCGGCTCCACCACGACGTCGTAGACCGAGCCCTGACTCCCCTCGCCGAGGAACCGGCGCACAGTCGCGGCACGACGCGACTGAGGGAGCTGAACCGTGCTCCCCGTCACCAGACCACTCATTCGTCCCCTCCGGTCGACCGGAGCTGCATGTTAACGCGACTCGTTTTTCCATGCCGAGAGGGATCGTCATGACCGAGCGACCGGGTTCGAGGCTGGCCGCACGGCCGTTGCATTTCTTCATCATCGCCGACTGCTCCGGGTCGATGGCCGCCGACGGCAAGATGCAATCGCTCAACAACGCCATCCGCGAGATGCTGCCTCACCTCGTCGACGTCGCCAGCCAGAACCCACACGCCGATCTGTTGATCCGGTCGATCGCTTTCTCGTCGGGCGCGCGGTGGCACATCGAGACGCCGACACCGGTCGCTCGCGTCGGGTGGCAGAACCTCACGACCGGGGGCTACACCGACATGGGGGCGGCGCTCGACCTCCTTGCACCGCAGCTCGGTCCGCCGGCGATGGAAGAGCGCGCCCTCCCGCCGGCGATACTCCTGGTCTCGGACGGTATGCCGACCGACGACTACAAACCAGCGTTGGCTCGCTTCCTGGACGAACCGATGGGCCGCCGCGCAGTTCGCATGGCCGTGGGCATCGGCCGGGACGCCGACGTCGAGGTGCTCGAGCGGTTCATCGGATCCTCGGGGCAGGGTGTGCTCACCGCGAACAACCCGGAGCAGCTCGTCCGCATGATCCGCTGGGCATCGACGCACGCATCTCGTGTGGCCTCGAACCTCGCCCCGGCGAATCCGACCGTGGCACCACTCAGCAACGACGACGTGTCCAGCCCGGCGGAGCTGATCTGGTGACGACCCGGGCGGGACACTGGGGTGCGGCGACGGCAAGCGTGCGCGGCGGGTCGCACGAGCGCGACGGCAGGCCGAACCAGGACGCGGTGCGGGTGGTGCAGGGTGGGGGATCGACGTTGGGTCTCGTCGCCGCGGTGTGCGACGGTCACGGCGGCGAACGATATGTGCGGAGTGACGTCGGATCACGGCTCGGCGCTGAGGTCGCCTGCGAGGTCGGACGCCGCGCCCTCGACCAGCTTGGACCGGCGCCGTCGCCGGAGGCCGTGCGCACCCAACTCTCCGGGCCCTTGGCACAGGCGATTGTCGGCAAGTGGCGCGAACGAGTCCTCGACGACCTCGGACGGCGGTCCTTCACCGACGCCGAGCGTGCTCGCGCCGGCGCCCCGCTCGACGCCGAACCGTTGATCGCGTACGGGTGCACGCTCCTCCTCGCTGTCGTCGCGCAGAGCTGGATCGGCCTGCTGCAGATCGGAGACGGTGATGTCACCGCCGTGCGTGACAACCAAGCAGACGCCCCGGTGCCGAGCGACGATCGGCTGGTCGGCGGCGAGACGACATCGCTGTGCCTGCCCACTGCCGTGGACGACGCACGCATCAGCGTGCTCACCGAGCCCCTTCCGTCGGTACTGATCCTCACGAGCGACGGCTACGCCAATTCCTTCGCCAGCCCGACGTGGCGAACCGACGCAGGGGTCGACCTGCGTGATCACGTCGTCCACCTCGGACTCGACGAGGTCGAGACACGACTTCCCGGATGGCTCGCCGATTCAGCAGCGGCCGGCGGCGACGACGTGTCGATGGCCCTCATCGCGCGCGTCGAGACCGCTGCCCTTGCTCCGCCGCTCGCCGCCGCGCGGATCGCTTCTGCTCCGCCGGCGCCGGCGCCACGTCGATCGGCGAGGAACAGAGGACCGGTGCTGGGGGCCGTGGCGGCCGCGCTGCTGGTGGGTGGCGCCGCAGGATGGGTCATCGCCGGCGGTGAAGACAGCGATGGTGGCCCCGTCGCTTCGGCGTCGTCCGCATTACCGACGCTCGGCACAGCCACCGCGACCAGCCCGGAGATCATCGCACCGTCCTCGACCGCAGATCTCACCATCACCACCAAGCCGACCCCGGCGACCACCACGACCACGACGAAACCCAAACCGCCGCCCACAACCGTCGCACCGACGACCGCGCCGGCCACGACCACACCGCCGGTCGAGCTCGGCCCACAGGAACAACTGGTCGCGCTCGCAGGGTCGACAGAGACCATCGTGCTCGCGTTCGACCCGTCGAACCTGACTGATCCTCGACCGCGCGTTGTCCCGATGGTTCAGGTCGTCAACGAACCGGTCATTCCTCCGGGTTGGGACTACACCAACAATGCGCTGACGTTCGCGGACCAGTGCTACGGCGCTCTCGCCGTTGCCGTGCTCCAGCCGGGCTTTCGCGTCTGGGCGGTCGAAACGGATGGCCAGCACCTTGCCGTGTACGACCCGTTGACCGGCCTGCCGATGGGTCGGTTCAGCATCGAGGGCGCCGAACGTACGGATGACGCCACCGACAATCCCTGCACACCGATCGCACCAGTGACCACAGCCGCAACCGGTGCGGATCCGAGTGACAGAGGCAACGGTCCGACGAGCACCACTGAGACGACCACGACGGGTGACGCGAACAGCGACGAACAGGGGAGCACATGAACACACTGCGGATCAGATGGACGGGCGGCGAGGCCGCGTTCGAACCGGGCCGGACCGTTCGCATCGGCCGCGACGTCGATGCCGAGGTGCAGCCGAAGAACCCGAACGTGTCGCGCCACCACGCCGAGATCTCACACACGCCATCCGGGTGGACGCTACGCGACCTCGGGAGCGCTCAGGGAACATGGCGGGACGGCCGACAGGTGGAATCGGTCGACGTGCGCGGGACGATCCAAGTAACGCTCGGCAGAGAAGGCCGCGGTGAGGTGGTGACCCTGGAGGCATCACCGGCCGGCGCGCCACAGAACGGGACGCAGATCGTCGGCACTCCCGTCGGCGGGATGACACAGGTGGTCGGTGGCCGCGTCTCGCAAGGTTCCGGACAGGCTGCTGCGACGGGTGAAGGAACGGTGGTCGTCGGCGCCACCTCGAACCGACCTGGCGGCGCGCTTCGCGCCGATGCCATCGCAGGGGCCACCGTCGTGACGAGCGACTCGCTCAACGTCGAGTGTGCCGGTCGCTCGTACACCTTCCAGCCCGGCGAGCAGATCTCGATCGGTCGCGACGCGCAGTGCGACATCGTCTCCACCAACCCGACGGTTTCTCGTCGGCATGCGCGATTGCGCCACGACGGTACCAAGTGGACGATCCACGACGAAGGATCTGCCGGCGGGACGTACGTCGACGGCAAACGGATCACCGAACATCCACTCGCCGGGTCCGTCGCAGCGTGGCTCGGCGATGAGACCACAGGTGAGCGCCTGGTCATGGTCGCGAGCGGGAAGAACCCGTCGGCCGGCAAGAAGAGGAAGCGGCGCGGCGCACTGCCCATCGCCGTTGGAGTGGCAGCCATAGTGCTCCTTGCAGCCGTTGCAGTGTTCGTCGCGACGCGCGACAACGACGAAGACAAGTCCGGCCCGAGCGTTGATCATCTCGCCCGCGCGACAGTGCGCTTGATCGCCGGTGACTTCGGAGGATCGGGCACCATCATCGATTCCAAGAAGGGCCTGATCCTCACCAACGCTCACGTCGCTGCGCCGGCGGCACCGGGAAGCGCTGTGCGCGACCGGAAGTTCGACTACGCGCTGGACCCCAATCCGCGGGAGATCCGCGTTCTTGTCGCCCCCGCCCTGGGCAAGGCGGCAGAGCCGCGGTTCGTCGCGGAGGTCGTCGCCGTCGACGGGTACGCCGACCTCGCCGTTCTCAGGATCACCAAGACAACCATTGGCCAACTCGTGGAACCTGACGATCTCGACGATCTCGTGGATGTGAAGATCGGTGACAGCGCGGCCGTCGCGCCCGGTGATTCGATCCGCGTTTTCGGATATCCCGGTGCCTCCCAGAGCGATGGCGTCACCTTGGTAGACGGACTCGTGTCCGGCCAGGTGCAGGACGAACGGATCGGCTCGACTCGCGCGATGCTCAACATCAGCGCCCCCATCTTCGCGGGCAACTCCGGCGGCCTTGCCGTGGACGACAAGGGCGAGCTCATCGGGGTGCCGACACTCAAGCGCGATGACGCGGTCGGCAGCATGCGCCCGAGCATGTTCGCCACACCGTTGATCGAGGCAGCGGAGTCCGACGAACCGTACGTCAGCCCCTACATCAAGCCGATCACGAGCGAGACGATCAGCGATGTGCGGCTGAGCGCGCCCGATGCCGTTGACGGCACGAGGTTCGATTGTGCCACCGGCGATCCGGTTTCCCCCGAGGTCGGCGCGGTGGGCGTCTCGTTCACCTACAAGGGCTTCGTCGAGGGTCAGCACCAGGACCTGCTGGTGGTCGTCTTCTCCGGTGGCACTGCCATCGGGCTCTGGTCGCTGGCCGATGACGAATATCCGGTGCGCTGGCCGTCGGCAACCGGCTGCGCCACCATCACCGTGCCGGTCGACCCATCCAGGATCACCGATCCCAGCCAGCCGCTCGAACCCGTCATCGGCATCGGTCCCAATTACACAACGCCGGACTGAAGGCCGTCAGTCCGCGCTCGGTCACGGTTCGATGACCCGATAGGTCAACTCGATGCTGCCCAGTCGCACGACGTCGCCGTCTCGGAGCACGTGCTGGATCTCGCGGCGGCCGTTCACCACGGTGCCGTTCACGGACCCCAGATCGGCGATGACACACGAGCCGCCGACGCGACGGATCTCTGCGTGCATCCGGCTGACACCGACATCGTCGAGGACCAAGTCACGGTCCGCGAGGCGACCGATGGTGACGATCGGTCGATCGATCGCGTACACCCCGCCGACATATTCCAGCACCGCGAGGGGCCCCAGCACGGATGACCGCAACTCGGTTGACGGCGAGCGGTCGTGCGACTCGGTGCGCTGGGGAACGAGGTCGAGCGATCGGTCCTGGTTGAGGATCCGGCCCTCGAGCTCACGCAGTTCCCGCGATGGGTCGATGCCGAGCTCTTCGACCAGGAGCTCGCGACCCGCTCGGTAGGTCGCCAGCGCGTCGACCTGCCGGCCGCATCGATACAGCGCCAGCATGAGGTGGCCGCGAAGGCATTCGTTCAGCGGATGCTCCGCGACCCAGGTCTCCAGCTGACCCACCACGTCGCGGTGCCTCCCGACGGCGAGCTCGGACTCGGCCAGCTGCTCCATCACGCTGACCTTGGCCAACCGCAACGCCGCCGTCGCGCTTGGTTCGACCGGCAGGCCAAGGAAGGGCTCGCCACGCCACAGCGCGAGCGCGGCGCGATAGGCCTGCACCGCGTCGCCTGGCCGCCCGTCGCGTTCCGCGCCGGCGCCCTCGCGGCGCAAGGCATCGAAGGTCATCAGGTCTGACTCCTCCGTGGCCAGGTGCAATTCATAGCCGGGCCGACGCGTGACGATGAGCTGGCGTCCGAGCTGCTCCGCGACGGGGGCGAGCTCACGCCGCCAGTTCGACACGTACACCTGCAAGGTCGCCGCGTTCCGTGGTTCGGCGTCTTCGAGCCACACCCAGTCGAGCAACCGATCCACCGACACGACGCGGTTGGCCTCGAGCACCAACAACGCCAGCACCATCTGCTGCTTGGTGCCTCCGAGGGCGAGCAGATGCCCGTTCCAACGACACTCCAACGGCCCGAGGGCGAGGACCGAGAGGCCCAGTTGGTCCCGTTGTCCCGCTGCGGCCATCACAAGTCCGCGGGTATCTGCGATTCTGCCGTCACGATCACGGGAAGTCAGGGATCAGAATGTTGGTGATCGGTGGGGCCAGGGTTGCTGGGCTGATCATCGCGACCTCGCTGTCGGTGAGGTGGTAACCGTACTGGTCATCGAGCGACTGTCGTGACGGAGCGAGCAGATGCGTTGTGGCCGCTCCCTGGGCGTCGAGTGCTCGATGGGCAACGCCGATCTCGTACTGCGAGCTGTTCGGGTTGCTGACGATCGCGTTGATCTGCGCATTGATGCGCCGGTTGATGTTGTCGCTCGCCTGTGCCAATGCGAGCACTCCGTCGAATGGCGCTCCCGTCGTGCCGCCACCGATGCTCGCCGTGGTCAGCCCGAACACGGGATCGACGAAACCGTAGCCGGTCGCCGTTCCACCGACCGTCAATGGGCCCAGCCATGTTCCGGGATCGATCGTGAAGCCCGCAGTCGGCGGCGTTGCCTCAATCGTCAGCGGGCTGAGCCATGTTCCGGGAACGATCGTGAAGCCCTCGTTCAGCGACGTGCCGCCGATGGTCGCCGTCCCGAGCAAACCTGGGGAGTCGATCGTGACGTCGTTGCCCCACACGCCGCCAACCGTGAGGCCGAATGCTTGCTCGGCGACAGAACCCTGCGACGTGATGACGGAGGTTCCCGGCGCCATGCCGCCGATCGCGCCACCCAAGCCGCTCGCCGCGATCGCTGCGACGAGCGAGTCGCGCAACGCGATCAACCCACGCTCGGCGAGTTCCTTGGCCCGCAAGTCGAGCTGCGCGCCCACCGAATCGAGCGCACGATCAACCGCCGACACCAGCTGACTGATCGCGCCCTGGATGTCGGGTGGCATCGCACACTGTGCACACGACCAGAGGGCCGAGCCGATGTCGGCCGCCTCCGCGGCGCAACTCAACAGGGTCTCCGCCGCCACCGCCATCTCCGCTGGATCCACGGTGATCATCATGACGACGACCCACCCTGAGCTCCGTAGAACCCGATTGGATCGAGCTCGACGCGGTGTGCGCTCGCGTTCAGAACGTCAGCCGCCTGCACGAGCAGTCGGGCGATCTCGCGCAATCGGTGCTGCTCCCACGCCACTGCGTTTCGGAACTGGTTGGCGGCAGGCCCAGCGAACGCCATCGCGCTCAATTGAGCATCCAATCGCCGCGAGACCGTGTTCGCACGATCTGCCTTCGACCGGAACTGCGTTGCGGCGTGCCGCATTCCGTTTACATCCGGACGTCCTTGCATGGTCACTCCCTTCGACTCTCATTCATCCGCATCGAGTTGGGATCTCCACCTCGAGCCTCATTCTCGACCACGACGCTGAAGGGCCACTTCAAGCCGACCGAAATCACCGGTCCTCACCGGCCGGGAAGATGATCGAGGACCTCGGCCCTCAGGGAGACGACGTCGACTGCACGGAGGTTCCACATCGGTGTGCTCTCGCCGGTCAGCATCTCCGCGAGCCACGCGGCGCCGTCGATGTCGACCACACACGTGAGCTCGCCGCCGCGGATCAGCTCACCCTCGCGCCAGTTGGTCGTGATCCGCACGAAGTTCATTCCGCGAGTTGCCTCCTCCGCCAGGGCTGCGGCGTCGACCCGGGCGCGATCTTCAGCAGCCGGCACGCCGGGGTTGGCTCCGATCAGCGCAAGGACATGCCCCATCACTTCGGTCGAATCCATCAGATGACATGCACGCGTCGCGTCGGCGTCGGTTTCGATGCTCACGGCCCGCGAGGACCGGAGCCCGATCCAGTGCATCGTGCTGCCATCGGTCCCGCTGCGCTCGATCGAGATCGTGAGATCCGGATACACCGCCGTCGTCATCCACCCCAGCTGCTCGACCAATGCGGTCGAGCCGTCGTCGTCGGACCGCGCTATCAGTCGACGGGCCATGAATGATCGCGTGACGACCTCCACGGTCGCGGCCAAGGAGGTCTGGTCGAGCGATGCCAACAGCGGGCCGACCGTGGGGAACGCCGGAGCACCGAGGACCATCGCACACACGGCGAGCTCGGGTGCAGACCAACGTCCGGCGTCGACTGTCGGTGCGGGCGCAGGACCGCTGCCCTGCCACGTGCTTCTCGCCAACGCCCACGATGTCTCTCCTTGCGGTGGCACCACATTTTCGCGCTCAATTGCGTCCGCACCCGGAACGGCGATGACCGGACGATTGCGAAGGCGCACCCCAGCAATCGCCCGGCTGACTTCAGCGTCTGCGTCGGGGATCGACGATTTCCACCACGCCGTGGCGGTGAGCACGACGCCGGCCTCGACCATTGAGACCACACGTCCGCTCCAGCCAACCCCATCGTGCTCGCACGACACGCGGCGTTCGTGGCCCACGCGTCCGCCGAACATCGCGACCTCACCCTCGGACACGGTCTCGACCCCGTCCGGATCGGTGGGTGGCTGTGCCGCCGCACCCTCCTGCAGTCGATCGAGCCGGAGCTCGACGTCGATGCCGGAGGGCGACGACAACCGTGTCCGCTCCGAGACCGTCCATCCGTCCGGGAGCTCAGTCACCACCACCGGGACGTACACCCGGCTGATGACCGTTGTACCCGCCACGCCGGTCAGCTTCCGGCTTGGAGCAGCGCCGTCTGGCGCCGGGAGACCTCAGCACCGGCATCGACCAATGCCTCCTGCAGCTTGCGCAGCGAGACTTCGAACTCGCCCGACCACATGGAGCGGAATCGCTCCGCTGCCGGACCCTCCCACACCGTCGTTTGCAGCTGGCCGCGGATGACTCGCGTCAACTCCTCGACGGTCCTCGATTCGCGATCGAACGAGGCCTTGAGCTGACCGAGTTGCTCGATCTCTCCACCAATGCGTGCCATGACTTTCCTCCCTGTCGTGCTCCGCTTGTTCGGAACACGTTCAGCCTCACACGGCGAGCTGAAGAAACACTTCAGGCTCGCCAAACGAAGCGCTGTCCTGTCCTCATTCAGTTTCGCACATCCCTGCGGACCGAGAAACGGGCAAGAACCGGCAGCGTTTCAACATTTCTGAACCAGACCTTCACCCACGCGGAGAACTCTGTGTGCAGCGGCACGAGCCGCTCCCGAGACTGAGGAGTACGAACATGAAGAAGTTGATCATCGGCCTGACAGTTGCGGTCAGCGGTGTGCTCGCCGGAGCCAACGTCGCGTCGGCAGCGGCGCCGCCGGAGTCGGACCACGTCGAGGCCTGGGTGACTCCCTACGACGGTATGCGTGGCGACATCTACTGGAGCGACTACCGGCACGGGTCCGGCACCATCGGGGTCTACAACAACCTCAACGACAACTCGTGCGTTGCCCTGTACGACCGGATCCAGGTCGGCGGCTCGTACGGCGGATGGCGCTGGGTCGGTTCGGTGTGCACGAGGTCGTACTACCCGTTCCCCGTCTCCCGAAGCAGCAGCTCGAACATCCAGAACTGGCAGTTCAAGGTGGTTCACGCCGACCGCAACATCGCCGCCTACGACACCAACCAGCCTGGCGGCGCGTAGCCAGCGGTTGCTGAACACTGGGTGGGATCTGGCGCACATACGGGCTGTTGTGTCGCGCGACATGTCTGACAGTGATGTCCCGGGACATCACTGACAGTCAGGCTAGTTGTGGCGGCGGCCGCGTGGACGTCCGGAGGGTTGGTAGGAGCGGCTGGTGTCGAGGCTCAGGGCGTATGAGGAGCCCGTTGATGTAGACCGCGGCGTGGGTGTCGTCGTTGTAGACGGCGAGGGGGTGCCCGTCGTATTCGCGGCCGAGATGGACCCGGAAGCAGTGGCGGTCGCCGAATCTCGCGCATGCGTTGTTGACGGTGCCGCGGTCGATCACGAATAGAAGCTGATCACAGCAACCCGAAACCTGCTCCAACTCTGGAGAGCGATCGGCGCAGCCACCTGAAGGAGGCAGGCGGGGGCTGGCGGATCCAAGCGGCGAGCCGTTTCTTCCAACACAGACCTCGACTCGACCGCGAGCTCACCACCGCACCGAGCCCGCCACCGATTCACGCGACAGCCACCGAGGGGCGAATTCTCGCGAGCGACGCGCTCGACTGCCCACTCGTCGCTCTCGACGCGAGCGCGCTGGACGGTGCAGAACGACGTGCTCCGAGCGAAGCAGATCTGTGGCTTCGCCACTACGGACTTGCTCATTTCGCATCCGCGGATTGAGTCTGAGCGGACAGGTCGCGCACGTCGGATCCGCGGATGCAATTTGCGCGTGGAGGTAGCGCCGGACTGTCCGGCTCCGGCGCAACGCTGGCCGATCGCAGTCGCGAAATCACCGACCCGTAACGCGTCAAGTCAACGGATCTCGCGCCCAAGCACTGCGAATCACCGAGACGTCGCCGTCGCGTTTGGTGCGCCGTTGTCAGCGTCGCATGGCTCAGCGGAGATGCAGCGCGCGGGTGCTTTGGACCACGAGCAGATCCTCATTCGAACTTCTGGACGGACGCTGGTACCGAATGCCATCGCTGGATCTACGGGACCGTGAGGAGGAGCGATGCGCGAGCACCGTCGATGCGGCACTCGGGATGCCCGCCGGGCCTGCATCTGCGATCTACGAATGAGCCTCGAGCGCGGTGGGTGCGACGGCTCACCGGCGTTGTCTCGTGGACCGAACGCAACCTCCAGATCGCCCTCGCACAGTCGTCCGGCGCACGCATGTATCACTTGTCGAGTCTGTGACGAGTCTCTGACGAGTCCCGACGATGGGGAACGGCACCGAGAGAAATGGGGGAGCGCGCCCGATGGCAGCCACGGCCGGTCGCTGTACAAGGAGAGCATGATCTCCACCGACACATCACCGCCCACGCCGCAGGTCTCCATCGGCGACATCTTCCTGGGGCACCTGGCCGGCGGCGAGTTCGACCAGCTCGCCAGCGTCTTCGAGCCCAACGTCTCGCTCGCCGCCCTGCTTCCCGACGGACTGCACGAGTGGCACGGCCCCGAGCGGGTCACCGCCACGTTCGTGCGGTGGTTCGGCCGCGCCGACGAGTACGAACTACTCCGCAGCGCCGCCGGCAACATCGGCCCCCGTCTCCAACTGCAGTGGCGTGCACGAGTGCGCGGCGGCGTCTTCGGCGACGCGAGCTTCGTCGTCGAGCAGCACCTTTACGCTGATGCCGGGCGGACAGGGCGGATCCAAACCATGTCGATGCTCTGCTCCGGCTTCGCGCGGGAGCACCGCGATATCTGAGTGAGCCGAAGTAGTCGGCAACTGCGAGTCGAACCTTGATCTCCAACAGGCTGACGGCGGGCGTCGACGCGCCGATATGTACGAAGTGGTCGCTCGTCTGTCGGCGTCCCCAGCGAACCGGCTGAAGGACCGGCCGTCTCGTACAGGGTCGAACGATGAGTTCGCGGCGGGCCGGTCGTCAGATGCCGTGACGCTGCCGTGCTGGGCATCCTCCTGTTGGGGGCTCACATCCCAACGTCTTCGACGCGACCAGGAGGTCCACAATGCAAAATCCGATTCGGCTGTACATGTCGATGTCGCTGGACGGTTTCATCGCTGGCCCCGACGATCGAGCGGGTCAGGAGCTGGGACGAGACGGCGGACGACTGTTCAACTGGCTTGACGATCGGGAGGGCGACGGGCCGAGTGGGGATGTGTACCGTGAGGCGAGCGTTGCTCCGCGCCGGGTTGATGGATGAACTGGAAATCCACTTGGTGCCGGTTCTTGTCGGGGAGGGGCGACGGTTGTTCGAGCGTCTCGGCGATCGACGCGTCGTGCTCGAGCTGGTCCGCCGGCTCGAGGATCGCGACGTCACTCACCTTCGCTACCGGGTAC
>Ga0075364_10000587_pt1 | contig 18753 bp, 17 predicted proteins | sample EndMetdeltDD1764_FD_71517 | JGI IMG/M metagenome (GOLD analysis project Ga0075364, IMG submission 71517) | Populus endosphere microbial communities from Tennessee, USA - Endosphere MetaG P. deltoides DD176-4 | ecosystem: Host-associated > Plants > Roots > Endosphere | place: USA: Tennessee...
GGGTCAGACCAGGGTCAGACCAGGGTCAGACCGGGGTCAGACCGGGGTCAGACTGGGGTCAGACCTCCTCCGCTTTTCGTTCGCTTTCAGCGGTAACCAGCGGGATCAGCGAGCGCAACCAGCGTTTCCATCGCAGAATTTGCCGCCTGCGGCGCTAACCCACGGAGCAGCCTCGACTTGAACTCGCGGTCTCCCAGGATTTGTTTTCGCGAGCGAAATCCCTGGTAACTCGAGTTGTCACCGCCCATCGCGACGCAGACGTGCCGGACATAGCGTTCCCGCAGAGCCTTTGCGTCCGCATCGCCGAACAGCGCCAACACACGATCGGCCTGGACGAACCCGGGATTGGGTGCAAGGCCAGCCGTGCACGGATAGGCGCTCCACGGCCACTGCTCCGGAGATTTCACGAGGCCGGCGCGCACGGGATTCAGCGCAATGTAGCGGACCAGATTCAAGAGATAGCCCTCACGCTGAACGATCTGATCTTTGTAGCGCCCCTGAAACGTGTGCCCGACGTTGGCGTGCCTCGCGTTCCACCAGATGGCGTACTCGCCATTCAGATGCTGCATCGCCTCCGGCAGATTCGGCCGGCGATTCATCACCGCGAGATGATAGTGATTCGGCATCACGCAGGCGTCCCAGCAGTCGACGTCGTACAAGTCGAGAACGTCTCCAAGGACGTACAAGAACTTTCGGTAGTCGACGTCGTCCAGGAAGATCTTCATGCGGCCATTGCCGCGTGACATCACGTGGTGGAGCAGGCCTGGTTCACGAATTCTCTTGTAGCGAGCCATGGCTCGTCTGTATTCAGGATCCGAGCCAGCGAAAAGGCCTGTGAGTCGACCTGTGAGTGCCTGTATGAGCGCAAAAACGATCAGTTTCTGCGATCGCAAATCGCGCCGAAGTCGCAGAAGCTGCGACCTTGAGTGTCCTCGCAAGGGGGTCTGACCCCAGTCTGACCCCAGTCTGACCCTGGTCTGACGCTACGCGGGTTGCAGGGCGAAGAGGGTGACTTCGGGGCGCACGTTGAAGCGGACCTGGAGCAGATGCCCGACGCCGCGATTCACGTACAGGCGGCGCTCACCCGGCAGCGTGAACTCGCCTGCCGTGTACCGGCGGTTGGTCACCGGCAGCAGCGGCGGCGGCAGGAACGGCGGCTTGCACTGGCCACCGTGCGTGTGGCCCGACAGGATCCACCCCTGATAGCCCTCCCAGACGGGCAGATCCACGGTGTCCGGATTGTGGCTCAGGACGATAGCCGCACGGCGCGCATCGAGCGCGCCGAGCGGCGCCTCCGGGCGAAATCGCCGCGCCCACAGATCGTCGAGACCGGCGATCTGCAGGCCGTCGACGTCGTGCACCTCGTTGCGCAACACCCGGATGCCGAACGGCTGGACGAGATCGACGAGCGCCTGCGCGACCTCCGGATGCGACCAGGCGCGGCCGTAGTCGTGATTGCCCAGCACGGCGAGCGTCGCCAGGCGCCCCTTCGGAAACGACCGGTAGACCGCTCCGGCCTGCTCGGGCCAACCCTCGTGATGACTGATGAAGTCGCCGGTCAGCACGACGATGTCCGGCGAGAGCGCGGCGACGCGGCGGAACGTCTCGAGCACGTAGGCGTCGGCGACGCGCGGGCCGACGTGCACGTCGCTGATCTGCACGAGCGTGCGGCCGGCGAGACGGCCGGGCAGCCCACGCACCGGCAGCGGCCGGCGCACGATCTCGAGCCAGTGCGGCTCGATCCGCCACGTGTAGAGTCCCGCCGCGGCCGCGGTCCCGGTGGCCGCGACGCCGAGAAAGCGGCGGCGGCTCAGACGCGCGACGGTCAGGAGCCGCTCTTTCTGGCCGCGTCCTTGTCGAGGAAGGTCACGCCGTTGGTGATCCACGGCGCGGCCGCGTCGCCCTTCAGATAGTGACCGAACCACTCCATGATCCGGCGGTGATAGTCGATCTGGTTCGCCTTCTGCCGCAGCCCGTGATCCTCGCCGCCGTACACCAGCAGCACGACGTCCTTCTTCGCGCGGCGCGCCGCGTTGTACAGCTCGACGCCCTGGTGCCAGAACACGGTGCCGTCGGCGTCCCCCACTTCGATCAGCAGCGGCGTCGTCATGGTGTTGACGCTGAAGACCGCCGAGTTGCGCGTGTACGCGGCGAGATCCTCGTAGAGCGGCACCTGCATGCGCTGCTGCCCCGTCTCGATGTGATCGGTCTCGGCGATGCCCGACGAGAAGTGATGGCTCCCGTAGTTGCTCACGAGATCGGTGATGGGTGCGCCTGCGACGGCCGCGGCAAAGACGTCGGTGTGCGTCGCCATGAACGCCGTGTCGAAGCCGCCCCACGAGTGGCCGATCATCCCGATGCGCTTCGGATCGACGAGGCCTTTCGCGGTGACGGCAGCCACGGCGGGCCGTACGCATTCGACGACCGAGAGCCCGGGCTCGCGCGGACGAAAGACGATGTCGGGCTCGAACTCGAAGTAGCCGGCGCTCGTGAACGACGTGACGTTGTAGTACTCACGCTCGGACGGCGCGACGTAGCGGTGCAGCCCGTCGGACAGCTTTTCGTAGACGTACACGATCATCGGATACGTCTTGCCCGGCTGATAGCCGGCCGGGTAGCGCAGGACGCCCTGCAGCTTCTGTCCCTTCTCGCTCGTGTACTCGACCAGCTCCGCGCGTCCCCACGCGTACTTCGACTGGAACGGGTTGGTCGCCGTCACCGGCTTCATCGCCTTCAGGTCGGCGCCGCCGACGAAGGCGTCCGGCGAGTCCTCGAAGCTCTGGATCACGTAGCCGTAGGTGTCGGCGTCCCTCGCCTTCGCGAGGCGCGTGACGCTCTTGTCCAGCCAGGCCAGACGCTCGGGCGCGGCAGCGCCCGGAGCGAGCCGCGCGTAGCCGGACTTCTTCGACAGCGTCCCGAACATCGCGAGGTAGATCGGCTTCGCGCGATCGATGGCATCCGCGTCCGGATCGAGCGCCGCATACCGGAACTCGATCTTCTCCGGCGCCCCGTCGGTGAGCCTGACGGCCTTCGATCCGTCGGCCGCGATTTCCCACACGTCGTACCGGTCGTAGAGCAGCACCTCGCGATCGCCGCGCGTCCAGCCGGCCACGCCGAACGACGGACGCTGGACGTCCGTCGCGTCCGAGTCCTTGTCGACGAAGGAGGTCGCGACGTTTTTGGTGATGTTGACGACCGTGCGGCGCGACGTGTCGATCGTCCAGTACTGGCCGTCGAGGTAATAGAGCAGGAACCTGCCGTCGGGACTGGCGCGGACGGTGCGATCGTCCGCGCGTTCGACGAGGGGCGTCCGCTCGCCTGTCGTGACGTCGACGAGCGCAATCGTCGCAGCGCCGTACCGTCCCCAGCTCCGCTCGAGTGCCGTGCCGGTCCAGCTGACGGCATACGCAAGGTTCTTCGCTTTGAGCGGGACGACGGTCTCGGAGTAGTCGCGCCCGAGGACGGTCAGCGCCGGCCGATCGAGGAGCCACGCCGCGAGCAGGCTGCGTTGCCGGTCGCGGGTGGCGCCGACCTTCTGCTTTGGCATGACGTCGACGTCTTTGGGGTGCCACACGTCGACCGTGGGCTGGTCCTCGTCGGAAACCTGAGTCCCCTCGCCACCCCCTCTGGCACCGGTCTGACCCTGGTCTGACCCCGGTCTGGCACCAGTCTGACCCCGGTCTGACCCGGGTTTGACGCGCTTTTCCCGCCAGGGGCTGACGCCCAGGAACACTGACGTGCCGTCTTCGGACCAGGACGGACGCCGGAACGCGCTGACCCGGCGGGCGGCGCCCAGCGTCGTGTCGGCGCTGCGGTCGTACGCGCGCCGGCGCTCGGCTGGCGTGCCCACGCCCGTCCAGGCGATGGCGTCCCAGCTGGCGCCCTCACGCGAGTCGTCGTTGTCCGCGCGCGCACTCGCGGGGACCCCGTCCCCCGCTCCGTCCGCGCGGCTCGCTCGCGCGGCTCGTTCGCTCGACCTGAGCACGACGAGATCGTCGGCGTCCTTGCGCCACGTCAGCCCGGCGTAGCGGGCGGGGGCGGAATCGAGCACCCGCAGCGTCGCCGCCGACGGGTCGAACACCTGCACGCCGTTGCCGGCGCGATCCTCCGCGGCAATCGTCAGCGCCAGCAGCCGGCCCTTCGTCTGCCACGCCGCGTCGCCGACGTTGCCGAACGTCATGTCGCGGCCGTCCGCGAGCGTGCGGACGACAACGGTCACGCCGGGAGTCTCCTCGGGATCGAAAGCGGCCGCGGGCTCCGCGTCGGCGCGGCTCGCGTTCGGCCGCTCGGGCGCGTAATGCCGCATCAGCAGCTGACGGCCGTCGGGACTGAACGCGAACGACTCGACGTTGTCGATCGTCGTCAGCTCGCCCGTGGCGAGGTTCCCCAGGGTCAGCTTGCGCCGGAGCGGCTTCTTGTCCTTGCGCAGCTTCTCCTGCTGCGCTTCCGAGACGCCGACGCCGACGGCGATCCACCGTGAATCGGCGGAGAACGCCGGCTGCGACCCGAACGCGATCGTCTTCGTCGTCCCGTCGGCGACGTTGGTCACGCGCAGCTCGTTGTCGCCGTTCGTGCGGCTGATCCCGTAGGCGAGCCAGCGGCCGTCCGGGGACAGGCCGCCGCGTTCGCCGGCGGCCGTGAGCCGCTCCCACTGCCCGAAGTCCGCGGGCGCCGGCGGCGGCACGCCGGCTTGTCCCGCCGAAGCGCCAGCCAAGGCGGACTGCGCCGCGAGACGGGCGAACGCGAACGACAGCACCGCCATCGCCACGACGGAGGCGCGCTTCATTTGAAAATCTCCTTCGGCATCTTGACGTGCACGCCGACCTTGCCGTCCACCAGCTGCGTGATCGCCACGTTGCCGGCGATGCTCGTGAGCTGGTAGGCCGACAGACGATCGAGCTTCTTCTCCGCCATCAGGAAATCGATCATTTCCTGGATCGCGGTCTTCGTCGCCTTGACCAGATCCTCGTCGGTTCCCATCGTGATGTAGTCGGTCGGCGTCTCGGCCCGCGGCCAGGACAGCTTCATGCCCTTGCGCACCGTCAGCTGCAGCCGCCCGCGCAGCGACGTTTCGATCGCGGTCTGATCGACCTCGCCGTCTCCCTGCGCGGCGTGCCCGTCGCCGACCTCGAAGAGGGCGCCGGCGGCGTGGACCGGAATCAGCAGCGTCGTCCCGGCGACGAGCGCCTTGTTGTCGAGATTGCCCGCGTGGATCCACGGAGGATTGCTGCTGATGCGCCCCGCGTCGGGCGGCGGCGCCACGCCCATGCTGCCGAAGAACGGCCGGAGCGGGATCACGATCCCGGGCGCGAACGCCGCCGTCATCGTCGCCATGTCGAGCGGGATGATCCGCGCCGGCGCGCGCGGCGTCGGGCAGTTCTCGGGAAGGTAGCCGGCGCACCCGTTGTAGCCGTACGGAATCGCCAGGTCGATCGACAGGATCTTGACTTCGAGCGTGTCGCCCGGCTCCGCGCCTTCGACGAACACCGGCCCCGTCAGGATGTGCCCGCCCGGGCCACGCCTCGCATGACCCTGCGGAAACGCCTCCGTGATCGCCTTGAGCGACGCCTGAATCCGATCGGGAGGCACGCCGGCGCGCTGCAGGCCGGCCGGTGTGTTCGTCAACAGCGTGTCGACGTCGATGATGTCGCCGGACTTGATCCGCAGCACGGGCGGCCCCGCGGCGTCATACCAGCCGTAGGCGACGGTGGACGGCGACGCTTCGAGCCGGTGCGTCGTCTGGGCGTGAACCGGCACGGCGCACGCACAGAGCGATGCGGCCGCGATCGCTCGTAGAAGCATGCGAATCGCTCCGGAGTTTTACTTGAACAAGTCGTCGAACGCCTTCTTGGCGCTCGAGGGGCTGGACGGCGAAGACGCCGATTTCGTCTCCCGCTCGACCGTCGTCCGCGGCTCGAACGAGGCGCACGTGTTGCGCACATCCTTCGGCGAGACGCGGGCGGGAATCGGCTGCTGGCACTCGAACGGCGCGCTCGTGTCGAAGTGCGCGCACTGCGCGCAGCTGTGCAGGTCCGACTGGCAGCGCGAACACTGGCCGGTGGCGCCCCAGGCCGTGGCCACGGTCAGCTCGTTGCCGCAGCGCGCGCACTTCACGACGTCGCGGAAGCCCGGCATGCTGAAGGTCTTCGGCGCGATCGGCGGCTGGCCGCGCGGGGCGTATTCCTTCTTCTGTTCCGGCTTGCGTTCCCCGCGCGGCTCGCGGGGCTCGTCCTGGTAGCCGCGTTGGCGGTACTTGCGTTCGGACATGCGGTGGGTCGCCGCGGATTATACCCGACCGCGCGAGCGAGCGCAGCGAGCGAGCCAGCGGACCGGAGCGAGCGGCAAAGCGGCGAGCGAGCGACGCTGTCGGGGAGTCCGAGGGGCAGCGGCCCCTCGGGTAAGGACGGAACGGCGGGTCTGAAGGCAGCGTATAGTGGCTCCAGGAGTGCTGCCGATGAAGTTCTGGCTTGCCGTCCCCCTGCTCGCCGCCTCGATCGCCGTCGCCGGCTGCGACATCGTCACCGCCGACTTCCGCTCGGAAGAGAGCGCGCAGTGGCACAAGAGCTACCAGCTCGACCCCAAGGGACGCGTCGAAATCAGCAACGTCAACGGCAAGATCGAAGTCGAGCCCTCGACGGGAAACGCCGTCGAGGTGGAGGCGACCAAGAAGGCCCGCGGCGCGTCGCCCGAAGCGGCCAAGGCCGCGCTGGAGCGGGTCACGATCGCGGAAGACGTGAGCGGCGGCCGGATCCGGGTCGAGACCAAGGTGGCGCGCGTCTCCGGCTTCTCCTTCGGCAACGGCGGTGTCCAGGTCGAGTACCGCGTCCGGGTGCCCGCGGGCGCCGACGTCAAGTTCACGACGGTGAACGGCGGCGTCGAGGTCACCGGCCTCGAAGGACGCATCGTCGCCGAGACGACCAACGGCGGCGTGACCGCCAGGAACATCACCGGCGAGCTCGACGCCAGCACGACCAACGGCGGCCTCGACATCGACCTTCTCAAGATGCCCGACGGCGGCGTCAAGCTGGAGTGCACCAACGGCGGCATCAAGGTCCGGCTTCCGAAGGACGCCAAGGCCACCGTCTCGGCGAGCATCAGCAATGGCGGGATCAACGCCGAGGGCCTCTCGATCGACTCCGTGGGCGAAAACAACCGCCGGCGCCTCGAAGGGCGCATGAACGGCGGCGGTCCGCGCCTGCAGGTCGAGGGCGTGAACGGCGGAATCAGGCTGCTCGCGCGCTAGTCCGGTTCCGCTTTTTCAGGAGTCGAAGGATCGCCGCCTCCGCCGCGGTCGGCCGGGCCAGCGCCCGCGTGATCGATCCGTCGAGATAGGCCTCGATCACCGCCGGGTGCACGTAGCATTTCCGGCACACCGCGCGCGTGTTGCCGAGCCGCTTCGCCACTTCGTCGATCGCGCGCGCGATCTCCCGTTTCCCCGCCGTCACCGACGACTGCGGCTCGGCCTGGCCCAGCAGCCGTGCCGCCAGCACCGTCCCTGCCCACGTCCGGAAGTCCTTCGACGTGAACTCGGTGCCGGTGATCTCCTTCAGATAGGCGTTCACGTCTTCCGATCCAACGTCGACGACAGCGCCGCGCTCGTCGAGGTACTGGAAGAGCTCCTGCCCCGGGAGATCCCGGCATTGCTTGACGATGCGCGCCAGACGCCGGTCGTCGAGCTCGAGCTGGTGCTCCACTCCGCTCTTTCCCCGGAACAGGAACCGGACCTTCGATCCCGCGACGCGCACGTGCGCGTCACGCATCGTGGTGAGGCCGTACGACCGGTTCTGCCGCGCGTACTCGTCGTTGCCGACGCGAATGAAGGTCGTCTCCAGCAGTTTCACGACGGCCGCGAGGACCTTCTCGCGCGGCAGCCCGCGGCGGCGCAGATCGCGATCGATGCGGCGCCGGATCGCCGGGAGGGCGCGGCCGAAGTCGGCCAGCCGGCCGTACTTGTCTTCGTCGCGCACCTCGCGCCAGCGCGGGTGATAGCGGTACTGCTTGCGTCCGCGGGCGTCGCGTCCCGTTGCCTGGATGTGGCCGCGCGGATCGGGACAGATCCAGACGTCGGTCCACGCCGGCGGAATCACGAGCGCGCGGATACGTGCGCGATCGCGCGCACCGACAGGACGCCCGCGGGCGGAGACGTAACGGAAGGCCTTTGCTGAACCAAGCCGGCGAATCCCGGGCCCGTCGTCTGCAGAGTACCTAAGTCCCGCGGCGCGGGCCGAGTGTCGTGGATCCTGCTGTGCTAAGATGGCCGTCTCCCCTGAGGCAATCGATGAAGTGCCCGCGCTGCGCATCCGTACGCGTCTATCCGTCGAGGCTGCGGAACGGCGTCGAGCGCCTCCGTCAGAAGCTGACGGATCGGCAGCCCTACCGGTGTCATGAGTGCGAATGGCGCGGATGGCGCGAAGTGGAGTTCATCGGCACCAATCCCGAAGTGAAGCCGGACGATCTCCGCGCCGGTCAGCAGTCGGGACTCGCAAGCACCGACGTCGATCGGCTCGATCCGGCCTGAGTCTGTCGCGCGTCTCACGCCCACTCGGGCTGCAAGCCTGATTCCCGCTCAGCGCCGTAGCGGATACCCCGCGCCGTCCATCGCGGCCCCCAGGATGAGCTGGACGACGGCGTCGTAGCTCTCGACTCCCTTCTCCACGCGATTCGCCTTGAGATACGTGTCGTAGCCCCGCTGCGCCGCGAAGCGGAGCGTTTCGTTCGTCCTCGCGTAGCGGTAGTGCATCGCCCACAAGTCGATTCTCGGCCCGAGGTCGAGCGCGTCGCGCAACGGACGGCCCGGCTCGACGTAGCCAAGCATCAGGAGCGCCGCGCTGTACTGCGCGAGCGCATCACCGTGGCGGCACGTGAGCCAGGCGACGAAGTTCGCTTCCGACTCGTCGGCGTAGCCGGCCAGATGCGCCCATTCGTGCGCGATGACGAACGGACGCTCGACCTCGAAGAGATCGGGCGCGACGAGCGTCTCGAGGAAGAACGGATCGGTCATGCCGGCGACCGAGATCTCGTGGAAGTAGCCGCCGAGGAGCGTCTCCTTCGGCCGGCCGTGGGCGATTCCCCTCTGGTGGCCGAGACGGCGGACGACGTCGTCGAAGCTCGACGCCAGAGCGTCGAGCGACAGCGCGCTCGCGTGCGCGGGCGCATACAGGCGATTCAACGTCGCTACGCTGGTGTCGGCGAGGTTCAGCGCCGCCGCGTGACTGATGCGCGAGGGCTCGAAGACGATCTTCTCCACGATCGGCACGCGGCGGTAGTTCAATCCCCAGGCCGCGAGAAACACGAGATAGATCCCCGCTGACGCGACGATCGCCAGGCTCGCCAGGCGCAGTGCGCCACGCCGCCATCCCAGGCGCCCGATCGAACGGTAACCCGCGATCGCAGCCGCACAGATCGCCGACACGAGCAGCGCGTCGAAGATCGCGAACGGCACCACGTTCGAGATCGGCGTGAGGACGTTCTGCAGCGCCGGGTACGCGAGCGTCGAGTACCAGCGCTCCACCGAGCCCGCGGGCAGCGGCAGCAGCGCCGCCAGCGCCGCGCACACGACGATGGCGATCGCGCCGCGCTTCATTCAGCCGAGGAATCGACGCTGGTGATCAGACGGACGGCGCGCTGGTATGTGAGGTAGGCCCAGGCCCACTGGACCATGACGAGCACGCGATTGCGGAACCCGATGAGATTCAGGATGTGGACGAACAGCCAGAAGAGCCAGCCCGGGAGTCCCTTCAACTGCGCGAGCGGAAGGTCGCCGATCGCCGACTTGCGGCCGATCGTCGCCATGTTGCCGAAGTTCTTGTAGCGGAAGGCTCGCAGCGGCTGCCCTTCCGTCGCGCGCACGATGTTGTTGGCGGCATGCGCCCCCATCTGCATCGCGACCTGCGCGACGCCCGGATAGGGCTTCCCGTCCGGACCGTTGAGGCTCGCGAGATCGCCGATGACGAACACGTTGGCGTGGCCCGCTATCGTCAGGTCGGGATTCACGAGGACGCGTCCGGCGCGGTCGAGCGGCACGCCGAGCGTCGCCCCCAGCGGCGAGGCTGCGACGCCGGCCGCCCAGAGCACGCTCGACGCGTCGATAGTCGCGCCGCCGGCATCGACGGCATGGGGACCGATGCGCGTGACCGGCGTGTTCGTCCGCACCTCGACACCGAGCCGCTCGAGATCGTGACGGGCGGCCGCGCGGAGCGGTTCGGGAAACGCCGACAGGATCGACGGCCCGGCTTCGAGCAGCAGGATCCGCGCCGCACGCGGATCGAAATGGCGGAAGTCCTGCGCGAGCGTCTGCTTCGAGATCTCGGCCAGCGCGCCGGCGAGCTCGACGCCGGTCGGACCGCCGCCGACGATCACGAAAGTCAACGCCGCCGGGCGCCCGGCGAGGACCGCGTCGCGCTCGGCCGCCTCGAAGGCGCCGAGCACGCGGCTCCGGATGTCGAGCGCGTCCTCGAGCGTCTTGAGTCCCGGCGCGTGGGGACGCCAGTCGTCGTGCCCGAAATAGGCGTGCGTCGCGCCGGCGGCCACGATCAGATAGTCGTACGCCGTCTCGGCGCCGCCGCGGAAGACGATCGCGCGGCGCGCCGGGTCGATCCGCTCGACGGTCTCGAGCAGCACCTCGACGTTCTTCTGGCGGCGCAGGATCCAGCGGATCGGCGAGGCGATGTCGCCGGGCGACAACCCCGCCGTCGCCACCTGGTACAGCAGCGGCTGAAACACGTGATGGTTCCGGCGGTCGATCACCGTCACCCTGACGTCCTTCCCCGCCAGCCGCTTCGCCGCATACAGGCCGCCGAACCCGCCTCCGATGATGACCACGTGCGCCATGCGTCAAGGATATCTGGAAGCGGTCTTGCAACACTTCCAAGACGTATGCTCGAGGACCTCATCCGCTGGAGCGGGTCGCACATACCGGAGCGCCTGGCGGGGCGGCTGGGAAAGGCGCTGCCCTGGATCGGCGCGGCGATTGCCGTACTCACCGTGGTCGAGACGATGAAGCGGAAAGGCGTCGTGCGCGGCGGCATGGACACGGCGCTGAACGCCCTGCCGTACGTGGGCACCGTGAAGAACGTCGCCGAGAGCGTCCGGGGGCGGGACTTCATTGCCGATCGCCCGCGGCGGATCGCTACAGCCCGCCGATGAACCGGAGCCCGGCCCACGCCGCCGGCGCCGCGTTCTTCTGACGCGCCTCGTCCGTCACCGCGCGCCACGCATCGACCGATGACATCCCCGCGGCGAGCTTCGCGTGGAAGGCGGCCGCGAGGGGATCGGACGTGAACGCGTCCGCCGGCCAGCGTCCGACGATCAGGGTCGAGACGCCGGCAGACGCCGCCGCCCACGCAATCGGATCCATCGCACTGCCGATGCCCGCGGCGCCGAAGGTCGATCCGTCCGGCAGCACGACCACGCGCGCGCGGCCCTCGAGCGTGAACCAGTCACGCACTTCGAACCGTCCGTTGTCGGCCGGCGCCTCGCCGGTCGCGGCCAGAATCACCGCGGACAGCAGCGGCGTGGCGCCGCTCACCTGAAGCGGCGCCTGCGCATGGAGGACGTCGGACCCGCCGAACAGCGCGCGGGCGGCCGTCTCGCTCGCGTCGGCGCCGGCACGAACGGTCACCCCTTCGCCGTATGTCGCGGCGGCGGCCTGCGCGGCGGCACGCGCGGCCTCCGCGTCCTGTGTCTTCCACGCGGGAATCGTGAGCAGGATCTGCGCGCGGATTGCGTCGGGGATCAGCGGCGCCGCGAGCACCCCCGGCACCGGATGCTCCGGCAGCGGCGCCGCGCGCCGCTGCAGTGACAGCGTCGCCAGCGACGTCGCGTAGGTCACCGACGCGCGCGATCCGAGGTCGGCCTCGCCGGACGGGAGCGCCTCGAACGGGACCTTCCACAGCAGATCGTCGGGGACGATGAGGATGCGATCGCGATCGGCGAGTCGAGCCGTGATGGGCTCGAGGAGCGCCGCCGCCAGCGCCGACGCCCGCTTCCGCCACTCCGATGGACTCTGGAGCACTTCGGGCTGCATCGCGGAGGCCAGCGACTCGGCGAATGCGCGGCGATCGATCGGCGCGGCCTGCGCGGCGACGTCAGGCCCGTTCTCGCCGTGCGCGACGGTCACGATCAGCAGTTCGTCGTCGGTGACCAGATACTGGACGATGAGTCCTCGCGGCCCGGGGACGAGACTTTCGAGCGCGGCGGGATCGATCGGCGGCTGCGGGAGACCGCGCCAGAGCGGCAGCTCCGGCAGGCGGGCGTAGAGCCGCGCCTGCTGCTCCGCGCGCTTCGCCGTCAGCGCGGTGAGCTGCCGTCCAAGCTGCTCCGCCCGGCCCGGATCGCGGCGCGGCGACTGGGCGTCGGCGCGCAACTGCGCGCGCGTCGAGATGATCTCCCTGACGATCGACTGTTCGTCGGACAGCTCCTCGGCGGTGGCTCCCCTGGCGATGTCGTGGTGGAACGCGGCGAACTGCGCGCGCCGGATGTGCGCGCGGCGGGCTTCCAGGGCGCGAAGCGCGGCGGCGCCCTCGCCCTGCTGCGCGAAGGTGAACGCCAACCCGGCCCACGCGCTCGCGCTGTCGCTCAATTGCCCGCGCGCGTCGGTGCTGACCGCGGCGTCGGCGGCCAGGCGATCGATCGCCGCCGTCGCGCGCTCGAACGCCTGCCGCGCGTCGTCGAGCCGGCCCAGCTTGCGCAGCACTTCGCCCGTGCGCTCCGTTCCGCGCCAGGCGAGATCGTCGCTCTTGAGGAGCTCCGCGATGAGCGTCACCTTGCCGGCGCTCTCGAGCGCGGCGCGCTCGTCGCCGCCGCCCGACTGCGCGCGGGAGAGACCGAGCCACGTGCGCGCCGAACCGTCGTTGTTCCTCTGTCGCTCGAACATCCCGATCGCGGTGCGATAGGCGGCGATCGCCTCGGTGAACTTCTGACGCGCGGTCTGGCTGAAGCCGACGCCGACCCACGCGTGCGCAACGCCTTCCGCGTTCTTCGCGGTCTCGAACTTCGTCCTGCTCTCGGTGTAGGCGGCCAGCGCGGCATCGAAGCGGCCCGCCACCAGCTCGGTCATGCCGAGCGCCAGCAGCACGCGCCCGCTGCTCTCGGGATCGGTCGTCGCGAGCTGCTTCGCCTCCTCGAGCGCGGTGCGCGCCTGATCGGTGTTGCCGACCTTCAGGTAGAGATCGCCGATGCTCTCCAGGGTCGTCTCCACGCCGCTGGTGAGCCGCGGATCCAATTGCAGGTCGGCACGCGCGTCGGCCAGCGCCTGACCGTACATGTCGAGCGCGCCGGGCACGTCACCCTGCGCCGCGAGCACGCGCGCCAGTCCGCGACGCGCGAAGGTGGCGCCCGGGCGATCGAACGCCGCCAGCGCCACCGACAACCCGCGGCGGAACGACGCCGACGCGACGTCGTATTCGGCCTGGAGGTACTGCACGTTGCCGATGCTGACGACCGTGCGGCCAATCCCAGACGTGTTCTCGCGCTGCTCGTAGATGCCGAGCGCCTCGCGGTACTGGCCGAGCGCGGTGGTGTACTCCGCTCTCGTATAGCTCACCGTCCCGAGACCGTACAGGGCAGCCGCCATCGTGTCGGGATCCTCGGCCTCGCGCGCGATCGCCAGCTCCTTGCCGTACGCCTCGGACGCGGCGGCGTAGTCGGCCAGGAAGAACCCGGCCTGCCCGATGTTGTGCAGCGAGTTCAGCACGCCGGGTCGATCGCCGGCGGCGCGCGACATCTCGAGCGCCAGCTCGAACAGCTCCCTGCCGCGGGCGTAGCTGCGGCCGATCGTGATCGCCATCGTCGCGCGCTGCGAGACGACGAGACGCGCCGCCACGAGATCGCCGCGGTACTTGTCGTAGAGCGCCGCGCGGCCCTCCGGCGGCGCCGCGATCAATTCGTCGGCGATTTCCTCGGCGAAGGGGCCGTCGCGCAGCAGCTTCCACGCGCCCGCTTCCTTGCGCCACAGCTGCGAATTGACGAAGGTATTGCGGAGCGTGACGAGACCGACCTGGCGCGTGACCAGCCGTATGCGCGTCGCCGACAGGCGTACGCGTGCGTCGGTCCCCTTGACCTCGACGGCCCGCAGCTCGAGCGTGAAGCTGTCCTCGGAGGGTTCGCCGAAGACGGCGATGAACGCGTCGCGCGTCATCCGCGGATTGGCGGCGGCGCTCCAGAACGCCGCCGCCCTGTCGGGATCGCGCGCCGCCTGCGCGTCGTAGTACTCGCGCACCGCCGTGCGGACTTCCGTCTCCAGCGGCGACTCCAGCGCCGTTGTCGTCGTCGGCGACTGCGGCGCCGTTGTCGCGCCCGGTGGCTGCTGCGCCGGCGGCGCGCCCGGCGGCGCCTGCAGGATGAGCAGCAGCGTCAGTGCGATGCCTGACCACACCGTCATCACTGAAGAGTAAACCGAACCGTGATCGTCATGAGCACCGAAACGGGCTTGCCGTAGTAGATGGTCGGCGAATACCGCCACTGGCGCACCGCCTCGATCGCCGCCTGATCCAGCAGCGGTTCCGATCGAAGGACGCGCAACTGGGTCACGTGCCCGCCCTGATCGAGCACCGCTTCCAGAATCACCATGCCTTCCTTGCGGGCAATCCGCGCGACTTCCGGATAGATCGGCCGGACGTCGACGATCTTCCGCGGCGGCTCGGGCAGCACCGCGACGCGCACCGGCCCCTGCTTCGGCGGATCTGGCGGCGACAGCGGCTGCGGCGGGGCGGGCGGACCGAGACCGCCGCCCTCGACGCCGATGCCCGGGGGTGTGATACCGCCCTCGGCAGTATCCGACGTCGGAATCGATGGCGGCGTGACGGGCCGTTCCGGCTCGATCCGGTCTGGAGCGTCAAACGGAATGGTGGGTCCCGATGGTGCCGGAGACCTGGCGACCCGCGGCAGCGGTTCCGGCGCAGGCGGAGGCGGCAGCGCCGCAGCCATCACGAATGACGGCATCGCCGTCACTGGTATCGGCAGGACGGAGTTGCCGAGAGGAATCACGACGAGCACCAGCAAGACCACTAGGTGCGCGACGATGGAGATGGGAACGCTTCCGGATAGATGGCTGCGAAGCCCCTCACGTGCCATGGGGAAAGCTCCTTTCTCTCTCTCCCCAGCTTGGACACCGCCCGCGCCCGCGCGTTCCGACGTCGAACGTCGGACGTCGGACCTCGGACCTCGGACCTCGGACCTCGGACTCAGGGATTGTCGATCTCGCCTCGACTGCTCATGAGCGGGTTGCAGCGCGCGAGGCGCCCGGTCGCCTTGAGCAGACCGCGCGTCACGCCGTACTTGCGGACGGCCAGCTCGGCGTAGCGGCTGCAGGTGAGCTGGAAGCGGCACTCGGCGCCGAAGTGGCGCATGAAGGCAGAGCCGTGCGTGTGGTAGAAGCCGATGGCGCCGAGCGTGAACCGCTCGGCGGCCGTCGTCTGGAGGGAGGCGCAGAAGACGATCACGCCGATGAGCGCGAGGATGCGCCCGCGGCGTGACCGCCAGCCGCGCCGACGATCAGAACTTGCTGGTGTAGTCACTCAGCACGGGAATCACGAGGCGCCCGCCCTGCACGCCCTTGACGATGGCCATGATGTGCAGCACGAGCACGCCCAGCCACACGAAGAGGGACAGCAGCGCGATGCCGCATCCGAGGAACGGGATGAAACCGAGGATCGTGATCGCGAGCCAGAAGAAGAACTCCGCCACGGTCAGGACGAGGCCGTTCTTCGCGTGCCACTGGACTTCGGAGTCCTCTTTCTCCACCAGCAATGGAATCAAGGCCAGCAGCCACAGATACGACAGTACGATCATGACAGTGCGGTTCTGCGACACCTTGCCGGACGGCAGCTCACCCATTTCAGTCCTCCTCGAAAGATTGTGCCGGGGTGAGCACGGTCTGGCGGAAACCCCACCGAGCGTTCATGAAAACCGCCGCCGCGGCAGAGCGGACCTCAGCCGGTCGTCGCCGCGCGCGCCACGAACAGCACGGTCATGATCGGCACGAGGACGATGAACCAGACGATCATGCAGGCGATGGCCGCGATGACGCAGACGATGATGGCGCGGCCCGTGTTCGAATAGTCGAGCACCGAGCGCACGGCGATCACCGCGATGACCAGGCTCCACAAGCCGACCAGCAGCGAGATGAGCGGACCGAGGAACGGGATGATCGCCAGGATGTTCAACACGCCGGGCGCCGCCGCGAACCCGATCGTGCGGAACGCTTCGTTGAAGTCCGCCTTGGTCGTCGGCTCAGGCATCATCTTGGTGCCGATGATGAAGACGAGGAACGAGAACAGCGCGTAGCCGAGCAGCGACCCGACGAGCCCGAAGATTCCCCCCACAATCCCGCTGCGGAAGATGTTGCCGATCAGCGCGGCAACGCCCGCAATGACGATGACCGTGATCGCCTGCGTCATCGCGTTCGGATCCGCTTCGATTTCCTCGAAGGTCTTCACGTCCGCCTGCATCGCTCCGATCATGCGTCCTGTCAAGTCCGCCATGCCACCTCCATGGCCCGGCAGTGTATCCCAGCACGGTCGTTGCGAATCTGCTGATTCGGGCTCCGACGCGAATAGAGGCCGCTGCCTTCCTGGCCCCTGCCCCGCCGCGGATCCAGGTGCGATAATGGCGAATGCCCCGCACAGCGCCCCCGGAACGGTGGGGGCACTCCACCGTTCGTACTGCCTGTCCCCTCGACTGCCCCGACGCCTGCACGCTCGACGTGACCGTCGAAAACGGCCGCATCCAGAAGATCGACGGCGGCAATGACAATCCTGTAACCAACAACTTCATCTGCGCGAAGGTCCGCCGGTTCGGCGAGCGCGTGTACGGCGAGGACCGGCTGCTCTATCCCGCTGTCCGCAAGGGCGCGAAGGGCCAGGGCACGTTCGAGCGCGTGAGCTGGACCGAGGCGCTCGACCTCGTCGCGCGGCGGATGCGCGAGATCAAGGCCGCGCGCGGCGGCGAAGCCATCCTTCCGTACTACTACGGCGGTTCGAACGGCCTGCTGACGCAGAGCACCAACGACGCGGAGCTCTGGCGGCGCTTCGGCACGTCCCGCCTCGCGACGACGATCTGCGCCGCGCCGACCGGCGCCGCCAACCTCGCGCTCTACGGCAAGATGCCGGGCGTCTCGTACGAGGACTATCCGGAGGCCAGGCTGATCGTCCTGTGGGGCGTCAACCCGTCGGCGTCGGGCATCCACCTGATTCCCTACATCAACCAGGCGCAGGCCGCCGGAGCGACGCTGGTCGTGATCGATCCGCGGCGCACGTCGCTCGCGAAGAAGGCCGACCTCCACCTGGCGCCGCGGCCCGGCACCGATCTGCCGGTTGCGCTCGCGCTGCACCGCGTGCTCTTCGAAGAAGGGCACGCCGACGAACGGTTCCTCGCCGCGCACACGGACGGGGCCGCTCGCCTGCGCGATGCGGCGCGGCCGTGGACGATCGAGAAGGCGGCGGCGGAAGCAGGCGTCGACGCCGGCGACCTGCGGCGTCTCGCCGATCTCTACGTCGCCGCGTCACCGGCGCTCGTGCGCTGCGGCTGGGGACTCGAGCGCAACCGCAACGGCGGCAGCGCCGCCGCGGCGGTGCTGGCGCTGCCGTCGGTCGCCGGCAAGTTCGGCGTGCGCGGCGGCGGCTACTCGATGTCGAACTCGACCGCGTACGGCTTGACGTCGGCGCAGTGGATCGACACGCCGGAGCCGGCGACACGGCTCGTCAACATGAATCATCTCGGCCGCGCGCTCCTCGAGTACACGGATCCGCCGATCGACATGCTCTTCGTCTACAACTGCAACCCGCTCGCGACCGCGCCCGATCAGAACCGCGTGCTCCAGGGCCTGCAGCGCGCCGACCTCTTCACGGTCGTCTTCGAGCAGGTGCTCACCGACACCGCGCGCTACGCCGACGTCATCCTGCCGGCCACCACGTTCCTCGAGCAGTACGACATCGCGAAATCCTACGGACCGATCACGCTGCAGCTCGTCCGCCCGGTGATCGAGCCGTGCGCCGACGCGCGCACCAACGCGCAGGTCTTCTCCGATCTCGCCGAACGCCTCGGCGTCGGCACCGCGGAGGACGAGATCGACACGCTGCTGCGCATCACCGCCCGCATGGAGGGGACCGGCAAGGAACTGATGGAACGCGGCAGCGCGAGCCCGCCCTACGGCGGCCGGCCCGTACAGTTCGTGGACGTCTTCCCGCGGACGGCGGACCGCAAGGTGCACCTCTTCCCCGAGGAGATCGCCGGCGACGCGCCGGCCGGTCTCTACGGCTACCAGGCCGATCCGGCGACCGATCGCTTCCCGCTCGCGCTCATCTCTCCGGCTACGGAGAAGACGATCTCCTCGACGCTCGGCGAGCTGCGCGAGCGCGCCGCGATGCTCCACATCCATCCCGCGGACGCCGCGACCCGCGGCATCGCGCAGAGCGACGCCATCCGCGTCTTCAACGCGCTGGGCGAGCTGCACTGCCCCGCCAACGTCACCGCCGACATCCGCCCCGGCACGGTCGCCTTCTCGAAAGGCGTCTGGCGCAAGAACACCTACAACGGCTCGACGTCGAACGCCCTCGTCCCCGACTCGCTCACCGACCTCGGCGCCGGCGCCTGCTTCAATGATGCGAGAGTAGAGGTCGTCCTGCTCGGCCGCCATTAGGCGGCCATCGCGTCAACGCCACAACGCCCGCTAAACGCCCAAGCGGCGAAACTCCCAAACTCCACTTGCCTTCTGAGCTTGGGAGTTTTGGGAGTTGCCCGTTGCGCGTCTTCGTT
>Ga0075364_10000588_pt1 | contig 18752 bp, 17 predicted proteins | sample EndMetdeltDD1764_FD_71517 | JGI IMG/M metagenome (GOLD analysis project Ga0075364, IMG submission 71517) | Populus endosphere microbial communities from Tennessee, USA - Endosphere MetaG P. deltoides DD176-4 | ecosystem: Host-associated > Plants > Roots > Endosphere | place: USA: Tennessee...
CGTGCTTTGACTTGACGAAGTCGCTCAGCTTTTCTAGAAACAGTTTAGAACCATTCGAAATTGGGGCGACCAGCAAGGTTTGCCCCGGTTGGGTGTCTCATACGGCAAGGCCGGCGAAAATTTCAAGGAAAATGCGCCGTACACTGCCTATCTAGAAACTGAACCGCATCGGACAATGGCCCGCCATGGCGCTTGAACGCACATATCTCGACTGGAACGCGACCGCACCTTTGTGTGACGAGGCGCGTTTTGCCATGATCGTGGCGTTGTCATTGCCTGGAAACGCGTCCTCGGTTCATGGCGAAGGGCGTGCGGCCCGCGCTGCGCTGGAAAAAGCACGGCGTTCGGTGGCTCGTCTGGTCGGGGCCGAGCCGGCGCATGTGATCTTTACCAGTGGCGCGACCGAGGCTTCCAACCATGTTCTGGTGCCGGAATTCCGCATGGGGCGCGCGGCCCTGAAGATCGGCGCGCTTTATGTGTCGGCAATCGAACATCCGGCGATCCGCGAAGGCGGTCGTTTCGCTTCCGAAAATGTGCATGAAATCCCGGTAACGGCAGAGGGTGTGGTCGATCTGGCGGCGCTTGAGGCAATGTTGGCTGCGCATGATCGTAATAGCGGTCTGCCGATGGTGGCCGTCATGTTGGTGAACAACGAGACCGGTATCGTCCAGCCTGTTGCCGAGGCTGCAAAACTTGCACATGCGGTTGGTGGTTTGATGGTGGTAGATGCGGTCCAGGCGGCGGCGCGTATTGCCGTCGATATCAATGCACTTGATGCCGATTTCCTGATCATCTCATCGCACAAGATTGGTGGGCCGAAAGGTGTCGGCGCACTGGTCACGCGTGGAGAGGTGTTGATGCCGAAACCGCTTATCCGTGGCGGCGGGCAGGAAAAAGGTCATCGTTCCGGCACAGAGAACTTTTTTGCCATCGTCGGTTTTGGCGCTGCGGCCGAGCTGGCTTTTACCGAATTGGACGAACGCCGGGATCGCATTTCCAGTCTGCGCGCCAGGCTGGAAGAAGGCATGCGTGGATCTGCGCCCGATGTCATTATTCACGGTGCGGATGTCGAACGTGTCAGTAATACGTGTTTTTTCACCCTGCCTGGGCTGAAGTCGGAAACCGGACAGATCGGTTTCGATCTGGAAGGCATTGCGCTTTCTGCGGGATCGGCTTGCTCGTCCGGTAAAGTCGGCGAAAGCCATGTGCTGACGGCGATGGGGCGTGATCCAAAACTGGGAGGGCTGCGTATTTCGCTTGGCCCAGCAACAACCGAGGCCGATATCGATCGTGTCATCGCAGCTTTTGCCAAGGTCGCGGGGCGTCGCCGGCTCGATGGGCAGGCGGCGTGACTGCGCCAATTTAGAATCATTTGCGAAAACGCAAACTTTAGACTTGCCAAGAGGTGTTAAAATCGCCTTCTGGCACTTACATGGTGGCGGAAATCCGCCAAAAGGATGACAAGCTGCCGGACCCTTGATTCCGGCCAGATTTGGAGAATGTGATGCCTGCCGTTCAGGAAACAATCGATCAGGTCCGCGGGATCGATATCGACCAGTACAAATACGGTTTTGAGACGATCATCGAAGTCGACAAGGCGCCCAAAGGCCTGTCCGAAGACATCATCCGTTTCATCTCTGCCAAGAAGCAGGAGCCGGACTGGATGCTGGAATGGCGTCTCGACGCCTATCGCCGCTGGCTGACCATGGAAGAGCCGAGCTGGGCGCGCGTCGATTACCCGAAGATCGACTTCAATGATCTCTATTATTACGCTGCTCCGAAGAACATTACTGGTCCGGTTTCGCTCGATGAAGTCGATCCGGAACTGCTGAAAACCTATGAGAAGCTTGGCATTCCGCTGCGCGAGCAGGAAATCCTCGCTGGCGTACAGAAGTCAAAGGTCGCCGTCGACGCGGTGTTCGATTCGGTATCGGTCGTGACCACCTTCAAGAAGGAGCTTCAGAAGGCCGGCGTGATCTTCATGTCGATCTCGGAAGCCATCCGCGAACATCCCGAACTGATCAAGAAGTATCTTGGCTCGGTCGTTCCGACCTCGGACAACTTTTATGCAACGCTGAACGCCGCCGTGTTTACCGATGGTTCGTTTGTGTTCGTGCCGAAGGGCGTTCGTTGCCCGATGGAACTGTCCACCTACTTCCGTATCAACGAGAAGAACACCGGCCAGTTCGAGCGCACGCTGATCATCTGTGAAGAAGGCGCCTACGTTTCCTATCTGGAAGGCTGCACGGCACCGCAGCGCGACGAAAACCAGCTGCATGCGGCTGTCGTCGAACTGGTGGCTCTGGACGATGCCGAGATCAAGTATTCGACCGTTCAGAACTGGTTCCCGGGCGACAAAGAAGGCAAGGGCGGCATCTACAACTTTGTCACCAAGCGTGGCGATTGCCGTGGCGACCGTTCCAAGATCTCCTGGACGCAGGTGGAAACCGGTTCGGCGATCACCTGGAAATACCCGTCCTGCATCCTGCGCGGTGATGAAAGCCGCGGCGAGTTTTACTCGATCGCCGTCTCCAACGGTCACCAGCAGATCGACAGCGGCACCAAGATGATCCATCTCGGCAAGAATACGTCGAGCCGCATCGTTTCCAAGGGTATCGCCGCCGGCGTTTCGCAGAACACCTATCGCGGTCAGGTTTCGGCTCACCGCAAGGCGAGCAATGCCCGCAACTTTACGCAGTGCGACAGTCTGCTGATCGGCGATCGTTGTGGCGCGCATACCGTGCCCTACATCGAGGCGAAGAATTCTTCGGCGCAGTTCGAGCACGAGGCGACCACCTCGAAGATCTCGGAAGACCAGCTGTTCTACTGCCTGCAGCGCGGTATTCCGACGGAAGAGGCGATCGCTCTGATCGTCAACGGTTTCGTCAAGGAAGTCATTCAGGAACTGCCGATGGAATTTGCCGTCGAAGCGCAGAAGCTGATCGGCATCTCGCTGGAAGGCTCCGTAGGCTAAGGAAAATAGCGCCGTAACTTGCCGGGATTGCAACAGGACGGCCCCTAACTTGAGACAGGCCCTTGCGGGCAAACAGGCGGCCCTTGAACCGCCCTATGAACAGGACAAAGAGAATGCTTGAGATCAAGAACCTGCACGCCCGTATCGCCGAAGACGGCACCGAAATCATCCGTGGCCTGAACCTTACCGTGAAGGCCGGCGAAGTGGCTGCCATCATGGGCCCGAACGGTTCCGGCAAGTCGACGCTGTCCTACATCCTGTCTGGCCGCGAAGACTATGAAGTCACCGAGGGTGAGATCCTTTATAACGGCGAGAGCATTCTGGAGCTCGACCCGGCCGAGCGCGCCTCCAAGGGCATCTTCCTTGCTTTCCAGTACCCGGTCGAAATTCCGGGTGTCGCCACCATGCAGTTCCTGAAAGTGGCCATGAACGAACAGCGCAAGGCACGCGGCGAAGAAGAACTGACGACGCCGGAATTCATCCGCCGCGTCAAGGAATCGGCCGGCGAACTGAAGATCAACATGGACATGCTGAAGCGTCCGCTGAACGTCGGTTTCTCCGGCGGTGAAAAGAAGCGCGCCGAAATTCTGCAGATGGCGCTGCTTGAGCCCAAGCTGTGCGTACTGGATGAGACCGATTCCGGCCTCGACATCGACGCGTTGAAGATCGTCGCCGACGGCGTCAACGCACTGAAGTCGCCGGATCGCGCCACCATCGTCATCACCCACTACCAGCGCCTGCTCGATTACATCGTGCCGGACAGCGTTCACGTTCTCTACAAGGGCCAGATCATCCGTTCGGGCGACAAGGAACTGGCGCTTGAACTGGAAGCCAACGGTTACGCCGACATCATCGGCGCGGCAGCCTGATCGGCGGGAGGCGAAAAGATTATGGATACCCAGACCCAACCCCGCCTGAGTGCGGCGGAAAGCGCGCTGATCGACGCCTATAACGCGTCCTTCGGCGACCTGCCGGGTAATGGCGCTGTTGCCAGCGCCCGTGACCGCCTGCTCGACGATCTGAAGACCAAGGGCCTGCCGACCCGTCGTATCGAGGCTTGGCACTATACCGACCTGAAGACGCTGCTGCGCGCGGTTCCGACCGAAACCAGCACCGCCGTCATCGACGCACGGACGCCGTTCGTTTCTGGTTCGCCGGTTCTGGCCGCCCTGCAGGGCAAGGTCGACGCCAAGGCATCAGTAGAAGGTGTTGTTGTCAGTGCCTTCGCAGACATGCTGCGTGAAGGCACGGCCGCTCCGGGCCTGTCCGTCATCGACGGTGACGACGCCATTGGCCGCATCAACGGCAGCTTCGTTCGTGACGGTTATGTGCTGGAAGTACCGGCAGGTGCTGAACTGGAAACGCCGATCGAAATTCAGGCGATCCATGGCGGCGGTCAGGTTCATACGCGCTTTCCAGTCAGCTTTGGCGCCGACAGCACGGCAACCGTGATCGAGCGTCATGCCGCGACCGGCGACGGCGCTGCTTTCGTCTCTTCCGTCAGCGATATCTCGCTGGATGAAGGTGCCGATGTCACCTGGGTGATCGTGCAGCAGCAGGGCGCCGAGGACACGCATCTCGGCCAGATCCGCATCCGTGTTGGTGCCGATGCCAAGCTGAAACTGTTCGTGATCAATGCCGGCGGCAAGCTGGTGCGTCAGGAATTGCGCATCGATGTGGCCGGCGAAAATGCCGAGCTGACTCTGCGTGGCGTGAACCTGCTGGGTGGCGACACCCATACCGACGTGACGCTGGTTCTCGGCCACAACGTGCCGAACACGACCTCGACGGAAGTGTTCCGTAACGTTGTGTTCGATCGCGCCCGTGGCGTGTTCCAAGGCATGATCAAGGTCGCGCTTGATGCTCAGAAGACCGATGCAAAGATGTCGTGCAATACGCTGCTTCTGTCCGACGATGCCGATTTCGCGGCCAAGCCGGAGCTCGAAATCTTTGCCGACGACGTTGTCTGCGGCCATGGTGCGACGGTTGCCGATATCGACGACAACCATCTTTATTACCTGATGGCGCGCGGTATTCCGGAAAACAAGGCCCGTGCCATGCTGGTCAATGCCTTCGTTGCCGAGATCGTTGAGGAACTGGAAAACGAGCCGCTGGTGGAAGCACTGGAAGGCATCATTTCCGTATGGCTGGAAAAGCACGCCTGATAAGAAATGACGGAGGGGTTTCGGTTCCTCCGTCGTGTTCATCCTCGGGGGAGACCCGAGGATGACGATGTAAAGCTGCCAAGCTTGCCAATAAGCAAAGAGCTTCTGCCGGTATTTCGCTTAAACAGCGGGATCAGAAAGGCTTATCAATGGACCACACCACACAAGCCGCCTACGACGTCGAAGCCATCAGGCGGGATTTTCCCATCCTGTCGACCATGGTGCATGGCAAGCCGCTCGTTTACCTCGATAACGGCGCTTCGGCCCAGAAGCCGCAATCGGTGATCGACGCGATCAGCCACGCCTATTCCAGCGAATACGCCAATGTGCATCGCGGCCTGCATTATCTCTCGAATGCCGCCACCGACGCCTATGAGGCGGCGCGCGAAAAGGTGCGCAAGTTTCTGAACGCGAGTTCTGTTGACGAGATCATCTTCACAAAGAATTCCACCGAGGCGATCAATACGGTTGCTTACGGTTACGGCATGCCGAAGATCGGCGAGGGCGACGAGATTGTCATCTCGATCATGGAGCATCACTCCAACATCGTGCCTTGGCATTTCATCCGCGAACGGCAGGGCGCCAAGCTGGTCTGGGTGCCGGTGGATGAGGAAGGCGCCTTCCATATCGAGGCTTTTGAAAAGTCACTGACTGAAAAGACCAAGCTGATCGCCATCACGCACATGTCGAATGCGCTGGGTACGGTCGTTCCGGTCAAGGAAATCTGCCGTATTGCCCGTGAAAGAGGCATTCCGGTTCTGGTCGATGGTTCGCAGAGCGCGGTGCATATGCCGATCGACGTGCGCGATATCGATTGCGACTGGTTCGTGATGACCGGCCACAAGCTTTACGGCCCATCGGGCATCGGTGTGCTTTACGGCAAGACAGACCGGCTGAAAGAGATGCGTCCGTTCATGGGCGGCGGCGAAATGATCGTCGATGTTGCCGAGGATTTTGTGACCTACAACGATCCACCGCACCGTTTTGAGGCTGGAACGCCACCGATCGTGCAGGCGATCGGGCTGGGGCATGCGCTGGATTACATGGAAAAGATCGGCCGCGAGGCGATTTCCCGCCATGAAGCGGACCTGACCGCCTATGCGACCGAACGGCTGCAGGCCATCAACTCATTGCGTATCATTGGCAATGCGCCTGGCAAGGGTGCTATCTTCTCGTTCGAACTGGCCGGCATCCATGCCCATGACGTATCGATGGTGATCGACCGCCGTGGCGTGGCCGTGCGGGCCGGAACACATTGTGCGATGCCGCTGTTGAAACGCTTTGGTGTCACCTCCACATGTCGCGCATCGTTCGGCATGTATAATACGCGAGCCGAAGTGGATGCGCTGGCCGATGCGCTCGATTATGCGCGCAATTTCTTTGCCTGAGGAATTTTTGATATGGCAACTGATGACACTGAACTCAAGTGGGATGCGCGTGAGGGACTTATCCAGTCCGCTATCCCTGCTGATGAACTCGAACGGCTTTCCGACGATATTATTGCCGCGCTGAAGACGGTTTATGACCCGGAAATTCCGGCGGATATTTTTGAACTCGGCCTGATCTACAAGGTCGATATTGAAGACGACCGCATGGTGAAGATCATGATGACGCTGACAGCTCCCGGCTGCCCGGTTGCAGGCGAAATGCCGGGCTGGGTGGAAAATGCCGTTGGCGCGGTTGAAGGTGTATCGGGCGTCGAAGTGGAAATGACTTTCGATCCGCCATGGACGCCGGAGCGCATGTCGGAAGAGGCACAGGTAGCAGTCGGCTGGTATTGATCGAGCCGCTCGCTACGACTACATTTGCAGGAACCACCGGGCCTTGAACCCGGCTGTGCAAGGAGAATGGGCCAATGGGCTTTGCAGTGATGACGATGACAGAAGCCGCCGCAGCGCGTGTAAACGCGATTGTCGGCAATTCCGGAACTGACGCGCAAGGAATACGCGTCGGCATCAAGAAGGGCGGCTGTGCCGGTATGGAATATACCGTCGATCTCGTCACCGAGCCGAATGCCAAGGACGATCTGGTCGAGTTCAACGGTGCCAAGGTATGGATCGAGCCGTCGGCGGTTCTCTACCTGCTCGGCACGCAGATGGATTTCGAGCAGACGCAGATGCGCTCCGGCTTCACATTCGTCAATCCGAACCAGACATCCGCTTGCGGTTGCGGTGAGTCGGTGGAGTTGAAGCCGGCGGATCTGGCTGCCTTGGCGAAGAGCCGCGAAGGTCAGGTGTCTGCGATCTGATAGGCAGCATTCCAATCCTGAAAATTGAAAAGGGCTTTCGCGGCCCTTTTTCTATTCATGTCTTAGCGCCTCTATCGGATTCAGCTGGGCCGCACGCCTTGCCGGAAAATAACCGAAGACCATGCCAATGGCTGCCGAGAACGCGAAGGCAAGCGCGATGATCGTCGGGCTCGGCACGAAGGGCACGTTCATATAGGTGACGACGCCATAGGCAAGCGCCACACCCGTCAAGATGCCGGTGGCGCCGCCGAAGACTGACAACATCACAGCCTCCACCAGAAACTGGGTCAGAACCTGACGCTCGACAGCGCCGATGGCGAGACGAATACCGATTTCGCGCGTTCGCTCCGTCACCGAGACCAGCATGATGTTCATGATGCCGATACCGCCGACCAAAAGACTGACGGCGGCGACAGCACCGAGAAGGCCGGTCAGCAACACGGTCGTGCCGGTCATGGCAGAGGCGATCTGCGTCATGTCGTTGACGGAAAAATCATCGTCGCGGCCGATAGCAATGCGGCGGCGCTCGCGCAGCAGGTTCTGAACGTCCGTCTGAACCTTTGAGGTCAAGACGCCTTCCTGGGCGGACAGCGTGATGGAACTGATCGTGGTGGTGCCGCCGATGCGCCGCTGGTGCAGTTTCAGCGGCATGATGACCGTATCGTCCTGATCGTCACCCATGCCGGATTGGCCCTTGGTGGCGAGTACACCGACAACGGGGCAGGCGATATTGCTGACGCGGATTGTCTGGCCGACCGGGTTGGCGGAGCCGAACAGTTCCTTTCGCAGCGTTTCACCGATGATGCAGGCGGCCTGACTGCCACGATCTTCCGTCGGTTCAAAATTGCGGCCGAGCGCCATGTCCCAGTCCTGGGCGATTAGGTAGTCGTTTGTGGTGCCGATGACACTGGAGGAGTGGTTTTGCCCGCCGGCGATCACTGTGGCCGTGCCGCGATTGACTGGTGCGACGGCGCGCAGGCCAGAAATCTGGCTGCGCATCGCCTCGACATCGGCATCCGTGAAACGCTTGGCTTCAGCACTGGCGCGTCCCGGCCCCCATTGGCCGGGGCGAACAAAAAGCGTGTTGGTGCCAAGCCGCGATAGCTCCTGCTGCACCTGTGCCGTCGTACCATTGCCGATCGTCACCATGGCGATAACGGCGGCAACGCCGATCACGACTCCAAGCACGGTGAGGAAGGAGCGCAAGAGATTGCGGCTGATGGCGCGCCAGGCGAGCTTTGTCGTTTCAAAGAACATGGGCCGCCTCCTTATCATGCACCTCATCGGCGATGAGATGACCGTCGGTGAAGCGCAGCAGGCGTTTGGCGTAAGCGGCGATATCTTCCTCATGGGTGACCATGATAACCGTGATGCCGTGATCGCGATTGAGGCCGGTAATAAGGTCCATGATCTCGATACTGGTGCGGGTATCGAGATTACCGGTCGGCTCGTCCGCCAGAAGCACGGCCGGGCTGGTGACGATGGCACGGGCAATCGCCACACGCTGTTGCTGGCCGCCCGACAGTTCCTGCGTCGTGTGGCCTTCGCGCCCCTTCAAGCCAACCTGTTCGAGTGCGCGCATCGCAAGTTCTCGGCGTTGCTTTGCATCCATGCCACGATAGACGAGCGGCAATTCGACATTCTCGACCGCCGATGTGCGGGCGAGAAGATTGAACCCCTGAAACACGAAACCGAGCATATGACGGCGCAATAGCGTCAATTGCTCCCGCCCGAAGCCCGAGGTCGAGACGCCCTGAAAGACGTAATCGCCAGAGGATGGCGTATCGAGACAGCCGAGAATGTTCATGGCGGTCGATTTTCCCGAGCCGGAAGGCCCCATGATGGCCACGAATTCGCCCGTATGGATCGTCAGGTCGATATGGTCCAGCGCACGGATTGTCGCTTCTCCACGGCCATAAAACTTGGAGACTTTTCTGAACTCTATGAGCGGTGCGGGTGCGGTGGTCATGGGCGATCAGCCGCTGCGGGCGGTTGCGTCGGTGATGACGAGATCGCCTTCCTTCAATTCTCCGGACTTGATCGCGGTGAAGCGACCATCGGTTGAGCCAGTCACGACGCGGGCGCGGGCGGGCATGCCGTCACGCAGAACCCAGACGACCCGACTTCCATCCGGCTGAGCCGACACATTAGCTTGGCCGCCGCCACGCGGACGCCGCGGCGGGGAAAACAGGCGGGTCAGCGGATTGCCGCCGCGGGCGCTCTGCTGCATCGGCGGCGAATAACGCAAGGCGGCATTGGGAACGAGGAGCGTGTCCTGAAGCGATTCGACGGTAATATCGGATGTCGCCGTCATGCCGGGACGCAACAGAAGATCGTCGTTGTTCACCGTCAGGATGGCCTTGTAGGTGACGACATTGTTGACCGTTTCCGATGCGAAACGCACAGCTTCGATCTTGGCGGGAAATTTTTGGTTCGGATATGCATCCACGGAAAAGGTGGCATCGAGACCTTCGCGCACCTGACCGACATCGGCTTCATCGACAGAGACCTGCAGTTCCATCCGCTTGAGGTCACCAGCAATGGTGAATAGAACCGGCGCATTCAGCGATGAGGCGACGGTGGCGCCGGGATCGACATCGCGGGTGAGCACCACGCCGTCGATGGGCGATACGACCTTCAATTTGGAAAGATTGACTTCCGCAAGGCGCAGGCTCGCTTCAGCCGAAAGGACAGAAGCCTCGTTGACCGATTTGGTCGCCTCTGCCGATTCGTAAGCGTAACGCGCCGAGTCGAGGTCCTGCTGGCTGGAAATGCGGCTGTTGACGAGGCTGGTGAGACGGTCGAGCGATACTTTTGCAGATGCGAGCTCTGCATTGGCCTTCAGGACATTCGCCCTGGCGGAAGCAAGCTGGGCGCGTGCGCTCTGCACATCGGCTTCCTGCTTGTTGGTATCGAGTTCGAGCAGCACCTCGCCCGCCTTCACCGCGCTGTTATAGGTAACATTGACCTTGCGCACCGTGCCGGAAAGTTCGCTGGACACATCGACCTGATCCGTCGGCTGCACCGATCCCGTGGCGGTGACTATGACGGAAAGATCGCCTTTCTTCAGCGTTTCCGTCGTATATTCGTAGCGTGTGCCACTGCTGGAATAATAGCTGTACGCACCGTAGCCGCCTCCCAGCATGATAACCATGACCAGAGGCCAGACAAAACGGCGCGAGCGTTTTTTCGAACCGCCCGCCTGCGCAAGAATCGCGGCGAGATCAGGTGTAGTATTCGCATTTTCAGCCGGATCGGGCTTGTTCGAAATGTTCAACGATCAATCTCCTTCGGGCCTGTCGTCTGCGGCCGCGCGATTCGAATGACACGCTGGCAATGCCCTCATCGGCTCTGGCATTACATAGGTATGGGGCGAAACCTAATGAATTATAGGTAAGTTTCCGCTCTCGGCATGTCGGTTCATAGACGATGCATCCTTCTGTCGCGCTCTGCGTTGTCTGGCTGCAAAGACAAAGGAGATCGTCATGATCAGCGCAAAAGACATCAAGGAACATGCCGAAGTCATCGGTGCGGACGGTGCACATATCGGCACTGTCGACCGGGTTGAGGGTAGCCGAATCAAATTGACGAGGAAAGACAGCGGTGAAGGAGGCCATGAAGGGCACCATCACTTCATCTCTCTTGGCCTCGTGGCGGAAGTTGAAGGCGGAATCGTGCGTCTTTCAGCCAATGGCGATGCGGCCGTCCTGTTCGAAGAAGAGGAAAACGGCAAATCTGTTCATTAAAGTGCGGGAAAGATGTATTTTTTGCAGAAAACCCGGGTTGACCACCGGGGTTCGTCTGCATATGTTCCGCCCACTTTCGAAGCGCTGGAAACAAGCGCTTCTGGGAGAGCGTAGCTCAGCCGGTAGAGCAACTGACTTTTAATCAGTAGGTCCAGGGTTCGAACCCCTGCGCTCTCACCACCTTACCGGCATTCAGTTTCCAAATTTCACAGCCAAAATTCGAATTTCGCATCGATGTTTGCGTCGGTTTTGTAGCTGCCTAGGCCGGCGCCTATGTCGCACCCGCTTGGGAACGTAACTCTGCCGAAACTCGTTGACGCACGCCTGCGATTTTGCCGGCGCATCAGGAGGACGAATCCATGGGTATTTTCAGCAAGATCAAAAATGCCATCTGGGGGCATCCAGCTGCGGCTGCGACACCTTCGGCGCCCACGCCCGCCGATACGGCATCCGTTGCAAGTGCTGCGCCGGCAGAGGGCCCAACCGTAGCAAGTGCTGGCGCTGCCACCACCACGTCACCAGCAGCGACGGCTTCTGCGGCGAAGCCGGTCGATATTGCTCCGATTCTTGATGCTGCCGCAAAGAGCAGTGGCCAGAAGCTCGACTGGAAACATTCGATTGTCGATCTGATGAAAGCTTTGGGCATGGATGCGAGCCTTGCCGAGCGTAAGGAGTTGGCCGATGAACTCGGCTATACCGGCGAAAAGAATGGCTCTGCGGAAATGAATACATGGCTGCACAAGGCACTGCTGAAGAAGCTGTCTGAGAATGGCGGCAAGGTACCGGCGGAGCTGCTGGATTAAGATCGGCAGAAATCAGAATGTACATCGGACATGCTCGGCCTTAGGCCGGCATGTCCGTTATTCGCATTCTTGCTGGTCTTGCGGTTCATCAATGCGCGCCATTGCGTCGCATCGGCGGCGCTTGCTCCGCCAGGGCGGTCGGCCTATCCGTTGCGCTGTCCGGGGCCGTAGCTCAGCTGGGAGAGCGCCGCAATCGCACTGCGGAGGTCGGCGGTTCGATCCCGCTCGGCTCCACCATTTCTCTCAAACAACCTCTCTTTGCTAAATGGCAGATAAGGCCAAAGGCCTGCGCCGCAAAAGGTGATTGGCAAGCGGATGCCGTCGAGGCTAGGAGAACGCTGTCTTCCGTTCTGGAGCTAATGCGTGTCGATTGCCGAAATCTCATTGCTGAGCGCCCTGTTTGCCGGTGCGCTGTCTTTCCTGTCACCTTGCGTGCTGCCGCTTGTGCCGCCTTATCTCTGTTACATGGCCGGCGTTTCCGTGGATCAGTTTCGCGGCGGCAAGGCTGAGGGGCCAGTTGTCGTCAGCGCCGAGACCAAACGGGCGATCCTGCTTTCTGCCTTTTTCTTCACACTGGGTTTTGCGACCGTCTTTGTTGCGCTCGGTGCCGGCGCCTCCTCGATCGGCGTGCTTTTGCGCCAGCATCTGGATGTCCTGTCGAAGATCGGCGGCGTGATCATCATTATCATGGGCCTGAATTTTCTCGGAGTTTTCCGGATCGGCATGCTGGCGCGCGAGGCGCGCTTTCAGGGCGGCGGCAAGCCGGCGACACTGTCCGGCGCTTATGTCATGGGGCTTGCTTTCGCCTTTGGCTGGACGCCCTGTATCGGGCCAATCCTCGGCACCATTCTCGGAGTTGCCGCCTCGCGCGACACGGTGGGAGAGGGCGTTGCATTGCTCTCCGTTTATTCGCTCGGCCTTGCCGTGCCGTTCTGGATTGCTGCCGGTTTTTCCGGCGCCTTCATGCGTTTCCTCAGCCGCTTCCGCCGGCATCTCGGCATGGTGGAAAAGGTGATGGGCGGCCTGCTGGTGGTAACCGGTCTCGCCTTCCTGTTCGGTTTCATCTCCGACATGGCGATCTGGTTCCAGCAGACCTTTCCGATCCTCAGCCAGATCGGTTGAGTTTGACCTTAGGCGCTCTTTCGCTTGAATGACGGCTTGAAGGTCTGCAGCAGATCGCGAAAACCACGGCCGGGTTCGACACCTTCACGCATCAGAAGATTGCGCAGTGGGCTGATACCGGTGAGCAGGTGCAGACCGCCGGCGCGAACGAGCTGCATCGGCAAAAAATCCGACAGCAGCGAGCGGTTCAGCAGATCGACCCCAAATGTGCGGGTCATGATATCTGGCCGGCGGCGACGCTCGAAACGATCACCAGTGTCGGCAGCGATATCGCGACCATCGGCATCGCCGACGAGATCGACCAGCGTCATCACATCACGAAGCGACAGATTGAGCCCTTGAGCGCCGATTGGCGGGAAAGCGTGGGCCGCTTCGCCGACAAGCGCGATACGGCCTTTGCCAAACCGCTTTGCCATCAGGCTGGATAGCGGCCAGCTCTGCGCGCCCGGCTCGACTTCGACCTTGCCGAGAACGGACTGCATGCGGCGCTCCACTTCCAGCGAAAGCTGATCGAGCGGCAGGGCAAGCAGGCGCTCGGCGGTTTCCGGCGTTACGACCCAGACAAGGCTGGAGCGACGGCCGGGAAGCGGGACCTGCGTGAACGGGCCGGTTTCGGTGTGGAATTCGGTCGAGACATTGCCATGCGGAATTTCGTGGGAAAAATTCAGCACCACGGCAGACTGCGGGTAGGCCCATTTCTTGACGTCGATGCCGGCACCGTTGCGCAGGATGGAGTTGCGGCCATCCGCGCCGATGGCGAGCGCGACGTCGATGCTCTCGCCATCTCCAAGCGTAAGTGTCACCTTGTCGTTGGCAGGTTCTGCCTTTTCCACCGTCGTGTCCATGCGGCGGATATTGGCTTCCGCTGCAACAGCGCTTTCCAGCACTTCGGAGAGCGCGCGGTTGGGGATATTGTAACCGAAGGCGGAGAGGCCAAGTTCCGCGGCACGGAACTGTGCCGGCGGCGCGCGCAGAAGGCGATCCGTGCCGTCGATGATCTGCATGACCTGAAGGCCTGCCGAGGAGGGCGCGATCTGCTGCCACAGGCCGAGCCGATCCATGAAGCGGATCGATTGATCCATCAGGGCAGTGGTGCGCTCATCATTGCCGGATTTCGTCGGGCCGATCAGCGCCACCTTGCGGCCGCTGCGCGCCAGCGCCAGAGCCGCCACACTTCCGGCCAGTCCGTGTCCAACGACTGCGATCTCGACATCATGCATGGCAGAACTCCTTGTTGCTGGTGTTCATCTATGCCTTTCGTCAGGACTTATCCATAAGCGATTTTGCGGCTTTTCACTGTCTTTCCATGGGGAAGGTTGCATTGGCGGGCGATTGGTCGCATATCGCTAATTTGAAGAAGACATGGGGAAAACCTTTGATCAGGCGCATCTTTAACTACCGCAAGGTTCCCTACGCGGAAATCCGCGCTTTCTCCGTGCACATGTTGACCGCATCCGGCTCGTTTTTCGCCTTCCTCGGCGTTGTCGCTGCATCGGAGATGCGTTTTGTCGATATGTGGTGGTGGCTTGGTCTGGCGCTCTTGATCGACGGTATCGATGGGCCGATTGCCCGCAAGGTGCGCGTCAAGGAAGTTCTTCCCAACTGGTCGGGCGATACACTCGATAACATCATCGACTACGTCACCTATGTTCTGTTGCCGGCCTTCGCGCTCTACAAGAGTGGTATGATCGGCGAACCATGGTCATTCGTTGCTGCGGGCATGATCGTGGTATCCAGCGCTATCTATTATGCCGATATGGGCATGAAGACCGACGAATATTTCTTCTCGGGTTTCCCGGTGGTCTGGAATATGGTGATTTTCACACTGTTCGTGATCCAGCCGAGCGCTGTGACGGCCATGGCAATCGTCATCGTTTCGGTCATTCTGACCTTCCTGCCCATCAATTTCCTGCATCCGGTGCGCGTCAAGCGATTGCGGCCGCTCAATCTTGCGATTTTCTTCCTGTGGTGCGGCTTGAGCGGTTATGCGCTGCTGCTGCATTTCAACAGTCCGGCATGGCTGGTCTGGGGCGTGGTGATCACCGGGATTTACCTTTATGTCATCGGCGGAGTGCTGCAGATGTTCCCTCGGCTTGGCGCACCCAAATAAGTTCTGCGAACATTTCCTGTTTGCAGTTGTGCATGGCTGAAAAAAGAGCTTGAATGTTTTTTAGGCGTTGATACGGAAACGTCTTTACAGACGGCATCGCCAGGGCAGCAAATTTCAAAGAAAACCGCCCAAGGCGATCGAGGGGAACTGAGTGACGTCATCGCAGGATCAGGGAGAGCCTTCGCTTCTTTCGATTCGAGGGCTTACCAAGCTTTTCGGCAGTTTTGCCGCGTGTGACGGGATCGATCTCGATATCGCTCCCGGCGAAATCCACGCGCTTCTGGGTGAGAACGGCGCCGGAAAATCGACACTCGTCAAAATGCTTTTTGGCGTATTGCAGCCAAGTGCGGGGCAAATTCTCTGGCAGGGAAAGCCGGTTTCGATTGCTTCACCTGGTCAGGCAAGAGATCTCGGCATTGGTATGGTTTTCCAGCATTTTTCGCTGTTTGAAGCCCTGACTGTCGGTGAAAATATAGCACTTTCGCTGGATCCTAAAATTTCGCTTTCGAAGATTTCGGATGAAGCTGCCTCGCTATCGCGCGCATATGGCCTGCCGCTCGATCCCAAGATGCATGTGGCCGATCTTTCCGTCGGTGAACGCCAGCGCATCGAGATCGTGCGGGCACTTTTGCAAAACCCGAAACTGATCATTCTCGATGAGCCGACCTCGGTGCTGACGCCGCAGGAAGCGGATCGGCTGTTCGAGACCCTTTTCAAGCTTAAGGCCGAGGGGCGTTCGGTTCTTTATATCAGCCATCGTCTCGACGAAGTGCAGCGCATTTGTGATCGCGCCACGGTTCTGCGGCACGGTAAAGTGACCGGCGTGTGCGATCCGCGCCAGGAAACGCCGGCTTCGCTTGCCCGCATGATGGTGGGCACCGACGTGGCGGCGGTTCAGCGCCAGGAGATCGAAACGCAGGGCGAGGTGCTGCTTGACGTCAAGTCGATGTCGTTTGCGCCGCGCACGCCTTTTGCAGTGTCGCTGAAAGATGTTTCGATGACCGTCCGCGCTGGCGAGGTGCTGGCGATTGCGGGCGTTGCCGGCAACGGGCAGGGCGAACTTTTCGATGCGCTGTCCGGCGAGTATCCCGTGAAGGATAACGATTCCATCCGCATTCGTGGCACTGCGGTCGGGCGCATGCGCATCAACGGCCGGCGGCTGCTCGGCGCAGGTTTCGTGCCGGAAGAACGTCATGGTCATGCGGCCGTGTCGCAGATGTCTCTTTCCGATAACCTATTGCTGGCGCGCGCGCATTCTGACCGTAAGGCATTTTTATCGGGCGGCCTTGCCGGAATAATCCGGCATGGCGCGGTGAAAGCTGCGGCGGCGCGTATCTGTCAGGCCATGGATGTGCGCAAGAGCGGTGAAGACCCGGTTGCAGGATCGCTATCTGGTGGCAATCTGCAGAAATTTATTGTCGGGCGTGAGCTTGACCGGCAGCCTTCAGTGCTGGTGGTAAACCAGCCGACCTGGGGCGTGGATGCAGGTGCTGCCAGCCGTATCCGGCAGGCGCTGATCGATCTCGCCAGATCCGGCTCGGCCGTTGTGGTGATCAGTCAGGACCTCGACGAGATTTTTGAAGTTGCGACATCGATTGCCGTCATTTCCGAGGGCAAACTCTCGCAAGCGTACCCCGCCGGCGAACTGTCGCTGGAGCGTATCGGCCTTCTGATGGGCGGCATTCACGATTCGACCCAACATGCGTCTCATGATGCTTCGAGTGCCGGGGAGGCAGCGCATGCGCATTGAACTGGAACGCCGCGCGCGTGCCTCCACAGCCTTTGCAGCCTTTTCTCCGTTGCTGGCGCTGGTGCTGACACTATTTTTCGGCGGTCTGATGTTCTGGCTGATGGGCAAGGACCCGATCGCCACGCTTTACACGTTCTTCGTGGAGCCGTTGCTGGATGTCTGGTCGTTACATGAACTGGTGATCAAGGCGGCACCGCTAATCCTGATCGCCGTCGGCCTGTCGATCTGTTATCGCTCGAATAACTGGAATATCGGCGCAGAGGGGCAGTTCACCATCGGTGCGATCACCGGTTCGATACTTCCGGTTCTGGTGCCTCAATGGCAGTCGCCGATGCTTCTTCCGGCAATGCTGATCATGGGCATGATCGGCGGCGCGCTTTATGCCGGAATTCCGGCGCTGCTGAAAACGCGGTTCAACACCAATGAAATCCTCACCAGCCTGATGCTGGTCTATATCGCCCAGCTTTTCCTGGACTGGCTGGTGCGTGGACCATGGCGTGATCCGCAGGGCTATAATTTCCCGAAGACGATCACGTTTTCGGCGGAAGCCATCCTACCCGAACTTCTTGATTCTGGCCGCGCTCACTGGGCCGCAGTCTTTGCCATCGTCGCGGCCATCGCGTTGTGGTTCATGATGCGCTTCATGCTCAAGGGTTTCGAAGTCTCAGTGCTGGGGCAGGCGGAACGGGCGGGGCGTTTTGCCGGCTTTTCGGCTAAAAAGATGGTGTGGTTTTCGCTTATGCTTTCGGGTGCTCTTGCGGGTCTTGCCGGCATTTCCGAAGTATCCGGCTCGATCAACCATCTGCAGCCGTCGATTTCGCCGGGTTATGGTTTCACCGCGATCATCGTCGCCTTCCTTGGCCGCCTTAACCCGATCGGGATTATTGCCTCCGGTCTGGTTCTGGCACTCACCTATCTCGGTGGCGAAGCGGCACAGTTGTCCATCGGCATTTCCGACAAGGTGTCGCGCGTTTTTCAGGGCCTGTTGCTGTTTTTCGTGCTGTCCTGCGACACGCTGATCCTCTACCGCATCCGGCTGGTATTTTCCGCCAACAAGACCGAAGCGGGGGCTTGAAGATATGTTTGAAGCGATCCTGCTAACAGTGATGACTGCCGCAACACCGCTCGTGATCGCCGCCATGGGCGAACTGGTGGCTGAACGGTCCGGCGTGCTGAACCTCGGCGTCGAGGGCATGATGATCATGGGTGCGGTTTGCGCCTTTGCGACTGCCCATATGACGGGATCACCTTATCTCGGCGTGCTGGCCGGTATCGGTGGCGGTGCGGTGTTTTCGCTGCTCTTCGGTTTCCTGACGCTGACGCTCGTCACCAATCAGGTGGCGACCGGTCTGGCGCTGACCATTCTCGGTCTTGGCGTCTCCGGTCAGTTGGGCGAGAGCTTTGTCGGTCTGGCCGGTACCAAACTTCAGCCGATCAGCATTCCGGTTCTTTCCGATATCCCGTTCATCGGCCGTGTTCTGTTCGAACAGGACCTGATTTTCTACCTTTCGATCGCACTGATCGTCGGCGTCAACTGGTTCCTGTTCAAAAGCCGTACGGGCCTGAAAATGCGCGCCATCGGCGACAATCACGGTTCAGCCCATGCGCTCGGCATCAATGTCGTGCGCACGCGTTATCTCGCCGTTCTGTTCGGTGGCGCCTGCGCGGGGCTTGCCGGAGCGCAACTGTCGTTGGTCTATACGCCGCAATGGGTGGAGAACATGTCGGCGGGGCGCGGCTGGATCGCACTGGCACTGGTGGTCTTCGCTTCCTGGCGTCCGTGGCGCATCCTCGCGGGTGGTTACCTGTTCGGCGCCGTCACGATCGGTCAATT
>Ga0075364_10000589_pt1 | contig 18750 bp, 12 predicted proteins | sample EndMetdeltDD1764_FD_71517 | JGI IMG/M metagenome (GOLD analysis project Ga0075364, IMG submission 71517) | Populus endosphere microbial communities from Tennessee, USA - Endosphere MetaG P. deltoides DD176-4 | ecosystem: Host-associated > Plants > Roots > Endosphere | place: USA: Tennessee...
GCCCACGAGGTCCCGCCCCGTCTGCGTCGCGGCCTTGAGGACGAAGAGGTGAGCCAGTGAGGCGCCGAGCAACGGCGCCCAGGCTGTGTGACGGGCCGGAGTGCGAGCAATGTGACCGAGCAGGAGAACGTTCCAGAGGATGTGGCCCGAGAACGGCCAGTCGAGGGCAAGCGCGATCGGGCTGACGACGCCGGCGGCGGCGAACGTCAGCCACCAGCGGGGCGTCAGGTCCCGGCGCACCTCGACCAGGTAAGGCGTTGCGATGCCGAACAGCGGAAATGCGTACCAGTAGAGCGCCGTCCGCGGCGAGATCAGCGGCGCGAACGCCACGCCGAAACCGGCAGTCGCGCCGAGCACGACGATCCACCTGGGTCCCCGCGCCGTGCCGTCTTGCGCTGACGAGAGCCCGTCAGCCCGATGTGGGTCGGACGTCGACACCCTGCTCCACATCCGAGGACTCACTGCAGCAACTGTAAACCGTCGATCTCATCGGGCGGGTTGGAAAGGAGTCCTAGCATCTGAACTCATGTCGTATCTCCCCGATCCTGCTCGCTACGAAGCAATGGCCTACCGCCGTTGCGGTCGAAGTGGCATTCGCCTGCCCGCTCTGTCGCTGGGTCTCTGGCACAACTTCGGTGATGACCGACCATGGGAGACGCAACGGGAGATCTGCAGGCGCGCCTTCGATCTTGGCGTGACCCACTTCGATCTGGCCAACAACTACGGGCCGCCGTACGGAGCAGCGGAGTCGAACTTCGGGCGCATCCTGGCAACCGACTTCGCCGCCCACCGCGACGAGCTGCTCATCTCGACCAAGGCGGGGTACGACATGTGGCCGGGCCCATACGGTGACCTGGGGTCGCGCAAATACCTGCTCGCATCGCTCGATCAGTCACTGAGCCGGATGGGTCTCGACTACGTCGACATCTTCTACTCCCACCGCGTCGACCCCGACACCCCGATGGAAGAAACCGCAGGTGCGTTGGCCGCGGCCGTCGCACAGGGCAAGGCCTTGTACGTCGGGATCTCGTCGTACTCTTCCGAACGCACGCGGCGCATGGCTGAACTCCTCGCTGACCTGAAGGTTCCGCTGCTGATCCACCAGCCGTCGTACTCCATCTTCAACCGGTGGACAGAAGACGACCATCTGCTCGACACGCTCGAAGGTGTCGGCGCCGGCTGCATCGCCTTCTCCCCGCTCGCCCAAGGGCTGCTCACCGATCGCTACCTGCACGGGATTCCGGCGGACTCGCGGGCTGCAACGGGTGGAGCGCTGAGCGCCGACTCGATCACCGCCGAGCGGCTCGACCGCGTCCGCGCCCTCAACGAAATCGCGACTCGCCGTGGCCAGACCCTGGCTCAGCTGGCGCTCGTGTGGGCGCTCCGCGATCCACGGATGACATCGCTCGTGATCGGGGCGAGCAGCGTCAAGCAGCTCGACGACAACGTCGCCGCGCTCGAGCACCCGCCACTGGCACCCGACGAGTTGGAGGAGATCGATCGCCACGCCGGCGATGCTGGCATCAACCTCTGGAAGCGGTCCAGCGATCAGTGATCGCGGCGCCACCGCGCCAGGTTTCTGATCTCTGCTTGTCGAACAAGGGTGGCGGTGCTCACGACGCTGGCGGTTAATGTAGATTTTGTATGTAATACGTCCAGCTTCAATGTAGTGTCTCGTGCCGAGCCAACAGAGGAGCAAGTCAATGTCCAATTCGATGCTCGACACGCTGACCGATCCGGTGAACGATCCCGTCGTCGACCCCGTCATCCTCGCGGCTTCCCCGAAGTGCACTGAGCAGGAGGCGTGCGCGATCGCGGCGATGTTCGACATCCACCCAGAAGTCGCTTGCGACCTGGGCAGCGAACGAGATCGCACCTTCTTGCTGCACGACTCGTCAGGTGCCGCGGTCGCGGTGATGAAGGTCTCCAACGCCATGGAAGACCCGGCAACCCTCGACATGGAGGCCACGGCCGCACTCCACGCCTGCGCGGTCGACCCTTCATTGCCGATCGCGTTGCCATGGGCCGTGCCGGGCGGTCGCGGCCATCGAGCTCGATGGACGGATGGCGACAACGTCCACTGGGTGCGAATGTACGACGCCATCTCCGGTCACGGCAAGCGACCCGCCATCGAGCTGACCGACGAAGCTCTCGTGGACTGGGGGACGGTGACCGCGCGACTCGGGCGCGCGTTGCGCAGCTTCATCCACCCAGCAGCGATCCGGACGATGCCGTGGGACGTTCAGCACACACTGACGTGCCGCCCGATGGTGCCCTCGATCAGCGACCCGGCAGCGCGCGCGCTCGTCACCAGAACACTGGACAGGTTCGAGTCCAACGTGTTTCCGCGCTGGCCGATGTTGCGCGCCCAGGTCGTCCACGGCGACTTCACGACCGACAACGCGATCGTTGATGACCGCGGACGCGTCGTCGGCATCGTCGACTTCGGCGACATGAGCCACACCGCTCTGCTCACCGACGTGGCGTCGCTGCTCGACTCGCTCGCCGACGGGCGACCCACTGACGAACTCGGACGCGTCGCTCGACTCGTCCTGGACGGCTATCAGCGGATCACGCCTCTGGAGCCGCTCGAGCTCGACCTGGTCGGCGAGCTGTGGGCCGCTCGGATCGCGATCGGGATCGCGATCGCGTCGTGGCGGACCGAGCTCGGTTTGCAGAAGTCCGCGTTCGGATCGCGCTACCAAGACTCGGCGGTGGAGTTGCTCGACGGGCTGTTGACGATCGGCTGGGAAGCGCTCGCTGCGCAGCTGTCGTCGTCACACGGTTCGGGTGAACCTGCCGATCTGATCAAACGCCGCAGCGAAGCGTTCGGTCCCGGTATCGAGGATCTCAGTTACAACGAGCCGCTGCACGTGTCCCACGGTGACGGGGCCTGGATCGTCGACGTCGACGGGCGCCGATACCTCGACGCCTACAACAACGTTCCATGCATCGGCCATGCCCACCCGCGCGTCACCGAAGCGATCGCCCGGTCGTCGAGACGGATCACGACCAATCTTCGCTACCTCCACGGCAGTGCAGTCGAGTTGGCCGAGCGGCTCACAGCTGCGTGCCCGTCCACGCTCGACACGGTGTTCCTCGTCAACTCCGGAACGGAGGCAAACGATCTCGCCTGGCGATTGGCCACCACCTTCACCGGAAACACCGGCGGGCTGTGCACCCGGCACGCATACCACGGCGTCTCGTCGGCGATCGCCGCCTTCTCGCCCGAGACGCTTCGCCCCGAGGACATGCCCTCGTTCGTCGAGCGATGGCACCCCACCGACACGTACCGACAAGAACACCTCGACGAGTCCAGCTTCGCGGCCGCTGTGGAGCGGCTCGCGCGGGCGGGAGTGGCACCCGCGATGGCGATCCTCGACGGCGTCCTCCAAAGCGATGGCGTCTACGACCTCTCGCCGGCGCTCGTACAGCAATGGGTCGCCATGACGCACGCGGCGGGTGGCCTGTGGGTGGCCGACGAGGTGCAGGGCGGACACGGCCGCACCGGCGACGCGATGTGGTCCTTCTCGCGGTTCGGCATCGAACCCGACGTCGTCACCCTGGGCAAGCCGATGGGGAACGGACATCCCGTCGCGGCGGTGATCACCCGCCGCGAGATCGCCGAGTGCCTCGCCGCCCGCACCGTGTTCTTCTCCACGTTCGGAGGAAATCAGGTCTCGGTCGCGGCCGCACACGCAGTCCTCGACGTGCTCGAAGACGAACGGGTGCTTCCCCGCGTCGTCGCGACCGGCGGCGCGCTCCGAGCCGCGATGCGCGAGGTTGCTGCGGACTTCGATTGTGTCGGCGATGTTCGTGGCATCGGACTTGCCAACGCGATCGAGATCGTCCAGTCGCGCTCCACCCGCGAGCCCGATCGTGAGACAGCGTTGAGACTGAAGGAGGGGCTCCGCCAGCACGGAGTGCTGGTGGGCACCACCGGACCGGCAGGGAACGTGCTCAAGGTTCGCCCCCCGCTCGCATTCAACGAGTCGCACATTCCGACCTTCGCCACCGCGTTGAGCCGTTCCTTGGCCGACCTGCACACGAGGATCGATCCGCAATGATGGCTGACATGGAACCAAGTCTGCCGATGCCTGTGTGGGCCGGGGTTCGCACGCTCTTCCGGTTGCCGTGGACGACCGAGCTCGCCGGTGCCCAGATCGCGTTCGTCGGCATCCCGTACGACGTCGCGACCACTGGCCGTCCAGGCGCGCGCTTTGGTCCGACCGCGATCCGCTCCGTGTCGTCGATGATCGCCGAGCTGGCCCACTACCCCACCGGCTTCTCGATCCACTCCGATGTCGCCGCGATCGACACCGGCGACCTCGAGATCGACAATCACAACCCGCTGACGGTCCCGGGGACGATCACCGCTCGCATCGCGGCGATCCTCGAGGCCGGAGCCTTCCCGATCGTGATGGGCGGCGACCACTTCGTCACCTTCCCGGTGCTGCGGGCAATCGCGGCCGAGCACGGGCCCGTCGCGCTCGTACATTTCGACGCGCACACCGACACGTGGGAGCCGACGAGCGCCGACGACCTCAACCACGGCACGATGTTCGTCCACGCGATCCGCGAGGGACTGATCGACGTCGACCGCTCGATCCAGGTCGGCATCCGCACCCACAACCCCGACACACGCGGGATCAAGATCGTCGACGCGCGCTGGGTGCGCGAGCACGGCACGGCGGCGGTCGCGGCAGCCGTCCTGGAGCAGGTCGGTGACGCGAAGAGCTACCTCACGTTCGACATCGACTGCCTCGACCCGGCCTTCGCGCCCGGTACCGGAACTCCGGTGGCCGGCGGTCTGGCGAGCCGCGAGGCGATCGACATCGTCGCCGCGATCGGCCACGCCAACTTCGTCGGCATGGACCTGGTCGAGGTCGCGCCGATCTACGACAGTGCCGAAGCAACTGCGCTCGCCGGCGCAACGCTGATCCATGAGTTCGTCGCCGCCCACTTCGGCCGCGCCAGCTGACCACTGAAAGGACGTGTCGATGCCCACCCGAACAACAGCTGCGGCGGGATCGACGCCACCACGCCGCCGACGCCGAACCGCCGAGCAGACGAGGGAGCTGCTCCTCCGCGCCGGCACGGAACTCGCGCTCCGTTCCTTGGATGGAGCCGAGGCCGGTGACGGGGGTCCACTGGCCCACATTCGGGTGCTCGACGTCGTCAAGGAGGCGTCGCGACTCGAGGGCGTCGCCGTCACCTCGGGCGCGTTGTACCACCTGTGGTCCACTCAGCAGGAATTCCAGGTCGACTTGATGTTTCACCTGCTTCGCGCCGGGGCTTATCCGGCCGCCGCTGGAGTTCGCCGGCTCGCCAGCGAACTCTTCGCGCAACGCTTGCCACCGGCGGAGATCGTTGCCCGATTGTCCGATGAGAGCTTTCGAATCGAATCGGAGTCACGGATGGGCAAGGCGGCAACCGCGTTCGTCGCACTCTCGTCGGTGCCCGCGGTGCGCGAAGCGTTGCGCGACGCACATCATCGGTACCTCGACGAAGCTCGCGAGCTCTTCAGCCAGATCCTCACGTACATCGGACTCGAGATGAGACCGCCGTACACACTCGACCAACTGGCCACAGTGATGGGAGCCGTGAATGACGGCCTCAGGGACTCCGCCTCGGTCGTGCCGGAGCTGCACGAAGTGCCCGCCGGCGCATACTCGATTGCCGCGGCGGCAGCGCGTGGCGTGTTCAGCGAGTTCTGTCGACCAGTCGTCGACGAGGGAGACGCCATCGAGCAGTGATCTCACAAACTCGACGGTGGGATACCGCTCGTCGGGTGCTGGATCGACATTCCCGCGTTCTTGCCGGAAGTCACCCCACGGGGCGAGATACGGCGGACAGGTCGCGGGGAATCGCCCCGAGGGGCGAATTCTTGCGAGCGACGCACCCGATTGCCCGCGATGGCGGGCCGGCCGCTAACCCTGCGAGCTGTCAGGAAGATCTTCGGTCAGCGGTTCGCCGGGTCCGGTGATCGAGGCTCCTTCCACGCCGCCGCGGTCGTGCAACATCTCCTCGGTCTGCATGATTTCCTCGAGAGTGGCGTTCACAGTGGGCTCTTCGTTGGTCATGCCGGAGTCGTACCCCGGCCCTGGACATGTGCAACGTGGACGAGCCACATGTGCGCCAATGACCTCGGCGTGAGGTGAGGTTTAGCCGATCTGGATCGAGGCGAGGGCTGCGTCGAGTGCGGCTCGGTCCTGTGGCGGGCTGCTCGGGGAGTAGTACGCGGAAATCACGAGGCGGGTGCCGTTGACGTCGATGATCCGCTGCTCGATGTGTTGGTTGGGGGCCACCGCATAGAAGCCGGGGTCGGCCCCCACTTTCCAGAGGAGAAAGACGGGAGAATCGGTGCCCTTGCATTCGTCAACGTTGTAGTCGGGGACGGTGAACCCGACCTGCTTTCCGGCGTACCCGTCGACCGTGACGTCGACTGGTGCCGTGGCGCTGTATTGGGGCAGGTTCGCCCACACCGCGGCAAGGTCATCAACAGTCGGACCAACGGGCGGCGCGAGCGGCTCCCATTGGCACCCGTCGGCGTAGATGTTGGAGATCACCGCGAACTGCAGCCCGACCATGCCGATGTCTGCGCCCTTATGGGCTCCCCATCCGTCGTCGACGGTCCAGTTCGTCGGAGACAAGACCAGGCTGTTGGTCGTCCGGGCGTCGTCAGGCGCGGTGAACGTCACCGGAATGCTCGTGTTGTGTACGACGAACCCAATGGTCTTCGTCGCGGGTGCGGTGGTCGGCGGCGGCACGGTGACGGTCGGCGACGGTTGGTCGGCGGGGCTCGCAGGGTCGCTCCGGCGGATCGCCACGAGGACGATCGCGATCACGACGGCCGCGGCCAGGAGCGCGGCGACCATCACCCGCAACGGCCCTTTGCGGTGACCGTCGATGTGGCTCGGGGGCTTCAGGTCGACCATGGTCGTTTCCTCCTCGCTGAACTGAACGGGTGTGCGGTCGAGGTGTCCAACCGTGAGCTGCACCCGCGACCACAGATTCGCCGGGACGGAGACGTCATTGACCGCACGGCATCGGTCCGCCACCACTGAGTCGAAATCGTCAGGCACGCTCAGCCTCCGTGATCGCCTGGCGCAGAGCGGCATGGGCACGATTCAGATGCACCCGAACGGTGCCAGCGCTGGTCCCCAGCAGCTCGCCGATCTCGGGTGAGGTGTACTCACCGACGTAACGCAACACGACACACGCCCGCTGCTGCGGGGACAGGTCGCCCAAGAGGCCCAAGAACTCGGCAAGCGAACCAGTCGGCGGCGTCGAACCGTCCGCCGGCCCGACAGCGGCCGAGGTCGACCTCGCCGCCACAAGGCCCCCAGCGATACGAAAGGCACTACGCCACACCCACGCCTCGACATCATCGACGGCGTCACCCCGCCGAAGGACCTGGGCGAAGGCCTCGGCCACGGCATCGCTCGCCAACTCGGCGTCAGCCGTGTACAACAACAGCGAGCGCCACAAACGGGTGTGCGACGAGCGGAACACGGCCTCCACCCGATCCCGATGGCCCACAGCGCTCATCATCACCCCTACAGGGCGCCAACGGACTGGATTCGTTTACACGGCGGCTCACATTTCGCCGCGGTGGTTCCCGAGTCGGCGGAAGCGCCGCGCTCAGATTGCTCTGATCGAGGATGTGATGCAAGGACACTGCGCGCGGCAGGCTGCGAACAACCGACGGTGCTGGCGTTCGGCCGGTTGCAGGGTGCCGCCAGCTGCAAGCCGATGCCGTCGGCCCGGAGACCTGTCTCTGAACGCCCCACGCCCGTGGCGCGGCTATTCGTTGCGCGTGTCGAGCACTCGCGAAGGCGTGAGCGCGAAGAAGCGTTGCGATGCGGAAGCGGAGAATGAGCCCTGCAGGTCGACCAGCAGGTCCAGCCATGAGTTGTTGTAGATGCAGAACGAGCCATCGAGGTCGACCGGTACCACCGACAGGTTCGATGTCGGCGTGCTGCTGGGATGGTTACCGTTCGACTTGTCCTGTGGCCCCGCTTTCATGACCGAGCACTTGTCGGCCGTGATGTAGCCCGGCCACGGTGCGTTCACCATCGTCACGTTGACGAGCACCGACGTCGTACCAGCGGCGACACCGGTGTTCACCTTCGTAATCGTGCCGGGCTGGATGGAAGCGACGCTGCGCGTGCGGGTGTCGAGAACACGCGTCGGAGCAACGAGTTCGAAGCCGAGTCCGCTCGTGGTGGGGGAAGGGGAGTCGGCGAACGAACCCTGTAGGTCGACGATGATGTTGGTGGCGACGTTGGCGAAGATGCAGAACGAACCGTCGGCGTCGACGTTCACGACCGACAGGTTGGAGACCGCCGTCGCCGTCGGGACGTTGCCGTTCGAGCGGGTCTGCGGTTCGCTCGCCAGAACTGAGCAGCGATCGGCGGTGATGTATCCGGGCTGGACCCCGTCGACCATCGTGATGTTGACCAGCGCGGCTGCTGTCCCGGCGGCGACGCCCGTCTGCACCCGGGTGATCGCTCCTGCGATCGGCATCGTCAGGGGCGGGAGCCGCGTGTCGATCAGTCGCCGCGGCGTGGCAGGCACGAACAGCAATCCGCCGGCCGCCGGTGGCGCGAAGTAGCCCTGGATGTCAACGACGAGTTGGACACGCAGCGAGTTGTAGAGACAGAACCGGGCGTCGGCGTCGACGGGCACGACGGCAAGGTTGGCGTTGGCGCCGTACTGACCATGATTGGCGGTCGACTTCGTCTGTGGTCCGGGTTCCAGAGCCGAGCACTTGTCGGCAGTCACGTAACCCCATCCCGAACCGTCGACCATCGTCAGGTTGGCCAGTGCCGATGTCGCCGCCTGAGGCAGACCCGTGAGCACCGGTGTGGTGTCGCCAGGCGCTGCGCCTGGAGGTGGGTTGCCGAAGCAGAACGGACCGGCATCGGCGGGGTTGATGGGCACGCGCGTCAGCGCGCTTCCGGGATACTCGTCGATGTCGCATTCGCGCGCCAGCTGGGTCGCGCCGTTTGCGTAGAAGAGCAGCCAGCGCGAGCACTCGCTGTTCCTGTCGTACGTCGTGCACGTCGGCGTCGGAGCACTCGCCGGGCAAGGGTCGCGAGCGATTCGGACGCCGTGATCGAAGACGTCGCAAGGCGCCGCGTGGACCACTGCTTCGCTCGCGGGCACAATCGTCGCGACCGCCACCGCCGATCCGAGTGTGATCGTCAACGCCACAGCGACCGATCGCCGTGCTCGCCACCACAACCGCACCACCCAACTCCCAACCCGACAAAGTCGCGCCCGGTCCACACGTCCCGGTGATCTCAACCAAACGACGAGTCTTGCCCATCCCGCCGCTGCGATCAATCTCGGCGTCCCGTCTTCGTGACGATCGCAACACCGTGCGAATCGGCCTGGGTTCGATGGAGACACGTTCGTTTGTCTTCGTCACGGTGCGCGCAGAGTGTCAGGTGAGCCGGTCGGGTCGGCGTGGGAGCGCATGCTCTCGACGCAACCGAGGTCGATCGACGTCGGCACATTTTCAGCCGGCGGCGATCATTGCGGGCGTGGTGAACATCAGCAGCCACACCATGGCGAGGACGGCGAGGACGAACTTGACGACCGCGGCGAAGCCCGCGATCCACGACCATCGCGAGCTCGAAGCCGAGGATCGTGCAACCCGCCGCTCGCATTGCCTGACTGGCCGGACGCATCAATCGCCACCCGCCCACGCCCAGTAGCAGACCGACGGTGACGGCGAGCCACAGCACAGGCGTACTCAACGCGATCACTGCGGTGGAACGACGCGAAGCAACGGCTGGGGCTTGGGGTGCTCGGGGTGCGTGGCTGGATCACCGGCAGTGATCCACGTTCCCGCAGCGTCCATCAGCTCGCCAGTCGCCACAATGTCAGCTGCCCGGAACCCGTCGTCATCGAACCGGTAGTGACTGGTCGTTTTTCCGTAGGCGTCGATGAACTGCTTGTAGCCGCCACCCGCTGGTGGGTCGTAGCGTTCGTGCAGCTTGTTCAACGATGTGTCGAGCATGTTCGTCGCCACTCGGTAGCGAATCCACTTGTGCAAGTCCAAGTCGAACTGGTCGAACAGCGCGGCCGCGTTGGCACCGCGCACCGCCAACCCCTTGATGACGTCGGCGTCCATACGCAAGTTCATGCCACCCTCGTTCGCCAACGTGCGCACCTCGGCGACACGGTCGCGGAAACCGGGCAGCGTCAGCTGCGTCGTGTCATTCCAGTTCTGCATCGTGTCGAGTATCGAACCGACAAAACCCACCAGCGACTTCATAGGATGCACCCTTGGCAGCAAGCCCTGCTTCGGAGAACTCGGTCGCCACACCATGTCGTCGGGATAGTCCGCATCGAACGTCTCGAGGTTGATACCGAACGTAGGTCGCAACGGCCACAACGAATCGAAGAAGTGCATCGGAAAGTTGCTCGAGATGCCACCATCACTGAACCATGTCGTGACCACATCCCGCTTGTCCTCCGGGCGTGAACGATCGATGTAGTACAACGGAATCGCGCTCATCAACCCGGGAAAGCTCAAGCTGATCCGCGCCGCAATCACCACCGGCATATCGTCGGGATCTGGCAGGTGGTACAGCGTTTGGTGCGGGTGCTGCGGGCATTTCCAGCCGCCGCTCGACGCCACCTCACCCATCGCTTCGACGACAGCCGTAGGGAAATAGTCGAACATGCAATGCTGACAAAACAGGAACAGCTTGTGTGTGAACGGGAACTTGTACGGCCTACGCAAGGTGAGACACGTCGTCATCACCTGCAACTCGATCGGCTGAACAGCTTCGTGCAGATGACGGAACCGCAACGGCCGCTCGAGCTCGTCCAGACCAGCCAACGTGTCAAGTTTGTCAGTCATCCAGTCGGTCAACGGCGGGTTCTTCTTGTCGGTGCGAGTGTGCCCGTTACAGAGTCCGAACCCGTTGGCGGTCATCGTCCGGTTGGTCTTCAGCAACAAAGCCACGACCGCGGCGACCAGAGCGACGACGAACGACCCCGGCACCCACACCCACCACGAACGGCGAGGCGTCCACCAATGAGGCCACGCGTGACCATGCTGAAGCGCGGCCGCCACGGCAACACCCGGCAGCATCGCGACCACGAACGCGATCGCCGCGACGATCGGCGCTCGCATCAAGACCCGACGAACGATCGAGGCCAGCCTGCGCGGCAACGACCATTTCGGTTCGATCCAGTCGCTCAGGATCTCGAACGCGGCCTTCGTCTGCTTCGACGGTTGGAACAGCGTCGCCAACTTCGCGCCGAGCTCATCAGGCAGCGCGTTGAGACCCGTGAAACCCGCTGGATGTGGCTTCGTCCGACCGAGCTCCGCGGCCGCGGCGAACGCGGCCGCGATAGCCCCAGCCGAAGCGCCACCCACCTGACGAAACCGATACTTCTTTGCCAAATAGCACGCCGCTCGCGGGTAGATCACCCCACTCGTGATGCCACCCTTCATGATCAAGTCGCACTCACCGCTCGGCGCCGCGTACGTGCTCGGGTCAGCCAACTCCGGGTACGGATCCTGTGTCATGCTCTTCCCCATGGACGCTCATCAATGGCTCCCTGAGCGAGGGTGGGACCAGTCGATCCGTCGCGTGCTGCACATCCGCACGCCCACCCCTCTCTCTGGCGGTGACCGTAGCAACAATCCTGAAGCACTCGAACCGGTTTGGGACCGAGAAGCACAACCCGCGACGTCGAAGGGTCTGCGGTTAGCCAACCAACGTCTGACGATCAAGATCTACGGCCGCCGCCGTCTCCGCCTGGCCACTGCGCGCGGGCTGGCGCTAGCTCTCGTCGCGAATCAACGCAGCCATTCAGGTGCTCGGTTTCAAAGGTAGAACGAATATCGACGTGTTCGCTCAAGCCACTCGCGAAAGATGGCGAGATCCACGCCGTCGCCGAGTGCTGTCCGAAGGAACTCCGCCATTTCGGGTTCCTCCGTTGCGAACCGCTCGAGCCAACCGCCGATCGTTTCGGCCGATCGTTCGGCATCGAGGCTGTCGATCATCGCGATCGCGCGAGTCCGGTCCGAGTTGAGCACGGCCAGTTGCGTCATGCAGATGCGATAGGGCGCTCCTGCAGCGTTGGGCCATGCACTGGTTCGGTCCTCGCCGATGAAGTCCCGCAACTCAACATCGGTCAGTGCCGTCTTCACCAGGCGGTACGTGTTTGCGAGTCGCTTGAGCGTTCGTGGCTTGCCATCGAGCATCGACTGCAACTGGTCGAGGAAGTCCAGCTCGGCTCCGGTGAGCGGTGGCCGCTCGATGTGAAGGCTCACGTCCGGGTCGTCCAGCCATGAGCGGACGAGCGCCGGACGGCGGTCCGCCGGTACGGGCCGCAGCCACAGTGGCACCTGGAAGATCTTCTCGATGTAGTCGGCTGCGTCGCCCTCGCGGCCAAACTGTGCGTCAACTCCCCGTGCCGTGCCCTTCGTGTCCGTGTAGGCGACACCGGAAGCCGTCTCCAAGCACGTCGCCAGCCACCGCGGGTCGACCGCGACGACGCACACGAAAAGCGGAAACGCCAAGAGCAGGTGAACCGCTCGCAGCACATCGACGACCTTGTCCCGAGGACACCGATCGAGATCGTCGACGTAGAGGACGATCCGACTGACCGCTGGCGGTGATTCGGCGCCCTTGTAGTAGGCGTTCGTCGACCGGGTGATGAGCTTGGACAGCCGTTCGAAGTCGTTCCTCACCTGACTGAAGACACCCAACCGGGCGCGATAGTCGGTGGACTCGTGGCGCTCGTCGAGGAACTCGCGCAGCAGTGAGTCGATCGTGTTGCCCGCCACCGCCGATCGCGCCTCGTCGACCTGCCGTCGCGCCGCTTCATGGGCCGCCCGTGATGCCGCGAGCTCGCGTTCGCGCGAATGGAGCAACGCGGTTGCGCCAGCCGACTGTGCCGTCTCCTCCAGCTGTTCGCGTGCCGTCGTCGTCGCACGTCGTCTCGCTTCCACCTCGAGTTCGAGGCCGGAAATCTCCTGGTCGAATCGGGAGGCGACACGTTGGCGCGCTTCGTCGATCGCACGCTGACGCTCCTCGAGGAAACGTTGGCCACGATCGGCGATCTGGCCCAGCTTGGCGATCCAGGTCCGGGCCATCGTGGCGAACGCGCCGACCGCGGTGGCGACGCTGACCGCTCGGGCCCAGGCGCGGGAGCCGGCAAGCGCGGCGAACGCGATCGTGAGTATCAGGAGAGCGGCGCCGATCGCGATCGGTCGCCAGCGCAACCGCGCCGAGCGAGCGTCGTCGGCCAGCCCGACGAGTGCGCCGGCGGCGCCCGCGAGCGCCGTGCTGGACGGGTCGTCGCTGATCTCGGTCAGCAACGCGGCTGCTTCCGCGCCGGCGCGCGCGTTCCGGGCGGCGGCGTCGCGTGTCTGTTGTGCCTGTGCCAGCCGACGCTCGGCTTCGCGTTGGTCGTGCTCGGCAGCACCGAGGACGCCGTTCGCCGCGGCGACCGCGGCTGGGAGCGATGCGTGCGCCTCGGCGAGTTTGCGTTCAGCTTCGCGGAGGCGTTCCTCGGCTGCAGTCACCCCGGTCGCCGTCGATGTCAGCCTCCCTTGCGAGGCGGCGAGCACGCTCATGAGCTCTTCGCCACGGCGTCGGAGCGTCTCGTCGTCCTCGTCTTGCGGATCGATTCGCAGGTTACGGAAGATGTGATCGACCATGGACGAGACGACATCGTTCTCGCTGTAGTGCCACGCGTTGAACTCGACCTGCGCGATGCGCGTGTGGTCCTCGGCGTCCCGTCCCTTCGCCTCAGCCGCCTTGGCCCTCAGCGCCACCTGCTCACGAGTGCGGCGCATGAAGAAGCTCTTGCCAGAACCCCATGCACCGAACACGCCGATCGACAGCGGAGTCGACGTGGAGCGTGCAGCGATGAGTCTGGCGAAGGCGGTCACTTCGCGCTCCAGGTGCAATTGGTCCCTGCCGTCAGGAGTGTCGTCGTCGAATGCGAGTGGGAGCAGGGGCGGCGCCATCGATCTGTAGTCGCCCCAAGCCGCCTTCTCATTCGCGAACTTGTCCATCAATTCGTCGGAAAGCCGCAGGCACCACTCCCGCCGATCGATGCGGTAAACGCGGAAATCCCGCAGGTGATAGTCGGGGCAGACGGCGTACGCAGCCATGAAGTGCCGCACGCCGACCGGTTGCCGGCTCGACGCGAGATCGCGCAGCTCAGAAGCCTTGTTGAACGCCTTTCGAAACGAGAGCGTTGTCGCCAGGTACTCGGCTCCGTCGGGGCGCGTCGGATACACCTTCCCGTCGGGGTAGACGTGACCCTTGGTGATCTGCTCGCTCCGCACCCCCCGCGCGTCGAAGTATCGACGCAGCCACCTACAAAGCGGCTGATCGTGTTCGACCATGGCTGCGAGCATCGCCGAGAACGTCAAATTGCAGTCGTCCGCCCGATCGGCGTCTGCGGCCCACTGCCGCGCGTAGGCGAACAGGGACGCGAGCTCGGCATCGACAGCTTCCGTCGTCCACTCCGGGGCACCCTCCTCACGCCACCGGTCGTTACGGAAGCGGACATCGAGCGACCCCAACGGCACCCCACCCATCTCCGAGACTGTAACGCTGCTGCTCGCGGCCGCAGAACGATCGCCCCGAATACGTCGCCGCCACCGAACGATGACGGCCCGGCGACCCGATTGGCCGACGGTCGCACAGGTCGCGCACGGACAGAAGCGGACACTCACGGTCAAACCAGAAGCGGTCCAATTGCGGATCAACGGCAGGTTGCCCGGCCGCGTCAGCCCTTGCTTGCGCCGAGCGTCAAGCCGCTGACGAACTGCTTCTGGAGCGCAAGGTACACCGCGAGCGTCGGCAGCGCGATGATCATCGATGCCGCCGCGATGAGGTTGTCATTGGTGAAGAACTGCCCGCCAAGATTGGCGATCGACGAGGTGATGGGCCGTTCGTCGCCGCGGTTGATCAGCACGACGGCCCAGAAGAAGTCGTTGTACAGCCAGGTGAACTCGAGCGTCGCCAAAGCCGCGAGCGCGGGCCGACACAACGGCATGATGATCTGGAAGAACTGGCGCGGCACGCTTGCACCGTCGACAGCCGCGGCCTCGTTGAGCTCGCGCGGGATCGTCTTCATGTAGTTGCTCAGCACGAATGTGCAGAACCCGATCTGAAAAGCCACGTGGATGATGATCACGGCGATCTTCGTGCCGAGGAGATGCCCCGTGTCGGTGTCGCTCAACAGGTCCGGCCACGGGGTGTGCTCGAAAAGAGCGAACAATGGCTTGAAGATCACCTGCTGCGGCAGCAGGTTGCCCGCGGTGAACACCAGCAGCAAGGCAACGTTGAACCGCCACGAGAATCGGGTCACTGCGAACGCCATGAAGCTCGAGAACAACAGGATCAACACCAGCGACGGCGCCACGATGAACGCTGTGTTGGCAAACGTGCCGTGCCAACCACCCATGCCGCCTTGTCGGAACGCGGCTGTGTAGTTGGAGAACGAAAGGCTGTCGGGAAGGGAGAAGATCCCCTTGCTCTGGGTCTCGGAGTACGGCCGGAACGAGGAGTACAGCGCACCCCCGATTGGAACCAACCAGAGCAGCGCAACGGCAGTCAGAAACACGTAGGTCAGGACGCGCCATGGTTTGGATTGTCCCGGTGCGCGCGCGGCGACGCTCATGACTCGGCCTTGCGGTAGTTGTTGGCCAGGTACCAGATGATGAAGCCGAGACACAGCAGAAGCAGGATCACGCCGTACGCCGAACCGAGCCCGACCTGGCCGCCACCTTCACCGGTGAGGTTCTTCTTGACGAGCACACCCAGCACCGTCGTCCCGATCGGCTCCTTGAGAGCGACGATGATGTCGAACGCGCGCAGCGCTTCGATGACGGAGATGACGAGGACAACGACGTTGATCGGCTTCATCACCGGGAGCACAACTCGGCGGAACGTCTGCCATTCCGTACAACCATCGATCGACGCCGCCTCACGCAACGACGGATCAACGCTCTTCAACCCGGCGAGGTACAGCACCATCACGTATCCGATGTGACGCCACGCCATCGCGATCAGTATCGCGGCGAAGTTGCGGGTGAGTCCGAGCGGCGTGTCGAGTCCCGGGAGGTGGAACTCGAAAAGCTTGTGCGAATCACCCACGAAATCGATCGGCTTGTCCCGCCCGAGGTTGAGCAACCCCTGCGACTGCGAGAACATCACGCTCTTCCAGATGAAGCCGACGACCGCGAGCGACAGCACGACGGGGAGGTAGTAGATGCTCTGGTAGATACGCGAGCCCTGGACACCCTTGTCGAGCAGGTACGCGAGCAGCACCCCGACCAGGCTGCAGAGACCCAGGAACACGAGCAGGATCAGGTTGTTGAACAGCGCCGGGAAGAACTTGGAGTCGAAGACCGTGAAGATCGACCAGTAGTTGCGGAAGCCCACGCCGGTCCATGAGCCGAGCTTGATGCCGTCCCACTTCGTGAACGAGAGGATGATCGTGGCGATGGCCGGCAGCCACACGAACACGATGTGGAACGCCGTCGGCACGCCGACCATGAGGCCGAGCCACACCTTGTCACTTCGCTGCAGCTGGCTGTATCGGAGGCGGCGCCTCCGCGAGCGAGGCGCCATCCCTGCCAGGGCCGCGACGACTGGAACGTCTGGGACGTCTGGACTGTCCGACACGTCTGTCACGTGCGTTGACACGGAGTCCACCGTACTCTCAGCTGAGGTACGTGGACTTCTGCTCCTCGATGCTGGAGAGGATGCTGTCGACCTGTGACGGGTCGGCCACGAACGCTGCAAACGCGTCACCGATCACATTGGAGACGAAGTCCGGGCTCGTGTCGCGGTCGAGGAACTGGGCGATGCTCTTGGCCTTGCTCACCAGCTCGGCCGACTTGGTCTGGATCTTGGTGTAGCCGGACACGTCGGCCGTGCTGTTGGCGGCGACGCTGCTGCCCTGGACGGCCAGGAACGCATTGATCGTGTCGGGACCCGCCAAGGCCTTCAGAAGCTCCTTCGCGCCATCTGCGTTCTTCGGCTCGGCGGCCATCAAGAACCCGTCGATCGGCGCGTCCAGGGCGTCGGCGCCGATCGCCGGGTCGAGCTCGGGGAAGTTGAAGAAGTCGAGATCGTCGAGGTACTCCTGATCGGTGGAGTTGTTCGCGACGAACGTGCCGAGGTAGTACATCCCGGCTTCCTTCTTCTCGAACGCAGTCGCTGCCTCCTGCCAGGTGCGGCCGTTGGCGTTCTCTTGGTGGAATGGCAGCAGCGATGCCCACATCGTGAACACGGCCTTGGTCTTGGGATCGGTCCAGCTCTCCTTCCCGGCGAGCAGATCGACGTGGTACTGGTAGCCGTTGAGGCGCATGTTCAAGATGTCGAACGTGCCTTGCACCGGCCACTTGCCGTCGTTGGCGTACGCGAATGGAATGAGACCGTCGGCCTGCATCTTGGTAGCCAACGCCATCAGCTCGTCCTTGTTCGTCGGGATCGAGTAGCCCTTCTCGGCAAACAGGCTCTTGCGGTAGTGGATCGCCCATGGGTAGTAGTAGAAGGGAACGAAGTACTGCTTGCCGTCGTTGCCTGTGCTCGCGGCCTTGAAGCTGTCGCTGTAGTCGCCGAAGTCGGCCCACAGGTCGCTGATGTCGCCGATCAGACCCTTGTCGGCGAAGAAGCGCGTGCGGTACCCCGCGAACCACGTGAAAACGTCGTCGGGCTGGGCCAGGTAGTTGGTGATGTTGTCCTGGAAACCGTTGTGGTCGGTGGTGTTGATCTTGACGTCGAGACCGCTGGCGTCGAGCGCGGCCTTGATCGCCCGGCTGTCCTTGTCATCGCTGTAGTTGGAACCGAACGTGACCTGGCCACCGGCCGGTGTGCCCGCCGCGCTCGAGGCCGGCTCCTCCGTTGCAGCGGTCGTTGCGGCGGTCGTGGCCTCGGTGGTCGCTGCGGTCGTGGGTGCGGCTGCCGCGGCGGTGGTGGTGGGTGCCGCCGTTGTCGAATCGCTCTTCTTGGCGTCGCTACCGCACGCCGCGAGGAAGGCCGCCAGGCTGGCTGCTGACGCCCCGCCGATCAGCTGACGACGAGTGATCGAGAACCCGACATCGCGCGGATGCGGTGAGTGTTCGGTGGCACCGGACATGAATCCCCCTATGTGAGTGTTCGCAGACTGGATGTGGACCTGTCTGAAGCGAACGAAATATGACATGGAGATGAACCGTTGTCAACACTTTCCACACTATTTGAACAGATTCCCACAGAACTGCTGATCGTTCGAACATGATCACCCAGATTCCCGTTCGATTCTGTTGACTTTCCGCTGGCGATGTCGCACAGTTGGCGACGTGCCAGAGCCCGAACCGCAGCCGATCGAGGCCGGATCCGCCCGTGTGCTCGCCCGCCAGCGGCACGAGTTGATCCTCGGTGAGGTTCAGGCCAAGGGCGCGGTGCGAGTCGCCGAGCTGGCCGCCCAGCTCGGGGTCAGCGACATGACGGTGCGCCGCGATCTCGATGTCCTCGACGACGCCGGGTTGGTCGAGAAGGTGCACGGCGGCGCCACCGCGATCGGCGACCGCAGTGCGGCCGAGCCGGGCTTTGCCGCCAAGTCATTGCGCAACACCGACGAGAAGCTCGCCATTGCACGCGCGGCCGCGACCTTGGTGCGCGCCGGGACGGCGATCGGCGTCACAGCCGGCACGACGACGTGGCAGCTCGCCTATCACCTCACCGATATCGCCGATCTGATCGTTGT
>Ga0075364_10000590_pt1 | contig 18745 bp, 19 predicted proteins | sample EndMetdeltDD1764_FD_71517 | JGI IMG/M metagenome (GOLD analysis project Ga0075364, IMG submission 71517) | Populus endosphere microbial communities from Tennessee, USA - Endosphere MetaG P. deltoides DD176-4 | ecosystem: Host-associated > Plants > Roots > Endosphere | place: USA: Tennessee...
ATCGAGACACGCTACGGCTTCGCGGTGATCGCCGCGCCCGATGCGATCACACCGCTAGATACCGTCGATATCGACCAGCTCCTGAAGATCCTGCGGCTCGTGCGCGGCCAGTACCGCCACGTTCTCATCGACCTGCCGGCCGCCTGGACCAACTGGGCGCTGTCCGCCGCGCTCGCCTCGACCGAGGTCATGCTGATCACCGATCTTTCGATCTCGAGCCTGCGCCAGGCCAAGCTGCGCCTAGAGCTGCTCAGCTCGGTCGGCGTCACCGGCGACCGGATCAAGCTGCTCGTCAATCGTGTCGAGCGCCGCCTGTTCCGGGCGATCGGGATACACGAGGTCACCCAGGCGCTCGATTGCCGGGTCGCCGCCAGTCTGGCGATGGAAGGCGCGGCGCTGCGTTCGGCGCAGGATCAGGGCCTGCTCGTCTCGGGCGTCGTCAACAAGAGCAAGTTCGCGGGCGACATCCAGTCGCTCGCGGGCGCGCTGCGCTAGCGCGGGGAACTGCTGCCATGGCGCTCTGGTCCGTCAAACACTCCGACGCTCAGGACCCGGTTCCGTCCCCCGCGCTCGAACGGCGCGATGGGATCGCCGCGGGCGGCGAGCCTTCGCAGGCGTCGGCGATCCTCAATCTCAAGGTTTCGATCCATCGCGCGCTGCTCGACAAGATCAACCTTGCCGCGCTCGACCAGCTCCCCCGCGCGCAGATCGAAGCCGAGATCAAGGAGATCGTCGGCGAACTGCTCGAAGAGAAGCGCGAGCTGCTCAACGCCAAGGAGCGCGAGAACCTGGTCAGCGACGTCCTCGACGAGCTACTCGGACTCGGGCCGCTCGAACCGCTGCTCAAGGACGAGTCGATCACCGACATCCTGGTCAACGGCCACAACACCGTGTTCGTCGAGCGGCTCGGGCTGCTGTCGAAAGTCTCGACGCGGTTCCAAGACGAAAAACACCTCCTGCGCATTATCCAGAAGATCGTCAGCGCGGTCGGGCGCCGCATCGACGAATCCTCGCCTTTCGTCGATGCGCGACTGGCCGACGGTTCGCGCGTCAACGCGATCATCGCGCCGCTCGCGGTCGACGGCTCGCTGCTCTCGATCCGCAAGTTCGCCCGGCATCGCATCGGTATCGACCGGCTGATCGAGTTCGGCAGCGTGCCGGAGCCGATGGCCGAAGTGATGAAGGCCATCGTGCGGTCGCGCCGCAACGTCCTGATCTCGGGCGGCACCGGATCGGGCAAGACGACGCTGCTCAACGCCATGTCGTCGTTCATCGACGACCGCGAGCGTATCGTGACCATCGAGGATTCGGCGGAACTGCAGCTTCAGCAGGAGCATGTCGCACGCCTGGAAACCCGCCCGCCCAACATCGAAGGCAAAGGCGAGGTCTCGCAGCGCGACCTGATGAAGAATGCCCTGCGCATGCGGCCCGACCGGATCATCGTCGGCGAAGTCCGCGCCGGCGAGGCTTTCGACATGCTTCAGGCAATGAACACCGGCCACGACGGATCGATGACCACCGTCCACGCGAACACCCCGCGCGACGCGCTGGCCCGCATTGAGCAGATGATCGGCATGAGCGGGATCGACATCTCGCCGCGCGCCGCACGCTCGCAGATCGCATCGGCGATCCATGTGGTCATCCAGGTCGCGCGCCTCGCCGACGGCCATCGCCGTGTCGTCAGCCTGTCCGAGATCACCGGAATGGAGGGCGACACGATCACCATGCAGGAAATCTACCGCTACCGGATGACCGGGCGGACCGACGAAGGTGCCGTAGTCGGGCATTTCGAAGCGACGGGCATCCGGCCCAAACTGCTTTCCGAAGCCGTCGCCTACGGTGTCAGCCTGTCGGCCGACCTGTTCCGTCCGGAAAGCCAGCTGAAATAGCATGCTCGACCTCGCCATCAGATTGTCGATCCTGCTCGCGATCTTCGCGTCGGTCTTTCTGATATCCCAGCTCGTACTCGGCGCGGCATGGCGCAATCGCCAGAAGGTCGTCGCGGTCAACCAGCGCCTGCGAATGATACGCGAGGGCGCGGGCCGGGCCGAGATCGCGGCTCGGCTGCGCAAGAACGCCCCTTCCGAATTCGAGCGGTTCCCGCCTGCCATCGCCCGCGCCTTGCGCGCGTTTCAGCGCATGTTCTTTTCCGCCGCGCTGCCGATGACGATGGGGCAGGCGCTGCTGGCGATGGTCTTCGTCTTCCTGCTGCTCTGCGCGATCCTGATCCTGCTCGCCGCCTACGCGGCCTTTCCGCTGACGCCGGGCGTGGTCCTGCTGGTCGTGGTACTGGCCGGCGCAGCGGCCTTCCTGCTGCCCGGCTTCGTGATCAGCGCGATGGCGCAGCGCCGCCGCAAGCGCATGGAGCAGCAATTCCCGGTGGCGATCGACATCTTCGTCCGCGCGCTGCGCTCGGGCCACCCGGTCGCATCGGCGATCGAGCTATTGACGCAGGAGATGGACGATCCGATCGGCAGCGAGTTCGGTCTCGTCTCGGACGAGATCGCCTATGGTGCCGAGTTGACCGACGCGCTCGACGCCATGGCCGAGCGCTGGGACCTTGAGGACATCCGGATGTTCGTGGTGTCGCTCTCGGTCCAGATCGAGACCGGCGGCAACCTCGCCGAGATCCTCGAGAACCTTTCCGAGGTGATCCGGGCGCGGGCCAGCCTCTATCTGAAAGTGCGCGCGTTAAGCTCCGAAGGGCGCATGACCGGATGGATTCTCAGCGTCCTGCCGGTGATCACCTTCATCAGCATGTTCATGGTCAACCCGCGCTTCTACCTCGACGTAGCGCGCGATTCGATCTTCATGATCGGGCTACCCTCGCTGATCGCGATCTATGCCCTCGGCGTGTTCTGGATCCGTAAACTCGTGGATATCAAGGTCTGACGATGATCGAACTGGCTGCCCAGAACCTGTCCGTCCGCCTGCCGGTGCTGCTGGTCATCTTCGGCATCGTCGTGCTGCTGGCACTGGCGGCGATGGCCGCTATCGGCAAGCGGGTGGCGGTACGCTCGCAGCTCGAGAAGCTGGCGCCCAATGCCGATCTCGCCCCTTCGACGCGGAGCCTCAGGGCCCGCGATGTCGACAGCGCCTGGTCGCGCCTCGCCGCCGCGGTCGAGGCGACCGGCCTCAACCTCACCGATACCAGGAGCGACCGGCTGAGCGAAAAGCTGCGCGCGGCGGGCTACACCTCGCCCTCCGCAGGCCGGGTGTTCACGCTCGTGCGCCTCGGGATGATCTTCCTGCTGCCGTTGACCTACGTGCTGCTGTCCTACTCGAGCGGCGAACCGCCATCGTTCCTGCGCCTCTACCTCGTCGGCTCGTTCCTTGCGCTGTTGGGGCTCTACATCCCCAACCTCTATGTCCAGTCGCGCGCGGATCGCCGCAAGGAAGCCATTATCAACGGCTTTCCCGACAGCCTCGACCTGATGCTGGTCTGCGTCGAATCAGGCCTTGGCCTCGAAGCGGCAATGGATCGCGTCGGCCGAGAGATGGTGCGCTCGCATCCGCTGATCGCCGAGTTGCTCTCGATCACCGTGCTGCAGCTTCGCGCCGGCGCATCGCGCGAAGAGGCGTTCCGCAAGCTCGCCGATCTCTCGACGGTCGAGGAAATCCGCTCGTTCACCACGCTGATCATCCAGTCGGACAAGCTGGGCACGAGCATCTCCTCGACGCTGCGCGTCTACGCGGCCGAAATGCGCGAGCGGCGCCAGATGCGCGCCGAGGAGAAGGCGTACCGGCTGCCGGTGCTGATCTCCATCCCGCTCGTCGTCTGCATGCTGCCGGTCATGATTGGCACGCTGATGCTGCCGGCGGTGGTCATGATGGTGCGCAAGATTTTTCCGCTGATGGTTGGAGGGTGAAGATGCTCGGAACGAAGAATGCAGCCGTTGTCCTGCTGCTTGCCGTGCCGCTGATCGGCGGCTGCCAGTCGGTGTTCGGCGGATCCCGCATGGCGCGCGCCGACCAGCGAGCGGAGCTCGCAACCGCGCAAGCCGACTATGCAGCCGAGCAGATGGCCCTGGGTCGCAAGGCGCTCGACGACGGCCAGCCGGGCGCGGCGGTCTCCGCCTTCCGTAACGCCAAGCAGATGCCCGAGCAGGCGGCGGCGGCCTCGAACGGGCTCGCGATCGCCTATTCACAGCTCGGTCGCCAGGATCTGGCCGAACGCTATTTCCGCGAGGCGCTCGCGCTGGCGCCGGGCGAGCGGCGCTACCAGGCCAATCTGCGCCGCTTCTACCAGGCGACTTCGGCCGAACTGGCCGTGGTCGCCGCACCCGCTCCCACACTAGACGCGCCTGCTCCCACGACGATCCAGCTCGCCGCGCGCGACGGAACGCCGAGCGGGCTGACCGTGTCGCGGCCGGTGTCGCGCATGGCCCGCCTGTCGGCCAACGAAGTGCGGATCGGTGGCGGCGAACCGGCCCCCGCCCGTCCGCGCACCGCAAGCGTGACCGTCGCCAGCAAGCCCGCGACGGAAGCCCGCCCAGCCTACCCCGTCCGTCTCTCGATCGGCCCGCGCGAGATCTTCGTCGGCCGCGCCGCCGCATCGGCGTCCGCGCCCGGCAAGCCGCTGGCGGTAGCAAGCCGCGGTTATCCCGTCCGTATCAAGCTGAAGGCGTCCGAGTAAGGCATGACCGCACTGGTGGCGGGCGCCGGAGCCTTGCTCGGCGCGATCGTCGCAAGCGGCGCTTATACGGACATCCGCTATCGGCGGCTTCCGAACCGGCTCTGCGTCATCGCGCTGGTCGCCGGCGCAGGGTTCAGCCTCGCATCGGGCGGCTGGCCAGTGCTGCTCTTCGCACTGCTCCATGCCGCACTGGCACTTGGGGTCGGCATCGCCCTGTTCGCGCTGGGCGGGATCGGCGCCGGCGACGCGAAGTTCTACGCCGCGCTCGCCGCCTGGTTCTCGCTATGGGATGGCGCCCGACTGCTGGTCAGCGTCTCGCTCGCCGGCCTGCTGCTCCTCGTCGTCTGGTCGGTCTGGCGCCTGAAGCGCCCGCGGCGTTCACGCGAGGAGGCGACGCTGTTCGACAAGCTGCCCTACGGCGTCGCGATCTCGATCGGCGCCGCGGTCGCCTTCGCGCTGGTCCACGGGTGAACGCCGTTACCGAGGTCGTTCCGCCATTTGAAGTCGGTATGGGCGATCAGCCCCGCCTCGTGCTGCATCTCGATCGAACTGCGGCAGCCTTGGCCGGCGAGGAGACCGCCAATAGCGACTACCGCTTGTTTGGCACCGGGACCGGATTCATCGCCTGCCCGTTCATCCGCACTTCGTAGTGGAGATGCGGGCCGGTGGAGCGTCCGGTCGATCCGACGAAGCCGATGACGTCGCCTTTGCGGACTCGCTGGCCGCCATAGACGTTGAGCCGCGACATGTGGCCATAGCGTGTCTCGATCCCGCCACCGTGCTTCAATGCCACGAACAGCCCGTAGCCGCCGCGCCAGTTCGCCTCGCTCACCACACCGTCGGAGGTCGCCATGATCGGCGTACCGGTCGGCGCGGCCAGATCGACTCCCATATGCGCCCGTGTCCCGCCGAGCAGCGGATCGCGGCGTGCGCCGAAGCTGCTGGTCATGACCGACGAAGCGAGCGGCCGCAGCACCGGGAAGGCTCCTCCCGAGCCTAGCAGCGGCCGACCCGATGTGGTGCGCAAAACCGCAACCTGGGAAAGGTCGATCGGCCGGCCCAGCGCGTCGCCGGCTTTGCTGACAACGACAACCGGCATGGTCCGCGCTGGAAGGTCATCGAACGACTGCCAGGTGCCGAACAGCTCCTGGAACCGATTGTCGGTCGACGCCGGCCGCGTCTCAGCGCTCGCCGACGTGGCGAAGCCCAGGACTATGGCGAAGAAAGCGAGCTGGCGCATATGCAACCCGATCTCGAAACGATTCGATCAATGCAAGAACTGTGACGGGAATTATCACAAATTAACAGTATCATTTTCTGTCGAATTTCGCCGTCCGTCTCAAATTGGCACCCCTCGCGCAGACTTGCAATGATCCGGCCATCCTCACTATCATCCTGTAATTTCTAAAGGAAGTGCCGGCAAGGAATGCTGTCGCGGCGATCGGGACAATGCCGAAGCCGCACCGACCATCCCCTTTTGCAAAGATTGAATATTCCTAATTGTTAACTTAATGCCGTAAAAGTTATCATAGACGATATAACTGTTAACCAACAGGGGTGGAAATGAAAGCGCAACCGCCCTTCGTGGAAGGCCAGCGCCTTTTCAAGGACATACAAGCTCCCCTCGATCAGGAGGAAGGTTCACCTCCGATGCGTCCGGCGCCCGACGAAACCTTCGATTCGGACGCGCGAACCGCCCGAAACCTGGTGATCTGGACGTTCTCCGCGTTCGCGGCATTCTGGGTAATGGTCTTCGCTGCCTATATGTTCATCCGTTAAAGTGCGACCGGCAGGCCAGCGCCATCGGAAACGGCATCTGGGAAAGGAGGTTTCGGTCCGGGCCCCAGGGACCGCGGCCGGGCTTGATTAAGAAACATTGGTTTTTCCCAATTGGGCCTCTCGGAAAAGTCATGCCAACATGCATGATGAAGTTTCGGGAGTTAATAGGAATGAGCAGAACGCTTCGCGATACCGGATACCCAGCCGGCCTCTCGGCCGACGGGGCACGCCGTCCGAAGTCGCCGGCATGGCACGATGCCGGTTCTCCGCCTGCGGACATATTCGAATTCGATGCCGACGCCTGGATCGCCCTGCTGGACGAGCAAAAGCTGCTGATCGCCACTGCCGCCGGGGTCGATCCCTCGAAAGTCAGTATCCATGTCGGCCATTAGCATCCGAACGGTCAGGTACTCCACCGCGGAAGCGTGACAACGATACGCAAGCCCGGCCCTGCATCCTCGACTACGACCGTTCCCCCATGTGCGCGGACGACCGCGGCCACCAGGCTCAGCCCGAGTCCGTTGCCGGGCGTCGTCCGGCTGTCCTCAGCGCGGAAGAACCGCTGCAGCAGCTTCTCGCGATCGGCTTCCGCTACGCCCGGGCCATTGTCCGCGACGCAGAGCCGGACCGCACCACCGACATAGGCGAGCGACAGTGCTATGGCCGTACCCACCGGCGTATGAATACGCGCATTGTCAAGCAAGTTGGCGGCAAGCTGGGCCAGCAGCTCGCGGTTGCCCTTGACCAAAACGTCCGGTTCGATCGTCCAGTCGAAGAGATGGCCCTCGTCGACCAGCGCGGGCGCAAAGCTGTCGGAGACCTCGCCCATCAGCATGCTGAGATCGATCTGCTCGAAACTGCGCTCGAGCCCGCCGCCCTCTACTTCGGCGATGCGCAGGATGCCCGAAAAGAGCATTAGCAACTCGTCGCCGAGTTCGACCACGCGCTGTTGAGCGCCCTTCCCCTCGCCAAGGCGGTCGGTCTGGAGCAGCAGCCGGATTAGGGGCTTGCGCAAGTCATGCGCGATATCGCTGGAGACCTGCCGCAGGTTTTCCATCAGCCCCGCGATGCGGTCGAGCATCTGGTTGACCGAGCACCCCACCACATCGAACTCGTCGCCACGCGGCCCCACCGGCACGCGCCATTCGATGTCGCCCGTGACGATTGCGTCGGCCGTCGCGGTGATTCCTTTGAGGCGGTAGCGCAAGTACCGGCCCAGGATCAGACCGCCGATAGCGCAAATCGTGAGCACGCCAACGAAGGCAGCCAGGAACAGCTGCAAGATCATCGTATCGATGCGACTGGTCGTGCGCGGGTCCATGGCGACGGCGAGGCGACGGTCACCGGCGAGACCGACCGCGCCAACGCGGATCAGGTCCGGCTTGCCGTCGGCGCCACGCGCGGAAATGTCATGCAGCCCCGGCATCGGGGGCGCGATATCAAGCGAGCCGGCCACGCGCTTCCCTGCGCGATCGAACAGCGCATAGTCGAGGCGGCTGTGCAATCGCCCCTCCTCCCGCCCGCCGAGCTGGCGCAGCAGTTCTGTCTCGGAGGGTTCGCGGGAGAGGCGATCGAGTTCCTGGGTAATGGTCAAGTCGCGCTGATGGGCGAACTCGACGTCGACGACGAAATAAACCACCGCGCCGAGCGCCAAGATGCTCCAGGCGAACACGGCGGCGCAGGTGACAGCGATGCGATAGGCCACGCTCGAGCGGACGCTAGTCATCGTTCCGCATTCGGTAACCCAGACCGCGCAGAGTCTCGATCGGATCGTCGGCGAAGCCCTCCCGCAGCTTGGCTCGCAACCGGCTGAGATGGCTTTCGACGATGTTCGTCTGCGGGTCGAAGTGAAAACCCCACACCTGCTCGAGGAACATCTTACGCGTCACCGGCTTGCCCGCGTTGCGCATCAGCAGCTCGAGCAACGCAAACTCGCGATGCTGCATCAACACCGCCTGCCCCGATCGCGTGACCTTGCGCCGGAGCAGGTCGAGGACCACATCGCCGACCTCGATCCGAATTGCCGGATCGCTTACCGGCGCACGCCGGCTCAGCGCGTTTATCCGGGCGATCAGCTCGGGAAAGGCGAAGGGCTTCACCAAGTAATCGTCGGCGCCGACATCGAGGCCGTCGACCCGGTCGGCAATGCCGCCCTTCGCCGTCAGCAGAATGATCGGCGCCTTCACCCCCGCCCCGCGCAGCTTGCGGACGACGTCCAGCCCTTCGCGCTTGGGCATCATGCGGTCGAGCACGATCATGTCGAAGCTGTCGTTGATGCCGAACGCAAGCGCCTCGTCGCCATCGACCGCACGAATAACGGCGTGGCCGAGCTCGACCAGCCCGCGCTCGATGTAGCCCGCGGTCTCGTCGTCGTCTTCTGCTATCAGGACACGCATCTTGGGTGCTTCCTGCAGCGAAACTCGTCAGTCGGCCTGCGAGGCGTGGCGACAGGCGCCCCGATCACTCTCTCCAGATGAAGATACCGGCTCAAATCCTTGGGATGAGCCAACGATCTTCGCATCAATATTCGATCGAAATCGTTATGTTCTTCGGCCCCACGCCCGATGCTTCGGCAATCATCCGTTTGGCCCGTTCGATAACGTCCGGCAGAGGTTCTCCCTTGCCCGGCGGTGGCAATTCCAACGCATCGGCTGCCTCGACATCGAGCTGATCGGGAAGATCGATCATGGCCGCCTCCGGCAAGCGAAGCTGGACGGGCGCGACGTCGAGCGCGCGGGCGAGCGGGACGATGAAACGAGGCCGCGGCCGGCTGTCGCCCTTTTCCCATTTCCACACGGTAACCTTGGACACGCCCAGCAGACTGGCGAGCGAACGGACGGACAACCCCTGAGCCTCACGGAGTGACCGGAGTTGCTGCGCGAACTCCTTGGGCGGTTCAGTCAACCGTTTTCTCCCTGTTCAAAGCATCAAAGGATTGCAACCCTAATCGGTTCAAAATGATGCGGGATTGTTAACCCGCTGTCAACCATGTCCACGGATCGCAAATGCTTCCATTTCGGAACGAAAAACCAGGATTGCCAAGATTAATCTTGAAATAGATCAAGCGTATCCCGCCTAGCCATGCATCGACCGCTGCTGCAATGGTTAATCGAAATTGATCAGGTATTGCCTTTCACAATGCACCAACGTCCGGACGAGATGCGAACAGCCCCCACCATACACAAGGGAGAGCAGGGGCATGGTCGATGCGCGGATATTATGCTGATCGACCAAGAGCGCTACCTGCTTCGGTCAATATGCAGAACCTCTCGACACCGGCTAACTTAATCATGTTTGATAAAATTTTTACGGCCCGCACACCTCCAAGAGTTGCTGGCAGCCTTCCTGTTTCAGACGCCGGCACGATGCGTCGTTCCAGGCTCGCCGCTGAAATCCGGGTAACGCGGCAGCGTAAACAGCATTGCCCCGCTGACAATCGACCCGATCACCCCGGCGATCAGGAAAGGGCCGTAATCGCCAGCGCTGTCGAAGACCATCGCACCGAGCACGGGACCAGCGCCCGCACCTACGGCGAACGCACTGTTCATCGTACCAAAGATCGTACCGTAGTTCTGCAGTCCGGCATAGCGGATGGTCAGATAGCTGACGATCTGCATCTTGGTGCCTTGGGTATAACCGTTGATCAACATGGCGATGAAGATCAGGACCGGCGTGTGCACGCCATCGATAAGCAGGCCGAAAGCGCCTGCAGTTGCGACCAGCGTAAGCCCGCCTACCCAGTTGGGCCTATATCGATCGAGAAGCGCGCCCGTGACCACCTTGCCGGCAAGAGCGGCGATGCCCGCCATGCCCGCGAGCCAGGCGGCATTTCCGCGCGATACCCCCGCGCCGTTCAGGATAGGAATCTGGTGGATCGTCAGACCCGCGCTGAGTGCCATTACGATCAGCGTCGAGATCGAGATCCGCCAGAGAGCGGGATCGCGGATCGCCTGCGCAATCGTGAGGCCGGGGAGATCGGGACGTACTCTTACCGCGTTTCCGCCGTCTTTCCTGGCCGCCGTGACCGTTTTCTTATCATGCGCATCATACAGGAAGAACCAGGCGACAAGCAGCGTCAGGCCGCCCCAGCCGAAACCCAGCCACACATAGGCCATCCGCCAGCCGTATTCATCGATGAGCCAGTTCGTAAGGGGCGGCAGGATCGTCTGCGAGGCCGCCGAACCGCACATCGCTATGCCCAGGGCCAGACCTTGAGCCTTGACGAAAACACTGGCGATCGCTGCATTCCAGATCGTCGCCTTGACGAAAATCGAGATCATCGCATAGGCGATCCACAACGCATACCACTGCGCCGACGAGCCGCTGGCCAAGGCAAATGCGGCGATGGCGCAACTCGTGGCGGCAATTCCGGGGATTGCGATCCGCCGCGGCCCATAGCGATCGATCGCCATGCCGACGAAAGGCGAAAGCAGCGCCATGAAGATAGTGGCGACAGAGAAACCACCGGCGACGAGTGTGCGGCTCCATCGGAATTCCTCGCCGATCGGCTCCAGAAACATGCTGAGCGATCCGCTTACCACCGACATGAAGGAATAGCCCAGAAAGGCTGCGATCACCACCGTGCCACCGCTGCGCCACTCCTGGGGCATGGTCGTTGCCTGAACCTTCATCGAACCCCTGCCCTTATCTTGTTGACGCCGGCTCTCTTGTATCTTGGCCTAGCCCGCTCTTACCGCCTCCATGACGAACGCGATTCCCTGGTCCCGCTACGAAAGATCAAATCATCGGATATTGTGCTCTTCCTTACGGAAAGCGATTGACGGATTCTTGCGTCCGCAAACCGTGTTCAATTAACCCAAGCATGCCGAGTAGGACGCCCGAGTCAAGTGGAGCAAATATTTGGCTCAAAGCCGTGCCTGAGGCCCGGATCGATCGAACCTATAGCGGAATGGATCGGCAGGTTGTGACGGCGTGGCGTCGAAGGCCTTTGCCCCTGACTTAATTCGACGGGTGCACTTGCAATGCTGGAGTCTTGCCCGCTGCCGCGGTTTGTCCGGACAGGCCAGGTAAACCCTCAACACCATCTCTGATCTGCTGGCCAAGCCGCCACAGGCGCTCGGCCGATGTCGACATAACGCGCTGACAGCGGATCAACGACAGGTCGATCTTCGGCTTGGAGCCGCTTATTCGTCGGTGCACGAAGCTTTCCGGCATTCGGTCGGACGCGGTATAGCAGCAGACGATCAGGCGCTCACGCTCGGCTACATCGAACACATAGCGCCGACCCTCAGGCACACGCACCATCTTGGCGCCAACGTCATCCACCCATCTATACGGATGCGAGCGCGCTTGCGCCGACGCGCTCATCAGACCGACTGCGATCCGCTTGCCCGACAGGTCCGATAGCGCAATCTCCGACAAAGCGGCCAGCGTATCCTCCTCGGGAACCGCTAGCGTCATGTCGATTTCGGAAAGCACGCAGACGTCGAGATCGGGATGGATGATCGGGCCGAAGCAGAGGCCGACGTCGAGACTCCCGGCCAGCACCGCGGCAGCCACATCGTCGGTCCATTCGAAGGCCGATAGCTCCACGGTGTCATTGGGCCGCAGCGCAGCAAAACCGTCGAGCAACTGGGTCCGCCCCGAAACGCCGAACGTCGTGTAACTGACGCCCACACGGACGATCGATTTCGATCGCAGCGCCATTTCCTTGGCCTTGCCGCCAAGCTGCTCGGTGGCGATGGCGACGACCTTTGCGGCTTCGTAGAATTCCTTCCCCTCACGCGTGAGGGCAATCCGCGAGCCGCTGCGATGAAAAAGCGTGAAACCCAGCTGATCCTCAAGCTGCATGATCTGGCGCGAAAGCCAAGGCTGGTCCATCCCCAACACTGCGGCTGCCTTGGTGAAGGAAAGCTGTTCAGCCACTACGACGAAGCGAAGAATGCGCGGCACCATCGGATTCATGATTGCGTTATTCATGAACGTGAATTTCTGGCTCGAGATCGAAAATGGGGGTTGACCGTACTGAGGCACCTGGGCCTGTCAACCGACCAAGTGCACGAGTTAACAAGTCCTGCAAGGTGGATTTGCCCCCGCGCCGAATGCAATCAAGCCAGGGATGCGTCATCGGGTCAGGACTACTATTTTCCCGCCTGCCCGATTTTGCTCCATCATGCGGTGCGCCTCGACGATGTCGTCGAGCTTGAACACGGGACCATCGGCGAGGCGCAAAGCTCCAGCGACTATTTGGTCGATCAGCTCCTGCATCGGTGTGGCCATGAAGTCCGACACATCGCCTGAGTAAGTAGTAAGCGAAACGGCCGTTGGGATCACGTCCAGCGGAGCGAAGTCAGCAAACGACCATTTGTCGCCAACCATACCCGTCATGCACACGGTGCCATGCTCGCGGACCGAACGAAGAGAGTCACTCAATGTCGTAGTGCCTATAAGTTCAAGCACTTTGTCGGCGCCTCCGTCCCAGTCGCGTTTCACCATGTCCGCGATGGCACCGTCATCTAGGAAGAAGCGGTCAGCTCCGGATGCGCGCGTCAAAGCTTGCCGCTCCCCCCGCCGCGAGGTCGATGCGACTTCCACACCATGGGCCTTGGCGATCGCCGCTGCGGCCATGCCTACCGACGTAGTGCCGCCTCGGATCAGCAGGCGATCGCCGCGCACCAGGCGGAGCGCCCGAAACAGCGAGCCCCAAGCCGTTTGCAACATCTCGGGCAACGACCCGAGCTTAGACCAGGGAAGGTCGGTGCGTAGGGCCTGGACCTGCCCTGCGGGCACCCTGACATATTCGGCATATCCACCATCGAAAGCGCGTCCCATCCCGCCCATAACGGTGGCGACGGTTTGTCCGGCCCGGAACTCTCCGCCAGGGGCCGCAGCTACGGTCCCGACCGCCTCGATCCCCAGTATGCGCGGAAAGGTGACACCTGGTGAATGGCCCTGGCGGGTGAAGAGCTCGGAGCGATTAAGCCCGAACGCTTCCACGCGGATCAGCACTTCCCCAAGGCGAGCGACGGGCCTGGGCCACCGCTCGACCCTCAAGACTTCGGGACCGCCAGGCTGCCGCATCACTACAGCCTTCATGGTGTCAGACACTGCTGCCTCCTCGCTCCCCCAATCCGCGAATAGGACCCACTTCCCTCGGCGCGGCCGCCTAGTTGGAGAATATCCACGGAGCCGAAAGTCTATTTCGCCGCGAGAACCACGATCTGCGCCGTGCTCTTGGGCGTCGGCCAGATTTTCGAGGTCATGCCGGTGGTCACGGCGACCTTCTGCCCCTTACCCGTGTCGTAGGTGATCACTCCGCCGGAGACGGCGCCATGCAGGTTCCGTTCGAAGAGTTTTTTGCCGGTCGCACTATCGATCGCATAGAAGTTCCCGCCCATGTCGCCGCACAGCGTGATGCCGCCGGCGGTAGGGGTTATCCCGCCCATGACCGGATTGGGCGTGCGGAAACGCCAGCGCTGCTTGCCGGAAAGGGCATCGATCGACGTCACCCAGCCTGCCCATTTTGCGGTATCGTCCTGCTTGCCGAAGCCATCGGCCGAACCGCTCCAGGCCTGCGCCGCCGCGACTGTCGTGATCGCACTGTCAGGATCGAGGCGCACGGTCGAACACCAGTCGACCTGGCCCGAGATAACGGCATCGTGGGCCCTGTCATAAGCGGGCCCGTTCCACTCGGCCCCGCCTTGCGTTCCCGGGCAAAAGCGGGTGCCGGCGGCAGAAATCCGAGCTTTCGTGTTGAACTGCGTGGTCATCGGCAGACGATAGAGACGTCTACCGGTCTTCTGGTTGAAGACATAAATGAAACCGTCTTTGGGCGTGAGTGCGATCAGTCTCGTCCCGTTCCTCGTCGAAAAAAGCGCGGGCGGCGAGGATACGTCATAGTCGTGGAAATCCTCAGGAACGATCGAGTAGTGGCTGCGGTAACCGCCGGTCTTCGCATCGAGGACCACCAGCGAACCTGCATAGAGGTTGGCGCCTCTGCGCAGATGTTTCGCGAAGTCCGGAGCAGGATTGCCACCCGGAACGTACAACAAGCCCGTTTCCGGATCGAGCGTATAGGATGTCCAGGTTCCTCCGCCCGTTATTTCGATTCCGCGAGCGTTCTGCCAGGTCGCGACCGGAGCAGCACCTTTTGCTTGCGGGCCGCGTTCGCGGTCGCCCGGGGATTTAGGGACGAGGTACGATTCCCAGGCGATCTTTCCCGTCGCAGCGTCCAGAGCATACATCCGGCCTTTTACTCCGCGGTTGTCACCCCCCGCGCTTCCGATAAAGACCAAACCCTGCCAGACAATGGGCGCAGACGGAGCACTTTCGCCCTTGGTGTCTTCCGCGATCTCGGTGTCCCACAGGCGGGTGCCGGTCTGGGCATCGTATGCGTAGACGTGGCCGTTGCGAGCGCCCCTGAAGACGCGGCCATCGGCAACGGCCACGCCGCGTTGCGCGCCGAGATAGCTGTCGGTAAACGCTTCGTGAGCGCGCCAATTCAGCGTGCAAGTGTCGGGATCGATGGAAAAGGTGTCGTGCTCGGTGGTCGCATACAGTGCGCCTTCGACCTGGACCAGACCGGACTGGAAAGCGGTCGTCTCTCCGGTATCGAAGCGGCAGACTTCTCGGATGGTGCCGGCGTTGGATCGGTCGAGCGATACCAAAGGCGAGAAGCGCTCCGATGTGAGCGTTCGATTATAGCTGGGCCAGTCGCTCCTAGCCGGTAACTGCGCGCAGACCGGATAAGCCTGCAGGAGCATGGCACCAGCTGCGAAGGCAGCGATGTTCTTGACAGTCATATCAGATCTCCCTTGTTCGATAGATGTGACATCCCCTGTGCTAGATGAGCCTCAGGGATCATCGTGCGCGCTGCCGAACAATTCGCCGGCGCCGGCCCAGTCGTTCCGCTTCACATCCTCGAAGATCACGTAGATGTAGCTGGGGTCCGTCCCGGTATTGCGCACGATGCTGTCCGTAATCTCGGCAGCCACCTTCGCTTTCTGTTCGCGGTCCTTGCCTTCAAACCAGCTGACGCGAACGACGGGCATAACGCAATTCCTATTGAGCAACGACCGCTTGCCGGCCTGGCCATGCGTTCGCCTGCAAAGGATCATGCACTGTAGAGCTGTCGATGATAAAGGTGCTACTTGGCAACTCTGTGTAGAGCAGGACGCTACCATGGCTGATTGGGATCCACTGTCCGGCGTGAGCATCTTCGTGATGGCGGCACGCTCAAATAGCTTCACCGAGGCCGCCGAGCGGCTGGGCATAACCAAGTCGGCGGTGGGCAAAAGCATTGCTCGGCTAGAACAGCGCGTCGGCCTGAAACTTTTTCACCGGACAACGCGGCTGAATCGGCTGACCCTGGATGGAGAGGCATATCTCGCCGCTTGCGCTGCTGCGATTGACGAGATTGCCGCAGCCCAAGCCGCGCTCGCATCCAACAACCAAATTCTCAGCGGCCGCATTCACATCGACATGCCGGTCGCCTTTGGTCGGCAGACTCTGCTGCCGATTCTCATCGACATCGTGCAGCCCCATCCCGGCCTGAACCTGACTTTGACCTTCACGGACGCGACGAGCGATCTTCTGCAAGACGACGTCGACCTCGCCATTCGGTTCGGCGCACTGAAGGATAGCACTCATCTGATCGCGCGGCATCTGGTCGATCAGGAGCGCGTCATCTGCGCTGCGCCAGCATACCTTCAAACCTATGGGGAGCCCGGCACCCTTGCTGACCTCCGCACCCATCGCTGTATCGTGGGATCGCCCAAGGGACCGCCCGTGTTCTGGACCGTGCGCGACGACACGGAGCGAAAATTCGCGCCGCCATGCACGCATCATATCAACGATGCCGAAGCGATGGTCGATGCGGCGGTTGGCGGCCTCGGACTATGCCAACTCCCGATCTCCTTGGTTCGCCGGCATCTCGACGAAGGAAACTTGCAGGCAGTCCTTCCCGGCCTTAGCCCCGCGCCCATCGCCGTTCACGCACTTTGGCCTCGGCAGGCGCACCTCAGCCCCCGCGTGCGATATGTTGTGGACCATCTCGTCGCGTCAGCCGCAAAGGGGCTTCTCAGCTGACCTCGAAGTCCTCATGGCCTACAAGGGGCGTAATGCCAGTTCCGCGCACGGCGACTCCAAGCAAGCTCCGAAAACCAATTTTGCCGCTAACCGACAGCGTCCTGCGCAGGAACGAATACCGGTTTTTGCGCTTCGGTGAGTTCGGGTATCGGGTGGGCGACCTTCCGAAGGGTGCGGCTTGGTCCGTCCAAGATGACATTCTTGCGCGCGTGCTGTATCGCGAAGTCGTCCCAAATTACGAGATCGCGCTCATGCCAGTCGTGCTCCCATTGGTGCGCCGGCTGATAGATATGATCGAACAGATCATTCAACAGGTCCTCGCTTTCGTCCGGGGACATGCCGACGATTTCGCGCGTCACTTGCTCTGAAGCGTAGATGATTTTCTCACCCGTGCGCTTATGGGGCAGGAACAGCGGGTGTACCGCAGTCGGCGGATCAGCCATGTCATTCTTCAGGACATCGGTCATATCGCGGCGATGTATCGGGCCGGCAGTGTGAAGCGCGCAAAGGCCTTCCCCGCGTCGGCGCAAATCGTCCGGCATTGTTTTCCAAGCCTCGACCCCGCTGACGAAGATCGTCGGAGCAGTCGGCTGCTCTACCTCCACTCCATACAACGAAAGCACCTCGAAGGGCTTTTGCGCCCACATCGCGTCCGAGTGGAACTGCAGCCGGCCATATGGGGCAACCTTGTTCGACCTACGATTCGAGACGTAGAACGTATCGGGAGGAACCTCCAATGCTGCACCGTCCTTGCCGATCAGCATCATCGAAAGCATGAACTGCTGGGAGTGGCTGATGTCGATGTCGCGAAATCGCAGCAGATAGCGCGTATCGAACAAGTGACGCAGAAACGTTCGCGCTTCCTCATCGATTGGCGCATCCGGATCGAATCCGCTGACTTCAGCGCCCAGCGCGGGCGATAGATCCTTCACGTCGAACCTGGCCATACTGCATCCTTGTGCGCGTTTGATCACGCTTTTGATCCCATCGACAAACTGACATGCCGCAACGCTCTGTCAACACTGCCTTGTCATTTTCAGGCTAAGTCAAACGAACATAGCCGCCCTGCGAGGAGCAAGCGGTAAATCGAGGACGTTCCGCGGCGCCGATCACGATCACATCGACAACTTGAGCAGAAAACCGAAGTAGCGGAAGGAATCACGTGCGATGTTGCCGGAAACACGCGAGATGAAATTATCTGACTCGTTGAGGTAAGTATAATAGCGTCTGTCGGTCAGGTTCTTGCCGTAAAGCAGGAGCTGCCAGTGATGTTCGCGGCCGATCAGACCGATCGTCGCATCGACCAAGGCTACTCCGGGCTCATAGCGAAGCGGGTCGTTAGTCAGGCTATATGAAATCTTGCTTTGCCAATTGACCCCAGCACGGATGAACATGTCGAACGGCAGGCTGTCGGTCTTTATATCGTAAGTGCCGGTCAGGTTGGCCGACCATTTCGGCTGGCCGATCGCGGGCGCCCCCGCAAGACTCTGACGGCCGGTCGCGAGGTCACAGCCCAGCGCCGCGGTCTGACCCGGATAGCAGGCATTGGAGAATTTGCGGTAGACCGCATTCACATAGCTCGCTCCGCCCTCGATACGCAGCGCATCGGAAGCCTTGGCCACGAAATCGAATTCGGCGCCGTAGGACCGGATATCACCTGCGTTCACCAACCGCGATTGGATCGTACCCGGCGGCACCTGCGCTTGCTGGACGTTCTCGACGCGCTGGTGGAAGATCGCGAGATTGGCGAGCAGGCGGTTGTCAAACAACGCCTGTTTGATGCCGAATTCGAACGCGGTCGCAATTTCCGGCTTGAGGATCGAGGTCGCTTGCACGGCGAGGTAAGTCGTATCGACCGCCGGCCCTTTGTAACCGCGGTTGAACGAAATGTAGTAATTCTGCGACGGATCGGGCGTGAAACGCACGCCGGCCCGTCCCGAGAGGTTTTTGCGCCGTTCGCCGGATGTGAACGCGTCGGTCGAATCGGGCGGGGTGAGTGGCGTGAACTCGATCGGATCGAAAGGCGCGCCCGCCCAGCGCTGGGTCGCATAGTCCAGGTGGACCTTTTCCCACGAATAGCGCAGCCCGCCGAAAGCCGAGAAACGGTCATTGAGTTCGTATGTTGCATCGCCGTAGATCGAATAGATGTCGTCATCGACTTTCGATGTCACCCGGTTGGCGAAATAGCCGCGGCCGAAGCCGAAGTTGCCAATGAACGGGTTGGCGTTGTCGGGCTGGTTCTTGTTGTACCACTGCGCATAGAGACCGCCGACGACATCGAGC
>Ga0075364_10000591_pt1 | contig 18727 bp, 20 predicted proteins | sample EndMetdeltDD1764_FD_71517 | JGI IMG/M metagenome (GOLD analysis project Ga0075364, IMG submission 71517) | Populus endosphere microbial communities from Tennessee, USA - Endosphere MetaG P. deltoides DD176-4 | ecosystem: Host-associated > Plants > Roots > Endosphere | place: USA: Tennessee...
GCGTGGGAGGCGTCGATCTCGACGGTGTGCGACTTGGCGCGGTCACCCATGAAGCGCATGGATTCGGCGGGGATGGCCAGGTCCTCGGTGGTGACCATGTTCCAGGACGGGATGGTCTTCCACGCGGCCTTGGTCGCCGGATCCGCCAGCGCGGCAGCGGCGATCGGCCGCTGGGTGGCCGCCATCAGGGTGGCGACATCGGCGGGAACGTCGGCGGCGAACACCGCGCCGAACTGATCCTGTTTGATGTAGAGCTCGTCGGCGGTGCCGCCCTCGGGCGCGGGATAGGGCACGGTGGCGAGGGCGGGCCCGAGTTCGGCCCCGGGGAACTTGGCGGCCAGCTGCCCGGTGTTCTCGCCCACCTCGAGGATGAAGCTCGCGATGTACACCAGGGCCTTGACGTTGGGGCTGCGGTCCGCGGCCTCGCTGATCACTGTTCCGCCGTAGGAGTGACCGGCGAGCACCACCGGGCCGGTCACACTGTCCACCACGCTGCGCACGTAGGCGGCGTCGGAGGCCAGGCCGCGCAGCGGGTTGGCCGCCGCGATGACCGGGTAGCCGTCGGCCTCAAGCTGTTTGATGACGCCGTTCCAGCTCGAGGAGTCGGCGAAGGCCCCGTGCACGAGCACCACCGTCGGTTTGTCGGCCGGACGGGGTGGTGCAGCGGCCGCGCCGGTACAGCCGGCACTCAGCGATGCTGCGGACAGCGCAGCGGTCAGGGTGATCAGGGCGGTGCGGAAGTTCACGGAGGTCTCCTCGATCGGTCAGGTAAATGCAATATATTGCATATCGGCGTCGGATGTCCAGCATGGATGTGCAGGTTCGGGTCGCGTCGAGGATCGGGGCTCTCCCAGGGGGAGGGTCAAGCGGCGCCGAAGCGGGGCCTGCGTCCTGGTCTGCGGCGCTACGTTGAACTGGACCACCACCCACGTCGTGTCAGAGACGGAGGTTGGGAGTGGACGATCCGGAGGCCGCGATGATGCGGGTCTTGTACGACGAGCACGCAGCAGCGCTGTGGCGCTATGCCCTGCGCTTGACCGGCGATGCCGCCCGGGCGGAGGACGTCGTGCAGGAGACGTTGTTGCGGGCCTGGCGCCATCCGGAAGTCAGTGCCGATCCCGACCGGCCGGCCCGGGCCTGGCTGTACACCGTCGCGCGTAATCTCGTGATCGACGAGCGGCGCAGCGCTCGGTTCCGCAATGAGGCAGGAACGCCCGATGTCGAAACGGTCGCCGGCAATACCGCCGCAGCCGGCCCGGACGAAGTGGATACCGCGTTGGACCGCCTTCTGATCACCACCGCGCTGAGCGAACTCTCCGAAGACCATCGCGCGGTGATACGCCGGGCCTACTACCAAGGCTGGAGTACCGCGCAGATCGCCGCCGACCTCGGCATCGCCGAGGGGACCGTGAAATCCCGGCTGCACTACGCGGTGCGGGCCCTGCGACTGAACCTGCAGGAGATGGGGGTGACCCGATGACCGATCACGAACAGGCCGGTGCGGGTGACCCGTACATCACCTGGGACGCCGGTTACGTGCTCGGTGCGCTGTCTCCCAGTGAGCGTCGAGATTTCGAGGCACACCTGCAGACCTGTGCGCGCTGCCGCGCTGCGGTCGCCGAGCTGACCGGGATGCCCGCGCTGCTCGCGATGGTGGGACTCGACGAGGTGGAGGCACTCGACAGCCGGCTGCCCGATCCGCCGCTGCGGCCGGAACTGCGTGAGCAGGTGCTGGATCGGGTGCGCACCCGGCGGCGTCGGTCCCGGTGGGTGACCACCGTCGCGGTGGGTCTGGCAGCCGCTCTGCTGGCCATCGGCCTGGTGGTGGTGATCGCACCGGAAACGCTGGGGCTGCAGCAGGGTTCACCCTCGGTGGCGATGCTGGAGATGAGCAAGATCAACGAGACGCCGATCAATGCGAGTATCGCGTTGTCCAGCTACAGCTGGGGCACCCGCATCGACATGGCCTGCAGCTACGGGGACTGGGGGCAACGCGACGCCGCGGCACAGAATCTCGGCATGGTCGTGATCGGACGCGACGGCAGCCGGACCCAGATCGCGACCTGGCTCGGGTTGTCCGGTGCGACCGCGCTGCCCAGCGGTAACATTCCGCTGCCGCAGAGTGAAATTGCTGCTGTGCAACTGGTTTCCGCCGACGATGGAAAGGTTCTGCTGGAACGGAACCTGTGAGTTCGGCGCGGTGTGCGCTGCCGCGCGGTCCGGCCGTCGGCGCTTCGATACGGGTAAAGCCCAGCCGGTGCGGTAAGAAAGGTCATGCCCTCACACCCCGGCAAACGTGACCCGATCACGCTGGCGCGCGCGAACTGGGAACGCGCCGGCTGGGGCGAGGTCGCCGACGGCATGGTGGCGGTGACCTCGGTGATGCGGGCCCACCAGATCCTGCTGGCCCGGGTGGAAACCGCGCTGCGCCCCTACGACCTGAGTTTCTCCCGGTTCGAACTGTTGCGCCTGCTCGCGTTCAGCCGCAACGGTGAACTGCCCATCACCAAGGCCTCGGACCGGCTGCAGGTCCACGTCACCAGCGTCACCCATGCCATCCGCCGGTTGGAGAGCGACGGCCTGGTGGAACGCCTGCCGCACCCCACGGACGGCCGCACCACCCTGGTACGGCTCACCGAACTGGGCCGCTCCACCGTCGAGGACGCCACCGAGACGCTCAACAAGGACGTCTTCGCCAATATCGGCATCTCCACCGACGAGTCGAGATCGCTGGCGGCCTCGATCGAGACGCTGCGCCGCCACGCCGGCGATTTCTGAGGCGGCTACGCCGAGGGCAACGGGATGGTGGCGGTGACCGTGGTCCCGGCGCCCGGCCGGGACCGGATATGTAGTCTGCCGCCGACGATCTCGGCGCGTTCGGCCATCGACAACAACCCGTAGCCGCCCATCTCGTCGCTGCCCAGCGGATGCTCGAACGTATCGAATCCGACTCCGTCGTCCACGATTTCGAGGCGCGCCAGGTCATCTTTCACGCTGTACGTCAGCTTCGCGCGGGTCGCCTGCGCGTGCTTGACGACGTTCTGCAGGCACTCCTGGGCGATCCGGTACAGCGCCAGCTCGATGTGATCGGGCAGCCGGTCCTGCGCGAGGTCGACGTCGATGGCGGGCTGCGGTATCGACCGGGCCAGACTTGCCAGACCACCGGCCAACCCGAGATCGTCGAGCACCGGCGGTCGCAGCCCGCCGATCGCGGCGCGGGCCTCCTGCAGCGTCAGGTCCACCAGTTCGCGGGCCTTGGCGAGCTGCTCCCCGGCGGCGGCGGGATTGTCGGCCACCGCCCGGGTGGCGGCGTCCAGCCAGTAGGACAGCGTGACGAGGCGCTGGGAGATGCCGTCGTGGATATCGCCGGCCAACCGCCGGCGTTCCAGTTCCTGGGCCTGGATGACCTGCTCGACGAAGTTCTCGTGCGCGCGTTCGCGGGCCACCAGCTGGCGGTGCAGCCGGGCCTGGTGCAGCGCGCCGGCGATCAGCCGTCCGATCACCAACAACAGCTCGACGTCCCGGGCGGTGAACTCGCGCCGGTGCACGGTGTGCACGTTGAGCACCCCGACCAGCCCGCCCGGGTCGGTCTCCATCGGCACCGACACCATCGAGGTGAAATCCGAGCCACGCAGCGACTCGAACGGCAGGTAGCGCGGGTCGGACTCCTTGTCATGGCTGATCACCACCGGCTGCCGATTGCTGGCCACCCAACCGGAGATACCGCTGCCCAGCGGCAGCCGGATCTTGCCGACCTCACTGTCGAAGGGCGGGGTGGCTCCGGTGAGGGTCAGCGAGCGGTCGGTGTCGTCGAGGACGTGCACGAAGCAGACGTCGGTGGCGGTGGCATCGGTGATCATCCGGGCGGCGGCCGCCGCGAGCGGCTCCACGCCCGGCCCGCTGGAGGTCGCCTGGATCAGTTCGCGCAGCAACGCCAATTCGCGGTCGGCGGTCAACACTGTTCGGTGGGTGGGAGCGAAGCGACTCGGGGAATCGTCGGCGCCGGTCACTGGTAGATCCCCTCGCGCAGCGCGGTGGCCACCGCGCCGGTGCGGTCACTGACGCCGAGCTTGCGGTAGATGGAGCTCAGGTGCGTCTTCACGGTCTCCTCGCCGATCACCAACTTGCCGGCGATCCCGCGATTGGACAGCCCGTTGACCACGTAGGACAGGATCTCGCTCTCGCGCTGGGTCAGTCCCTGCCGGACACCGGGCCAGAATTCGTCGCGCTGCAGGCGGGCGGCGGTGTCGGCGGCGCGGGCGGCCATGCTGGGGTCGATCGCGGTCTGCCCGCGGTGCGCGAACTCCAGTTGGCGCACCAGTTCGTCGCTGCTGATGCTCTTGAGCAGGTAGCCCGAGGCCCCGACCCGCAGCGCCTGGAACAGGTATTGCTCATCGTCGTAGACAGACAGCATCACGACCTTGCGGTCGGGATCCCGCTCCCGCAGGGTCAGGCACAGATCCAGGCCGCTGGACCCCTGCATGCGGACATCGCACAGCACGATGTCGGGTTGCAGTTCCTGCACGACAGTGACGGCCTGTTCGGCACCGATGGCCTGACCGACGACCTCGACCCGGTCCCCGAAGGTGAGCAGCATCGCCTTGAGGCCCTCGATGACCATCTCGTGGTCGTCGACCAGCACAAGGCGCAGTGGGCTGGTGGGCGCCATGGCATCACCTTAGAGCGGTGAGCCCGCCGCGCAGCCCAACTTGGCCTGCCCAATCCCCCTTATGGGGGACGCGCCCGATATGTGATGTGCGCCACTCTGTAGGGCATGTCCACGCATGAGGAAAAAGCATGGCCTGCGGCCGGTCAGTTCTGGTGGCATGGCGACGAGCCCGACGATCCGGCCGCCTACCCGCTGCACGCGGTGGTGTTCGACCTCGATGCGTTGTCCGATCTCGACCTGGACGGGCATCGCGTGGTCTACAACGCCGCGTTCGCGTCACTGGGGCTGGACCTGCAGTGGAGCGTCGGGCGCTATCAGCGGTTGATGGCGCTGCCGGACGAACGTCAGCGGGTCGCCGCGGAGCTGCGCAAGCGTTGCGTCGGCACGGAGTGCGATGTGCTGGTCAACCTGCTCGTCGACGAGATCTGCGCGGCCAAGGAGATGATGTTCGAGGAGATGATCCTCGACGCCGGCCTGGCCCCGCGCCCGGGACTGGTGGACCTGGTGATGGACGCGTTCGTCGCGCACATCCCGGTCAGTGTCGTCACGACCGGACGGCGCAGCTGGGCCGAGCCGCTGGTCCGCCAGCTCGTGGGTGACGGTCTCGTCGAATCCGTGGTCACCGCCGACGACGTGACCGGGTCCAACCTGTTCGGTCATGCGTTGGCCGAACTCGGGGTCGCACCCCATGACGCCCTGGCCGTCGCCGGTTCACCCGCCGGGTTGCGCAGCGCGAACGCGGCCGGCCTGGCCACGGTGCTCATCGATGCCGACGCCGGGCGTGGGAGCACTGCCGCCGCGGTGCGAGCCGGGTACAACGGCGCCGGGGATGCATTGCGGCTGGCGAACTGTCGCCGGTTGCACGCCCGGTGGTGGGACCAGCACACCCCGTCGGCCGCGTAGGGCCGCGGCTATCCCTTGCGGATGTACTCGATGACGGCGCTGAAGTCCTTGTCGGCGTGGTCTTTGGCGAACTCGGCGTAGATCTCGGCGGCGTGGCTGCCCAGCGGCGCGGCCGACCCGGTCGATGTCACGGCCGCCATCGCCAGACCGAGGTCCTTGTTCATCAGCGCGGTCGCGAAGCCCGGCTTGAAATCGTTGTTGGCCGGTGAGGTCGGGACCGGTCCGGGGACCGGGCAGTTCGTGTGCACCGACCAGCAGTTGCCGGTGGCCCCGGTGATCACGTCGAACAACGACTGCTTGTCCAGCCCGAGCTTTTCGGCGAGCACGAACGCCTCGCCGACGGCGATCTGCTGGACCGCGAGCACCATGTTGTTGCACACCTTGGCGGCCTGGCCGGCGCCGGAGTCGCCGCAATGAATGATCTTGCCCGCCATCGCCTCCAGCACCGGGCGGCCGCGCTCGACGGCCTCGGTGTCACCACCGACCATGAAGGCCAGCGTGCCGGCCACCGCGCCCTTGACGCCACCGGACACCGGAGCGTCCAGCTGGGCGAAACCATGGTCGGCGGCCAGCTTGTGCACCTCGCGGGCGTCATCGACCGAGATGGTGGAGCTGTCGATGAACAGGGCGCCGTCGGCGGCCTTGGGAAGGATCTCCGCGTAGCAACTCTTCACCAACGCGCCGTTGGGCAACATCGTGATGACGATATCGGCCCCCGCCACGGCCTCGGCGCCGCTGTCGAAGACGCTGGCGCCGTTGGCCTTCGCCGCGTCCTTGGCTGCGGTGACGGGGTCGAACCCCTGCACGGCATGCCCGGCCGCCAGCAGGTTGGCGGCCATCGGGCCACCCATGTTGCCCAGTCCCAGAAAAGCAACGGTGCTCATCTTCTGCCTTACCTCTCGTCAGCCTGCGGTCCTGGCGCGGGCGGCTTCTGCCCGGCCGATGACCACGCGCATGATCTCGTTGGTCCCCTCAAGGATGCGGTGTACCCGCAGATCCCGGACGATTTTCTCCAACCCGTACTCCTTGAGATAGCCGTAACCGCCGTGCAGTTGCAGGGCCTGGTCGGCGACCTCGTAACAGGTGTCGGTCACGTAGCGCTTGGCCATCGCGCACAGCGTCACCTTGTCGGGGTGGTTGCTGTCGAGTGCAGATGCCGCGCGCCACAACATGTTCCGCGATGTCTCCAGGCCGGTGGCCATGTCGGCGAGGGCAAACCGGATGGTCGGCTCGTCGAGCAGTGCACCGCCGAACGCCTGCCGGTCGGCCAGATAGGCAACCGTCTTGTCGTAGGCGGCCTGCGCGCCACCCAGCGAGCACGCCGCGATGTTGATGCGGCCGCCGTTCAGTCCGTTCATCGCGATCCCGAAGCCGGTGCCCTCGGTGCCGCCCAGCAGGGCCTCCGCCGGCACCCGGGCGCCCTCGAAGACGACCTGCGCGGTGGGCTGGGCGTTCCAGCCCATCTTCTGCTCGTCGGCGCCGAAACTCACCCCCGGCGTGTCCTTCTCGACAACGAATGCCGAGATGCCGCGCGGCCCCTCGGCGCCGGTGCGGGCCATCACCACATACAGGTCCGAGACGCCCGCCCCGGAGATGAACTGTTTGACCCCGTCCAGGACATAGTGGTCGCCGTCCCGAACGGCCCTGGTACGCAACGCCGCTGCATCCGATCCCGCTCCGGGCTCGGTCAGGCAGTAGCTGGCGATGGACTCCATCGACGCGAGCTTGGGCACCAGGGTCTTGCGTTGCTCGTCGGTGCCGAAGCTGTCCACCATCCAGGCACACATGTTGTGGATGGACAGGAACGCAGCGATCGTGGGGTCGGCGGCGGCGAGTGCGGTGAAGATGCGCACCGCATCGAGCCGGCGCAACCCGCTGCCGCCGGCGTCCTCGGCGCAGTAGATGCCCGCCATGCCCAGTTCGGCGGCCGCGCGCAGCACATCGGTCGGGAAGTGATGGGACTCATCCCATTCCAGCGCGAACGGTGCGATGCGCTTCTCGGCGAAGGCGGCCGCCGTCTCGGTGATGACGCGTTCGTCGTCATCCAACTCGAACATCGGCACCTACTTCATGGTGGGGATGACGAATTCGGCGCCATCCTTGATGCCCGACGGCCAGCGCTCGGTGACGGTCTTGACCTTGGTGTAGAACTGGATCGAGGCGGGTCCGTGCTGGTTGAGATCGCCGAAGCCGGACCGCTTCCAGCCGCCGAAGGTGTGGTAGGCCACCGGAACCGGGATCGGGACGTTCACCCCGACCATGCCGACCTGCACCCGGGACACGAAGTCGCGGGCGGCATCGCCGTCGCGGGTGAAGATGGCCACGCCGTTGCCGTACTCGTGCTTGGTGGGCAGTTCCAGGGCCGCTTCGTAGTCCTCGGCGCGCACGATGCACAGCACGGGTCCGAAGATCTCGTCGGTGTAGATCGACATGTCGGTGGTGACGTGATCGAACAGGGTGGGGCCGATGAAGTAGCCCTTCTCCAGGCTCTGGTCATCGAAGGTCAGTTCGTCGGTGGCGCGTTCGCGGCCGTCGACCACCAGTTCGGCACCGGCCTCCACACCCTGGCCGATGTAGTCGCGGACCCGCTCCAGGGCCGCGCCGGTGACCAGCGGGCCGTAGTCGGCCTTGGGGTCCAGGCTGTGCCCGACGCGCAGCTGGTTCACGCGCTCGACGAGCCTGGCGCGCAGGCGGTTTGCGGTTTCCTCGCCGACCGGCACCGCGACGCTGATGGCCATGCAACGCTCACCGGCGCTGCCGTAACCCGCGCCGATCAGGGCGTCGACGGCCTGGTCCAGGTCGGCGTCGGGCAGCACGATCATGTGGTTCTTGGCGCCGCCGAAGCACTGCGAGCGCTTCCCGTGCGCGGCCGCAGTGGAGTAGATGTACTGCGCGATGTCGGAGCTGCCGACGAAGCCGACGGCCTGGACGTCGGGATGGGTGAGGATGGCGTCGACGGCCTCCTTGTCACCCTGGACCACCTGGAAGACGCCCGGGGGCAGGCCGGCCTCGATGAACAGCTCGGCCAGGCGCAGCGGGACCGAGGGGTCGCGCTCGGAAGGCTTGAGGATGAACGCGTTTCCGCATGCCAGCGCGGGGCCTGCCTTCCACAGCGGGATCATGGCCGGGAAGTTGAACGGGGTGATGCCGGCGACGACGCCGAGCGGCTGGCGGATCGAGTACACGTCGATGCCGGTGCCCGCACCCTCGGTGAACTCGCCCTTGAGCAGGTGCGGGATGCCGATCGCGAATTCGATGACCTCGATACCGCGCTGGATGTCGCCCAGGGAGTCGGCGACGGTCTTGCCGTGCTCGATGGACAGCAGCCGGGCCAGTTCGTCGGCGTTCTGGTTGACCAGGTCGACGAACTTCATGAAGACCCGGGCGCGGCGCTGCGGGTTGTAGGCGGCCCACACCTTCTGGGCCTCGACCGCGTTGGCGACGGCGGTTTCGACATCGGCGGTCGAGGCCAGCAGCACCTGGGCCTGGACCTCACCGGTGCTGGGGTTGAGCACATCGGCGGTGCGGGTGGATGCGAGGTTGCTGCGCTCGCCATTGATGAAATGCGGAATCTGTGTGGTCATGGCATCCGTCCAAGGGGTGAGCAGAATTCAGGAGCCCGGCGCGTGGCCGAGATACTTGCATATCCTAGTAATTGGTCTCGGGGTTTGGCAAGGACCGTCTCGTCGGTAGGTGCCGACTCAGTCGCGGATGCGCAACTGTTCGACGAACGCGCGGGTGTCCGCCCAGTTCGGTAGCAGCCCGGCGGCCGCTGTCTCGGCCAGCGTGGGCGCGGAGGCGTCCCGCTCGGACAGCGTCGGTGGTCGGTCATCGGGCCAGTCGATCCCCAGTGAGGTGGCCAGGATGGTGTGCTCGCGCTGCGGCGCGTAGCCCGCCGAGCACAGGTACATCACCGTCGAATCATCTTCCAGCGCAAGGAAAGCGTGGCCCAGACCCTCGGACAGGTAGATCGACTTGCGGTCGCGGTCGTCGAGCAGCACCGCATCCCACTGACCGAAGGTGGGGGAGCCGACGCGGATGTCGACCACCACGTCGTACACCGATCCGCGCACGCAGGTCACGTACTTGGCCTGGCTGGGCGGCAGTTCGGAGAAATGCACGCCACGCAGCACCCCGGCCGCCGACACCGAACAGTTGGCCTGGGCCAGGTCGAAGTGATGCCCCGTCATCGCGGTGAACGCCGGGTCGGTGAACCACTCGAAGAACAGGCCGCGACCGTCGACGTGCACGGTCGGCGTGATCTCCCAGGCGCCCGGGACCTTGAGTTCGCGCGCCGTCACTGGCCGCGCTCCGCGTAGCGGGCTTCGACATCGGCTTTCAAAGGGCCCCACCAGGATTCATTGGCGCGGTACCACTCGACGGTGGCGCCCAGTCCCGCCTCGAAGTCGGTGTGCTCCGGCTTCCAGCCCAGTTCGTCGCGCAGTGCCGAGGCGTCGATCGCGTAGCGCAGGTCATGGCCGGCGCGGTCGGTGACCCGGTCGAAATCGTCGGGGTCACGGTCCAGCAGGCGCAACAGGGCCTGCAGCACCGACAGATTGTCCCGTTCGCCGTCGGCGCCGATCAGATAGGTGCGGCCGATCTCGCCGTCACGCAGGATCCGCCACACCGCCGCGTTGTGATCGTCGACGTGGATCCAGTCCCGCACGTTGGCCCCGGCGCCGTAGAGCTTGGCGCGCCTCCCGGTCAGCAGGTTGGTGATCTGGCGCGGGATGAACTTCTCCACGTGCTGATAGGGCCCGTAGTTGTTGGAGCAGTTCGAGATCGTCGCGCGCACACCGTAGGAGCGCACCCAGGCCCGCACCAGTAGATCGGCCGACGCCTTCGTCGAGGAGTACGGGCTCGACGGGTTGTAGGGCGTGGACTCGGTGAAGCGCGCCGGGTCGTCGAGGTCGAGGTCGCCGTACACCTCGTCGGTCGACACATGGTGCAGCCGCACCCCGTGCCGGCGCACCGCCTCGAGCACGGTGAAGGTGCCGATGACATTGGTATGCAGGAACGGCGCCGGGTCGGCCAGGCCGTTGTCGACGTGGGTCTCCGCGGCGAAGTGCACGACGGCGTCCGTCCGGGCGACCAGACCGGTGACCAACTCGCCGTCGGTGATGTCACCTTCGACGAGCCGGATCCGGTCGGCCACCGGCGCCAGCGATTCCCGGCTGCCTGCGTAGGTGAGGGCATCGAGCACCGTCACCTCGGCGTCCGGGTTCTCGCGCAGCGTCAGGTGCACGAAATTGGCGCCGATGAACCCGGCGCCACCGGTGACCAGCAGGCGCATGGGTGAAACCCTATCGGGCTACCCCTTGAGGCCCAGCGGACCCGCCAGTTCGGTCAGCGTCGGGATGAGCTTGTCCCAGCCGCCCAGAACCTGGATGGCCACGTGATCCGCGCCGGCCTGCAGATGCTGGTCCAGACGCGCCGCGACGGCGTCCGCGTCGCCGTGCGCCACGACGGCATCGATCAACCGGTCGCTGCCCGGCTTGGCGATGTCGTCCTCGGTGAACCCGAGCCGGCGCCAGTTGTTCAGGTAGTTGCTCAGATTCAGGTAGAAGTCGACCGCCCCGCGACCGACCTCGCGAGCCTCGTCGGCATCGGTGCTGAGCACCACCTTGTGCTCGGGCGCCAGGAAGACGGTGTTGCCGATCAGGTTGTGGGCCTGGCCGGTGTGCTGGGGAGGGGTCAGATACGGGTGGGCGCCCGCGCTGCGGGCGGCCGCCAGCTTGAGCACCTTGGGCCCGAGCGCGGCGATCACCCGGCGGCTGGTCGGCACCTTCTGCGCGTCGAGCGCGTCGAGATACTCGACCAGCACGTCATAGGGCTTGCGGTACTCCTCGGTGTGCTCGGGATGCCCGATCCCGATGCCGAGCAGGAACCGCCCCGGGAACGCCTTCTCCACCCGGTGGTAGGCCTCGGCGACCTCGTCGGCATCGGCCGTCCACACGTTGACGATGCCGGTGGCCACCTGCAGGTTCTCGGTGGCCTCCAGCAGCGGCTCGACATAGTTGAGATCGCCTTTCGGCGAGCCGCCGATCCACAGCGCGCCGTAGCCGAGCTTCTCGATCTCGGCGGCCTGCTCGGGTTTGGGAACGCCGAAGGTCCAGACGCCATAGCGGCCGAGATCGGGCTTGAGCGTGACAGCGTCGGTCATGTGCGTCCTCTGTTCAGAGTGTCTGTTACTGCAGGCCGAGCGGCCCGGCCAGTTCGGCGAGCGCAGGTACCAGCTTGTCAGTACCCGTCAACACCTGAACCGGAACGTGGTTGGCGCCGGCACTGAGATGTTCGTGCAGGCGCGCGGCGATCGCCTCGGTCGTGCCGTAGGCGACGACGGCATCGACCAGCGCGTCGCTGCCGGGCTTGGCGACATCGGCATCGGTGAAGCCGAGCCGCTTCCAGTTGTTGAGGTAATTCGCGAGATTCAGATAAACCTCGAGCGCTTTGCGACCCACCTCGCGTGCCTTGGCGGCGTCGGTCGTGAGGACCACCTTGTGTTCCGGGGCGATGAAGGCGTCGGGACCGACGATCTCGCGGGCCTGGCGGGTGTGCTCGGGGGTGGTGAGATACGGGTGGGCGCCGGCGCTGCGGCGGGCGGCGAGCTTCAGCACCTGCGGGCCGAGGGCGGCCACCACGATGCGGTCCTTGGGCACCCCGTGCTGAGCCAGCTCGCCGAGGTAGTCGTTGAGCGCGTCGTAGGGCTTCTTGTACTCGGTGTGCGCCTCGGGGTGGCCGACGCCGATGCCGAGCAGGAACCGGCCCGGGTACTCCTTCTCGATGCGGTGGAAGGACTCGGCCACCGGGGCGGCCGCCGCGGTCCAGATGTTGACGATGCCGGTGGCCAGCTGGAGGGAATCGGTGGCGCCGAGGATCGGGTCGACCCATTCCAGCTCGGCGGGCGGCGACCCGCCTGCCCAGATCGCGCCGTAGCCCAGGCCTTCGATATCGCGGAGCTGCTCCCGCGAGAGCTGCTGCCACTGGCTGTAGTGACCGAATACGCCGAAGCGCCCGAGATCGGGGTGCGAAGTGTGAGTCATGGTCAGGTCAACCCCGGGCGAAACCGTGCGCATTCCGATCCGCGCACATTGATCCGAATTATTCGGCGCCGGCCGCGGAGAGCTCACCGGGAGTCGGGGTGATGGGTGCGGGCGCCACCAGCGGCAGACACACGGCGAACCGGGTGTCACCGGGCTTGCTCTGCACCGAGATGTTGCCGCCGTGCTTTTCCACCACGATGCGCCAGGCCAGATCCAGGCCGAGGCCGGTGCCCTCACCGAACGGCTTGGTGGTGAAGAACGGGGTGAAGATGCGTTCGATCACGTCCTCGGGGATGCCCGGCCCGTCATCGCAGATCTCCACCCGGATCGTCTGCTCGTTCTCGCGGGCGGTGCGGATCGTCAGCGTGCCGTGCCCGTCCATCGCCTGAATCGCGTTGTCGATGATGTTGGTCCAGACCTGGTTGAGATCGCCTGGGTAGCACTGCAATTCGGGCAGCGTCTTGTCCAGGTCCTTGACGATGGACACCGGCCTGCCCTTGCCGGGTCCGCCGATCTTGTCGCCGAACATCATGATGGTGCTGCGCAGCAGCTCGTGCACGTCGGCGCTGCCGTAGGCGCCGCGGTCCATCTGCGAGTACTGCTTGGCGCCGGCCAGCAGTGCCGAGATCCGCTTGCTGGCCTCGGCGATCTCGTTCATCCGCAGCTCGTTGTCGATGGTGTACTTCAGCCATCCGATCGCACCCTGCAGCGAGGCGGTGGAATCCGAGTCCTCGATCACCGCGGCGACGCGCTCCAGCCACGCGGTGTCGAGGCCGGCCTCGACGAACGTCGGCGCGTAATCCCAGGCGCCGATGATGTCGTGGTCCTCCAGCCAGTCACCGAGTTCGTCCTCGCGGTCGGAGGCTTCCAGCGCCGACAACTCGACGCCCTTGTTCTTGGCGACCTGTTCGGCGACCTGGTCCTGCATGTTCACCAGCACGCGCAGGGCTTCCGGGGTGAACTTCGCCTCGGCGACCATCGCGAGCTTGTGCCGCATGTGCCCGACACCCTCGCGCAGGTCGGCGACCGCCCGTGCGGTGGCCGCGGCCGGGTTGTTGAGCTGGTGGGTGAGACCGGCGGTGATGGTGCCCAGCGCCAGCAGCTTCTCGCGCTGGCCGATGATCTGGCTCTGCCTGCGGCCGCCGACCAGGTGGCCCTCCAGCAGGTGCACCGCCATCGGGAACTGCGTCCGCATGAACTCGGCGAACATCTTCGCCTGCAGCACGAACACCCGCGAGGACGGCGCCACCAGGCGCACCGAGGCCTGGTAGAGCTGTTCCTCGCCGGGGATGTAGGCCGACCAGGCACCGAAGTAGACGCCGCGCTGTGAGGTGCGGCCGGTCTGGATGTCGACGCCGCCGGAGCGCTTGGTCATGATCAACTCACCGTCGATCAGTACGTAGAAGCAGGTGGCCGGTTCGCCCTCGACGACGATCGGCCCCTCCGGGAAGTACTGGATGTGGCCGGCCTCGCACAGGATGTCCAGCTGCTCGTCGGACAGCGATTCGAAGAGGAACAGGGTGCGCAGCTCGTCGCGTACGCACACCTCACCGTTCTGTGAGCCCATGCTGTCGTCCTCTCAGGCTTCCGCCAGATACCTGTGCACCAACATCACTGCCATCGAGCCTTCACCGACCGCGGCGGCCACCCGTTTCGCGGATTCCGATCGCACGTCGCCGGCGACGAACACGCCGGGCACGCTCGTCTCGAGGTGGTGCGGCGGACGATCCAGCGTCCAGCCGACCTTGTCGCGGAGATCAGGCCCCGACAGGATGAAGCCGTGATCGTCGCGGGCTATTCCCGCTTCCTCCAACCAATCGGTGCGCGGCGTGGCGCCGATGAAACAACACATGCGGTCACTGACGACGGATTCCTGCTCGCCGGTGCGCTTGTCGAGCAGCACCAGTCCCGACAGCCGGTCGCCGTCGGCGACGGTGTCGACGACCTCGGTGCAGGTCCGGACCTTGATGTTGGGCGTCTTGGTGATGCGGTCGACGAGGTACTGGGACATCCCGGCCTCCAGCGACGGCCCGCGGATCAGCATCGTCACCGTCTTGGCCGTGGCCGACATGTACATCGCCGCCTGGCCCGCCGAGTTGGCCCCACCGACGATGTAGACCTCTTCGCCGGCGCACTCGGAGTTGTCCGACACCGAGGCGCCGTAGTAGACGCCGCGGCCGATGTAGTTGCATTCCGGGTCGTCGGGGTTCTCCCAGCAACCGGTGATCTCCAGCTGGCGGTAGTCCACACCGGTGGCCAGGATCACCGCGCGGGCGCCGATGGTCTGGTCGTTGAGTCGCAGCGAGTGGGCGGCGCCCACACCATTGACCTCGAGGCGGCCGGCCTCCTGGGTCGTGATGACCTCGGCGCCGAACTTCTCGGCCTGACGCCGGGCCGAGGTCGTCAGCTCGGCACCCGAGATGCCGGTCGGGAAGCCGAGGTAGTTCTCGATCTTCGAACTGCGCCCGGCCTGTCCACCGGTGGAGGACCTCTCGATCAGCACGGTCTTGAGGCCTTCGGAGGCGCCGTACACCGCGGCGGCCAGACCGGCGGGGCCGCCGCCGATCACCGCGAGGTCGTACATCTCCAGCGACGGGCTGGTCGACAGGCCCAGCAGCGTGGCCAGTTCGACGTCGGTCGGTTCGACGAGTGTCTCGCCCTTCTCGGTGATGACCACCGGAAGTTTGGTGCCGTCCAGGCCGGCGGCCTCGAGGAGTTGCTGGCCCTTGGGTTCTTCGGCGTTGACCGCGCGGAACGAGTACTCGTTGCGGGCCAGGAACTGCCGGACCTCCCAGGACCGGTCGTTGTACCGATGGCCGATCACCTTCGTGTACGGCATGCCACGGTCACCGACCGCGCGCCATTCCTCCAGCAGCCCGTCGATCACCGGGTAGAGCTTCTCCTCCGGCGGGTCCCACGGCTTGAGCAGGTAATGGTCCAGGTCGACGACGTTGATCGCGTCGATGGCGGCGTGGGTGTCGGCGTAGGCCGTCAGCAGCACCCGGCGCGCCAGCGGGAAGAAATCCATCGCGCGTTCGAGGAACTCGATACCGCTCATCCCGGGCATCCGGTAGTCGGCGACGAACACGGCGACGGTGTCACCGCGCAGCTTGAGTTCCTTGAGGGTTTCGATGGCGTCCGCGCCGGATTCGGCGCGCACGATCTTGTACCGCTCGCCGTAGTGGCGGCGCAGATCGCGGGCCACCGCACGGGAGACAGCCGGGTCGTCATCGACCGTCAGGATTGCGGGTAAACGGGGTTGGTTCTCGGATCCGGGCATCGCATATAAGTATGCGCCGCTGGTCTGACAGATTGCTGTTCAGATGGCAGTTCCGGGTACGGGATCGCCGAGGGCGAAATCGCCGCCCGTCGCCGCTTTCTAGACTGCGCTCATGACCGTCCTCGAATTCTCCGACTCCGTCGCCGTCGCGCTGGCCCCCGAAGAGGTCTACGCGCTGGTCTCCGACATCACGCGGATCGGGGAGTGGAGTCCGGTGTGCAAGGCCTGCTGGTGGGACGATCCCGCTGCCGGAGCCGTGGTGGGGGCCTGGTTCACCGGCCGCAATGTCCTGCCGGAGCGCACCTGGGAGACCCGCAGTCAGGTGGTGGCCGCCGAACCGGGCCGCGAGTTCGCGTGGGAGGTGAACAACGGCTGGGTGCGCTGGGGGTTCACCGTCGAATCCGAGGCCGCCGGGTCGCGGCTGACCCAGTCCTGGCGGTTCCTGCCCAAGGGTCTCGAAGGGTTCCGTGGGCGTTTCGGTGACGACGCCGACGCGCAGATCGCCGAGCGCTCCCGGTTGGCGCTCAGCGGTATCCCGGAGACGCTCGCGGCCATCAAGGCGACCGCCGAGAAGGCCGGCTGAGGCCGGTCCGGCCCGGCGTTGTCCGTCCGCGTCCGGAGCACTGGTTTCGCGATTTTGAAGCACACCCCGAGAGCGGGTATCGTGGACCAACGGTGCGGCTTCCGTGCCGACTCTTTGCGTGCCTGTCTTGAAACCTTAACGATTTCGGTGATCCGGCTCACGTTCTCAGTCGGTGGCGCGGCTGTGCCGAGCCGAGGGCGCACAGGATACGAAAACGAAGGCAAGGATCGCTAACACAGTATGGCCAAGAAAGACGGTGCCATCGAGGTCGAGGGCCGTGTCGTCGAACCTCTGCCCAATGCGATGTTCCGCATTGAGCTGGAGAACGGACACAAGGTTCTGGCCCACATCAGCGGCAAGATGCGGCAGCACTACATCCGCATCCTGCCCGAGGACCGCGTAGTGGTGGAGCTTTCGCCCTACGACCTGTCCCGGGGCCGCATCGTGTACCGGTACAAGTAACACGCCCCTCAACTGCAACAACCACTACCTGTGGCGGTCACTCATGTGTCCGTCACAACGACCGAGAAGGATCGCGAAGCCGTGAAGGTGAACCCGAGCGTCAAGCCGATCTGCGACAAGTGCAGGGTGATCCGCCGGCATGGGCGGGTCATGGTGATCTGCTCGGATCCGCGGCACAAGCAGCGGCAGGGTTAGTCCCAGTCCAAGCACGCAGAACCACCCACAACTGAATGCAGACCTCCCAGTACCAGTGAGCGGATTCGCTGCTCACTACACGCCCGGCACGGAGGCCGGGCCCCGCCAAGACGGGGAACGGACTGGGAACAGACCTCCGCAGAGAAAAGGAATCACTGCCTGATGGCACGTCTCATGGGCGTCGATCTCCCGCGTGACAAGCGCATGGAGATCGCGCTGACCTACATCTACGGCATCGGCCGTACCCGCTCCCAGGAAATCCTGGAAGGCACCGGCATCAGCCGGGACCTGCGCACCAAGGACCTCACCGACGATCAGGTGAGCCAGCTGCGCGAATACATCGAAGGCAACCTCAAGGTCGAGGGTGACCTGCGCCGCGAGGTCCAGGCCGACATCCGTCGCAAGATCGAGATCGGTTGCTACCAGGGCCTGCGCCACCGTCGTGGCCTGCCCGTGCGTGGACAGCGCACCAAGACCAACGCGCGTACCCGCAAGGGCCCGAAGCGCACCATCGCCGGCAAGAAGAAGGCCAGGTAACCCCGGATGGCACAGGCAAAGAAGGGCGGCACCGCCGCCAAGAAGGGTCAGAAGACCCGCCGCAGGGAAAAGAAGAACGTCCCGCACGGCGCTGCTCACATCAAGAGCACCTTCAACAACACCATCGTCTCGATCACCGATCCCCAGGGCAACGTCATCGCCTGGGCCTCGTCGGGTCACGTCGGCTTCAAGGGTTCGCGTAAGTCGACCCCGTTCGCCGCACAGCTGGCCGCCGAGAACGCTGCCCGCAAGGCGCAGGAGCACGGTGTCAAGAAGGTCGATGTCTTCGTGAAGGGCCCGGGTTCGGGCCGCGAGACCGCGATCCGTTCGCTTCAGGCCGCAGGCCTCGAGGTCGGCGCGATCTCCGACGTCACTCCGCAGCCGCACAACGGCTGCCGTCCGCCCAAGCGGCGCCGGGTCTAGGGAAGAGGATTTAGACAATGGCTCGTTATACCGGCCCCGCGACCCGCAAGTCGCGTCGCCTCGGCGTCGACCTCGTCGGCGGCGATCAGTCGTTCGAAAAGCGTCCCTACCCGCCCGGCCAGCACGGCCGCGCGCGGATCAAGGAAAGCGAATACCGCACGCAGCTGCAGGAGAAGCAGAAGGCTCGCTTCACCTATGGCGTCATGGAGAAGCAGTTCCGCCGTTACTACGAAGAGGCCAACCGCCTCTCGGGTAAGACCGGCGAGAACCTGCTGCGCATCCTGGAAAGCCGACTGGACAACGTCGTGTACCGCGCGGGCCTGGCCCGCACGCGTCGCATGGCCCGCCAGCTGGTCAGCCACGGCCACTTCACCGTCAACGGTGTGAAGGTCGACATCCCCAGCTACCGCGTCTCGCAGTACGACATCATCGATGTCAAGGACAAGTCGATCAACACGCTGCCCTTCGAGGCCGCACGTCAGGCCGCGGGCGAGCGCCCGATCCCGGGTTGGCTGCAGGTTGTCGGCGAGCGTCAGCGCATCCTGGTGCACCAGCTGCCCGAGCGGGCACAGATCCAGGTGCCGCTCACCGAACAGCTCATCGTCGAGTTCTACTCGAAGTAATCGTGTGAC
>Ga0075364_10000592_pt1 | contig 18724 bp, 14 predicted proteins | sample EndMetdeltDD1764_FD_71517 | JGI IMG/M metagenome (GOLD analysis project Ga0075364, IMG submission 71517) | Populus endosphere microbial communities from Tennessee, USA - Endosphere MetaG P. deltoides DD176-4 | ecosystem: Host-associated > Plants > Roots > Endosphere | place: USA: Tennessee...
GAGGTGGCCGGTGCGGCGGCGCGCGACAGGGCAGGCACGCCCATGAGCGGCAGTGCCGCCATGGCCAGCGCCATGCGGCGACGTGCGGGGGAAATCAGAACCTCGTTCAATTCGGGTTTGCGAGCCATCAGGCGCTCCTAGCGGATGAATGCAACCAGTGAACCGGCAGCACGTATCAGGGCTCAGGAGCACTGGCGGTTTGCCGGGGTACGGTGCAATACTAGGGACGCGTACTGCGCTGCAACATACGTCGATTGACGTAGTGGCGCAGCGCTCGCCAGAGAGTACAAACAAGGCCTACGTCATTTAACGCATACCGGCCACACGGCGAACCACACCGACGCCACCTACACGGAGTACACCTGTCGTGGATCCCAGCGCTCCCCAACGCATTGTCAAAGTGCGCCGCGACTACAACACCTGGGTCGCCAACGAAACGCTGGAAGATTACGCGTTGCGGTTCACGCCGCATTCGTTTCGCAAGTGGTCGCTGTTTCGCGTGGCCAATACGGCGGGCGGTGCGGTGTCGTTTCTGGCGCTGGAAGCCATCGGGGGTGCGCTTGCGCTGAACTATGGCTTCATCAACGCCTTCTGGGCGATCGTGGCCGTCGCGCTGGTCGTATTCCTGACAGGTCTGCCCATTGCCTATTACGCCGCGCGTTACGGGCTGGACATGGATTTGCTCACGCGCGGCGCCGGGTTCGGCTACCTGGGGTCCACGCTCACCTCGCTGGTGTACGCCTCGTTCACGTTCATTTTCTTTGCGCTGGAAGCCGCCATCATGGCGCTGGCCATCGAGCTGGCCACCGGGCTGCCACTGACGCTCGGCTACCTGCTGTGTGCCCTGGCGATCATTCCCATGGTCACCTATGGCATCACGCTCATCAACCGGTTGCAGAACTGGACGCAGCCGATCTGGCTGATCATGCTGATCGTGCCCTACGTCTTCATTCTGATCGAGCGGCCCGAGGCGCTCAGCGGACTACTGTCTTTTGCGGGCCACGCGCGCGATGGCGGCCACTTCGACATCCTGCTGTTCGGCGCGGGCGCCGCGGTGGCTGCATCGCTGGTCACCCAGATCGGCGAGCAGGTCGACTTCCTGCGCTTTCTGCCCGCCCAGACGCCGGCGAATCGATGGCGCTGGTGGCTGGCGCTGCTCTCGGCCGGCCCGGGATGGATCATTCCCGGCGCCCTCAAAATGCTGGGCGGCGCCTTCCTGGCCTACCTCGCACTGGGTCATGGCGTGAGCCTGGAGAAGGCCGTCGATCCCACTCAGATGTACCTGGTGGCCTATCAGTATGTGTTTTCGGCACCCGGGCTGGCGCTGGCCGCCATGGCCGTCTTCGTGGTGATCTCCCAGGTCAAGATCAACGTGACCAATGCCTACGCCGGGTCACTGGCCTGGTCGAACTTCTTTGCGCGCCTCACGCATAGCCACCCGGGTCGGGTGGTGTGGCTGGTGTTCAACGTGATGATTGCCATCGGCCTGATGGAGCTGGGCGTGTTCGACGCCCTGGAACACGTGCTGGCTCTCTTTGCGCACGTCGCCCTGGCCTGGATCGGATCGCTGGTGGCCGACCTGGTCATCAACAAGCCGCTGGGCCTGAGCCCGCCGGCCATCGAGTTCAGGCGCGCCTACCTCTACGACATCAACCCGGTGGGCGTGGGCAGCATGATGATCTCGCTGGTGGTCTCGCTGCTGGCGTTCGGTGGCGCCTTCGGCCTGCTGGCCCAGGCGCTCTCGCCCTTCATTGCGCTGGCCATTACCTTTGTTGCGGCACCGCTGATCGCCTGGCGCACCAAAGGCCGCTATTACCTCGCCCGTTCCCCGCAGGACACGGGCAAGCAGGCGTCTACCTGTGTGATCTGCGCGAACACCTTCGAACAACCCGACATGGCCCACTGCCCGGCCTACAACGGTTCCATCTGCTCGCTGTGCTGCACGCTGGATGCGCGTTGCCACGACCGGTGCAAGACCGGCTCGCGCGTGCAGGATCAACTGGGCGGGGCGCTGCGGCGCTTTTTGCCCACACCGGCCACACCGCTGTTTCATTCGCGCCTGACGCACTATCTGATGATTCTGGGCGTGATGGCCGCGCTGCTGGCGTCCATCATGGCGCTGCTGTTCTTCCAGGAAGCCGTCACGTTCGGGCGTGCCGGGCAGGACATCTCTGCCCTGAAGGAAGCATTCATCAAGCTCTTTGCCGCCCTGATCCTGATCGGCGGCGTGGCCGCCTGGTGGCTGGTGCTGACCAATGAAAGCCGTCAGGTCGCGCAGGAAGAGTCGGATCGGCAGACGCACTTGCTGTTGCGCGAAATTGCCGCGCATGAGCAGACCGACGCGCAACTGCAACGCGCCAAGGAGGCCGCCGAAAGCGCCAACCTGGCCAAGAGCCGGTTCATGAGCGGCATGAGCCATGAGCTGCGCGCACCGCTGAACAGCATCCTGGGGTATGCGCAGATCATGGCGCGCGACCCGGCGCTGCCCGAGCATCGACGCGATGCTGTCGATGTCATCCATCGTAGCGGCAAGCACCTGATCGGACTGATCGACGGCCTGCTGGATGTGGCGCGCATCGAAGCGGGCAAGCTCAAGCTGGAGAATCAGGAATTGCGTCTGCCTGAATTCCTGGACCAGATCGTGATGATGTTCCGCCCGCAGATCACCACCAAGGGCCTGCAGTTCACTTACGAGCCGTCGGAAAACCTGCCCCGCATCGTGCAGATCGACGAGAAGCGACTGCGCCAGATTCTGATCAACCTGCTGAGCAACGCGGTCAAGTTCACGCAAAGCGGCCATGTCACCTTCCGCGTGCGCCATATTTCAGACATTGCCCAATTCGAAATCGAGGACAGTGGTGCAGGCATTCCCGCCGATGATCTGGAGCGCATCTTTCTGCCGTTCGAGCGCAGCTGGGCCGGCGAGGAACAGGCCGATACCGGCAGCGGGCTGGGTCTGACCATCTGCCGCATGCTCACGGGCATCATGGGTGGCGAGCTGACGGTCAGGAGCACCACCGGCCTGGGCAGCACCTTCACCCTGAAACTGTTTCTGCCTGCCGTCAGGGCGCCGCGCACCGGCATTCTGCCGCAGGGCCGCATTGTCGGTTTCGAAGGGCCCGTCAGACGCATACTCACCATTGATGATCAGGCCTCGCAAAGACAGGTTCTGCGCGACATGCTCGAGCCGCTGGGCTTCATCGTGCACGAGGCCGACAGTGGCACGAACGCGCTGGCCAGTGTGCAGGCCCTGGCACCCGATCTGATTCTGATGGATATCTCTATGCCCGACATGCAGGGGTGGGACGTGTGCCGCGCCATGCGCGCCCGCGGCATCCTGACTCCGATCATCATCGTCTCGGCCAAGGCCTACGCCCGCCCGTGGGCAGAGGTGGCCGACGGCCACAACGACTTCCTGAGCAAGCCGGTCATCATGGATGAACTGCTGGTGAAGATGGGCCATCACCTGAACCTGACCTGGCGAGAGCTCGAGCATGTTGCCCCGGACACACCTGCGCTGGCCGATCTGCACGGGGTGGCGCTGGAGCGCAGCTGTGCCGAAGCGCTGCTCGAACTCGGCGCCATGGGCTACATCAAGGGCATCCTCAGCCAACTGGAGGCGGCGCGTGCCACCCAGCCCGAGGCGCATGTGCTGATCGACCATCTCGAGGGTCTGGCCCGCAACTTCCAGCTCGGCGAATATCAGGGCACGCTCAAACACCACGTGCAGCTTCACCTGCAAGCCACCCGGCCTGCGCTCTCCAACGAACCTTCATCATGTTGAACATCATGTCCTCGGGCTCGAAAGACAAACATCTGGTGCTCCTGGTAGACGACGTACCGGACAATCTCAAAATGCTGTGGGATGCGCTGGACCAGGCCGGCTACGACGTGCTGGTGGCCACCGATGGCCATGCGGCGCTCGAACGCCTGGACTACATCACGCCGGATATCGTGCTGCTGGACGCCGTGATGCCAGGCATAGACGGCTTTGAGACATGTCGCCGCATGAAAGGCCATCACAGCGCCTCGCACGTGCCGGTCGTCTTCATGACCGGGCTGACCGAGGCTCATCATGTGGTGCGAGGCTTTCAGGCGGGCGGCATCGACTATGTCACCAAGCCGCTGGACACCGATGTGGTGCTGGCACGGCTGGATGCGCACCTGCGCAGCCATCGCCTGATGAATGCGGCGCTGGACGCGATCGATGCCGTGGCCACAGCAGTAGTGGCGCTGGACGAGCACGGGCGCCCGATCTGGAAGACCACCAAGGCCCGCACCTGGCTGCACACCTATTGCGGCCTGGATGCACAATCGGCGGGGTTGCCAGAGGCCGTGCAGCATTGGGTGGATGCCGCATTGACGCAATCTGCGGTCGAACAGGTCACGCCGCTGCAACTACCTGGAGCCACCCATCAACTGGTGATTCGGTTGATACGCCGGGCGCACACCGCCTCGGGCGAACTTTCTTTGCTGATCGAGGAACAGCCCCTGCCGGTGGATGTGCGGCAAAGCCTGGCTTCCATGTATCAGCTTACGGTGCGCGAACTCGATGTGCTGCTGTGGCTGGCCAAAGGCAAAACCAATCGCGACATCGGCGACATTCTGGGCATGGCCCCCCGCACGGTCAACAAACACCTGGAACATGTGTTCGTAAAGCTGGGCGTGGAAACGCGCGCGGCGGCCACGGCATTAACGATGAAACATCTGCATCAGCGATAGACGCAGGGCAACAGGCCTGCCCGTGTCAGTCGGCCAGCGCCTGCCGGGCGGCCTCTTCAGGCGTCAGCCCCTCATAGAACTGGTCGGTGAACCACTCGGCCTGCTCGTCGATGTGGTCCTGCGCCTGACGCAAGGTCGCGCCCGCCGCCACCAGAAAGCCTTCGACCTCGGTGCACCACTGGATCAACGCCGCCGTTTCGGGGTCGATATCATTTTTCTTGGCCATGCTGTTCACCTTGTTCGGGCTTGAATTCATTACCCCGAATCATAGCGCCCGCCGGGCACTGGCAAAGTGGGAAACACCCTACACTGGCATCCTCGACAATCGCCAGGTATGCCATGACCACCGACAGCCGCATGCACGCTCCCGCCACCGAACGCAATCGCGAGGCGATATTGACGGTTCTGAGGCAGGTGTTGCCCGAATCGGCAGCGGCCCCCGTGCTGGAGATCGGCAGCGGTTCGGGCGAACACGTCGTACATTTCGCGCGGCATCTGCCCATGCTGCAGTGGCAGCCCAGCGAAGCAACGCCCGACCTGCTGGCGTCCATCAGGGCCTGGATCGACCACGAAGGCGTCAGCAACGTGGCGCCCCCGGTCGTGCTGGATGTGAATGCCTCGCCATGGCCCATCGCGCAGGCCTGCGCGGTGCTGGCCATCAACGTGATCCATTACTCACCCTGGGAAAGTACGGCCGCCCTGCTCGACGGTGCCGCCGGACTGCTGCCTGAGGGCGGTGTGCTCTACCTCTATGGTCCCTACATGCGCAACGGCGAGCACACGGCGCCGAGCAATCAGGCGTTCGACGGTTGGCTCAAAGCGCGCAACCCCGCGTTCGGGGTGCGCGATCTGGAGACGGTGGCCTCGCAGGCAAAGGCACGCGGGTTCGTGCTGGATCGCGTCGTCGAGATGCCGGCCAACAACCTGAGCGTGGTCTTCCGGCGCCGCAGCAACGCCGGATGACCCGAACGTCGAACCGGCCTGGGACACCCCGTCTTGCCTGGATGCAGATCAAGCGCATCGGCGGCAGGCGAGGCAGCGCGCCCGGAGGGCGTGCCATCGGCTAGCGTGCTATCGGCTGGCTTTCTATCAGGTGGCGATCTGTCTGGCGGCGCTTGATGAGGCGCCGCGTGATGACGCGGAGATCATCGAAGCGGCGATCATGGAAACGGTTGTCGCGGCTTGCCGTATCAGGTCACTGGCGCAGGATTGAACAGGGCCAGCGCATTGTGCAGTTTCCAGTGCTCGGCCCAGGTCTTCTTGCGGCCACTGGCCACGTCCAGCATCATGTGGAACATCTCCCAACCGACATCGGCAATGGTTTTCTCGCCCGTCGCAATCGTGCCGGCGTTGATGTCCATCAGGTCATGCCAGCGCCTGGCCAGGTCGGCGCGCGTGGCCACTTTGATGACCGGCACGGCTGCCAGACCATAAGGTGTGCCGCGACCCGTGGTGAACACATGCAGATTCATGCCGGCGGCAATCTGCAGCGTGCCGCAGATGAAATCGCTGGCCGGTGTGGCGGCATAGATCAGGCCACGACTGCTTAATTTCTGGCCCGGTGAAATCACGCCGGAAATAGGCGAACTGCCCGATTTCACGATCGAACCCATGGCTTTTTCGACAATGTTCGACAGCCCGCCGCGTTTGTTGCCCGGCGACGTATTGGCACTGCGATCAACCTGCCCCTTCGCAAGGTAGGCGTCGTACCAGGCCATCTCACGAATCATGGCCTCGGCGACCTCAGGTGTGGTGGCACGCGAGGTCAATTGATCGATGCCGTCGCGCACCTCGGTCACCTCAGAGAACATCACGGTCGCCCCCGCACGCACGAGCAAGTCGGTACAGAAGCCCACCGCCGGGTTGGCCGTCACGCCTGAAAATGCATCACTGCCACCGCACTGCACGCCCACCACCAGCTCGCTGGCAGGCACCGTCTCGCGACGGCGCGCGTTCAACCGTGCCAGATGCCCCTCGGCCTGACGCATGATGGCCTGCACCATGGACATGAAGCCGACATGCTCGTCGTCCTGCAGGCAGACCACATCCAGCGCAGCCGGCGCCTCGCCCGGCGCTCGTCTGGCCCGCTCATCGACCAGTTCGATCGTGCCCGGCGGCATGAGCCGCTCGGGCTGCAGCTTTTCACAGCCCAGACTCACCAGCATCACCTCGCCCCCGAAATTGGGATTCAGGCTGATGTTGCGCAGCGTACGGATGGGGATGTCGGCGTCAGTCGCATCGATGGCCACGCCACAGCCATAGGTGTGGGCCAGCGCAACGACATCATCGACGTTGGGGTAGTTCGGCAGCAGTTCGTTCTTGATGCGCTGAACCGCGAAATCGGTCACGCCCGCCACGCACTGCACCGTCTGCGTGATGGCAAGAATATTCCGGGTGCCCACCGAGCCGTCGGCGTTGCGATAGCCTTCGAAGGTGAACCCGTCCAGCGCAGGCTGGGCCACGGGCTTGACGGTCGCGATGGGCAGACCGTCGAGCTCGCGCGCCGGCGGCATGCGCAGGGTGCGTTCGTTGACCCAGCTGCCTGCCGCGATGGGCTTGAGCGCATAGCCGATCACCACGTTATAGCGCCTGACCTCACCATCCTGGGCGATATCGGTCAACGCCACCTTGTGCCCCTGAGGCACTTTGTCGACCAGCGTCAGGCCACAGGGAAAACGGGTGCCTGCAGGCAGGCCCCCATCGTTGACCACGATGGCGACATTGTCCTGATCATTCATCGTGATGTAGAGCGGCGTGGCGGCCACCCGGGTCGTCGTGTCGGTCATTCTGAACTCCGTGATTCGGTCATGCCCGGCGGCCGACCTCGGCCGATTCCCGGGTCCATGCATGGGCTTGTTCGCTCAAGCTTAATCCCAGGCCAGGTCGGGTGGGCACCAGCATCCTGCCATCCCTGATCTCCAGACGCTCGTTGAACAGCGGTTCGAGCCAGTCGAAATGCTCCACCCAGGGCTCGGTGGCATAGACCGCGCCCAGATGAACGTGCAGCTCCATCGCGAAATGCGGGCCCAGGCTCAAGCCCGCCTGCTCGGCCTGCGCCGCGATCTTCAGGAACGGCGTGATGCCGCCCACGCGCGGCGCGTCGGGCATCAGATAATCGGCAGCGCGATGGCGGATCAGCTCGGCGTGTTCGGCCGCACTGACCAGCATTTCGCCCGTGGCGATCGCCGTATCGAAATTTCCCGCCAGCGCGGCATGACCTTCGAAATCGTAGGCATCGAGCGGCTCTTCAATCCACACCAGATTGAACTGTTCGAAAATGCGGCACATGCGCTGAGCGGTGGGGCGATCCCACTGCTGGTTGGCATCGACCATCAGCGGCATGTCGTCGCCGAACTGTTTGCGCACCGCTTCCACGCGCCGGACATCCAGCGCCCGATCCGGCTGGCCCACCTTGAGCTTGATGCCGCCGATGCCGCGCTCGCGCGAGGCCTGAACGTTGACCAGCAACTGTTCCAGCGGCGTATGCAGAAAGCCGCCCGACGTGTTGTAGCACTGCACGGAATCGCGCTGCGATCCCAGAAACTTCGATAGCGACAAGCCCGCACGACGGGCCTTCAGATCGTAAAGTGCCACATCGAATGCGCCGATAGCCTGTACCGACAGCCCGCTGCGCCCCACCGAAGCACCCGCCCAGCACAGTTTGGTCCAGATCTTGGCGATGTCGCTGGGGTCCTCGCCAATCAGCGCCGGCGCGATCTCCTTCGCATGGGCGAACTGTCCCGGCCCCCCTGCCCGCTTGGCATAACTGAACCCCAATCCACGATGACCGTCACGCGTTTCGATTTCGGCAAACAGCATGGCGATTTCTGTCATGGGCTTTTGCCGACCAGTCAGCACCTTCGCATCGCTGATCGGTTGAGACAGCGGCAGATAGCACGAGGACACACGCACCCAGACAATCTCGTCGTTGCGATGCGAAAGCGAGTCGTTGCCACTGGCACGCGTCACGTCGTGGCCCGCAAGCGTTTGATCACGGTCTGCAGGCGCATGGCCTCGATTGGAAAGCGAGGCATCGTGGGGGGAAACAGTTGTCATATCAATGTCGTTCTCAATGGAAAGGATGAAGCGCTTGATCTGTCGGCCACACCTGCGCGTCAACGTAGACCGCGAAGGCGTCACCGCACCGCACGCACGAGCGCGCTATTCGATCGAAATGTTTCCTGCCTCGATCACCTGCTTCCATCGCGCATACTCTTTCTTCTGAAACGCCTTGAATTCTTCAGGCGTGTTGGCCACCATCTCGAAACCGATAGACGTGAACTGATCACGCACCTTCGGATTGTTCAGCGCGTCGACAAACGCTGCGTTGGCCTGTTTCAGGACGTCGGGAGGCAAGCCCTTGGGCGCCACGATCGCCTGCCAGGACGCCACTTCCACGTTCTTCACGCCGGCCTCGGCCAGTGTGGGAACATCGGGCAGCACGGGTGAACGCTGGGGGCTGGTCACAGCCAGTGCGCGCATTTTGCCGCCCTTGATGTATTGCACCACCGAGTTCACATTCTGGAAGGAGGCATCCACCTGGCCGCCAATCAGATCCGTATGCGCGGGTGCGCCGCCCTTATAGGGAATGTGCAGCCCCTTGGTGCCAGTCTGCTGCCAGAAGAGTTCAGCGGTCAGATGATCGCTCGACCCATTGCCTGCGGAGGCAAACGTCATGCGTCCCGGATTGGCTTTCTGGTACGCAATGATGTCGGCCACACTCTTGTGGGGCGAATTTTCTGCCACGACCAGTACGTTGGGCGACTGCACGGCCACCGTGACGGGATCGAAGTCATTCTCGGCGTCATAGGGCAGCTTCTTGATCAAATGCGGAACGATCACCAGCGGACCCAGCGAGGTCACCAGAAAGGTGTAGCCATCGGGCGCGGCGCGGCTCACGGCGTTGGCCCCGATCGTGCCGGTTGCCCCAGGGCGATTGTCGATCAGTACCGACTGCTTCAAGGCACCCGTCATGATGGGGCTGACGGCACGCGCCACTTGATCGGTGGAGCCGCCAGGCGGGAACGGGACGACCAGGGTGACCGGTTTCTCGGGCCAGGCGGCGTGGGCCGACGCGGCGGCCAGCGACAGAAGTGCCACTGAACAAGCTGCCAGTACTTTTTTCATCGTGTCTCCTCGAATCGATGACAACGTTGTCATCGCGGTTTGTTTTAAGGGCTGCCCGAGTCTCGAGCAGCCCATTATGGATAGGACAGTGCCATCACCTGGCAAAATGATATCGTTGTCATTTTTCCGGGTCAAGCGACTTTTCGAGTGGGTTTCATCTTAAGATGTCGGGCATGAACGCGCCTACTCGCACCAAAATTGCCACGCTGCATGATGTCGCGCGGGCCGCTGGTGTCTCGCTGATCACCGCCTCACGCGCGCTGAGCAACCCGCGCATCGTGTCGGAAAAAACGATTGCGCGCGTGCAACAAGCCGTGGAAGCCACCGGCTACATTCCCAACTTGCTGGCCGGCAGTCTGAAGTCACGGCGCAGCCTGATGGTGGCCGGCATCGTGCCCGCGCTGTCCGTGTCGCAGTTCCTGCCCACCGTGCAAACGCTCACCTCCACGTTGTCGGCTGCCGGCTACCAGCTCATCCTGGGGCAGACGAATTACGATCCCGCCCAGGAAGACTCAGTGCTGAGCACCATGATCGGCCGCCAGCCCGACGGCATGTTCATCACCGGCCTGGTGCAGTCGGACAAGGCGCGCGAGCGCCTCGCGCGGGCGGGCATTCCGGTCGTGGAAACCTGGGACCTGACCGATGATCCGGTCGACATGGTGATCGGGTTTTCCCACGACAAGGTGGGTCGGGAAGTAGGTGACTATTTCCGCAAGCGCGGCTGGGAACATGTGGGCGTGGCCACCGGCAACGATCATCGCGCGCTGTTGCGCCGCGACGGTTTCGTGGCGGCGTTGGGCCGTGACGTACCCACCGCGCTGGTGCCGGCCCCCAGCAGTCTGGCGCTGGGCCGCCAGGCGCTCACAGACCTGCTGCGGGCCGAACCCCGGCTGCAGGCAGTGTGCTGCAGCTCGGATCAGCTGGCCAACGGCGTGCTGGTGGAAGCCCAGTCCCGTGGCCTGCGCATCCCGCAAGATCTGGCCATCTGCGGGTTCGGTAACGCCGACTTCGCCGCGCACATGTTTCCCTCCATCACCACCGTGCATGTCGATGGGCCGGAAATCGGACGACGCACGGCGCAGTTGATCATCGATCGCTGCCAAGACAGGCCGATTGATCACAAGATCATCGACATGGGGTTCTCCCTGATCGAGCGCGCCTCCACGGGCGGCTGAATTTATTTTTTTGTTTTTCGACATCCAAAACGCCATCCGTTGGGTATAGGGCTATGCGAGCGCACATTTGCAGGCGCTCCCGGGCAACCCGCCTACCTGATAAAACCTGTCGGAGAACACTCATGAAATCCCAACGTATTGGTCGTATTTCCGTTATCGCCGGTGCGCTCGGCGTTGTGCTGCTCGCGGGCTGCAATAGCATGCCCGCAAAGAAAATGATGCCTTTCTCGCAAGCCTCCCTGCCCGCATCGATTCAGGTTCCGGCGGGTAACCGGGTGGCCTGGGAAACCGTGGGCAAGGGCGAAGTCACCTACGAATGCCGCGCCAAGGCAGGTGCCATGGGCCAAACTGAATGGGTATTTGCCGGTCCTGACGCCAAGCTCTGGGATCGCAGCGGCAAGCAGGTCGGCACCTACTATGGCCCGCCCGCCACCTGGGAAGCCATGGACGGCTCCAAGGTCACCGGCAAGCAGTTGGCCGTGGCGCCTGCAGGGGCAGGCAACCTGCCCTACCAGCTCGTTCAGGCCAACCCCGCCATGGGCTCGGGCGCAATGACCGGTGTGACCTACATCCAGCGCGTGGCCCTGACCGGCGGCGTGGCACCCACCACACCCTGCACGACCGCCAACCAGGGCGCACGCCAAAATGTGACGTATCAAGCCGACTACATCTTCTGGAAAGCCATGTAAGGCGCAGGCACGATCAGGTGCGGCACCTGGCCCGGGAGCCCTCCCGGGCCAGGCGCATCACGCCCGGACGCGATATAGTCTGAACACCTTCTACTTAGTCGAGTTCGTCCATGGCGTCCAGGATCAGTCCCCTTGCAGGCAAACCGCCCGTCGCATCTGCGTTGGTCGATCTCTCCAAACTGATCACGGCGTATTACACCGGCATTCCCGACCCATCGGTGCCCGCCCAGCGCGTTGCCTTCGGCACCTCCGGGCATCGTGGCTCCTCGTTCGACACGTCGTTCAACGAGTGGCACATTCTGGCGACCACGCAGGCGATCTGCGAATACCGTCGCGCCAAAGGCATCGATGGCCCGCTGTTTCTGGGCATCGACACCCACGGCCTGTCGCAGCCTGCCTACACCACCGCACTCGAAGTGCTGGCGGCCAATGGCGTTGAGGTCATGATTGCCACCGGGCAGTACACGCCCACGCCAGCACTCTCGCATGCCATCCTGACCTATAACCGGGGCCGCTCGACAGGCCTGGCCGACGGCATCGTCATCACCCCTTCGCACAACCCGCCCGATAGCGGCGGCTTCAAATACAACCCGCCCAATGGCGGGCCAGCGGGCAAGGACATCACCGATGCCGTGGAAGCAACGGCCAACCGGTACCTGGAAAACAAGCTGGAAGGCGTCAAGCGCATGCCGCTTGCGCGCGCGCTGAAAGCGTCGACCACCCACGAACACGACTTCATGGGCAACTACGTCGCCGACCTGGGTCTGGTGATCGACATGGACATCATCCGCGGTGCCGGGGTGCGCATGGGCGTGGACCCGCTGGGTGGCGCGGGCGTGCATTACTGGTCACGCATTGCCGAACAATACCGTCTTGACCTGACCGTGGTCAGCGATGTGGTGGACGGCACCTTCCGCTTCATGACGCAAGACTGGGACGGTGCGATCCGCATGGACCCCTCTTCGTCCTACGCCATGCAAGGCCTGCTGGCGATCCGGGACAAGTTCGACATTGCCTTTGCCAGCGACACCGACCACGATCGACACGGCATCGTCACCCCCAAGGCCGGCCTGCTTACCCCCAATCAATACCTGCCCGTCGCCATCGAATATCTGTTCGGCAATCGGCCGCAATGGGGCGCGAATGCCGCCATCGGCAAGACGATCGTCAGCACCAGCCTGATCGACCACGTGTCGCGCAAGCTGGGCCGCACGCTATACGAGGTGCCCGTCGGCTTCAAATGGTTCTCGGATGGCCTGCTGGACGGTTCGCTAGGATTCGGTGGTGAAGAAAGCGCGGGCGCCACCTTCCTGCGCCGCGATGGTTCGGTCTGGACGACGGACAAAGATGGCATCGTGCCGGCCCTGCTGTCGGGCGAAATGACCGCCCGCACGGGTCGAGATCCTGGTGAGCTGTATGGTGTGCTGGCTGCCGAATGCGGCAACCCGCTGAATTCGCGCGTGGAAGCAGCTGCCAGCGTGGCGCAGAAAAAGCGCCTGTCGGCACTGTCGCCCGACCGCATTACGGCCAGCGCCCTGGCAGGCGACGCCATCACCAACGTGACGGGCCACGCCCCCGGCAATGGCGCGGCCATCGGCGGCATCAAGGTGACATCCGAAAACGGCTGGTTCGCCGCTCGTCCGTCGGGCACCGAAGACATCTACAAGATTTACGCCGAAAGCTTCAGCGGCCAGGCCCATCTGGACCGCATCCTGGAAGAAGCCCAGGCCATTGTGGATGACGCGATCAAGGGATGAGATTCCACAAAAAAAACAGGCGCCTGAGGGCGCCTGTTTTTTTGCGTCATCGACCGTGCGTTGCGTCATCGACCGTGCGTTGCGTCATCGACCGTGCGTTGCGTCATCGACCGTGCGTTGCGTCATCGACCGTGCGTTGCGTCATCCCCGATCAACGCCCGATCGATCACATCATGCCTTAGGCGATCGATGCGCGGTAGATGCCTTCGATGCTCTTGTCCAGCGACGTGTTGAACTGGTCATCGGACTGTTGAGCCGACAGACCTTCGGTCAGGGCACGGCTGAAGCTGGCAATCACGCCCTTGTTGCGGGCCAGGCGGGCATTGGCGTCGTCGCGGTTATAGCCACCCGACAAGGCCACCACACGCACCACGCGGGGGTGGTCGACCAGTTCCTGGAAGAAGCCGTCGACTTCGGGCAAGGTCAGCTTGAGCATCACGCTCACGCCTTCGGGCAGCGCATCCAGGCGCTTGATGAAGCCCTGCTTCAGAATGGTTTCGATCTTGGCCTTATCGGCAGCCTTGATCGACACTTCGGGTTCCAGAATCGGCATGGCGCCGGCATTGAAAATCTGCTGGCCGACTTCGAACTGCTGGTCCAGCACCGCTTCGATGCCCTTTTCGTTGGCTTCGTTGATGACCGAACGCATTTTGGTACCAAAAATACCCTTGGCCACCGCGCGCTTGAGCAGGTCGTTCAGGCCCGGGTTCGGCTTCATCAGCTGCACGCCATCTTTCTCGTCTTCCAGGCCCTTGTCCACCTTCAGGAAAGGCACAACCTGCTTGCGCTCCCACAGATAGGTCGGTGCATCCAGACCGTCGAACTGGCGATCCATCGTTTGCTCGAACAGAATGGCACCGAGCACGCGCTTGCCATCGAACGCCGGGCTGGACACGATGCGGGTGCGCATGGCGTGAACCATATCGAACATCTCGGCATCGCCGTTATAGGCCGACTCTTCCACGCCATAGAGCTTCAGCGCCTTGGGCGTGCTGCCGCCACTCTGGTCCAGCGCAGCGATAAAACCCTGGCCTTTTGCCACTTTGGCGAGCTGTTCCTGATTCATTGCAAACTCCTGATTCGGTAGAGAAATAGTGGGGAAAGCAGTGCACCGATCAAAGGTTGCCCGGCGCGATGGCGTAAGCTTACCGTGGATTTGAAAAAAGGCGGGCGCGCGAAGGTGACCGGTTGCTTCGAGGCGACCGCCTGCCCCGCTGAAAGCGGGCGCTGGCTCCCCCGTCGACGCCGCCACACCGAAGCGCTTACCGGGTGTCGCATGGCCGGCAGTGATGCGCTTGCAGTGATGCGCCTGCAGTGAAGCGCTCGCAGTGATGCGACTTGCGGTGATGCACCCGCGGTAATGCGCTTGCGATCACGGGCGTTCAGCCTGTGCCAGGGCCACCGCCACCTGCCTGAGCGTCTGCACGAACTGGCCCACGATCAGCGAACGCGGGCGCCCGGGCGAGAACAGGAACCGGGGCCGCAGCTCCAGTCGCGGCCTGAAGCGGCGCGTGACCAGGTCGGGAAACGCGTGCGACATCAGGGTGAACGGGTCGACCAGCGCAATCGCGTCGATCTCGGCCACCATGGCGCACAGCGTGACCGTGCTGTTGGACACCAGCGCTGTCTCGTACTGCACACCCGCCGCTTTGAACGCTTCACGAAACCGCCAGGCACTGATGGTGTCTTCCCCGAACGAGACCAGGGTCTGACCTGCCAGCAGGGCCGGCGTGAGCGCCTTGTGCCGGGCCAGCGGGTGGCTGGCACGCAGCACGCAACTGACCTCGCCTTCACAGAACTCCTCGACCTCGAGTGCGCCAGATGGGGTCGGCACGTCCAGAATGCCCAGATCGGCCTGATTGGTGTTCACATACTCCACCACGTGACGCGTGGGCAGCGCCCGCACATCGAACAGCACCTGGGGATGTTCGAGCCGAAACACGCCTATCGCTCGCGCCACCATCGACATGGCCAGTGTGGACACGGCGGCAATGGTGATGGTGCCGCGTTCGCCCTGACGGATTTCAGCGGCCCGTTGGGCGACCGACTGCACACTGCCAAACAGGCGCTCCACTTCGGGAATCAGCAATTCGGCTTCGGGGGTGCAGATCAGCCGACCCCGCACCCGAAGAAAGAGCGTCAGGCCGAGCTCCTCTTCCAGCAGATGCAGCGTCTTGGTGACCGCCGGCTGCGACACATAGAGCATGCGCGCCGCCGCCGACACCGAGCCCGCCTTGACCACGGTACGAAAAACTTCCAGGTGGCGCACGTTCAGCATGGCGGATTACCCATAACTTTTTGGAAGAAATAAGCTGAGAAAATTGTATTGGTTTTTATGACTGGCCAATCCTACACTCGTTTCATCATCTTCGGCCAGCGACCCCAGTCACTGCGCCCCACCACGTTGGAGGTATCAGGTCGTGAGCATCCCCGGATTCGAAACATGGCAGGCCCGCGCCCGTGAGCTGAAGCCCGAATGGCGCGCCTTCATCGACGGTAAATACACCCCGGCGCTGTCGGGCAAAACCCTGGCCACGATCAATCCGGCCACCGGCCAGGTCATTGCCAACGTTGCGGCCTGCGACGTCGAAGACGTGAACCTTGCCGTCAAGAGTGCCCGCCGCGCCTTTGAATCCGGCGTGTGGTCGCGCCGTGCCCCTGCCGAACGCAAGCAGATCCTGCTGGCCTTCTCGCAGGCCATCATGGCACATCGCGAAGAACTCGCGCTGCTGGAATCGCTGGACGTGGGCAAGCCCATCACCAATGCCTACAACGGTGACATCGTCAGCTCGGCAACCTGCATCCAGTGGTACGCCGAAGCGATCGACAAACTCTATGGCGAAACCGCGCCCGCCATGCCCGACATGACCACCATGATCATGCGCGAGCCACTGGGCGTGGTCGCTGCAGTGGTGCCCTGGAACTATCCGCTTTCCATGGCCTCGTGGAAGCTGGGCCCTGCGCTGGCCGCCGGCAACTCGGTCATCCTGAAGCCAGCCGAACAATCGCCACTCACGGCCATCCGCATCGCGCAGCTGGCTGTGGATGCCGGCCTGCCGCCCGGCGTACTGAACGTGCTCCCGGGCTACGGCGAAACAGCCGGGCGCGCGCTGGGTCTGCACATGGACGTTGACGCCATCGGCTTCACCGGTTCGACCGAGGTCGGCAAACTGTTCATGCAGTATTCGGGTCAATCCAACATCAAACGTGTCGGCCTGGAATGCGGCGGTAAAAGCCCGCACATCGTGCTGGCCGACTGCCCGGACCTGGACGCGGCTGCGCGCGCCGTTGCCATGGGGATCTTCGCCAACAGCGGTCAGGTCTGCAATGCGGGCTCGCGCCTGATCGTGCAAGCCCCGGTGCGCGATGCCCTGCTGGAGAAGATCGTCGCCATCGGGCGCGAACTCGTGCCGGGCGATCCGCTCAATCCCGACACCCGCATGGGCGCCATCGTCAGCGGCAGTCAGTTCGACTCCGTCATGTCCTACATCGACGCCGGGCGTGCCGAAGGGGCTTCGGTTGTCGTGGGCGGCCAGGCGGCACGCAAGGATTCCGGCGGGTTCTTCATCGAACCCACGGTATTCAGCGGCGTCACCAACGACATGCGCATTGCGCGAGAAGAAATCTTCGGCCCCGTGCTGGCCGCCATCACTGTCGATAGCTTCGAAGAAGCGATCGCAGTAGCCAACGATACGATCTATGGCCTGGCCGCAGCAGTGTGGACAGGCAACGTCACCCACGCCCACCGCGCCGCACGCGAACTGAAGGCCGGTGTGGTGTGGGTCAACTGCTTCGACCGGGGCAATATGTCTTCGCCTTTCGGTGGATTCAAGCAGTCCGGTTTCGGTCGGGACAAGTCGATGCACGCCTTCGACAAATATATGGATTGGAAAGCAGTATGGATTGCGGGATGATCGTTACCGCGTGACCCGACGGTTCGGGCTTATCGAAACAAGCGCAAGGGGAATACAAAATGACCAGAGAAAAGCTGCATGATGGGACCTCAAACCTGAACACGGGCCGCGCGGTGACGCGACGTACCGTCCTGAAAGCAGCGGGCGCCGCGGCGGGCATGGCGGCCATCGGCTGGCCGGCACTCTCACGTGCCCAGGCGACCAGCATTTCGGTGACGTGCTGGGGCGGGGTGTACGAATCGGCCGTCAGGACATGCTTCGCCGAGCCCTTTGCCAAGGAAACCGGCATCGCCGTCAACCTGGTGAACAGTGCCGACCTCACCCGCATGAAAGTGCAGGTCGATAGTAAAAACGTGTCGTGGGACGTGTTCGACAGTGTGGGCCCCCAGATCATGTCGGGCTCACGCCAGGGCCTGTGGGAACCCATCGACACCAGCATCGTCAACACCTCCGGCGTGATCCAGAAAACCGGCGCCGACCATGTCGGCACGTATTTTTACGCCGGTGGCCTGGGCTATGACCCCAAGCGCACGCCCGACGGCAAGCACCCCACTACCTTCGCGGAATTCTGGGACCTGAAGGCTTTCCCAGGGCGTCGCGGCCTGCGCTCACGCGTCAGCGAGAACCTGGAAATGGCACTGCTGGCCGATGGCGTGGCGCCAGACAAACTCTACCCGCTCGATATCGAACGTGGCTTCAAGGCGCTGGACCGCATCAAGCCTGCCATCCGCAAGTGGATCGAAACCACGCCGGAAACGGTCAGCCTGATCGCCAGCAACGAGGTGGACTTCACCTACACCTATCTGAGCCGCGTTCTGCCGGCCCAGCGTGCAGGCACCTCGATCGCCATGTCGATGAAGCAGACCTTGAACAGCCTTGAATATCTGGCCGTGCCCAAATACGGCAAGAACACCAAGGCCGCCATGCAGTACGTTGCGTTCTGCCTGCGCCCGGACCGTCAGGCCGCATTCTGCGAAACCGTGGAGTTCTCGCCCAACGTCGCCAGCGCCATGGACAAAGTCAGCGCCGACGCCCGCGCACGCATGCCCAACATGAAAGACCCCAACAGCATCGTGATCAACGACGCATGGTGGGGTGAGAACTACGACAAACTGCAGCGCCGCTTCACCGAGTGGATGCTGACGTAAGTCTGCGGGCGCAACCATGACTCATACGTTGAACACCAGGACGGTGATCGTCCTGCTGCTGCCCCTGTGCGCGGTGTTGATTCTGTTTTTCCTGTGGCCGCTCGGCCTGGTGGGCTGGAGAAGCGTCTACGACAACGGTCTCACGCTGCGTGGCTATGGTGAAGTGGCCCAGAGCACCCTGATTCACCGGGT
>Ga0075364_10000593_pt1 | contig 18717 bp, 18 predicted proteins | sample EndMetdeltDD1764_FD_71517 | JGI IMG/M metagenome (GOLD analysis project Ga0075364, IMG submission 71517) | Populus endosphere microbial communities from Tennessee, USA - Endosphere MetaG P. deltoides DD176-4 | ecosystem: Host-associated > Plants > Roots > Endosphere | place: USA: Tennessee...
ATTTAATAGAGTTAAGCTTAAATCTAATTTTTTTCTGACGCTTTTATGCGATGTGGTCTAGTCATTTTCCACCAGCGCTAGCAATGTAATAGTGATAGCACGTAGGCTTTTTAGCTTATCTAGTAGCTCAGATATCGATCAATATCCTGCTTTATTGAGCATATTTTCAGCATATTAAGTTGCTTAGCGCATGTACATTCCTCCTTTGCTACGCGAATGTAGTCGCTTAACGTTTTTCTATAAGCTATGTTATGCTTGGTCATTTTTATTGCTCTGAACGTCTTTATAAAAGAGGGCCGTATGCTTAAATTGACTATCCGTAGCCTGGTGTTACTGATTTTATCCACCCTATTGGTAGCTTGTGGAAAGATGAGTAATGATAAGCGAAGTTTCCCTACTGATTTCCAAGCAGGGAGAGACTATCAAGTTATTTCTAGCTCACAAATTACCCCTATAGTAGGCCCTAAAGAAGTTATAGAGGTCAAAGAGTTTTTTAATTATGCCTGTCCAGCTTGTTACCATTTTGAGCCAATCTTAGAAAAGTGGCTGGCTAAAAAGCCGGCTTATGTGAAGTTTGAACGTATACCCATTATATTTCAGCCTAGTTGGCGCAGTTTAGCGCGTGCTTATTATATAGCTCAGATGTTAGGCGTAGAAAGGCAATTGACGCCCGCACTATTTAAAGCTATTCATGTTGATAGGCAGGATTTGTCTGATCCTAAATTACAAGAAGCTTTTTTTATTAAAGAAGGCGTTAAACAACAAGACTTTGAAAGTATGGCGAGCTTTTCCCCGGGTATTGATGCACAGCTATTACGTAGTGACACCTTGATGCAAGAGGATAAAATTGTTGCTGCGCCAACATTGGTGGTGGATAGCCGATATAAAGTTGATCCCAGCCTTGTAGGTGGAGACCCGGTGCGTTTTTTACAAGTGGTTGATTATTTAATCGAGAAAGTGAGAAAAGGGGAAGATTGATTGGACAATTTAGTCGAGGTTCGACGTTTGTCTTTTGAACGTAACGGGCGCACCGTCTTTTCCGATATCGACCTAACTATCCCGCGTGGAAAAATTACTGCGATTATGGGGCCAAGTGGTTGTGGTAAAACAACCCTTTTACGCTTAATAGGCGGGCAGCTTAAGCCCAAGGCCGGGACTGTACAGATTAATGACAGCGTCATTAATAATTTATCGCGTACACAGCTTTATGCGCTACGTCGCAAGATAGGTATTTTATTCCAAAGCGGCGCACTATTTACGAATTTAAACGTTTTTGAAAACATTGCTTTTCCTCTGCGAGAGCACACACAGCTACCTGGCTTTATGATTCGTGATATTGTGTTAATGAAATTAGAGTCTGTGGGGTTGCGAGGAACGGCTGAGCTCATGCCTAGTCAGCTATCAGGAGGCATGGCACGCCGTATTGCACTAGCCCGAGCGATTGCGCTTGATCCAGAACTAATTATGTACGATGAACCGTTTACCGGGTTAGACCCTATTGCACTTGGGGTCATTATTAAGTTGATTTGTGATTTGAATAGAGCATTATCCATGACGACGATTTTGGTCTCGCATGATGTACAAGAAGTCATGCGTATTGCGGATTATATTTATTTGATTGCAAGCGGCAAGATTATTGGTCAGGGAACGCCGGAAGAATTAAGTATGAATAAAAACCCTGAGCTTGAACAATTTTTGCAAGGCTTACCCGATGGTGTTGTTCCATTTCATTATCCTGCCGTCGATTATATTCAAGATTTGCTTCATTAAACTATGTGGATAACTAATAAATTAAGCGAATTGGGCCGAATTGGCTTAGGATTACTGATGGATCTCGGGCGTTCAGGGCTATTTTTTTGGCATGCGCTTTATCGCAGACCACACTTTAGAAAAAGTTTTCCCTTGCTGATAGAACAACTGTATTTTATCGGTGTGCTTTCACTGCTTATTATTATTTTATCGGGATTATTTATTGGTATGGTCGTTGGATTACAGGGCTATAATACCTTAGATAAATTTGGAGCAAGCCAACAATTAGGTCAGCTTGTGGCCTTGAGTGTGGTTCGAGAATTAGGTCCAGTCGTGACGGCATTATTGTTTGCGGGACGCGCAGGTTCAGCGTTGACGGCCGAAATTGGTTTAATGAAATCAACCGAGCAATTGGCAAGTATGGAAATGATGGGTGTTGATCCGCTGCGACGTATCATTGCCCCTCGTTTTTGGGCGGGTTTTACGGCAATGCCTTTATTAGCCATTATTTTTAGTACTGTTGCTATTTGGGGAGGTTACTTAGTAGGCGTAGTATGGTTAGGTGTCGATGGCGGTACCTTTTGGGGAGCGATGCAAGCCTCGGTCGATTTTTATGATGATATTATCAACGGGATAATAAAAAGCATTGTTTTTGGGATCGTAGTGACGTGGATTGCTGTCTTTCAAGGCTATGATACGGTGCCGACAGCACAGGGAATTGGGCGTGCTACCACGCGTACGGTTGTTTATTCTTCTTTAGCGGTGCTAGGTTTAGATTTTATATTAACGGCTGTAATGATGGGGGGTTGGTAAGTGCGCGATAGGATAATAGAGGTTTGGGTTGGCTTATTTATGTTATGCAGTATTATTGCTGTGCTTATTTTAGCGCTTAAGGTAAGTGGTTTAAGTAATAGCATTGGCAGCAATGGCTATACCATTACAGCAGATTTTGATAATATCGGCGGGCTTAAAGTGCGTTCTCCGGTTACCTTGGCAGGTGTTCGGATTGGTCAAGTTTCTGCCATAAAACTCGATAGTACACAATTTAAAGCAATAGTAACCATGCAACTTGATGCGAAGCAACAACAATTGCCAGCAGATACATCTGCAAGTATCCAAACTCAAGGATTATTAGGCGCTAATTACATTAGCCTTAAGCCTGGGTTTGATCAAAGTTTTTTAAAGAATGGAAGTGTTATTCAAGATACGCATCCTGCGTTAATCCTAGAGGACTTAATTGGGCAACTCGTATTCAGTTTAAAGAACTCAGGGGGAAAACAGTGAAAAAATTTATTTTATCTATGATTGGGTTATTAGCTTGTACAGCGGTATGGGCTATTTCTTCGCCGCTGGATTTGCTGCAAACTACATCCAATCAATTGATTGCGACGTTGCAACAAAATCAAGCCACATTAAAAACAAAGCCACAGCTTGTTTATGGCATCGTTAATCAAATTTTATTACCACATGTAGACCTAGTCAGTATGTCAGAAAGAGCATTAGGTAGAAACGCATGGATGCAAGCGAGTCCTGCACAAAGGCAAGCGTTTACTCAGCAATTTACTACCTTATTGATTCGTACTTATTCAAGTGCGTTAGCACAATATACGGATGAAAAAGTAAATTTTCTGCCGTTACGGGGCAATTTCAATGCAGAGACACGTGTGCAAGTTAATAGCAGGATCATTCGTGACTCAGGGCCTGCTATCAATGTCAGTTATCGATTGACGCGAGTCGGTGAGCAGTGGAAACTTTACGACTTTAGTGTTGATGGTATTAGTTTAGTGGAAAGTTTTCGTTCTCAGTTTGCACAAGAACTACAACAAGCGGGTATTGATGGATTGATCAATAAGCTTGCACAGCATAATGCGCAAAATAACTAATGAACAACCCGTCTAATTTGTTTCAAAAGCGTGACGGTGCTTATTGTCTTTCGGGAGAATTAAGTTTTGATACCGTACCCCAGCTATGGCAACAAAGTCAGGAGGCGCTAAAAAATAAAGCACCATCAGTTGTTTTTGATTTAGCAGAAGTCACTCAAAGCGATAGTAGCGGCGTTGCTTTGTTGATTGCTTGGACACGGAGTATTCGTCGTCAATCACGGACAATTCATTTTATGCATTTGCCTAAGCAAATGTTAGCGATAATCCAGCTTGCTGGCCTAAAAAACATCATACCGATAAAAATTTAAATAGAGAGTTAAATGGTGGATAAACTTATTATTAAGGGAGGAACACCGTTGCAGGGTGAGGTGCGAATTTCTGGGGCGAAGAATGCAACCTTACCTATTTTAGCAGCTTGCTTATTGTCAAAAGAACCGATTACTTTATTTAATGTGCCACATTTGCAAGATGTGACGACCATGGTGGAACTTCTGAGCGGTATGGGTGCTCAATTCATGATTGGTGAGCGCATGAGCTTAGAAGTGAATGCGCGCGACTTGATCGATTCCTATGCGCCCTACGCGCTGGTTCGAAAAATGCGTGCTTCTATTCTTGTATTAGGGGCGCTGTTAGCACGTTGTGGTGAAGCCATTGTTTCTTTGCCAGGCGGTTGTGCGATTGGAACTCGGCCCGTTAATCTGCATATCCAAGGACTGCAGGCAATGGGCGTGAAGATGAGTGTTGAAAATGGTTATATTAAGGCTAAAGCAAAGGGACGATTACAAGGTGCTACCATTCAGCTCGATACGATTACCGTAACGGGAACAGAAAATTTAATGACGGCAGCAACGCTGGCAAAAGGAAAAACCGTTATAAAAAATGCGGCGCGTGAGCCAGAAGTTGTTGATTTAGCTAATTTTTTAAATAGTATCGGCGCTAATATTAGCGATGCCGGAACAGATACGATAACCATCGAAGGCGTTCAGCAGTTAACAGGTGGTTATTACCGAATTTTACCTGATCGTATTGAGGCTGCCACCTATCTTATTGCAACGGCCTGTACACGAGGATTTATTCGTTTAAAAGATATAGAGGCGAAACATTTAGAAGCCGTTATTCATACATTACGAGAAGCCGGTGCGGAAATTACCATTGGCGATCATTGGATTGAGTTGGATATGCGTAATAAACGTGCAAAAGCAGTTAACGTTATTACCGCACCCTACCCGGCTTTTCCTACCGATGTTCAAGCACAAATTATGGCATTGAATATTACGGCAGAAGGAACCGGTACTATTACCGAAACGGTTTTTGAAAATCGTTTTATGCATGCTCAAGAAATGCGTCGTATGGGTGCAGATATCACATTAAAAGGTAATACCGCTATTTGTAAGGGTGTTGAGAAGTTAACCGGTGCCGAGGTAATGGCAACGGACTTACGTGCCTCTGCGAGTTTGGTGCTTGCCGGATTGACGGCAGAAGGTGAAACAACAGTCAATCGAATCTATCATATTGATCGCGGTTATGAGTGTATAGAAGAAAAATTATCACAATTAGGCGGCAAGATTAAACGTATCTCTGTCTCAGAAGCACCTTAATAATTTAATAGCTGGCTTTTTCCCTGCATACCTTTAACTGTGTCATGGCGAGGCTGGAATTTTACTCCAGCCGTGGCCATCCAGGAAAAATTTAGCCTTGTCACTGGATTGCCGCGCGCTTTGCGCTCGCAATGACGGGCCGGTGATTAATCCAGTTTTTCATGGCAGATTAAGTCGCGGGTATTTCGCAATGAATATTTCCAATCGTTTGTGCTTGTATACCACTTAACATATTCCATACCGATTGAGCTATTTTTTTTGCCGCCTTCTCGGCCTTTATTTTTTCCCCAGAAGGTAATTCTTGCATGAGTGTTTTGGTTGCTTCAGAGTGTTCTACATCGGCTTCTAAATGTACTAGAAAGAATTTTAATGTGGCTTGGTCGTCGATATTATAAAACTGTTTAAGTCCCATAATTTTACTTGCCGCTGTTTGTGGAATTTGGCGTTCATAAGCATATAAAGCGCCTAAGCCTTCTGCATAAGAAGAACGCGAAAGCGATAGAAAATCGTCTATGAGTTGTTTAGTTTCTGGCGTAGGGACACTGTTTTTTACTGTTTCTTCACATAAGCCTAAACCTTTAGCAAATTGTAGCCATAAAGTAGGATGAGGTTCCCCTGTAGAAACACCTTCTTCATCATTCAAATTCTCTAATAATACCTGACGCGCATGAGGAAGATGACAGTTACTATGCGTTGCGCTGATATAGCGCGGAAAAGCATCGACATGGTGATAATATTGGCAGGCATAACTTTGTAAATCATTGAGTGAAAGTTTTCCTGCTGACCAAGCTTGGTAAAGCGGGTGTCTTAACAAATGGTTTTCATTGAGTTGCCTATCGAGCAGTTGCATTGAGTTATCGAGTGAATCAGTATTAAACTGATTATCAGGAATTTGCTTGGTCATAGAGCTATTCTCCTTGTTGGGTTTAGATGAACTTATTGTACCGAAATTCATACTAGATCTAAAATAACCAAGTGCTTTTCTAAAGCTCGGTGCAGATAGTCAAAAATATCGCTGATGCTATTTTAACAGATGGCACTTTCAAGTAACGAGCGGTATATAGTAAAAAAAGCTTATTAAAGCAAGTTGCTAAATATTTAGCAGATTTTTTATATTTGACTCTGCCTAATTAAGCTTCTAGGATAAATAGCCTTATTTAGATATTAAATAGATATTTACATGGAGTGAAATATGAAGCTTTTAAATAGTAGCCTTCGTTCCGCAGGGATAGCCGTGAGTATTTTATTACTTACTGCCTGTGGTGGTGGTAGTGGTGGTCCAGGGGGTGTAGGTGGAGCTGGGGCTGGTACGGGAGGTGGTGGTGGTACAGGAGGACCAACAACACCTCCTCCAGTCGGGGGCGGTGGTATTCTTCCTAATTTAGGCAATATAGCGGGTGTAACGGTGTCAGGAGATGGTGGTCTTATTGTAAATGCGACAGCGCTGGATAAGCTAGGTTTACAAGCGGGTGCATTAACACCTCAGGAATTAGCAAGATTAAATGTAACGTTGCCTAATGGCGGGGTAGGTGTGAGAGCCTTAACGAAGCAAGGCCAACTCATTGCTATTACAGCACCTGGCGGAAAGACTTTTGCTGTCCCCGGCGGGCCAAGTATTCTACCAGGAACAGGCATTCGCTTACCAAGCTTGCCTAGTGGTGGTGGTAGTTTAGGTGGTACTTTAAAAAATACACTAGGGAATGTATTAAAGCACTAATATTTAAAATTTAAGCGCGAATAGGCCCGCTTATATTGTAGTCAAGTTATTCTTGTTGAATATAAGCGGGCTACTTTATCAAAGAGGTGTATAACTGAAATTAAAGAAAAAGCGCAAACTTTTTCCATTTTTTCCACTTAATACTTCTGCTTGAACGGGGTTAGTTAAAGGTCTAGCGAGGCTGAGTTCAAGATTAAAGTCTTTTGTTAAAAATAATCGTACCCCAGCAGATAATGAAGCATCACTGTATACGCTATTTAAAGCGAAAGCGGGTGCAACATTCTTGTTCCATACTTTACCGATATCGTAACGTGTAAAATACTGCACAGAACTGAAAGATTCTGGGAATGAATTGTAGCGTATTTCTAATCCTCCCATAATGCCACTATCCCCAATGATTTCGGAAGGGTCATAGGCGCGTCCAAATGGGACTCCACCGTAGGGGATTTTTTCGACGGGGATCAACGGATTAAAAGCATATTGCCCCATTGAATCAACGAGTATTGAGAAAGATTTTGGAAGAATTTGTATGTGGGATGCGTAGTAATAAAGTTTTGTATAGTCAGTTGATGGGTTATTTGATGCAGGAGGCCCTATGTTAGCGCCGAGTAAATGAAATCCTTGGCTTATTTCAGCCTCTATTCTATCAAGGTATTTGGATCTAGTACGTTCGTAAATTGCTTGGGCACGTATAGTTGGAACTTTTACAATAACATCTTGGGGGCCGTTAACCGGATCATTAAAGCCGGTTGTTCTACTATTATAGTATCCCAGTGCTAAGCGACCATCTAATTTTTCATCCGTTTGTAGAATAAATGGGTGATAATAATAGCCAGTTATCTCTCCTACTTTGCCGGCCAAGCTATCAAACGTTCCTACTACTTCAGTCGCTGTTGGAGGACCGAGTACATTGGGTTTTGTTTGTGTATAGTCTGCTGCAATATCTAAGTGATCGCCATAAACACCAATGGGTATGACTTCATATAAATAATAATACTGTAGCACGCGGGGTTCAAAGGGTGCCGTGGCAGCGGTTATAGTGGTTGCATCCCCCCCTTGTAATAAAGAATACATATTAGCACTAACAAATAAATTCTGTGATCCCAAATAACGGGATTGATTGTTGTTGAGAATAGCGTAAGGAGAAAAGCGGCGTTGATTGATAACGAAAATAAGGTTTTGTGCGCCTGAGTTTTCTGCTATGGGGTTGATTTGTAGTGTAGCTTTGACACCGGGTAAGCGGTTTAATAGTAATGTGTAATATTGCAACGTTTTTTGTTGCAAAGGGCGGGACTGTTTAATTTTTTCGCTGTATGTATTTAGAAAGTTTTCTAAACCATGGATTTTTCCTTGAATGCTTATATTAGCAACATAAGCTTCGATAATTTGTATGGTTACATGACCTGACTTTAGGTTTTGCACCGGTATATGTGCGCGCGAAAGTATATAACCATCCCTGAGATACTTTAAAGTAATATCGGATGCAATCTTTTCTAGTTCGGTATAACTTATCCTTTTATTAAGATAAGGTTGATAAAAAGTATTTAAACTTTCTTGTGAATAAACGGTTGAGCCTGTAATGCGTACCGAGTGCAGGACAAATGGAATACGCATGCTCGGAGGTATAGGCACTGTGGTGGGTATGGCTGCGGGAGCGGTTTGTGTAATAACTCTAGTAGGTTGCGCTGCGTTGAGAGGAACAGTATTTCTTAATTGACGCTCTACTTGACCAGGTACAATAGTACTAGGTGTTACTGCAGTAAATCCTTTTAACGGAACCATCAATAACAGAAAATGCAAACAGTAGAACGCAAGCTTAGTGTGATTTCCTTTTCCTTGATGGCATCGCTTATCCATGTTTCCCTTAATATCTATAAATGATCAATATACTCTTTGCACTAGAATTTTCGGCTGTGTTGCCGCTCAATTCGCAATCCTCATGTATGTTGTATACACTGCGGTTGCTTCATTTTCGCGGCGCCTTGCCGAAAATCCTATTGCTGTGAGTAGATAAGGGAAGTCTAGTAGATTTTATTTATTGTTCAATAAAACTTGTGCTTTGGTATCATTAATTAAGCGATAGTTTGTAATTTTTTTTGTGCTTCTTTTGCGTGTGAAGCGATTTCCGTAAAGTTTCCTTCTGCAATCAGTGAGCGAGGTGCTATCCACGTGCCACCAATACAAGGAACTTGGGGTAATTTAAGATAGTTGATAAAGTTATCAAGATTAATGCCGCCAGTAGGACAGAAATGTAGCGAAGGCAATACTTCTGATAGAGCAGACAGGGTTTTTATTCCACCCATTATTTCAGCTGGAAAAAATTTAAGCGCCGTTAAGCCTAGCTCATAAGCTAGCAGTGCTTCAGAGACGGTGGCAATGCCGGGCAGGTAGGCTAATTTCTCTTTTTTTGCTTCAGTAACAAGTTGTTCGCTAAGACCAGGACTGACTGCAAATTGTGCACCGGCGGCTTTAGCTTCAGACAATTGGCGAGGTGTAATAATAGTGCCAGCCCCTAGAATAGCGCTGGGCACGCTATTAGCTATTTGTTTGATAGCCTCTAAAGCGCAATCCGTACGCAGTGTAATTTCCAATACCTTGAAGCCGTTTTCCACTAAGGTGTTGGCCAAAGGAATTGCATGTTCTATCTTATCGATTACAATAACCGGTATAATGCGACTTTGCTGTAAAATATCAATGAGTGTAAGCACGTTTTCTGTATCCTATAAAATTATCTTTGATAATACGTCCTCTCTTTTTTCTACGCAAACGTCAGATACACTTTCTAAGCCTTTTTTAAAGTCCTTGCTTATTCTGGAACCCTAAAATGAAGCAAATTGCAGTCATTGGTGAAGCGATGCTAGAGCTATCGCATCGTAGTGCCACCACGCTAGCCCTATCTTTTGCAGGCGATACCTTGAATTTCGCTATTTATTTACGGCGCTTACTTCCTGCCGAAGCGTTTACGATCCATTATGTGACCGCGCTAGGTTGTGATAGCTATAGCGATAGCATGTTAAAAAATTGGCAAGAAGAAGGGCTCAATACAGATTTAGTGTGTCGTTTACAGAATAAATTGCCTGGGCTTTATTTAATTCGTACCGATGAAGAGGGGGAAAGGACTTTTTATTTTTATCGCGAAAACTCTGCGGCACGGGAGCTTTTTAAATCCTGTGCCATGCTGGATTTAGAAAAAAATTTGCTAACGATGGATTATTTATATTTAACAGGTATTACTTTGGCTATTCTTGATGAGGCGAGTCGGGAATATTTATGGAGCCTGCTAGAAAAGGCAAAACAAAAAGGTGTTAAGATAATTTTTGATACCAATTACCGTGCTTCACTTTGGCCTGATGCTGAATCAGCAAGAGCAGCCATTGATCGCACTTTAAAATGGGTAGATGTTGCGTTACCTACTTTTGTAGATGAGCAGTCTTTATTTGGTGATGTGACACCGGAAGCCTGCGCGCAACGCTTGTTAAAAAATAAAATAACGGAAGTAATTGTGAAATGTGGTGCTGAACCAGTTTTAATTGCTACTATGGCCACGCAAAAAAGTGTTCCTGCTTGTGCTATAGAAAAAGCAGTAGATACAACCGGCGCAGGTGATTCATTTAACGCGGCTTATTTAGCGGCACGTTTGTTAGACGTTGATCCTATAAAAGCGGCGCAATGGGGTCATCAATTAGCTAGCACGGTTATCACTTATCCCGGCGCAATTATTCCACAAGAAGCAATGCCAGATTTACGAGGACATTATGCCTGAAATGTTTTGTCAGCCATCTACTTTTGGTGAGTTACCCGATGGCCAAACGATTACGCAATATACATTGCGTAATCCCAGTGGGATGTCAATCAGCGTTATGAATTATGGCGCTACCCTTATTTCAGTAAAAGTACCGGGATTAAGAGGTACCGTACACGAACTTACTTTAGGATTTGATCATCTTGAGGAGTATTTAAATCACGATTTTTATTTTGGTGCGACCATAGGACGAGTGACTAACCGTATTGCAAATGCGTCTTTTAATTATCAGGGACAAGATATCCATTTAACAAAAAATAAAGATTTTGCACATCATTTACATGGTGGCGAAAGAGGTTTTGATAAAGCGATTTGGCAGCCTGAGGTTTCTATTCAGAGTGATAAAGCTAGTGTTGAATTTAAAATGGTAAGTCCGGATGGCGATCAGGGTTATCCAGGAACATTAGAAGTGAAAACGACTTATAGTTTGACATTGGCTAATGAATTAAAAATTTCTTTTGAGGCAAAAACAGATCGGGCAACTCCAGTTGATTTAACTAACCATGCTTATTGGAATTTAGCGGGTGCAGGACAGGGTACCGTGTTAGATCATGTGTTACAGGTTTTTGCTGATCATTATGTGGTGACCGATAAAGATTTACTTCCTACGGGGCAAATAGCCGAGGTAAATGATACCCCTTTTGATTTTCGTCAACCACATCACTTAGGGGAACGTTTAGAGGAGATACCAATCGGCGGCTATGATCTTTGTTTTGTGTTACCGGCAGTGACCAACCATCATCCTCGCTTAGTGGCACAGATCAAAGAGCCCGTGAGTGGGCGTACGTTAGAAGTGCATACGACACAGCCGGGGTTACAATTTTATACCGGTAATAGCCTTAAGAGTTATCCTATTAGTGGAGGATTGACAACACAGCGATATGGCGCTTTTTGTATGGAAACACAAAACTTTCCGGGAGCTGTTAATTATCCTCAATTTCCCTCACCTTTTTTATTGCCGGGCGAGCGTTATTATCATGAAACCATCTATCGTTTAATTTGGTAAATCTATGTCAAATCCAGTTGTTGTATGTGAAGAAACCATGTTATTGGGTGAAAGCCCGCTTTGGCATCCCGAACAAAAATGTCTTTATTGGGTCGATATCGTTGCAGCAACCTTGAATCGTTTAGATATCAATAATAAAAGTGTTAAAAAATTTAAAATGCCTAGCCAGATTGGTTCTATTGGCTGGCGTGCTAAAGGAGGATTGATAGCCGCGCTCAGTGATCGTTTTGCTTCCATTGATACGGAAACAGGTATGGCACAAACGATTGCATTACCTTTAAAAAAGCAGCCTCGAGATATGTTTAATGATGGAAAATGCGATCGGCAAGGTCGTTTTTGGGCGGCGACTAAAGATATTGCTGAAGAGAGCCCCGTTGGTTCGCTCTATTGTTTAGATACAGAAGGCAAAGCGATGGAGATGGCCAATGGTTTTACCGTTGGCAATGGGATTGCGTGGAATTTAGATAATAGTCGAATGTATATTTGTGATTCTCCGGCGCGTCAAATCTATGAATATGAATTTGATCCTATAAAAGGTCGATTAGGGAGTTTTCAAGTTTTTGCTCAAATTTCGCCATCAGCAGGCTTTCCTGATGGGCTTACTGTCGACAGTGAGGGCTATATATGGAGCTGCCATTGGGACGGTTGGCAAATTACCCGCTATAAACCCACAGGAGAAATCGATAGTGTTATTCCTATGCCTGTTCCTAGGCCTACCAGCTGTTGTTTTGGGGGAGAAGATTTAAAAACGCTTTACGTGACGTCTGCTTCAGTTGGGTTGTCTGCTTCTATTTTGGCAGATGCGCCCCAATCAGGGCAATTGTTTGCATTGGAAATAGGCGTTAAAGGGTTAGCTGAGCCTGCCTATCTGGGTTGAAAACCCTCGGCTTTTATTTGCTTTTAGGCAGGTTCGAGGTAAAGTAGCCAGCTATGCTATCTCAGAGAGAATATTTTCATGCTTGAACGATCGAATGCAAACTGGATGGTTTATGCAGTTTCGGTATTTGCAGCGTTGGCGGGGCTACTGTTTGGATACGATACAGGGATAATCTCGGGCGCTATTTTATTTATTAAGAAAGATTTCTCTTTATCTGCTTTTCAGGTAGAGATGATTGTGAGCGCTGTTTTATTAGGCGCTTTAATTGGTTCAGGATTTAGCGGTAGGCTGACTGACCTATTTGGGCGACGTAAAGTGCTTCTTTTTACGGCAATTACTTTCATTATCGGTTCATTATCCACTGCACTTGCGCCTAGCGTACACTGGTTAATTGTCGGCCGCATTATATTAGGAGTTGCGATTGGTGTAGGTTCTTTTACTGCGCCTCTTTATATTGCCGAGATAGCGCCACAACGTATTCGAGGCATGTTAGTTTCTTTGAATCAATTAGCGATTACGATCGGGATCGTTTTTTCATACCTCGTTAATTATTATTTTTCTGTACAAGGTCGTTGGCCTTGGATGCTAGGTTTAGGGGTAGTACCGGCGGCGATTTTATTATTAGGCACTTTATTTTTACCAGAAAGCCCACGTTGGATGATATTAAAGGGCTGGGAAAATAAAGCACGTACTGTTTTACAGCGCATTCGAGGCAGTGAAAATATTAATAAAGAATTTGAAGAAATTCAGCAGACCGTAAAAGTGGAGAAAGGCACGCACCGTTTGTTGTTTGCAAAATGGGTGCGCCCCATTTTGTTTATTAGTTTGGGACTCAGCTTTTTCCAACAAGTGACGGGAATTAATACGATTATTTATTATGCACCCACTATTTTACAAATAGCCGGCTTCAAACAGGCTGGAGGCGCTATTTTAGCGACCCTAGGAATAGGTATTATCAATGTGCTATTTACAATCATTGCGCTCCCGCTCATTGATAAATGGGGGCGCCGCCCTTTACTACTTCTAGGGCTCTCAGGTATGTTTATAAGTTTAGCCATGATGGGGGCAGCATTTTATTTTCCTGGATTTGCTGCATTGCGCTGGGTAGCAGTAGGCAGTATGGTTCTTTATATTGCGAGCTTTGCAATGAGCTTGGGTCCGATTATGTGGCTTATTATTTCTGAGATTTTCCCTTTAAATATTCGTGGTGTGGGTGCTAGTCTGGCTATTTCTGCGAGCTGGGGATTCAATATGCTGGTGGCGTTAACTTTTTTAACGCTCATTGAATTGCTGGGTCCTAGTTATACATTTTGGCTATATGCTTTTTTATGTATATTAGGTGGGCTTTTTGTTTACTTTATAGTGCCCGAAACGAAAGGATGTTCTTTGGAGCATATTGAAGAAAACCTGCGTTTGGGTCGGCCTAGTCGTGAATTGGGTATTCCCTTACGCAAATCAACATTTTCCCAATAAAAGTCGGCCTTTTTTTCTTAAAATAAGTTATAAAGGAAGCATTAATGTTAAAAAATAAAGTTGTTTTAATTACCGGTTCTACCAATGGCATTGGTGCAGCAACAGCCCGCCGTTGTGTTGAGCAAGGGGCTAAAGTCATGGTGCATGGCCGTCAGGAAGATCGTGCAAAAGCGTTAGTTGCAGAATTAGGCCGCGATGCGGCGCATTATTTCATTGCTGATTTAGCGGATGAAAAGACCTATGCTGATTTAGTAAACGAAACAATCGATAAATTTGGTCGTTTGGATGGCCTTGTTAATAATGCAGGTATTTACCCACGTAATAACATTGATGATGCCAGTATAGAGCTTTGTGAAAAAGTGATGCGTATCAATTTTTATGCGCCATTACTTTTATCTAAAGAAGCCGTCAAGGTGTTTAGAAAGCAGGAAACCGGCGGGGCTATTGTTAATATAGGCTCTATGAATGCACATTGCGGGCAACCGGATCTCTTGATTTACTCATCCTCTAAAGGTGCGTTAATGACGATGACGCGTAATTTAGCGGATAGCCTAGGACCCGATCATGTGCGTGTTAACCAATTAAATGTGGGCTGGACTCCAACTGATAATGAAGTGGCTTTGAAAAGACGTGAAGGCTTACCCGATAATTGGCAAGAAAAAATACCTAAAATATACGCACCAAGCGGTCGCTTATTATCCCCTGAAAATGTGGCTGCCCACGTTACATTTTGGTTATCTGATCAATCCGCGCCGGTTTCAGGTGTGGTATACGAAGTTGAACAATATCCCATTATTGGACGTAATCGCTTAAATGATTTGGTGATTACTTAATAGGGTTAGATCCTTTTACTTATTATTTATAAAAATGACTACGCTGAGGTAAACAATGAAAATTCAAGAAGCTAAGGTTTTTGTTAATTGTCCTGACAGAAATTTTGTTACATTAAAGATTACGACGGACGAAGGTGTTTACGGTGTAGGTGACGCGACGTTGAATGGTCGCGAATTAGCGGTGAAGGCTTATTTAGAAGATCTTATCCCTTGTTTGATTGGGCGAGATCCTGCACAAATAGAAGATATTTGGCAGTATTTTTATCGTGGTGCTTATTGGCGCCGAGGTCCCGTTACCATGGCGGCTATTGCAGCCATTGATATGGCTTTATGGGATATTAAAGGAAAGGTTTTAAATACGCCGGTTTATAATTTGCTTGGCGGCAAAAGCCGAAAAGGCGTGATGGTTTATGGCCATGCCAATGGGAAAGATATTAATGATACGGTTAAGGAAGTTGGCAAATATATAGAGAAAGGTTATTTAGCGGTGCGTGCACAAACAGGTGTTCCTGGATTAAAAGATTCTTATGGTATTTCTTCTAAAGATAAAATGTATTACGAGCCAGCGACAAAAGGTCTGCCTCAAGAATCAGAATGGTCTACTGAAAAATATCTTAACTATGTACCTAAATTATTTAAAAAGTTACGTGAAGAATATGGTGACGAAGTACATCTTCTGCATGACTCGCATCATCGTTTAACGCCGATTGAAGCAGCACGTTTAGGAAAAGAATTAGAGCCTTATCATCTGTTTTGGTTAGAAGATACCGTGCCAGCAGAACTACAAGAAGGGTTTCGAATTATCCGTCAACATACCACCACACCTTTAGCGGTAGGTGAAGTATTTAATACCATATGGGATACCCATATTTTGTTTACGGAACAACTGATTGACTATATCCGTATGTCAGTGGTGCATGGTGGTGGTTTAACACACATGAAGAAAATAGCAGCTATGGCTGAAGTTTACCACGTCAAAACAGGTTGCCATGGTCCTACCGATGTTTCTCCTATTACGATGGCAGCCGCTTTACATTTTGGTATTTCAATCAATAATTTCGGTATACAAGAATATATGCGGCATACCGATAAAACGAATGAAGTATTTCCGCATGCTTATACGTTTGATAAAGGCTATCTCTATCCAGGCGATAAACCAGGTTTAGGCGTAGATTTTGATGAAAAATTAGCTGAAAAATACCCTTATGAGCGTGCTTATTTACCTATTAATCGTAAGTTAGATGGCACGTTATTTAATTGGTAAAAAATTAGAAGCCCTCCCCTCTTAAGTGGGGAGGACAACCATACTTAAGCTAATAAGTCATTAAGTCGTTTTACAAATGCAGCGGGGTCCTCAAGGTGTCCACCCTCTGCCAAAATGGATTGCTCTAAAAACAGATGCGTCCATTCAGCAAGTCGCGCATCATCCTGCTCTTCTTTTAGACGTTGAACCAATTGGTGTTGAGGATTCAACTCTAAAATAGGTTTGCTGGCTGGAATAGATTGACCAGCAGCTTGCAACATGCTGCGCATTTGGTTACTTAAGGCATTTTGTTCGTTAATAATACAAGCGGGCGAAGTCGTTAAACGTTGAGAGATACGAACTTCTTTTACTTTATCACCAAGAACTTCTTTCATCTGCTCCAACAATGATTTGAATTCGTCTTCATTTTTTTTCTGCACTTCCTTATTTTCTTCACCTGTGATGCCAGTGATATCCGCATCTTTAGCGATGGATTGCAGCGTTTTTCCTTCAAACTCAGTTAAGTGTGCGACTAACCACTCATCAATACGGTCATGTAGCAATAAAACCTCAATATTTTTTTGACGAAAAATTTCTAAATGCGGACTGCTGTTAGCAGAAGCATAATTTTCAGCAGTAATATAATAGATTTTGTCTTGTGTAGACGGCATGCGCGCAACGTATTCTTCTAAGCTAACGACTTGATCAGCATTATTTAAATGGGTTGACGAAAACCGTAACAGTTTTGCAAGCGCATCACGATTATTAAAGTCTTCAGCAAATCCTTCTTTGAGCACATTTCCAAAAGAGTTCCAAAACTGTTTATATTGTTCCGTTTGATCTTGCGCAAGATTAGCTAATAATTCTAAAATTCGTTTACTAACAACAGAACGTATATTGTCAACCAGTTTGTTGCTTTGTAAGATTTCGCGTGAAATATTTAAAGGAAGGTCATTGCTATCGACTATCCCTTTTACAAAGCGTAAATAACGCGGCAGAAATTGTTCTGCGTCATCCATAATAAACACACGTTTAACATAGAGTTTTAAGCCGCGAGGTTTTTCATGGTTCCAGAGATCAAACGGTGCTTGAGAAGGTACGTAGAGCAAGGTGGTATATTCTTGTTTTCCTTCTACCTTATTATGGCTCCAAGCAAGAGGCTCTTGAAAGTCATGTGCGACATGTTTATAGAATGCTTTATATTCATCTTCTTTGATTTGGTTTTTGGGAAGTGTCCATAATGCCGTAGCATTGTTTACTGTTTCCCAGGTATCCTGTTCTTCGATGCTCTCATTTTTTTGCGCATCGGTTTCTGGTGTGGGGCGCGCCTTCTTCATATTAATCGGTAGCGTAATATGATCAGAATATTTAAGTATAATACTGCGTAATCGCCAGTCTTCTAAAAACTCATCTTCGCCTTCACGTAGGTGCAATATAATTTCAGTTCCGGGTGTAGTCTTATTGATTGGCTCAATCGTATATTGGCCATCGCCTATTGACTCCCAACAAACGGCTTCATCAGCCGATAAACCAGCCGCACGTGTATTAACCGTTATTTTTTCGGCAACCATAAAAGCCGAATAAAAACCAACCCCAAATTGACCGATGAGTTGAGTATCTTGCGCCTTATTTCCCGTCAAAGAAGCTAGGAACTCTTTGGTGCCTGATTTTGCGATAGTACCTAGGTTAGCAATGACTTCCTCTCTGCTCATCCCTATCCCGTTATCATTTAGTATTAACAGGCGTTTTGCTTTATCAATTTCTATGCTTAGCTTGAGTTGGGCATCTTCTTGTAAGGCAGGGTTTTGCAATGCTTTAAAGCGGAGTTTATCGACCGCATCGGAGGCATTTGATATTAATTCGCGGATAAAAATCTCTTTATTACTATAAAGAGAATGGATCATGAGCTGTAATAATTGATTGACTTCCGTTTGGAAGCCCAGTGTTTGTTTTTCTGCAACGGTGGCCATAAGATGAATACTCTCCATAAAAGCTAGAATAAAGGGTTAAATTACCTGCCAAGTAAGGAGAATATGAGGGCAAAAATACAGATTTCAAGCGGTTTATGAGGACAAAAATCGGGTTTTTAGCTTCAAATAGTGGATATATCACAATTTAATAGATTATTTCAGGCATGTTAGCTTTTGTACCTCTTTAAGGATAGCTTCAGAACCGATAGTAAATCCTAAGTCATACGTTTCTTGATAGCTGAGTTTCCCTAAAATTAAAGGGTTATTTAAAATTTCAAGCGCAGTAAATCGTTTTTGAGTAACGTTATTGGCTTGCGTAAGCTCGAGTGTAAAAATACTTTGTTGGCTGACATGATCATAACTTTTAGCAATCATTTTATACTGAGTACGACAAGGAAAAATGATCAGATTGTTATTATTATAAAAAGTCTTTTTCTTAGAATTGTTTAAAACTTTTAGTAAATCATATGGCGAGAGTCCTTTTAATAATTGATTATCATTAAATAGCTCTTCGGCGCATAATTTAAAAATTAAATTTTTCCCTGCAATTTGTACTGTGTAAACAG
>Ga0075364_10000595_pt1 | contig 18711 bp, 16 predicted proteins | sample EndMetdeltDD1764_FD_71517 | JGI IMG/M metagenome (GOLD analysis project Ga0075364, IMG submission 71517) | Populus endosphere microbial communities from Tennessee, USA - Endosphere MetaG P. deltoides DD176-4 | ecosystem: Host-associated > Plants > Roots > Endosphere | place: USA: Tennessee...
TCCACGACAGCTATGTCAGACGGTGCCCGTTCATCCGGCGCGTGCACAGGTGCACGGCCGCGCAGCTCGGCCGGTTCGGCGTGCCGACGCTCGACGACGTGTACGCCGCGCTCGGAACGGGCTTCCAGCTCTCGATCGATCTGAAGGTGGCCGACGCGGGCGAGCTGCTGATCGCCGCGGCGGATCGCGCCGGCGCGACAGAGCGCCTGTGGCTGGTGTCCGACCGGCTCGATGTGCTCACCCGCCTCCGCGCGGCGAGTGCGGCGGTGCGGTTGGTTCACGAGTCGAGAGCCGGCACGTTCGGTGACGGCCGCGATCACTCCGACCGCCTCGCTGCCGCGGGAGTGACGACCCAGAACACGGCGCTCGACGGATGGAGTCCGGCGGGCGTCGCCTACTCGCACGCGTGCGGCGTGCTCGCGTTCGGGTCGCTCGTCAACGATCGGTCCGGCTTCGACCGAGCCGCGACGCTCGGCCTCGACGCGCTGTACACCGATCGGCTCGACCTGGCCGCGGCGGCGGGCCGATGAGCGCGATCGGCGCCGTCCTGTTCGACTTCGGCAACACGCTGTTCTCCCACGACCCGCTCGCTGCGACGATCGCTCGCCTCGCCGCTCAACTCGGCGCGGGCCTCGATCCGGATCGGGCAGGCGAGCTGGCCGCAGAGATCGACGCCACAGCCCACACGGCGGCCGAGCTCCGCCATCCTCGCGACCTCGATGCCGACGTGTGGCAGCGGCGGTGGGCGGTGCTCTACGGGCTGGGCGATCGCGTCGTCGACGGTCTCGGCGCGGCGTTGCTGGCCGACATGCACGATCCCGACCGGTGGGTGCCGTTCGCCGGCACCCGCGCCGTCCTGGAGGGTCTGCGGTCGAGCGGCACGCGGGTCGGCATCGTGTCCAACACCGGTTGGGACGTGCGCACGGCGTTCGCCCGCCACGGCTTCACCGAGCTGATCGACGCGTACACGCTGTCGTACGAGGCCGGCTGCACCAAGCCCGACCCGCGCATCTTCCACCTCGCCTGCACGGCCCTCGGCGTCGAGCCCGCCAACGTGCTGATGGTGGGCGACGATCCCCGCGCCGACAGCGGCGCCGTCGCCGCCGGCCTGCGCGTCCTGCTCCTCCCGCCGACACCACCCGGCACCGACAACGCCCTCGACACCGTCCTCACCCTCGTGAAATCGCGCTGAACCCCGACTCCCAGCAGGTTTTGGACCCCGTAGCGGGCATCTTTACCGCTACAGAATCAGGCGAGGGCGGGTTCGGGGACCGATGCGGCGGCGTGAGGATCGGGCGCGCCGGGACGGCGGATGCACATCACGCCGACGCCGGCGACAAGGCACGCGATCGCGGCGATGATGAAGGCCGGCTTGAAGCTGCCGGTGAGATCGCGGAGGTATCCGGCGCCGAACGCGGCGATCGCCCCGCCGACCTGATGCCCGGCGAACACCCAGCCATAGACGAGCGGTCCGCGTTCACGACCGAACGCCTGCACGCACAGCGCGATGGTGGGTGGCACCGTCGCAACCCAGTCGAGGCCGTAGAAGGCGATGAAGCCGAACAGCCCGCCCCCGCGCGCGATCAGCGCCGGGTCGAGGAAGAACAGCGACATGCCGCGCAGGCTGTAGTAGACGAGCAACAGCTTGCGCGGGTCCCAGCGATCGGTGAGCCACCCGGAGAAGATCGTGCCCACGACGTCGAACCCGCCGATGAACGCGAGGTACCCACCGGCTGCGGCCTCGCTCATCCCATGGTCGTGGGCGGCGGAGATGAAGTGCGTTTGGACGAGCCCGGTGGTCGACAGCCCGCACACGGCGAAGCTGCCGAACAGCCACCAGAACGTCGACGTGTGCGACGCCTCGCGCAGCGCGCCGAACGCGGCCCCGATCGGGTTCGCCCTCGCGGGCGCGATCTCGACGTGCTCGACCGCGCCGTATGGCTGCAGACCAATGTCCTGCGGGTAGTTGCGCAGCAGCAACGCGACCACCGGGATGACACCGAGCGCGCCGAGGCCGATCACCAAGCCGACCCATCGCCACCCGACGTTCTCGGCCAGGCCGCTGAGGATCGGCAGGAAGATCAATTGCCCGCTGGCCGATGCCGCGGTCAGCGCGCCCGTGACGAGGCCGCGGCGGGCGACGAACCAGCGCGCCGCGACGGTGGATGCGAAGACCGTCGCCATGCATCCCGAGCCCGAGCCGACGACCACGCCCCACAACAGGTACAGCTGCCACAGCTGGTTGATCTGGGTGCTCGCGATCGCGCCGACCGCCATCACGGCCAGAGCCCAGATCGTGATCCTGCGCAAACCGAACCGGATCTGCAGAGCGGCCGCGAACGGCCCGATGAACCCGAACAGCAACACGTTGATCGACACCGCGATGCCGATGCTGCCGCGGCTCCATCCGAAGTCTTCGTGCAGGGGCACCTGGAGCACGTTGGCCGCCGACCGGAAGCCGGCCGCACCGAGCAGGGTCAGGAACGACGCGGCGAAGATCACCCACGCGTAGTGCATCCTCGGGCGGCCCGCGCCGCCACGGCCCGCAGAGTCACCATCGCCCGCCGATCGCGCCGATGACCTGGGCTCGGACGACATAGACGCTCAATCTAGCGATTCGCCGGAATCGGGGACATAGAGTTTCCCCTCGTGTCCGAGCCAGCCGAGATCCAGCGCTCGAAGCTGCGCGCCGTGCTCCCCTGGGTGCACGAGATCCTCGTCATCGGCGTCGTCTACATGGTCTACAGCTTCGTCCGCAACCAGTTCGGTTCGGCGACGCTGGCGATCGGCGACGAACCAAAGCACGCCTTCAACAACGCTGTCGACATCATCAAGGTCGAGAAGGCGATCGGGCTGTTCCACGAGCAGGCGATCCAGAAGTGGTTCATCGGCACGCGCTGGATCATCCAGTTCTTCAACATCTTCTACGGAACCGCCCACTTCATCGTCACGCTCGGGATCCTGATCTGGCTGTTCATCCGCAAGCGTTCGACGTTCGCGCGCTGGCGCACGACGTTGATGGTGACGACCGTGCTCGCCCTGATCGGGTTCGCACTCTTCCCGCTGATGCCTCCGCGTCTGTTCAACGCGTACGCCCACCCGCCGCACTGCAACGAGCACGCTGTCGGCACCAACCCCGACGTCTGCTACCGGTACGGCGGAGGCGAGCTGGCCGACGAGCTGCACCAGCCGGACTACGGGTTCGTCGACACGCTGCGCACGGTCGGTGGTTTGTGGTCGTTCGATTCCAAGAAGCTCGACGCGGTGTCGAACCAGTACGCGGCGATGCCCAGCCTGCACATCGGGTGGAGCACATGGTGCATGCTCGTCATGCTGACGTTCACCAAGAAGCGATGGGCGAAGGCGCTCGCCGTCGCCTACCCGATCCTGACGCTGACGGTGATCGTGGCAACGGCCAACCACTACATCATCGATGCCGTCGGTGGTCTCGTGATCCTCGGTGCCGGTTACCTCGTCGCCGCGTGGGTCGAGCGCTGGCGTCAGGCGCGCACGGCACCGACGCCGGTCGAGCCGACCGCAGCATCCACGCTGGAGGACGACGTCGCTGTCGGCGGTGTCGGCGGTGCTGACGACGTCGACGACGTCGATGTCGTCACCGGCTGATCCTCACCCGCGCGGTACCAGCCGAGCAGTTTGCGCAGACCGCTGAAGCGGCCGGTGGCGCCGAGCAGGACCAGTGCGATCGCCCAGCCGACGATGGCGTCGAGCACCCAGTGGTTGCCCGTCACGACGACGCAGAAGAAGATCACCGCGGTGTGCAGCGGGCCGATGATGCGCCACTTCTTGCCCTTGGCGAACTGCCACCACACGACGCCGACCCACATCGCGAACCCGCAGTGCAGGCTCGGCATCGCCGCGAACTGGTTCGTGAACGAGTTGACCGCGACAGGCCCCGGTGTCCACGGCCCGGTGAACTTGGCGAGCGTGTCGACGATGCCGGTGGGGCGGATCTGGCGGTGCTGGGCAAGGATCCGACCGCCCCACGGCGCGCCCGCGTCGAGCAGACGGGGCGGCATCAGCGGGTACAGCCGGAACAGCACCAGCGCGATCGGAAGCTGCAGCAGCAACGCGCTGACCCAGCGCCGGGCCTTGCCCCACGGCGCCTTCAGGAGGACGGCGGCCACGAGCCCGAGCGAAACCCACTGGTGAGCCCAGGAGTAGTAGCCGTTGGCGAACCTGATGATCAGGCCGTGCGAGAGGAACATGTTCTGCAGGCCCTGCTCGAAGTCGATCCACAGCGCGTGCTCGACCTTGAGCACGGTGAGCGCGTGGCGGAAGGGCTCCACGGGCAGCCCGCGGCTGAAGACATCGCGGCCGGCGCCGACGCGCAGGTTGCGGTACACGGCGTAGACCGCGATCGTTCCCACCAGCGCCAGGATTCGGAGCGCGAGCCCACGGCCACGCGGCGACTTGGCGACGGGTTCCGGGCGGGCGAGGGGTTCGAACACCGCTGAATCGGTGCTCGGGATGAGGTCGAGGTCGTCGGTATGCAACGAGATGCTCACAAGGCTAAGGCTTTCACCACGACGTCCCTACCTCATTTCCCTGGTCGCGATACCCGTCGGAGTGTCCGCCGGGGCTTCGGATGCGCACGGTGATGCCCGTTGAGCAGCGCCTGGGAAGTATCGTCAAGGTCGCTATGACGCTTGAGTCGATCCGCCAACCGGCCGATCTCCGCAACCTTTCGTACGCTGAGCTCGACGACCTGGCTGGTGAGATCCGGGATTTCGTCGTCAACGCGGTCGCCGAGAACGCCGGGCACCTCGGTTCCAACCTGGGTGCCGTCGAGCTGACCCTTGCCCTGCACCGGGTCTTCGAGTCGCCCCGCGACGCGATTCTGTGGGACACCGGCCACCAGGCCTACGTGCACAAGATCGTCACCGGCCGGCGGGCCCGGTTCGAGCACCTGCGCCAGGCCAACGGCCTGTCCGGCTATCCAAGCCGGGAGGAGAGCTCGCACGACTTCGTCGAGAACAGCCACGCCAGCACGATCCTCTCCTACGCGTACGGCATGGCCGTGGCCCGCGACGCCGGCACCGACGGCGACCGGCGCCACATCGTCGCCGTCATCGGCGACGGCTCGATGACGGGTGGGATGGCGTACGAGGCGTTGAACAACATCGGGCACAGCAAGCAGCGCGTGATCGTCGTCCTCAACGACAACGGCCGCAGCTACGCGCCGACGATCTCGAACCTCACCAGCGCCCCGATCAGCCCGCCCGTGCCGATCCCGCAGGTCGCCCCGATCGAGCCGGGCGAGCACGCGCCGCTCCCGGCACGGATCACCGAGAAGCTCAGCCATGGGCTGACGAACATCCGCCTCAACCCGACCTACGTCCGCCGCCAGCGACGGCTCGAGCGGTTCCTGCGCGACCTACCGCTCGTCGGGCAGCAGGCCGAGAAGGGCATGGAGGCGTTCAAGGCCGCCGTGCGCGAGTTCCTCCAACCGACGTCGTTCTTCGAAGCGCTGGGCGTGCGCTACGTGGGCCCCGTCGACGGGCACAACATCGAAGAGCTCGAGCACGCGATGCGCAACGCCGTCGAGCTGTCGGCCGAGGGTCCGATCTGCATCCACGTCCTCACCCAGAAGGGGCGCGGATACCCGCCGGCGGAGGACGACGACGAGAAGCACCTCCACGACGCACCGATCTTCGACCCGAGCATCGGGCCGCCCAAGTTCCTGCCGACGGGCTACACGCAAGCCTTCGCCGAGGCGATCATCAAGGAAGCCGAGGCCGACTCGCGCATCGTCGCGATCACGGCCGCGATGCCGGGGCCGACAGGGTTGATCCCGTTCGAGACGCGCTTCCCCGATCGGTTCTTCGATGTCGGCATCGCCGAGCAGCACGCCGTCACCGGCGCGGCGGGGATGGCGATGGGCGGCCTGCGTCCGATCGTCGCGCTGTACTCGACGTTCCTGTCGCGGGCCTGGGATCAGGTCGTCTACGACGCCGCACTCCATCGCCTGCCGATCATCTTCTGCCTCGACCGCGCTGGCATCACCGGCCCCGACGGCGCGAGCCACCATGGCGTGTACGACATGGCGTTGTTGTCCAAGGTGCCGGGCATGCGCGTCCTTGCGCCGTCGAGCGCGCAGGAGCTGCAGGTGATGCTGCACGACGCGATCTCGCTGGCCGACGACGGCCCGGTGATGATCCGTTACCCACGTGGCGACGCGCGTCAGGTCGGCGAGCTCGAGGTCGGCGAAGGGCTGTTGGCCCGGCGGATGCGCCGCGCAGCCGATGCATCGACGTCGGTCTGCATTCTCGCCATCGGGAAGATGGTCGGCGCCGCCGACAAGGCCGCCGAGGCCCTGCGAGCCGGCGGCTACGACGTCTCGTTGTGGGACGTGCGCTCGTGCGTTCCGCTCGACCCGACGATGATCGCGGACGCGGCCGAGCATCGTGCGGTGGTGACGATCGAGGACGGCATCCGCGACGGTGGCATCGGGATGACCATCGCCGATCAGGTGCACGCGATCGATGCCACCGTCCCGGTCGAGGTGCTCGGCATCCCGACCCGGTTCATCCCGCAGGGCAAGCCCGAGCACATCCTCGCCCAGTTCGGACTCGATGCCGAAGGCATCGCGTCGACCGTGCGCGACTGCGCCGGCTGAGCCGCTGGACCGCGTGAGCGACCTTCCGGATCTCGTCGCCGAGCTGCGCTTCGCGCGCGAGCTGGCCGACGTCGCCGACGAGATCACGCTGCCGCTGTACGAGAAGCGCGAGTTCGTCGTCGATCGCAAGCCCGATCGAAGCGAGGTGACGATCGCCGACCGCAACACCGAGTCCGCGCTGCGCGAGCTCGTCGCCGCGCGGTTCCCCGAGCACTGCTTCTTCGGCGAGGAGGCAGGGGTCTCCGGCCCCACCGATTCGCCGTGGCGCTGGATCATCGATCCGGTCGACGGCACGAGCAACTTCGTGCGCGGTGTGCCCGTGTGGGCGACGCTGGTCGCGCTGACGCATGTCGAGGCCGGCCCCGTCGTCGGCGTCGTGTCGGCACCCGCGATGCATCGCCGGTGGTGGGCGGCGACCGGCCATGGTGCGTTCGTCAACGGTCAGCCGATCCGCGTGTCGACCGTCGACTCGCTCGCCGACGCGCAGGTGTGCGTCACCTTCAGCTCCGGATGGGACGACCTCGGCCTCACCGAGGGCCTGGTCAGGCTGCAGCAGGCGGCGTACCGGGCCAGAGGATTCGGTGACTTCTGGCAGCACATGCTGGTGGCCGAAGGCGCGATCGAGATCGCCGTCGACGCCATCGGGCTGCAGCCCTACGACCTCGCCGCGCCGCAGATCGTCGTCGAAGAAGCCGGCGGCACCTGGACCGACCGCCTCGGCGTGCGCACCTACGAATCGAACTCGGCCATCAGCAGCAACGGCCTGCTCCACGCCGAACCCCTCCGCTTCCTCGGCGCCTGACGCCGGCGGCGCTCGCACAGAAGCTCTGGGCGCGCAACAACATCGGAGTCTGGGGTTGTTGCGCGCACAGAACGTTTGTGCGAGCGACGGCGGGCGCTGATCGCCCGGCGCGAGCTGCCCCCCAACCCGCTCGCACAGAAGCTCTGGGCGCGCAACAACATCGAAGTCTGGGGTTGTTGCGCGCACAGAACGTTTGTGCGAGCGACGGCGGGCGTCAGTCGGCGCCGGCTTCGGTCAGCAGTTGTTCGAGGCACGGGACGACGGGGTTGTCGATCCACACCGTCTGGTCCGCCGGCATGTGGCCGCGCAGCACGAGGCGGTTCATCACGCGCACGACGATGGCGCAGTAGCGGGCCGCGGCGAAGACCTCGTACCAGGTCGTGTCGCCGACGGATCGGCCGGCGAGCTCTTCGTACAGGGCCGTCTGCTCGGCTCGGGTCGGCTCGCCGGGGAGCCGCTCAGCGCCCGACGACTCGTGCGCCCAGCGGTCGAACATCAGCCACCAACCGAGGTCGATCTCCGGCGGCGCGATCGACGAGGCCTCGAAGTCGGTGACGCATGCCGCATGATCGTCGTGCCAGATGACGTTGCCCGGGCGCGGGTCGCCCCACAGCAGCGACACCGACGGCTCGGGCGGGCGGTTGGCATCGAGCCACTTCCACGCCCGCTCGAGTGGCGTGTGGACGCGGCCCTGCAGCTCGCGATCGGCGTACGAGTGCCACAGCTCCATCTGCCGTGCGGTCGACGGTGTCGAGCCCTCGGTCAACCACTGCAGGCCCGCGGCCTGCCAATCGATCGCGTGGATGCCGGCGAGCATGCGGATGCCGTCGTCGATCATCGTGCGTCGCGACTCCGGCGAGATCTCGGTGAAAAAGCCCTCGAGCGTGTACATCGGCGATTCGATCGGCACGACGCCCTCGACGAAGCCCATCACGAAGAACGGCGTGCCGAGGATCGACGCGTCGGCCTCGTACCCGTGGAGCGGCGCGATCGGAACCGTGGAGCCCGTCGTGATGGCGGACATCACCCGGTACTGGATGTCGATCTCGATCTCCACGCCCGGGACCTGCGTCGGGTAGACGGGTGGGTCGGGCGTCTCCTTGCGCAGCACGAACTTCTCTGCGTGGTCGACGCCATCGGCAACCCACGTTCCGGACAGGATCGTCGTCTCGGCGGAGAACCCGCTGCCCGGCTTGCCCTGCTGTTCGAGGCGGAGGTTGGTAGCCCCCGGCAAGCGCGGCTCCAGCCAGCGTTCGAGGGATCGCAAAGAGGTATCGGCATCGGCAATCGTCACCCGCACGTTCTACAACGGCAGGCTGCGATCTGCTCAACTGTGCAGATGAGCGATCTGGTGATCACCAACGCGCGGCTGGTCGACGGCACCGGCGCACCGGAACGGATGGCCGACATCTCGATCGCCGCCGGCATCGTCACCGACGTGTCACCGGCGGGCAGCGCGTCCACCGCGCACGCCGCTCGCACGATCGACGCCGACGGCCTGCTGGTCACCCCGGGCTGGGTCGACGTGCACACGCACTACGACGCCCAGGTGAGCTGGGACCCGTGGATGACGCCGTCGTCGTGGCACGGCGTGACCACCATCGTGATGGGCAATTGCGGTGTCGGGTTCGCACCCACCGCGCCCGATCGGCACGAGTGGTTGATCGAGCTGATGGAGGGCGTCGAGGACATCCCAGGGTCGGCGATGACAGAGGGCATCACGTGGGATTGGACGACGTTCCCCGACTACCTCGACGCCATCGGCTCCAAGCCGCACGTGCTGGACATCGGGACGCAGATCGCGCACGGGCCGCTGCGCGCGTTCGTGATGGGCGAACGCGGCGCAACCAACGAAGCGGCCGAGCGCGACGACATCGCCGCGATGGCTGCGCTGGTCGAGGAGGCGTTGCACGCGGGGGCGCTCGGCTTCAGCACGAGTCGCACGCCGCTGCACCGCAGCAAGGGCGGCGAGCTGGTTCCGGGAACCACCGCCGGCGCGGATGAGCTGCTGGGCATCGGAGAAGCGATCCGCCGCGCCGGCCACGGCGTGTTCCAGTTCGCCCCCGACCACGCCGACGTGCCCGTCAAGGAGTGGCCGTGGATGCGCGATCTCGCCGCGCTGACGGGGCACCCGGTGTGCGTCAACCTCAACCAACCCGACTCGGCACCGGAGGTGTGGCGCACGGTGCTCGGATTGCTCGACGGCGCCGCGGCCGACGGACTGCCGCTGTACGCGCAGATCGCGGGCCGATCGATCGGCATCCTCTACTGCCTCCACGGCAGCGTGCATCCGCTGCTGTTCCACCCCGCCTACGCCGAGGTCGCGCACCTGCCGATGCCCGAACGAGTCGCAGCACTCGCCGACCCCGAACGGCGCCGGCGAATCATCGAGGACGCGCCCGACGACGGCGGGCTCTTCCGCCACGTCGTGCTCGACAAGTTGGGCCGGATCTTCCCCGTCGACGGGGCGAACATCGATTACGAGCCTCCCGCGTCGGCGTCGATCGCGGCGATCGCGGAGGCGACAGGCGTCGCACCGATGGCACTGCTGCTCGATCAGCTCATCGCCGACGAAGGAAACGGACCCGGAACCGGAATGGTGTACGCGCCGTTCTTCAACTACACGTACGGCGATCTCTCGATGACGTACGAGGCAACCCGTCACGATCGCACTCGGATGGGTCTCAGCGACGCCGGAGCGCACTGTGGCGCGATCTGTGACGGAGGCACGCCGACGTTCATGCTCACGCACTGGACGCGAGACCGCACGCGCGGCCCGCGCCTGCCACTCGAGTACGTCGTGCATCGCCAGACGCAGCAGACAGCCGCCCTCTTCGGCCTCGGCGACCGCGGCGTCATCGCGGCAGGCATGCGCGCCGACATCAACCTGATCGACTACGACTCCCTCGCGTTCGACATGCCCCGGATGGCGTTCGACCTGCCCGCCGGCGGACGCCGGCTCGTGCAGAAGGCCAAGGGTTATCGCGCCGTGTTCGTCGGGGGCGAGCAGACCGTGGCCGACGACGAGTTCACCGGCGCTCTGCCGGGCCGGCTGATCCGCGGTCCGCGCTGAGGCGTCACTCGACGAGCGCGTCCTGACGGGGACCGAGCACGAAGAAGTGGGCGAGGTACGGCGCCGGGTCGGCTCCGCCCCAATCCCACGCAGCCACCTGCATCGGGCTCCTGCGGCCGGTCATGCCCCGGAACAGCTCGAACCGGCTGACCCGAAGCGACACCGGCGCGTCATCTGGGCCGACGGTGTCGCCCTCGTCGGTGACGATCCTCACAGGCGCTAGGCCCGCGCCGGCGCAGCCGTCGAACAGCCCACCCGTGACGAGCGGCAACACCCATTCGCTGAACTCGCTCGGCAGCGGATGACGCACACCGACGGCGGCCAGGATGTCGACTTCGTGCGTGTGCACGTCGAGCACGGCCCGCGCCCCACCGGCGCCGTGCGGACCGGAGAGGAACTCCTCGAACGGCGCCGCATCGGTGGCCCACTCGTCGAGCAGCATGGGCACGGAGTCGCCGCGATGTCGTTCGACCTGCGCCGCGGTCCACGGATCGGTGGCGACGCCATCGAGGTTGCCGGTGCGAACATCTTCGGTGACACCGCGGAGGTGGGCGACGACGTCGTGGACGCACCACGCCGGCGTCGCCGGGCACGGTACTTCCCCTGTTTCGGGCGCCATCGTCGTCAGCAGATCGGTGATCCGCCACCGGGACGAGGCGTACAGTGAACCGAGATCTACGCTCATCGTCGCAGCGTACGCCACAGGGAGTGACACGATGGACGGCACTACGACCAACACCGCGCCGGGCATGGAGCGGCCCGCATACCTGGCGCGCATTGCCGCCGATGCGGCTCTGTTCGCCGCTGCCGCCCGTGCGGTCGGGCCCAATGCCGCGATCCCGACCTGCCCGGAATGGTCGATGCGCGAGCTGGTGTTGCATCAGGGCGAGGTGCACCGCTGGGCTGCCGCGGTCGTGCGCGATCGGGTGGCCAAGCTGTCGATGGTCGCCGACGACTTCCTCGGGCCGCTGCCCGACGACGAGAACCTCGTCGCGTGGTTCGAAGCCGGCGCCGCCGGCCTGATCGACACGCTGGCCGCGGCCCCCGCCGATCTGCAGTGCGCGACGTTCCTCGCCGATCCTCCCGCGCCGGTGGTGTTCTGGTCGCGCCGCCAGACGCACGAAACGGCGATGCATCGAGTCGACGCCGAGTCGGCGACGGGAACGATCACGCCGTTCGCGCCCGAGTACGCGGCCGACGGCATCGATGAGATGCTGACCGGGTTCGTGCCACGCAAGCACACGCCGCTGCACGCCGACCCGCCGATCACACTGGCCGTGCACCTCGTCGACGTCGGCGGCGACTGGCACCTCACCATCAGCGCCGAGCCGGCCGTCGCGGCTCGCGAACAACGATCCGCCGACTGCGCGGTCAGCGGCACGGCGTCGGACGTCTACCTCGCGTTGTGGAACCGCCAGGGCACGGTTCCACTCCAAATCGAAGGCGATCCGTCGGTGCTGGAGATGTTCCGCGACAACGTCAAAGTCAAGTGGAGCTGACGAGGGTCACTGGTAGAACGGTGACTCGCCGGTGGCGTGGTCGGTGAGGTCCTTGACCCGGTTGATGCCCTCGACCTGATCGACGAGCGTCGTCTGCACGCCTTCGAGCATCGTCATCCGGCTCATCGAGCAGCCGTGGCAGCCGCCGCCCATCGTGAGGTAGGCGGTGCCCTCGGTGTCGTGCCCGACGTAGGTGACGAAACCGCCGTGGGCCGCGAGCGCGGGGTTGATCTCGGCGGACACGATCGCCTCGATCTCGGCCGAGAGCGGGTCGTCGTTGACGAGACCCTCGACCGACGGTGCGGCGGGCTTGTTGGGGTTGCGGATGACGAGGCCCTGCGAATCGGTGTAGTCGAGCGTCGCGTTGGTGAGCAGATCGATGTCCTTGGCAGGCACGATCACCTTCAGCCCGTCGTGGGTGCGCACCTCGTCGGTGAACGCGGCCTTGGTCGTGATCTCGAACGACAGGTCGTAACGGAACGGCTCGCCGGGGGCGCTGATGATCTCGAGCCGCAGGCCGAGGCGATCCTGCTCGGGTTCCTCGTCGCGCATCGCCACGATCTGCGCGTGGGCGGCCGGGGAGACCGTGATGATCGGCGCCGGGACGCTGTGATCGGGGTTGGTCATGTCGACCAGGGGCGACGCAGCGGTGTCGGAGGGAGAGCTCACGACGAAAAGGCTATCGGGCCGCAGCCACGTGCGTCAGCGTGATGCCCCACCGTCGCACTCGATGCGTTGCCCGGTGATGTACGACGCGCCCTCGCTGCACAGCCAGAGCACCACGTTGGCGACGTCCAGCGGCTGGCAGACCCGGCCGAACGGCGAGGAGGCGTCCAGCGTGCGCAGGTCGGCCAACTCGCGTCGGCCGGTGACCGCTCTCGCCAGGCGGACGCCCATCTCCGTCTCCACGAGGCCAGGGGCGACGATGTTGACGTGGATGCCGTTGGCGCGCTCCTCCTTGGCGAGCGTGTAGGCCAGCGCCTCCAAGGCTGCCTTACCCATGTTGTACGGCGCGCCGTTGGCCGACAGGTTGGAGGTCGCAACGGACGAGATCATCACGATGTCTCCACGGTCTCGCGCGCGCATCGATGGCAGCGCGAGCCGGCACAGGTGATGGGCGCCGAACGCGTGCGTGGCGACGACTCGCTCCATCTCCGCAGGGTCGGTATCGGCGACAGCGTGTCCCCGCGAGGCCACCCCGGCGTTGAGCACCAGGATGTCGATCGAGCCGAAGTCGGCGAGCACGGACTCGACCATGCGCGCGTCGGCCGCGGCGTCGTCGATCGACGCCGCATAGGCCTTCGCGGCTCCACCGGAGGCGACGATTCCGGCGACCGTGGACTCCGCTGCGTCACGATCGCGGCGGTAGTTGATCGCCACCGCCGCCCCATGTGCCGCGAGCAGTTCGGCGATCCCCTTGCCGATCCCCCGCCCGCCGCCCGTGATCAGCGCGACCCGGCCGGCCAACTGGTCGGATCGCGTGGCTGTCTGCTGGTCCGAGGTGTCAACCATCTGCACGTGCCCCCTTGTGATGAACGCTTGTGGTGAACGACCGCAGCGAAGCATGCCGTCCGAAAGTCGTTCGTATGCCAACCTTGGCAGATGCAAGAAGGCAGCCGGAAGGCGATCATCGCAGCGTTCTTCGCCAACCTCGGGATCGCCGTGTCGAAGTTCGTCGGGTTCCTGCTCACCGGCTCCGCCGGCTTGTTGGCAGAGGCGGGTCACTCGTTGGCCGACACCGGCAACCAGGCGTTGCTGATGCTCGGCGGCAAGAAGTCACGGCGGGCGGCAACGCAGCGGCACCAGTTCGGCTTCGGCAACGAGCGCTACTTCTGGGCGTTCGTGGTGGCGCTGGTGCTGTTCAGCATGGGTGGCCTGTTCGCGCTGTACGAAGGCATCCAGAAGCTGATCCATCCTCACGAGGCAGAAAGCCTGGGCATCGCGATCGGCATCCTCGTCGCCGCCGTCGCACTGGAAACGTTCTCGTTGATCACCGCCGTCCGCGAGGTCAACCACGTCAAGCCGAAGGACATGTCGTACTGGCGGTTCATCCGCACCGCCAAAGAACCGGAGCTGCCGATCGTTCTGCTCGAGGACATCGGCGCCGAGATCGGCTTGATCTTCGCGCTCATCGGGCTTGTGGCGGCGCACTTCACCGAGAACGCGCGCTGGGATGCCGTTGGTTCGGTCGCGATCGGGGTGCTGCTCGTGATCATCGCCGCGATCCTGGCGGTTCGGATGAAGGCGCTGTTGATCGGCGAGTCCGCGTCGACGATCGATCAGGACAAGATCGTCGAGGCACTGACATCGACCGCCGACGTCGAGCGAGTGATCCACATCCGCACGCTCTACTTCGGCCCGGACGAGCTGATGGTGGCCGCCAAGCTCGGCTTCGCAGCCAACCTCACCGTCGCCGATCTGGCCCACGCCGTCGACGCGGCCGAGGCATCCGTTCGTTCGCGTGTGCCGAGCGTCGGGTTGATCTACATCGAGCCTGACCTCTATCGCGACACAGCCAACGCGTGAGCGCGCACGCCATGTTGTGAGCACGGCGTTGTGAGCACGGCGAGAAGCAAGCCGTCCACCAAGGTCGTCGGCGCGGTCGCGATGGCGATCATGATCGTGATGTTCTCGCTCGGGTCGACGTTGGTGAAGCGGGCCCACACCCCCGGCCAGCTCGTCGCGTTCTGGCGGATGCTGATCACGTGCGCGCTCTGGCACGTGATCGTGCTCGTCTCCGGTCGGCGCCCGACGTGGGCAAACCTGCGCAGGTCGCTGCTGCCGGGCATCTTCTTCGGCGTCAACATCGCGGCGTTCTTCGTCGGCGCCACCCACAACAGCGTCGCCAACGCGGAGATCATCGGCGCGATGACGCCGTTCCTCGTCGTGCCGATCGGTGCGCGCTTCTTCGGCGAACGGCTGAACCCGAAGGCGCTGCTGTTCGCGCTGATCGCGCTCGGCGGGGTCGCGATCGTGCTCTTCGGCGCACCGGCCCGCGGCGACGCATCGGTGGAGGGCAACCTGCTCGCGGCGTTCGCCGTGTTCTGCTGGACCGGCTACATCGTGGCCACCCGCCGACTGCGCGGCGTGATGGATCTCGCCAGCTACATGGCCGCGATGACACTCGTCGCGACGGTGACGTTGTTCCCGATCGCACTCGCCCGCGGCGGGCTGACGACGGTGAGCGCGACGGGTTGGAAGTACCTGCTGATCCTCACCGTGATGACAGGCATCGGCGCCCACGGATTGATGGTGTACGTCCAGCGCACCGTACCGATCGGTTCGATCGGGGTCGCGCAGATCGCGCAACCGGCACTCGCCGCGGTGTGGTCGTTCCTCCTGCTCGACGAGGAGCTGCACAGCTGGCAGTTCGTCGGCATGGTTCTGGTGATCGGCGGCTTATTGGGTTTCGTCATCCTCAATCAGGCTGTACGGTCTGCGCGAGAAGAACAACAAACCGGGGAGCTCGCAGGTTCGGCGGGCTGAGAGGGTGCCCGCCGGCGCCGACCCTTCAACCTGATCTGGGTAATGCCAGCGGAGGGAAGCGCAGTCGTGGCGCAGGAGTTCGAGCAACTCAACCAACAAGCCAACCAGACGGTCGGGCCACCGACCGACCGACCGGCCGAGCGATGGGCCGTCATCGTCACGGGTGGCTCGCCATTGCCCGGCGGCATCACCGCGCTCATCCCGCAAGCGAGCTTCGTCATCGCAGCCGACTCCGGGCTCGATCACGCGATCGCGAGCGGCATCACACCCGACCTCGTCGTCGGCGACCTCGACTCGGTGCGTCCCGAGGGCATCGCCTGGGCCCGGCAGCGAAACATCCCATTCGAGGTCTACCCAGCCGACAAGGATCTGACCGACACCCAGATCGCGCTCGGCGCGGCGTGGACCCGCCAGCTCGATCACGTCGTGCTGGTCGGCGGCGGCGGCGACCGCCTCGATCATTCGATCAGCGCACTCACCGCGCTCGGCCATCCCTCGCTCGGCGAGTGCAAGATGCTCCGCGCGTTCTGGGGAACGGCACGAGTCGACGTGCTGCACGCGCCGGGCTACTGGGAGCTCGATCTCCCCAACGGCACGACGTTCTCGCTGCTCGCCCTGCACGGCGATTGCGAACGGGTCACGCTGTCGGGCGCCAGGTGGCCGCTGCGTGACGCACTGATCGAGCCCGCGTCCAGCCTCGGTGTCAGCAACATCGCCGACGAAACGCTGCGCCTCTCGGTCGGCGCGGGCGTGCTCACGGTCATCATCCCCTACTTCCTGTCTGGAGACCCACAATGAAACGACGTGCAGCATTCGTTGCCGCCATCCTCGCCCTCGCCGCGTGCAGCAGCGATGCCAAGACAGCGAGCACAACCACGGTGCCGGCCACCACGACATCGGAGTCCACCGCCGCAACTGCGGCACCGGCGACAACGGCACCGGCGACACCGGCACCAGCGACAACGGCGAGCGAAGGCACGGACTCGGTCACGCTCGTCGCCTACGACTCGTTCGCGATCGACGCCTCGGCGTTCGATGCGTTCACGGCGGCCACGGGCATCTCGGTCTCCGTCGTGACGGCCGGCGACGCCGGCACGATGTTGTCGAAGGCGGCGCTGACGGCAGGCAATCCCGAAGGTGACGTGATGTGGGGCGTCGACAACACGTTGCTCTCCCGTGCCCTCGCGAGCGATGTCTTCGAGCCGTACACGTCGCCCGATCTGGCCGCGCTCGATCCGGCCGCAACCGCGCTCGTGCCCGGCCACGAGGCGACGCCCGTCGACGAAGGCGATGTCTGCATCAACGACGACATCGGTTGGTTCGCTTCGCACGATCTGGCCGTGCCGACGACGCTGCAGGAGCTCACCGACCCGAAGTACAAGGATCTGCTCGTGGTGGAGAACCCCGCCACGTCGTCGCCCGGCCTGGCGTTCCTGTTGGCCACGATCGCCGAATTCGGAGACAGCGGTTCGAGCGGAGGTTGGCAGCAGTACTGGAAGGACCTGCGCGCCAACGGCGTCGCCGTCGTCGACTCGTGGGACATCGCTTACGGCGAGCAGTTCTCCGGATCATCGGGCAAGGGCGCGCGGCCACTCGTCGTGAGCTACGGCTCGAGCCCGCCCGCCGAGGTGATCTACGGCGACCCCGTTCCCGAGACGGCTCCGACCGGAGTCATCGAGTCGACGTGCTTCCATCAGGTCGAGTTCGCCGGCATCCTGCGCGGCTCGAAGCATGCCGAGTCGGCCGGCAAGCTGATCGACTTTCTCGTGTCGAACGACTTCCAGGAGCAGCTTCCGCTGGCGTTGTTCGTCTACCCCGTCCGCGAGGGTGCCGCCGTGCCGCCCGAGTTCGAGCAGTGGGCAGTTCGGCCCGCGCAGCCTCTGACGCTCGCACCCGACGAGATCGAGCAGCACTCCGAGGAGTGGATCAACACGTGGACGGACATCGTCGTCAGATGAGCCTTCGCCGCCGCGGCGGGCGGTCGTTGAACCGCCTGCCGGGCACGGTGGTCGCCGCCCTGGCGGCACCATCGTTGATCTTCCTCGCCGGCTTCTACGCCTGGCCGGTGATCGCCTTGGTGCGGCGGGCCGTGACGGCCGATTCGGTCAACCGCGCCGTGCACGATCACGCGCTGCGCGATGTGCTCTGGTTCACGACGTGGCAGGCCGCGCTCAGCACGCTGCTGACGTTGATCGTCGGATTGATTCCGGCGTTTGTGCTGTCCCGCTATGAGTTCATCGGCCGGCGCTGGATCACCGCGCTGGTGACGGTGCCGTTCGTGCTGCCCACCGTGGTGGTGGGCGCGGCGTTCCTCGCGCTCCTGCCGCATTCGTTGGACCAGAGCGTGGCAGCGATCTTGATCGCCCATGTGTTCTTCAACATCGCGGTCGTCGTGCGCGGCGTGGGTGGGCTGTGGGAGCAGCTGCCGGGCGACCTCGTCGCAGCCGCGCGAACGCTCGGCGCCGGACCGGTGCGGGCGATGCGCGAGATCACCCTGCCGCTGTTGGCGCCCGCGATCGCCGCGTCGGCCAGCGTCGTGTTCCTGTTCACGTTCACGTCCTTCGGCGTCGTGCGCATCCTCGGTGGCCCGGCCCACCCGACGGTCGAGGTCGAGATCTGGCAGCGGGCGACTCGTTTCGGCCAGGTGGGCATCGCCGCCGTGGTGTCGATCGCGCAGTTGCTCGTGCTCGGCATCGCCGTGCTGTGGTTCGCGCACGTCCAGGCCCGTCGCCGGCACGCCTTCGGGCTGCGGCCACTCGCCGAGCGACGCCGTCCTCGGGGGGCGCGGCAACGGTCGGCCGTGATCGCGACGTGCACGGCGATCGTCGTCGCGATCGGCCTGCCACTCGGTGCCCTCGTCGAGCGCAGCACCCGCGCCGGCGACGGTGGCCATTCGTTGACCGCGTGGCGATCGGTGTTCGGCGGAGAGCAGCCGACGTCGCGGCGCCCGACGGCGGTGAGATCGCTCGATCCACTCGACTCGGTGTCCACATCGTTGCGGTTCATGGTGATCGCGACCGTCATCAGCGTGATCCTCGGCGGCTGTGCATCACTCGCGATCGCCGCGATGGGCCGGCGCGGGCGGCTGATCGACACGGGTGTGATGCTGCCGCTCGGCACGAGCGCGGTGACGATCGGGTTCGGTCTGATCGTCGCCTTCTCGGCTTCGCCGTTCGACTGGCGGGCTGCACCGCTGCTGATCCCGTTGGGCCAC
>Ga0075364_10000596_pt1 | contig 18697 bp, 13 predicted proteins | sample EndMetdeltDD1764_FD_71517 | JGI IMG/M metagenome (GOLD analysis project Ga0075364, IMG submission 71517) | Populus endosphere microbial communities from Tennessee, USA - Endosphere MetaG P. deltoides DD176-4 | ecosystem: Host-associated > Plants > Roots > Endosphere | place: USA: Tennessee...
ACCTGGAAGGGCGGTTCAACGAAGACCAGCTGAATAACTTCCGCCAGGAAGTCGACGGCAAGGGCCTGTCGTCCTATCCGCACCCCAAGCTGATGCCGGATTTCTGGCAGTTCCCCACGGTGTCGATGGGCCTGGGCCCCCTGATGGCCATCTATCAGGCGCGCTTTCTGAAGTATCTGCATGCTCGTGGTCTGGCAGACACAGCCCAGCGCAAGGTGTGGGTCTTCTGCGGCGACGGCGAAATGGACGAGCCCGAGTCGCTGGGTGCGATTGCGCTGGCGGCACGCGAGAAGCTCGATAACCTGGTGTTCGTGGTGAACTGCAACCTGCAGCGCCTGGACGGCCCGGTGCGCGGCAACGGCAAGATCATCCAGGAACTGGAAGGCGATTTCCGGGGCAGTGGCTGGAACGTCATCAAGTTGATCTGGGGGGGTTATTGGGACCCCCTGCTGGCTCACGACAAGGAAGGCATTCTGCGTCGCGTGATGGAAGAAACCGTCGACGGCGAGTATCAGGCTTACAAGGCCAATGATGGCGCTTTCGTGCGCAAGCACTTCTTCGGCAAGCATCCCAAGCTGCTGGAAATGGTCAGCCGCATGAGCGATGAAGACGTCTGGCGTCTGAACCGTGGGGGCCATGACCCCCACAAGGTGTTTGCAGCGTTCAACGCCGCCAACGAAACCAAGGGTCAGCCCACGGTCATTCTGGCCAAGACCATCAAGGGCTATGGCATGGGTGCCGTGGGTCAGGCGAAGAACCCGACGCACCAGCAGAAGAAGCTGGACGTCGACGCCATCCGCGAGTTCCGCGATCGCTTCGGCATTCCGATTCCCGATGACCAGCTCGAGAGCCTGCCGTATTTCAAGCCGTCGGAAGACTCGGCCGAAATGAAGTATCTGCACGAGCGCCGTGCCGCCCTCGGGGGTTACCTGCCGCGTCGCCGCGAACGCGCCGACGAGAAACTGGTGGTCCCCAAGCTTGAGGCGTTCAAGGCCGTGCTGGAGCCCACGGCAGAAGGGCGTGAAATTTCCACGACCCAGGCCTTCGTGCGCACCCTGAACAATATTCTGCGTGACAAGCAGGTTGGCCCGCGTGTGGTGCCGATTCTGGCCGACGAGTCACGCACCTTCGGCATGGAAGGTCTGTTCCGTCAGATCGGTATTTATGCGCCGGAAGGTCAGAAGTACGTGCCGGTCGATAAGGACCAGGTCATGTATTACAAGGAATCGGTCGACGGTCAGCTCCTGCAGGAAGGTATTAACGAAGCCGGTGCGATGAGCTCCTGGATTGCGGCGGCAACGTCGTATTCCACGAACAACCGCATCATGATTCCATTCTTCATCTATTACTCGATGTTCGGCTTCCAGCGCATTGGCGATCTGGCCTGGGCAGCGGGTGATATGCAGGCACGCGGCTTCCTGCTGGGCGGTACGGCAGGGCGCACGACGCTTAACGGCGAAGGTCTGCAGCACGAAGACGGTCACAGCCATATTCTGGCCTCGACCATCCCGAATTGCCTGCCCTACGATCCGACGTTCGCGCACGAAGTGGCCGTGATCATCCAGGATGGCCTGCGCCGCATGGTCGAGAATCAGGAAAATGTGTATTACTACCTGACCCTGATGAACGAAAACTATGCCCAACCCGGTCTGAACGAGGGCGATGAGGACGGCATTCTCAAGGGTATGTACAAGCTCAAGAGCCTGGGCAAGGGCAAGCAGCGCGTTCAGCTGATGGGCTCGGGCACGATTCTGCGCGAGGTGCTGGCTGCCCAGGATCTGCTTGAAAAGGATTGGGGCATTGCCTCGGACGTCTGGAGCGTCACCAGCTTCACGCTGCTGCGTCGCGATGGGCTGGATGTCGAGCGTCACAACCTGCTGAACCCCGGCGAGAAAAAGCCGCAAGTGCCTTATGTCACGCAGCAGCTTGCCAAGACGGAAGGTCCGATCATTGCGTCGACCGATTACATGAAGCTCTTTGCCGATCAGATCCGTCAATTCGTGCCTGCCGGTCGCGATTATCGTGTCCTGGGTACCGATGGATATGGTCGTTCGGACTTCCGCGCCAAGTTGCGCGAGCATTTCGAAGTCAACCGTCACTTCGTCGCGTTGTCGGCATTGAAGGCGTTGGCAGACGACGGCACGATCCCGCAGTCCAAGGTGGCTGAAGCGATCAAGAAATACGGGATCAATCCCAACAAAGCCAACCCGCATCACGCTTGAGGGAAAAGATAGCCATGAGCAATACGATCGAGATCAAGGTTCCGGACATTGGCGACGCCAAGGACGTCGAAGTCATTGAGGTGATGGTGGCGGTGGGTGACACCATCGAGGCCGAGCAAAGTCTGATTACGCTGGAGTCGGACAAATCGTCGATGGAGATTCCTGCCTCCCAGGGCGGCGTGGTCAAGTCGATCAGCGTGAAGATCGGTGACAAGGTCTCCGAAGGCGCCGTGATTCTGATTCTGGACGGCGCAGGTCAGGACACGTCCGCCGACGCGGCCCAAGCGCCTGCCAAACAGGCAGGCAGCAATCAGGCACCTGCCGGTTCAACCGCCGATGTTGCGGCCGATGAGCCCGAAAAGCAGGCCGCTGACGGTGCCACCGACGGCGGTTCGGCCGATGCCGCTGCCAAGGATGGCGAGCCCGACGGCGCGGCCTCTACCGGCGAACTGATGACCGTCAGCGTTCCGGACATCGGCGATGCATCGGACGTGTCGGTGATTGAGGTGATGGTGGCCGAAGGCGACACGGTTGCTGCCGAGCAGAGCCTCATTACGCTGGAAACCGACAAGGCGTCGATGGAAATTCCGTCCACGCATGCGGGCGTGGTGAAGTCGGTCAAGGTCAAGGTGGGCGATAAGGTGTCCAAGGGCAGTGCGGTGATCGAACTGCAGACGGCCGCGGCGTCGGGCAAACCTGCCCAGGCCGCTGCGGCGAAGTCGGCGCCCAAGGCCGAAGCGGCAGCGCCTGCCGCCCCGGAAAAGCGCAAGCAGGCAGACACGCAGCCCGCAGGCCAGGCTGAAGCGACCCGCGCCGCGCCGGCGCAGGCCTTGCAGGACGCCAACCTGGCGCCCAATCAGTTGCCGCATGCCTCGCCGTCGGTGCGCAAGTTCGCACGCGAATTGGGCGCCAATCTGAGCAAGATCAAGGGCTCAGGCCCGAAAGAGCGCATCACTGCCGACGACGTGCGCAACTACGTCAAGCAGGTGCTCGCCACCTCTGGCCAGCCCGCTGCCGCGGTTGGCGGCGCCGCGCCTGCAGACGGTGCAGGCTTGAATCTGCTGCCCTGGCCCAAGGTCGACTTCGCGAAATTTGGCGAGGTCGAGGCGAAGGCACTGTCACGGATCAAGAAGATCTCTGGCGCCAATCTTCACCGCAATTGGGTCATGATTCCCCATGTCACCAATAACGACGTGGCCGACATCACTGACCTCGAAGCGTTGCGCGTGACCTTGAACAAAGAGAACGAGAAGTCGGGTGTCAAAGTGACGATGCTGGCCTTCCTGATCAAGGCAGCCGTGGCCGCGCTGAAGAAATTCCCCGAGTTCAACGCTTCGCTCGACGGCGACAACCTCGTCTACAAGCATTATTTCCACATTGGCTTTGCGGCCGATACGCCGAATGGTCTGGTGGTGCCGGTCATTCGTGATGCCGATAAGAAAGGCATCCTCGAACTGGCCACGGAAAGCTCGAATCTGGCGAAGAAAGCGCGCGATGGCAAGCTGCTGCCTGCCGAGATGCAAGGTGGCTGCTTCTCTATTTCATCGCTCGGCGGCATTGGCGGGACGTCGTTCACGCCCATTATCAATGCGCCTGAAGTCGCCATTCTGGGCGTGTCGCGGTCCTCGCATCAGCCGGTGTGGGACGGCAAGCAATTCGTGCCCCGCTTGCAGTTGCCCCTGTCCCTGTCGTACGACCATCGTGTTATCGACGGCGCGTCGGCGGCGCGTTTCAACGCCTATCTGGGCGCTTTGCTGGCGGATTTCCGTCGCATCGCACTTTAAGGGGCCATGCACATGAGCTCAGTAGAAATCAAAGTCCCGGACATCGGCGATGCCAAGGATGTCGAAGTCATCGAAATCATGGTGGCTGCGGGCGATACGATTGCGGCCGAACAAAGCCTGATCACGCTGGAGTCTGACAAGTCCTCGATGGAAATTCCGGCATCGCAGGGCGGTGTGGTGAAATCGATCAAAGTGAAGATCGGCGACAAGGTCTCCGAGGGTGCCGTCATCCTGGAGCTGGACGCAGACGCCGGAAGCGAATCGAGCAAGGCGGCTGACGGCGCGCCCAAGGACGCCTCGCAGGCTGCAGCCAAAGGTGGCGCAACCGCCGATACCCGGGGCGACTCGAAAGCCGTGGGCGGCGCTGCATCGTCGGCCGGTGCCCCCGCAGGCGCATCGAAAGATGTCGCCAGCACGGCGGGCGACTCGCAAACACCGGCACCCTCGGGCAGTGCATCGGCCAAATCGGTGGATGCACCCAAGCCGGCAAGCTTCAGCGGCCGCGCCGATAGCGAGTGCGACGTGCTGGTGCTGGGCGCAGGGCCCGGCGGCTATTCTGCCGCGTTCCGCGCCGCAGACCTGGGCCTGTCCGTGGTGCTCGTGGAGCGTTACGCCACGTTGGGCGGCGTCTGCCTGAACGTGGGGTGCATTCCCTCGAAAGCGTTGCTGCACACGGCCGCCGTGCTTGAAGAGGCCCAGAGCCTGGCCGATCACGGCATCAGCTTCGCCGCACCCGAGATCGATCTGGACAAGCTGCGCAGCTTCAAGGATGGCGTCGTCGGCAAGCTGACCGGCGGACTGGCCGGCATGGCGAAGGCCCGTAAAGTCAAGGTGGTCACGGGGGTGGGCGAGTTTGCCGATCCCCATCATCTGACCGTGACTGCCGATGGCGGCACCTCGCAGACGATCAAGTTCAAGAACGCCATCATTGCAGCGGGCAGTCAGGCCGTTCGTTTACCCTTCATGCCGGATGATGAACGCGTGGTGGATTCCACCGGCGCGCTGCTTCTGCGCAGCATCCCGAAAAAAATGCTGCTGGTCGGTGGCGGTATCATCGGACTGGAAATGGGTACGGTTTACTCGGCCCTGGGTGCGCGGCTCGATGTGGTCGAGATGCTCGATGGTCTGATGCAGGGCGCCGACCGCGACCTGGTGAAGGTCTGGCAGAAGCGCAACGAGAAACGTTTTGACAACATCATGCTCAAAACGAAGACCGTGGGCGCAGAGGCCAAAAAGGATGGCATTTACGTGACATTCGAGGGCGAAGGCGCGCCCAAGGAGCCACAGCGCTACGATCTGGTGCTGCAGGCTGTGGGCCGCACGCCCAACGGCAAGAAAATCGGTGCCGACAAAGCGGGTATCGCCGTGACCGATCGCGGCTTCATCAATGTTGATCAGCAGATGCGTACCAACGTGTCGCACATCTTCGCCATTGGCGATATCGTCGGTCAGCCCATGCTGGCGCACAAGGCCGTGCATGAAGGTCATGTGGCGGCAGAGGCGGCAGCAGGCGAGAAAGCGTTCTTCGATGCGCGCGTGATTCCTTCAGTGGCCTACACCGATCCCGAAGTGGCATGGGTCGGTTTGACCGAGGATGAGGCGAAAAAGCAGGGCGTCAAGATCCAGAAGGGCGTGTTCCCCTGGGCAGCTTCAGGGCGCGCGATCGCCAATGGTCGCGATGAAGGTTTCACCAAGCTGATATTCGATGCCGAAACGCATCGTTTGCTGGGCGGTGGCATCGTCGGGACGCACGCAGGCGACCTGCTCAGCGAAATCGTGCTGGGTGTGGAGATGGGCGCCGATGTAATCGATATTGCCAAGACCATTCATCCTCATCCGACATTGGGTGAGTCGGTGGGCATGGCGGCAGAAGTGGCGGAAGGCGTGTGCACGGATTTGCCGCCAGTGCGCAAGAAGTAGCGTCAGGCGTGTGCCTATGCGGTCGGCTGGCCGGTGACGGCTAGCCGGGCTGCAGGCTGAATCTGGCACGGCATCTGTTGCCACCCGGGTGCACAGCAACGCCACGCCCGTGGCTTGGGCCACCTTCTGACGATGTGCGAGAAACCAATGAGGCCGACTTCATCATGAAGTCGGCCTCATTCATTCAGTGCCAGGCGGTGAGCGTGGTTTCGATCAGGTCGATCTCGGCAGGCGTCAGGCCGGACGCTTCGTAGTAACGCCTGCGGTGCTGCACGACTTCGCGCACACGGCCAACGATGTCGCGTGCCACCGCTTCATTGCGGATGCCGAAGCGGACATAATCGGACATCACGTTCTCGAAAGTGCTGGTGCGCCCCGCCTGGCCGATATGCAGATAATGCCTGGCCGCGCCTTCCTGGGTAACCACATCAAAAAGCGGGGCGAGCCGATAGGTGTCGTGCGCATCGCTTTTCAGAAAGCCGATGTTCTTCAGATGATCGTCGGTGTTGTGCACGGCCACGTTCAGCGCCATGCGGGCATACAGTTCTTTGAGGTCATGCGCGGGATTGGCCGAGATGCGCTTGATAATGTCAGCCAGCCGGGCATAGGAGTAGGTCGCAATGCCTCGAGGCCCATCGATCTCGCGTTTGGAGAGCCCCGGAGAGGGGCTGACCAGCGCTGCCCCGCTGAGGAAGTGGCGGCGCGCCACCGGCCCGTCTGGCGGCTGCAATTGAACACGGTCGAAACGGTGCGTCAGCATCACGGCACCCAGTGAGGTCTGCACCAGGCGGGTGGCGGGCACGGTCAGACCAATTTCTCGGGCCATCTGAAGGTTGGCGAACTCTACGCGCTGGCGGTCGTAGGAGTCGCGTACGCGCGGGAATTTTGCGATCCAGAATTCGCCTTGCGCATCGCGCACGATGGTTTTCGGACGGGCGCCCCCGATGTCCCAGGAACTGCCCAGCAGGTCACGATACAGCCCTTTGGGCTTGATGCCAGCATCGATATCGGCAAGCAGGGCCGCCAGCGTTTCGATGTCGTCGTCCAGCGGCAGCCGATAGTGCTTCTGCATATTGGGCGTCAATGGCGCGCTGCTGAAAAACAGGGCGCCCACCCCCATGCCGCGGCCCTTGAGCAGCACTTCGTCTTCGGGGGTGGTCAGGCCGTCGCGATCCACCCGCATGACACTGCGACCCCAGGCGTCGGGAGCGGCGTCGAACAGGGCGCCCAGCACGTGGTAGCGACTTTCCGTCTGGTAGGCGCGTTGGGCGTCTATCAGGGGCAGGTTGATCGGGTCGAGCGAAAAGGCGCGAGGGTCGTCCACATAGGATTGATCGTATTGGAATTGGGCCCAGAACCCCTGTTCGCCATCATCTTCCAGCATGAGGGTGCCCACCAATACCGCTTCGCTATCGATATCGATGTAGACATACAGGGGCGATTCGACCGCCTTGGCCTGTCGACGTGTGATCATCTTTGCCCGCCCGCCGCACGAACCGCGCGGCCACTACCTTTTGTCGGGCGACGCAGGCGATCCAGACGCTTGCCCACGCCGTCGGTGTCCGGATCCCCCAGCGCATAGAGTTGATCGGCGAAGCCGTAGGCGAGCAGCGCCTGAATGGCAATGCCCAGCGCAATGCCGCCGTGGCCGTTTTCGAGTCGGGCCACAGTGGCACGGGACACGCCCAGCCGATCGGCCAGCATCTGTTCGGACTCGTTGCGCCGCAACCTTGCGATTTTGACGTTCTGTCCGATCAGGCGAAGGATGTCCTCGCCTTCGAAAGTGGTGACTAGTTCGCGCTTCATGACTCAATAATAGAGCAATAACGCGATATTTGCACTATTAATGAGTCATTTTCGCTAAAGCGCCGCCTGAAGCATGTGCCTCATGTCGTCGTGCTGAGGCATGCGGGGATTTACCGCGACGTTGCCCGATGTCATGGCTTCCTCGATCACTTCATCGAAGCCATCAGCCGTCAGCCCGAAGTCTGACAGTGTCTGGGTCAATCCGATATCGGCCTTGAGCTGCTCGACCGCAAGAACCGATCGCTGGGCTGCTTCGCGCAGGCTCAGCCCGTCTGTGGGTTCTCCCAGCAGCTGCGCAATGCGCGCGTACTTCGCCAGGTTGCCCGGAACATTGAACGCCATGACGGCGGGCAGCATGATGCCGTTCACCAGGCCATGGGGGATGTGATATTTGTTCCCCAGGGGCAGTGAGAACGCATGAACCAGGCCCAGTCTGACCCGGTTGAAGGCCATGCCGGCCAGGCTGGAGGCGATCAGCATCTTGCCGCGTGCTTGCAGATTGTTGCCCTGCGCGACGGCCGTACGCAGGTGCTGCCCGATCAGGCTGATGGCCTGTTCGGCTGTCGCGTCCACGAATGGGTGGCACAGTTGATTGACATAGGATTCGATTGCGTGGGTGAGCGCGTCCATGCCTGTTGCTGCCGTGATGGAGGGCGGCAGCGATCGGCTTAACCGAGGATCGAGCAGGGCGATGCGAGGGCAAATGTAGGGGCTGCCAATCACGACTTTCCGGTCGGTATCGGTGTCGTGCAGCACGGACCAGACAGTGACTTCGCTGCCCGTTCCTGCCGTCGTCGGGATGGCAATCACGGGTGCGCCCGCACGCTCGATGCGGTCGATGCCGAAGTAGTCTTCGATACGCCCCGGCAATGCCATCATCAGGCCTATGCCTTTGGCGGTATCCATCGCGCTGCCCCCGCCGATCGCCACCACCACATCGGCGCTGACCGATTTGGCGAGTGCCGTGCCGGCGACCACCGAGCGCACTTCCGGATCGCTCTTCAGGTCGGTAAACACGGTGTGGGCGACATCGGCGGCAGCCAATACGTCCTGCACCTGTTGCACAAGGCCGGCTTTCACCAGTCCCGGGTCACCCACGACCAGCACGTGTCTGGCCTGGAAGCGGGCAATCAACCGGGGCAGGGTGCTCAGAGATCCTTCTCCGTATTCGATTTCAGTCGGGCAGTGGAAGTTGAAAGCCGCAGTCATGCTGTCTCCAGGTACGGATGGTCGGAATGCCATCCTGTGATCGCAGGCAAGCATGCGCGATGGGATCGAACTCGCCTATTAGGGGTTGTTAAACATCGGCTTCGTCATGATCGAAGACGCAGCAAAAATGCGTCCGTACGCGACATTCGTACATGTGATACCGGTTATTGCGTCGCAATAACAAAACCGCTCTTAATGTGCCAGAATGCTACCGCTCCATGCCTTTCATCTTGAAATGGACGCTTCACTGTGACGACTTGATGCTCGATACTTTTACGCTTTTGTTGGTCACGATCCTTCAGTTCGAAGTGGTCGGTTTCGCGCTGTTGATCGTCTGGTTCACGTCCACACGCGCACGTGATGTGCTGGGCGTGGGCGTGGGCGGGGCGACGCTGCTGCTGGTGGCCATGGTGCTGCTGCCCGTTTGGGTGTACTGGAGTCGGGGTGAGCTGTACTTCGCGTCCATCAACATTGTCGTGCTGGCGATCATGGTGATCGTTCCCTGCGGTGTGGTCCTCAGTCTGGCCTGCCGCATTGTTCGCCTCGACACCCACCTGCGAGCGGCGCGACTGAAAAAAAGCGGGCCCTCGCACGACGAGGCATCAGCGCTTGCCCACGCCGACGCTCTGGAGCACGAGTTGCGTGCGGCCATGCAGGGCGTGGGCCAGCTCTTCGTTGCCTATCAGCCCATTTTCAGTGCAGCCGAGCGCAGGGTGCTGGGCTTCGAGGCTCTGGTGCGGTGGCATCACCCCGAGCGCGGCATGATCTCGCCTGCAACCTTCATCGAGGTGGCCGAGCAGTCCCAATTGATCGTGCCTTTGGGTGCGTGGGTGCTGGAGACTGCCTGCATGGAAGCCGCAGCCTGGCCCGAGCCGCTGTACATCTCGGTCAATCTATCGCCCGTTCAACTGGCGCGTGGCAATGTGGTGCGGGAAGTCGACGCCGCGCTGATACGTTCGGGCCTGGCTCCCCGGCGTCTGGAACTGGAAGTGACCGAAAGCATGATGGTGTCGGCCGGCAGCAGTGAAATCGGTCGTCTGGTCGAGTTGCGGCGCCATGGCGTGAAGGTCGCCATCGATGATTTCGGCACGGGGTATTCCAGCCTGGGTTACCTGCGCCAGATGCCTTTCGATACATTGAAAATCGATCGTTCGTTCGTGAGCAGCCTCGAGGAAGATAGCGGCGCGCGAGCCATCGTGAGCACGGTCATCGAGCTGTCGCACCGCTTGGACTGCCAGGTGGTGGCCGAAGGCGTGGAAACCGAGGGGCAGTTCACTATCCTGAATGATCTGCGTTGCCATCGTGTGCAGGGGTGGCTGCTGGGCAAACCCATGACCGCCGAGGCACTCAGGCAGACGTTCTTCGCGGCTGATCCGGGGGGGCAGCCGCAGGGTTGAGCTTTTCCAGGCGCCACACCATTTGCTGCAGCCAGACCTGCTCCCGAACACCGAGACCGGTGATCAATGCGCCCAGGTGCGAGGCGGCCAGTGCAGGCCCGGCCTCATCATCGCGCGACGACACATTGCGCACGTCGAGATCGACGGTCAGCGATCCCGACGTGCCGAACGTCAGGCGCACATTGCGCATGAGATCGCCACGCCTGGGCAATTGGTCGATAGCGCACGTCGATCGCAGCCCCACACCTTCGACTGAAATGTCATGCACGGCAAAGTGCAGGACGTGCGTCGTTGATGGCCGCATCCACGCGGCACGGCATGGCACCGGGCAGTGTGCAAGCGAAACGCGAAACAGGCTGCGGTGCTGCACGCGCGACAGCCGTTCGGGCAGAGGCGAAAAGCAGATGAGGCTGCCGTCGGCAAACGTGACCACCTGCGGGCGGGGCGCACGGAAGTGCATGCGCACGCCGTCATAACCGGTCGCTGTGAAGTGCAAGGCGGTGCTGGTCGATGTGCCGATGCGCTCGGGCTGCATGCCCGGCAGCGCGGTGTGTTCGCGAGGTCGCCAGAAAAAGCCACCGGTTACCCTGTCCACGCCAACGATGATCACTTGTATTTCATGATCGAGGGGATCGCACAGCATGATGCGACTGTCCGGATGGATCAGCTCGAGCAGGGCGGCTCGTATCTCGGCAGGGTCGAGCAGCAGGCAATTAGGATTCGATGTTTCCGGCACGTTGCGCGGCCTCTCGCTGTCTCTGATTTCAATTCAGTTGATATTGTGCCCTGATAAAATGCAGCCAGGCCTGACTTCTCCAGGTGACCGAGCTGCTTCCCATCATGACTTCTGCTTTGACCCCCACCGCCGACACCAGCCTTGCCGACTGGCTCGCCTATCTGGAATCTATCCACACCAAGACGATCGATATGGGGCTGGCCCGTGTGAACGAAGTCGCCGCGCGCCTGCAACTGGCACTGCCGATGGTGAAGATAGTCGTGGGCGGCACGAACGGCAAGGGGTCGACCTGCGCGATGCTCGAGGCGATTCTCCTGTCGGCAGGGTACAAGGTCGGTCTGTACACCTCGCCCCACCTGATCAGCTTCAATGAAAGAGCCCGTGTGAATGGTGCGGTGGCTGACGACCGCACGCTGACCGAACACTTCGCACGGGTGGAACAGGTCAGGGGGAGCACGCCCTTGACTTATTTCGAATTCACCACGCTTGCCGTGCTGTCGCTATTCGACGCGAGTGCGCTGGACGTGGTGGTTCTGGAAGTCGGCCTGGGCGGGCGGCTGGATGCGGTCAATATCGTCGACGCAGATTGCTCTATCGTGACCAGCGTCGATATCGATCACACCGACTGGCTGGGCGACACGCGTGAGCTGATCGCGGTGGAAAAGGCGCATATCTTCCGTGCAGGCAAGCCTGCGATCTGCAGCGATCCCGTGCCGCCCGCATCGCTTCTGGCCTACGCCGCCGATATCGGTTGCGACCTGTGGCTCTTCGGCAAGGATTTCAACTACTCCGGCGACCGCCAGCAATGGGCTTACGGTGGTCGAAGCCAGCGTCGCAGTGCGCTGGCTTACCCGGCGCTGCGTGGCGCCAATCAACTGCTCAATGCGTCGGCCGCGCTTGCCGCGCTCGAATCGTTGCGCGACCGGATTCCCGTGCCGCAGCAGGCGGTTCGTATCGGCCTGTCGCAGGCCGCGCTGCCCGGGCGATTCCAGATCGTGCCGGGTCAGCCCACGGTCATTCTCGACGTGGCGCACAATCCGCATGCCGCTGCGGTGCTGGCGCAGAACCTCGACAACATGGGCTTTCATCCCTATACCTACGCGGTCTTCGGCATGCTGTCCGACAAGGATGTGGCCGGTGTGGTGGCCAAGTTCGGCCAGAAAATAGATCACTGGTTCTGCACTGATCTCCCGGGCCCTCGCGGCCTCTCGGGCGCCGCGCTGGCCGGGCACGTGGAGCGCACCCTGGACACCGCCGTGGCGTCGGATCAGAGCCCGTTGTGCAGCCACTACGCAGACCCGGCGCAGGCGTATGCAAAGGCGCGCGAACGTGCGGGCGACAATGATAGAATCCTCGTGTTTGGCTCGTTTCTTACCGTCGCCGCGGTATTACAAGCCTTGGGCCGCAAGGCCTGACCGCTCGGGCCTTTAGGGAATATGCAATGGGTTTGTTCAGTCGTAAGGAAAGTGGTTCCCAGGGGGGCAGAGGTCGTCCAATGATCTCCAGTGAGGCGCAGGCTGCCGAACTGCGCGCCCGGGCCAGGCGCCGACTGGTCGGTGCCGTGGCACTGGTACTGGCCGCAGTGGTGGTGCTGCCCATGGTGCTGAATCCTGAACCAGACCGCGTGGCAGCCGATATTCCGATTCGTGTGCCCGACGCCCAGACGCCCTACAACCCCAGTGTCAATTCGCCACTGGCCCAGACAGACACCAGTAACCTGCCCGCCGGCCAGGGCACGAGTCCTTCGTCCGGCAGCGTGATCTCCGGTCACGACACGGGTGGCATTCCACCCGCACCGCCGCCATTGTCCTCGGCGCTGCCGCCTTCGGATCCCGCTCAGGCGCCCGCCACGGCTGCCCCCGCCACACCGCCAGCGGTCACGCCGCCCGCTGCGACACCCGCGCCCACGGCGCGTGTCGAGCCCAAGCCTGCTCCCGCCCCTCGCCCCGAGCCCAGCACCCGCTCCGATGACGGTGCGCGCGCGCTGGCCTTGCTTGAAGGTCGCGAACCCGGACCGGCCAAGCCTGCCCCACGTGCCGTCGAGAAAGGAAACTTTGTGCTGCAAATCGCGTCTTACTCTGCACGCGCTGACGCCGATGGCAGACGTGAAAAGCTGCATGCCGCAGGCGTGACCAACGCGTTCGTCCAGGCAGCCAACGTGGCAGGCAAGGAACAGTTCCGACTGCGTGTGGGGCCGTTCCCCTCGCGTGATGCTGCTCAGGCTGCGCAGGCACGCCTGCGTACGTTGGGCTATGACAACGGTTTTATTGCCGCACAGTGACCGGTTTCGACTTCGTCGCCCTGGCGATCCTCGCCGTGTCCTGTGTGCTGGGACTCGTGCGGGGGCTGCTCAAGGAAGTGCTATCGCTCATTGCCTACGGTCTGGCGTTCGTCGCTGCGATCTGGTGGGGGCCGGTGGTGCATGCCTGGCTGGCCTCCTGGATCGAAACACCGCTTTTACGTATGGGGATTTCGTACGCGGCAGTCTTTATCGTGGTCTTATTGAGTGTCGGCCTGGTCAACATGACGCTGGCCGCGCTGATCAAGACCACCGGCCTGTCACCCGCTGATCATGGGCTGGGAGCCGTGTTCGGTCTGGCCCGCGGGCTGTTGTTCATTCTGATTCTGGTCGTACTGGCGGGTTACACCCCCATGCCTGCCGAGCCGTGGTGGAGAGACGCCATGTTTTCGCAGTCAGCCGTAGACGCTGTCAAACATCTCAAAAACTGGTTGCCGCCGCAGGCGGCGACCTGGCTGCCTTACTAGGGCAGATCTTTAGCCGTTCACTGAACAGGGAATTACCATGTGCGGAATCGTAGGAGTGATTGGGCGCGGACCAGTCAACCAATTGCTCTATGACAGTTTGCTTTTGTTGCAGCATCGCGGCCAGGATGCTGCAGGCATTGCGACGGTGCAGGACAACCAGTTCAACATGTTCAAGGCCCATGGGCTGGTGCGGGATGTGTTTCGCACGCGCAATATGCGTTCGCTGCCCGGCCTGTCCGGGGTGGGGCAGGTGCGCTATCCCACGGCGGGCTCCAGCGCCTCCGAAGAAGAGGCGCAGCCTTTCTACGTCAACGCGCCTTTCGGCATCATGTTCGCCCACAACGGCAACCTGACCAACTGGCGCGAACTGCGCGAATCGCTCTTCCGCGTCGATCGCCGCCATATCAACACGAATTCCGATTCGGAAGTCTTGCTCAATGTGCTGGCGCACGAGTTGCAATCGGCTGCCAACGGCATTTCCCTGGATAACGATGCGATCTTTCGTGCCGTATCGGCCGTGCATCGTCGCGTCAAAGGCGGCTACGCGGTGGTCGCCCAGATTGCCGGTTACGGTCTGCTCGCATTTCGTGACCCCAACGGCATTCGGCCCCTCTGTATCGGACGCCAGGACAGCGACGCCGGCACCGAATGGATGGTGGCCTCGGAATCCGTGGCGCTGGAAGGCAGCGGCTTCACGCTGGTGCGCGACGTGCAGCCAGGCGAGGCGGTGTTCATCGATCTGGATGCGCAGTTCGACAGCCGTCAGTGCGCAGACAACCCGGAACTCACGCCGTGTATTTTCGAATACGTGTATTTTGCGCGTCCCGACTCGCTGATAGACGGCGTGTCGGTCTACGATGCGCGCCTGCGAATGGGCGAGTATCTGGCCGATAAAGTGGCGCGCGAGCTGCGGTTGGGCGAAATCGACGTGGTCATGCCCATTCCCGACTCATCCCGTCCGGCCGCCATGCAGCTGGCAGCCAGGTTGAACCTCGACTACCGCGAGGGCCTGATCAAGAACCGGTACGTGGGGCGCACGTTCATCATGCCGGGGCAGGCCGTACGCCGCAAATCGGTACGCCAGAAGCTCAACGCCATTTCACGCGAGTTCGAGGGCAAGAACGTGCTGCTGGTCGACGATTCGATCGTTCGTGGTACGACCAGCCGTGAAATCGTCGACATGGCGCGCGCGGCAGGGGCGAACAAGGTTTTCTTTGCGTCCGCTGCGCCTCCGGTGCGATTCCCGAACGTGTACGGGATCGACATGCCCACCCAGCGCGAACTGATCGCCACTGGCCGTACCGACGAGCAGATCGCCCAGACCATCGGTGCCGATGCGCTGGTCTATCAGGATCTGGCCGACATGCAGCAGTCGGTGCGTGACTTGAACCCGTCGATCAAGCGTTTCGAAGCATCCTGCTTCGATGGGGATTATGTGACGGGCGATATCACCGCCGAGTACCTGGCTCGTCTGGGCCAGTCTCGTGAAGAGGTGTCCGAGGACGACGCCCCGAACGGCATTCAGTTCAACATGGGCTACGCAGCCAACGACGCCTGATTACAGCGTGGTTTCAGGGTTCGAACCCAGGCGGGTCGCTCGTTGAGCTGACCCGCTTTTTTATTCGCGCGGCTATGCCGAACGTCGCACCGCGACCACGCCGAGCACTGCAAGGATGGCGAAAAGCGCCAGGCTCCACAGCGCATATTCCACGCCGAACACTGCGACCTTTGCATCCATGCACGTCGCAAATATGCCGAAGATCGACGGGAAATTGCCGTCCAATCCACTTTTGACCATGAACTGGTCAGCAAACGTCTGGTCGCAGGATTCCATTTCGGCAGCGACCGAGAATTGATACCAGGCAGCGAGCATGCCACCTGACGCGATCGGAATCGACATTGCGGCGCAGACACGCGACAACGCTCCGGCCCCAAACAGGCCGATCAGCGCGACCGTACCCAGTACCAGGTAGATCAGCCGCTGAAACACGCACCAGGCGCAAGGCGGCATGTCATACACATATTGCGACACCAGCGCGATGGCTACGGCGCCGAAGCTCAGCGCGGCGATCAACGCCAGAATGGGTTTGCGGGATGAAGCGTTCATGTCGTGCCTTTAACTGTCTGGCGAGCATCATCGCTGGCCAGGGTGTCGAGAATATCCCTTTCGAACTGCATTTGCGTGCGGGGCCGTGCAAGCGCTTCACCGTCGATGATGAAAACGTCTTCTACGCGATCGCCCAGCGTCAGAATCTTCGCCATGCGCACGTTCAGCCCATGGTCGCCCATGGCACGTGCCAGCGCGTGCAGCAGGCCGGGGCGGTCGGTGGCCACCAGGGACAGCCGCCACGACTTGCTGCCCTCATCGGGCTCCAGCGTGAGCTGAGGGCGCACCGGGAAAAGCTTGGACCTGCGCGATTGCCGATTTCTGCCCGCATAGCCCGTCAGGCTGCGTGTGCCTGCCTGTGCGCCCAATTTCAGGCGCTCGGCGAGTTCGTGCTCGACCAGTGTGGCCTGCGAGCGCAGATCGGTGGCTCCTTCGGGCAACAGCACGATAAAACTGTCCAGCGCCCAACCGTGACGGGTGGTGTGAATGCGCGCATCCTGCACGCTCAACCCCTTGGCCTGGAAAAACCCGCAGATCGACATGAAGAGCTCGGGCACATCACGGGTGTAGACCATGATCTGCAGGCCTTCGCCCTGTTCGGTGGGGCGCGCCTTGACGACGGCATGTTCGGGTGCCAACTGGTAGTAGAGGTGGCGGGTGTGCCAGGCGATATCCGAACTGTCGTGGCGCAGAAAATAGGCCACGTCCAATTGTTTCCAGAAGGCTTCTCTGGATTCGTCGCGCAGACCGGCCAGGCGCGTCAGACGAATCGCGTCTTTCTTGCGTGCGTTGAGCACCGTACTCGCATCGGGGCGCTCGCCACCGAGCGCCGAGAGTGTGAGGCGGTAGAGATCTTCCAGCAGCTTGCCCTTCCAGGCGTTCCAGACCTTGGGGCTGGTGCCTCGAATGTCGGCGATGGTCAGCAGGTAGAGCGCAGTCAGATGCCGCTCGTCACCCACGATACGGGCGAACTCGGCAATGACGTCGGGGTTGGACAGGTCTTTCTTCTGTGCGACCGATGACATGGCCAGATGGCGGCGCACCAGGAATTCAACCAGTTCAGCATCGGCGGGTTCCATGCCGTGCTCGAATGCAAAACGCTTGATGTCGCGGGCACCCAGCTCGGAATGATCGCCGCCTCGCCCCTTGGCGATGTCGTGAAACAACGCCGCGACATACAGCAACCAGTGACGGTCGAACTCGGCAGTGAGCTGGCTGGCCAGTGGATCTTCCTGCGCGTGTTCCGGCATGGAAAACCGCCGCAGATTGCGAATCACCGCCAGTGTGTGCTGATCGACCGTGTAGACGTGAAACAGGTCGTGCTGCATCTGCCCCACGATCTTGCGAAACACCGGCAAGTATCGGGGCAGGATGTTGAGCATCGTCATGCGCCGAAGCTCGTGCACGATGCCGCGCGGTTGCTGCAGGATCTGCAGAAAGAGTTTGCGGTTGACCGGGTTGCGGCGAAATTGTGCGTCGATGCGGTCGCGCGCATGCCAGATCGCACGCTGCAGGCGAGCCGTCATGCCACTGAGCTCGGCGTGCTGCTGCATGGTCAGGAAGGCGCGCAGAATAAGGGTGGGATTGCGCTCGAAGGCATCGTCCAGAACGATATCCAGCTTGCCGTTGGCGTCGCAGAAGTCCTCGTCGATCGGGCGTATGCGCTCGACGCTGGGCGGGAACAGCCGTTCTTCGATGTTCTGTACCAGGATGGTATTCAGTTGCGTCACCAGGCGTGCTGCCCAGTAATAGCGCTGCATGAGGATTTCGCTCGCCCGGCGCGTGCCCGAGGGTTGCAGGCCGTAAACGTCGGCCAGGCCGGGTTGCAGATCGAACAGCACGCGATCTTCCCGCCGCTTGGCCAGCAGATGCAGCTCGATGCGCAGCCGTTTGAACGCCTGCTCGGCGCGGCGCAGATCACGTGCCTCGGTGTCGGTGAGCAACCCCGCCTGCGCAATGGCGCGCCAGGAACTGCCCAGCCCGGCTGCCCGCGCCATCCACATGATCACTTGCAGGTCACGCAGGCCGCCTGGCGATTCCTTGCAGTTGGGCTCCAGGGAGTAGGGCGTGTGCTGGTAGCGGGCGTGACGCTGCTGCATTTCCATGCGCTTGGCTTCAAAGAACAGCCCGGGATCGAGGCGCGCCCGCATGGCTGCCTCGAAGTTGCGCATCAGTACCCGACTGCCGGCCAGCCAGCGCGATTCCAGAAGGGCAGTCTCGACCGTGATGTCGGCCTCGGCTTCGGTTTCGCACTGGCTGATCGTTCTGACGGTATGTCCGGGCTCCAGCCCCAGGTCCCAGAGCGCGGCGACCAGCGCGGCAACCGACTGTTCGCCGGCGGCGTCGAGCTCGCGTGATAGAAGAATCAGCAGGTCGACGTCGGAATAGGGGTAGAGCTCACCGCGCCCGTATCCGCCGACTGCAGCGAGCGTGGCACCGGTGGGCAGGGGGTGAAGTTTGACCAGTTCGCGCAATGTGTGATCGCACGACCGTCGCAGATCGGTGAGCAGGATGTCCGGGCGCAGGTGCTCGCGAAACGCATTGATGGCGAGAAGCCTGCTGGCCTGCAACTGCTCGCGCAGGCCGCTGACAGATGTGGGATTCAAGGCGGCCTCGCGCAACAGGTCAGAGCGCTGCGGCGGGCAGCGGCGTCTGGACGAAAGCGGGCGGTGTCTGCATGCCTGGCGAAATCGTCAGCACTTCATAGCCGGTGTCAGTCACCAGAACGGTGTGTTCCCATTGGGCCGACA
>Ga0075364_10000597_pt1 | contig 18683 bp, 18 predicted proteins | sample EndMetdeltDD1764_FD_71517 | JGI IMG/M metagenome (GOLD analysis project Ga0075364, IMG submission 71517) | Populus endosphere microbial communities from Tennessee, USA - Endosphere MetaG P. deltoides DD176-4 | ecosystem: Host-associated > Plants > Roots > Endosphere | place: USA: Tennessee...
CCCGAAGGCCGGCATCACGTTCTGGGACGTGGCGCATGAGACCAACGGCGGTCTGATCTGCGACGGCTACACCCGCTCGACCGGCAAGATGGCCATGGCCATCGCCCAGAACGGTCCGGGGGTCACGGGCTTCGTCACGGCCGTCAAGACCGCCTACTGGAACCACACACCCATGCTGCTGGTGACGCCGCAGGCCGCCAACCGCACGATCGGCCAGGGCGGCTTCCAGGAAGTCGAGCAGATGGCGCTGTTCCGCGACATGGTCTGCTACCAGGAGGAGGTGCGCGACCCGGTCCGCATCGCCGAGGTCCTCAATCGCGTGATTGCGAAGGCGAAGCGGCTCTCCGCTCCCGCACAGATCAACATCCCGCGCGATTACTGGACGCTGGTGATCGAGATATCGCTACCGGCCATTGTCGCCTTCGAGCGGCCGGCCGGCGGCGCCAAGGCGATTGCCGAGGCGGCCAAGCTGCTGTCGGAAGCCAAGTTCCCGGTGATCCTGTCGGGGGCAGGCGTCGTGATCGGCAATGCGATCTCGGAATGCGTTGCGTTGGCCGAGAAGCTCGACGCGCCGGTGTGCTCGAACTACCAGCACAACGACAGCTTCCCCGGCAGCCATCGTCTCGCCTGCGGTCCGCTGGGCTACAACGGCTCGAAGGCCGCCATGGAGCTGATCGCCAAGGCCGACGTGGTGCTGGCGCTGGGCACCCGGCTCAATCCGTTCTCGACGCTGCCGGGCTACGGCATCGACTACTGGCCGAAGACGGCCAAGATCATCCAGGTGGATATCAACGCCGACCGGATCGGCCTCACCAAGCCCGTCACTGTCGGCATCTGCGGCGACGCCAAGCTGGTGGCCAAGCAGATCCTGGCGCAGCTGGCGCCTGCGGCCGGCAATGCCGGTCGCGAGGAGCGCAAGGCGCTGATCCACACGACCAAGTCGGCCTGGCTGCAGCAGCTCTCCAGCATGGATCACGAGGACGATGATCCGGGCACGACGTGGAATGCGGACGCGCGCAAGCGCGATGCCGACCGCATGTCGCCGCGGCAAGCCTGGCGCGCCATCCAGGCCGGCCTGCCGAAGGATGCGATCATCTCGAGCGACATCGGCAACAATTGTGCGATCGGCAATGCCTATCCGACCTTCGACCAGGGCCGGAAATACCTGGCGCCTGGTCTGTTCGGCCCGTGCGGCTATGGCTTCCCGTCCATTGTCGGCGCCAAGATCGGCAATCCGAAAACTCCGGTGGTCGGGTTTGCGGGTGACGGCGCGTTCGGCATCTCGATGAGCGAGATGAGCTCGATCGGCCGCAAGGAGTGGCCGGGCATCACCATGGTGATCTTCCGCAACTACCAGTGGGGCGCGGAGAAGCGCAACAGCATCCTCTGGTACGACAACAACTTCGTCGGCACCGAGCTCGATCCGGAGCTCAGCTACGCAAAAGTGGCGGAGGGATGCGGGCTGAGAGGCGTAACGGTCAAAACACAGGCAGCACTGACCGCCGCGCTGAAAGAGGCGTGCGAGGCGCAGAACAAGGGCGTCACCACGTTCATCGAGGTGATCCTCAACCAGGAGCTCGGCGAGCCCTTCCGGCGCGATGCCATGAAGAAGCCGGTGGTGGTGGCGGGCATCAAGCGCGAGGACATGCAGGCGCAGGTGGTTGAATAGTCCGGGATTCCTCATCGAGCGGCGCGGCGCACCGAGGTCCGCAGACGGGCTTTGGTGCCACCCGCAAGTCGAAGCGACGAATCACGTTACACTCAGGGTGTGCAGAGTTCATCGCTCTGTCCAACGCACCCGATGCTTCCCCTACGAGGATCGGGTGCGTCACCAGTGCCCCGGGCCCCGACTTTCGCCACGAAGGTCGGGGCCTTTCCATTGTGGAGCGCATGTCAGCGGCGCCGGGCATCCCAGCTCCGCACGGCGATGTCTTCGCGACGGCCTCAGGAGCGCACGGCTGCTGCTGCCACCAACGTCCGACAGAGAGCATCAGATGCGAGTCGCCTGAGACGCAAGTCCAGAGACGTGCCAGGAAGAGACAGCCCGATCGGGCCAGCACTATCCCAAATCCGGAAAGCCGAACCCACAGCCTGAATCGCGCATCGCCGTTCGCGCCCGGGACGGCACGCACTCTACGTCTCGGCTCCTCGATTTCGCGTATCCGCATAGATGTACGCATTGGATTCAGGATTGCGGCGATCCGGTCGGGTTAAGTTACCTTAACCCTCCAGATGACCGGCCATGGCACGGGGATTGCTTTGTTCACGAGCGATCTGCTTTTGGGATGGGGACCCGTGATGCAAACGAACGCCATGACTGTTCTGGTCGATCAAAGAGCTCTCTTCCGCGAGGCCCTGGCCAGCCTGCTCTCTCAAGCCAGGTACAGCGCGGTCGAGAGCGTTGCCACCATCGCCGATGTGCCGCAAGACCTGTCCGCCGACTCCAGTGCCCTGCTCTTCATCGTCAACGCCGACGCCTGCCAAGGGACTGCGGACGGCCTCGTTGCACGCGACGTGGCGACGCTTCGACAGCAGTACCCGCATGCGCACCTGGTGGTTCTGGGTCCATGCGTCGACCCCCGGGATGTCATGGCAGCCCTTCAGGCAGGGGCAGATGCCTACATTCTCGACACACTGACACCTGACGCCCTCGTCAAATCGCTCGAGCTCATCATGCTTGGCGCCATGGTGCTTCCGGCAGAGTTTTCGCACGCCATGCGCGAAGCAAAGAATTGGGCGAGCCTCGGAGGCGCAGCTCCCTCGGCCGCCATGCTCACCAGCGATGCGTCGCCTCGGCATCCGGCAAGATTGTCGGATATGGAGGCTCGCGTTCTTGCGCGCCTGACGGTCGGGGCCTGCAACAAGGAAATCGCCCGCAGTGCCGGTCTGGCGGAAGCCACGGTCAAGACCCACATCAAGGCCATTCTGCGCAAGATCAACGTGCGCAACCGCACGCAAGCGGCACTTTGGGCCGTCAAGAATCTCCCGACTTACAGCGAGCCGGTCCAGGACATCGCCGCCTGAGGGCGACGCCAGCAACTGGCGATCAACGGCCCGTCGAAGTACAAGGTCGATTGGCGAGGTGGATCAAGTCAGCGCCTAACGGACCGTCGGACTAGAATGTTATCGGTGCGCCTGAACAGATTTTGTACGCAAGGCGCTCTGGTGCTCGCGGCAATTCTCCCTCTGGCACAGGCGGCAGCCGCGCAGGAGACGATCGCCCTGGCGATCGAGGGGTGGCGGCAGGAGGAGGGCCAGGACGGCGTCGTCTACTATCGTTGCGCGAGCCAGATCTGCGCTGCCGGGTCCGTGGTCAGCTACAAGGTCCAGCCGCACCGGCCCGCTCTCACGATCGAGGACTTCGAAACCCACCATCGCGGCCTTGCCAAAGCCAACATGGGCTCCGGGCGCATCCGCGACGTGCGCATTGTCGAACCGATGGCGCGAACGATCGAGGGCGTGCGCGTGCTTCAGGTTCGTCGCGAAGTCGATTGGGCCGACGGCACGACAACCTTCTCGATCGAGGCCCGCTTGATCGGGAATGACAGGAGCTTCTCGCTCGTAAGCGACTCCCCCAAGCGCGAATGGACAGCCAAAAATTTCGACGGTTTCTTGCGCGCCCTGATCAACATCGCCGGCATCAACCGCCGCTAGCTCCGCGCCCCGCACGACAGCAATCGCCAAAGCATTGATTTCTGCGATTGTGTACGGCAACGAGAAACAAACCGCGCATACCTCGTACCCTGCCGAGCCAATCTGGCCGATCACCCCGTTCCCCACCCCTCCAAACCCTGGTAGCCTTGGCTGAGGCACGGATGCCGTTCCCTAGCTGCAGCGCGATGCGCGGAGCTGAACGTAGAGGGAGCCTCGATTGCGCCGGACGACGGCCGAAATCGCAACGCTGCGGCGGACGGCCCAAGGTGTCGTCTAAAACCAAAATATGGGGAGAAACGCATGATCACGCGTCGAGCGCATCTGCAAAGCCTGTTTGGGGTCGTGTCGACGGCCGCGATGCCGCTGGCGGCGTCGGCCCAAGACAAACCGATCCCGCCGGAGGGCATCGGCCATCGCATCAAGCATCTGTCGTACAGCGACGTTGGCAGTCGCCCCGATGGCGTGCAGGTGATGGTCAATCGTGGCCACGTCTATTACGGACATATGTTCAGCGACGGCGTCACAATCCTGGACGCGTCGAACCCGCGTGCGCTGAAGCCCGTCGGCTTCTTCACGGCCGGGCAATATACGCGCACGCATCACTTGCAGGTGGCCGATGACCTGATGTTGCTCGCCAACGGCGCCAACATCGTCGCCATGCAATCCTACGACAACCAGCGAGGCTATTTCGAGAACACGCTCGTCGACAGCATTACGAACCGAAAGAAGTTTCGCTCGGGCCTCTCGATCCATGACATCTCAAAGCCGGCGGAGATGCGCGAGATCGCGTTCCTCGAGATGCCGGGCTTCGGCATCAATCGCCTGTGGTGGCCGGGCGGGCGCTACGCCTATGTCTCGGCCCACTTCGACGGTTTCACAGATCACATACTGTGCATCGTCGACCTGAAGGAGATCACCAAGCCCGAGATCATCTCCAAGTGGTGGTTGCCGGGCATGAACCGGGCCGCGGGTGAGACGCCGACGGCGCCGAAGGGCCGCCGCTATGCGCTGCACCACATGCTGACTGCGGGTAATTTCGGATACGCCGCCTGGCGCGATGGCGGCATGACCGTGCACGATATCAGTGATCCGACGGCACCGAAGCTGCTGTCGCGCATCAACTGGTCACCGCCGTTCCCGGGCGGCACACACACGCCTCTGCCGCTGCCCGGCCGCCAGCTGGCCATCGTCTGCGACGAGGCCAACGCCGAGAAGTGCGCCAAAGGTATGTTCCACACGTTCGTCGTCGATATGCGAGCGCCGGAAAACCCGGTGCCGATCGCGACCTTTCCCGTGCCGAAGGATCGCGACTATTGCGCGGCGCCCGGGACTTTCGGCCCGCATAATCTGCATGAAAATCGCCCGGGCTCGTTCCAGAGCGAGGAGACGATTTTCGCCACCTACAACAACGGCGGCGTGCGCGTCTTTGACATCCGCAATCAATTCCAGCCGACCGAAGTCGCGTTCTGGGCGCCCCCGACGCCGGCCAAGTTGGTCGATCCGAGGCCGAACATCGCGCTCGCAGCCAAGACGGCAGACGCCTATGTCACGCGCGACGGGCTGATGTATGTGAGCGACTGGAATGCAGGCCTGCATGTCCTGCAGTACGAGGGATAGCAACGACTTCGGCTAGTCGACCAGCAATCGGCCGGCAACGATCACGTCGCCGGAAGGGCCGAGCCGGACGATCACCATCTCGCCCGAGGCCGGGCTGATGCCGGTCAGCGCGTTGATGACGACGCCGTGCGTGACGAACAGCACGCGGGCATTGCCATCCAGCGAAGCGAGATAGGCCTTCAGGGCGGCGATCTGTTCGGCCGCGTGCTGCTGGCGGCCGATGAGATTGCTGAGCGGCGCGAACACGTCTGCGTCCTGCCCGATCGCCAGCCGCGCCGTTTCCTTGCAACGGCACCAGGGGCTGGTGAGCACGCGCTGGAACGTGATGCCGTTGCGGCGGAAGGCTTCGCCGGTGCGGCGGGCGTGCGCGCGGCCGCTGTCGACGAGGTTGCGCTGGGTGCTGCAGTCGTCGAGGCTGAGCCCAGGGGGATCGGCGTAGCCTGGCGCCTCGGAGTGGCGCATGAAAACCGCGTGGCTGGGCTGGCGCAGAAGAGCCCACCCTGCCGCCTGGTCCTGCGCCGTCGCTGAGTGAATGCCGAGCCCGGCCAGCAGCGCGCAGAAAAGGCCAAGCAGAACCCATCGGACGAACGGCGGAGCCGTCAATTGTGGTCCTCGGGCAGAACAGGCAGCGGGAAGAATTCGATGCCCTCCTCGGACAGGGACTTGGCCTCCTCGGCGGTCGCCTCGCCGCGGATGCCGCGCGCCGGCGATTCCTCGTAGTGGATCTTGCGTGCCTCCTCGGGGAAGCGCGAGCCGACATACTCCGACTTGGATTCGATCTCGGCCCGCAGCTTGCGCATGGCGGCAGCCAGCTCGCCGTGCGCCGCCACGCGTTGCGTCTCGGGCTTCGGCGGTTCCGGGCGCGGTGGCTCGGTGCTCTTGGCACTCCGTTTCGGCTTGCCGCTCTTGGCGATGCGGGGCGCCATCAGTGCCTTCGAGACCTTGCTGGTCCCGCACGTCGGGCACGCGACGCGGCCCTGCTTCGACTCCCGATCGAAGGCCGCGCTGCCGGAGAACCAGCCTTCGAACTCGTGGCCCCGCCTGCACTTGAGCCGGTAGCGGATCATGACGCTTCCTTTGTCTCTTCCGGCGCAGCGCGGCTGATCTGGAACGGCCGGTCGTGCTGCAGCGAAGGGATGCGCTGGCGTGCAGCCGCCACCTCGCTCGGGGCAATATCGGCAACGATTACGGCGGGATCAACGCCGGCCTCGGCGATGATCTCCCCCCAGGGGTTGACGATCAGGCTGTGGCCGTAGGTCTCGCGGCCGCTCTCGTGGCGGCCGGCCTGCGCGGCGGCGAGGACGAAGCTGCCGTTCTCGATGGCGCGGGCCCGCAGCAGTACGTGCCAATGGGCCTCGCCGGTCTTGCGGGTAAAGGCCGAGGGAATGGCGAGGAAATCGGCGCCGGCCTTGGCGAGCGCGCGGTAGAGGTGGGGGAAGCGCAGGTCGTAGCAGACCGTCAGCCCCAGCGTTCCCCACGGCAGGTCGGCAAGCACGCCGGCGTTGCCCGGTTGGTAGTTCCGCGATTCGCGATAGGCCTCGCCACCCGGCAACTCGACGTCGAACATGTGGATCTTGTCGAAGCGTGCCGCGATGGCGCCAGCCGGCGAGAACAGCAGTGAGCGGTTGGCGACCTTGCCGGCCGCCAGCAGGATCGGCAGCGAGCCGATGTGCAGCCAGATGCCGAGCTCGCGCGCCAGCTCGGCGAAGTGGGGCACCGCGGGGTCGGCAGCCTCGGGGCGGATGGTGGCGAACAGGCGCTCGCGGTCCATCTCCATCAGCGTGGTGACCTCGGGCGTCTGCACGTAGACGGCGCCCTGCCCGGCGGCTTCGCGCACGAGCGCGCCCGCATCGCGCAGGTTCTTCTCCACGCTGCGGCCGGTGCACATCTGCACCAGGCCGACGCGGAACGCATTGGTTGAGCCTTGCGGCATCGGGCTTACCTTCCATCCCACCTGGGGACCGCACAATGTAGTGTTTCCTGCCGGTCCCGCCTAGGTCCGCGGTGGCTGGACCTTAACGGCCCGTGTATGCAGACGGCTATTGCGCAAACAGGGCAACATCCGTGACGAGGCCGAGGGCCAGCACGTCGACGCGGGCGGCGCCGGCTCGCTTCAGGGTACGGGCGCAGGCGTTGACGGTGGCGCCCGTGGTGATCACGTCGTCAACCAGCAATACATTACGGCCGCGCAGATCGGCGAGCTTGCGGTCCGGAACGCGGAAGGCACGCGCGACATTGCGCCGCCGCTGATCGCGGGTGAGGCCGACCTGCCGCTTGGCGGCTTTCGCCCGGACCAGCAGGTGCGGGTCCATGGCGATGCCGGTGTTGTGCGACAGCTGATGGGCCAGCACCGCCGACTGGTTGAAGCGGCGCAGGAACAGGCGCAGGCGGCTCATCGGCACGGGCACGATCACGTCGATGCCCGGCTGCAGGTCGCGACCGGCTTCGGCCAGCCATTGCCCGAACAGCTCGCGGGCGTCGTGCCGGTCGGCGTACTTGAAGTGATGCACCAGGGTGCGCAGCGTGCCGGTGAAGTGTCCCACGGCGCGCGCCCGGTCGTAGGCCGGAGGATCGGCGAGCGCCCCGGCCGACACCATGCGTCCGCCGGTGTCGAAGGGCAGGGGCACGCCGGTGACGTCGCACAGCGGCGCGCGGATGAAGCGCACGTCGCGCCAGCAGGTGCCGCACAGCACATGGTGCGTGGCAAGCGGCGTCCGGCACACCAGGCAGCACGGCGGCACGATCAGGTCCGCGACGGCGCCGAGCGCGCGGCGCACGGCACCCCGCGCCCGGTTGGCGGGCCTGGCTTGCACGGCATGTGCGGTATCGTCGAGCATAGGCATTGTGTCCGATGCACGGGCTGCGCATCATAGCGCGCCAGGACTCCCGCAGACAGCCGTTGTCCCCGGGCAACCGTCGCTTTAGGCAGGTGGTGTGACAAGCAACCCGGACATTTTCGACCGACAGCTCCTGCACCGCCGCCGCGACCGGCTCGCCGGGCATGCCGCGCGGCACGAGTTCCTGTTGGCGCGCGTCGCCGACGACATCGTCGAGCGGCTGGCTGCCGTACGCCGCACGTTCCCGACGGTGCTGAACCTCGGCGCGCACCACGGACTGCTCGGGCGGCGCGTCGGTGCCGTGCCGGGCGTCGCCACGGTGATCGACGCAGAGCCGTCCGGTGCCCTGCTCGCTTACTGCTCCGGCCTGCGCGTGCAGTGCGACGAGGAGGTGCTGCCCTTCCGCGACCAATCGCTCGATCTCATCGTCTCGGGGTTGTCCCTGCAGCTCGTCAACGACCTGCCGGGCGTACTCGTGCAGGCGCGGCGCGCTCTCAAGCCGGATGGACTGCTGCTGGCCGCCATGCTGGGCGGCGCCACACTCACGGAACTGCGAACCGCGCTGTTGGCCGCTGAGGAGGAGATCGAGGGCGGCGCCAGCCCACGCGTCGCACCGTTCGCCGACGTGCGTGATCTGGGCGCGCTGCTGCAGCGGACGCAGTTCGCGCTGCCCGTGGTGGATTCCGAAACGGTGGTGGTTACCTACGCCAATCCGCTGGCGCTCATGCACGAGCTGCGCGGCATGGGCGGCGCCAACATTCTGCGTGCGCGCAGCCGCAAGCCGCTGCGTCGTCGAACACTGCATCGCTCTTTCGAAATCTACGCGGAGCGCTTCGGTCTGCCCGGCGGCCGCATCCCGGCCACTTTCGAGATCATCACGCTGACCGGCTGGGCGCCGCACGCGAGCCAGCCAAAGCCCCTGCAGCCGGGCTCCGCCAAAATGCGCCTCGCAGATGCGTTGGGCACCGCCGAGCAGCCGGCCGGCGACACGGCCCGTCCCGACAAGACGCGCCGGTGAAGAACTCACGGCGCTGCCTGCGGTATATGCGCGATGCGGGTGCGGTGGCGACGACCATGGGCCTGCCAGAGACTTGCGATTTGTAAATTGGATGGATGACGTGCGATGCGCAGTCAGAACCTCGACAAGTCTACCTTCGGCATAGTCTTGGCGGGCGGCGGCGGCAGGGGCGCCTATCAAATAGGCTGCTGGAAAAAGCTGAAGGAGCTTGGTCTGGATCGGTTCTCCGTAATCTCGGGAACTTCCGTGGGAGCCCTGAATGCTGCTCTTATTGCCGCGGGTGATGTGCCGCAGGCCACGCGCCTCTGGGAAGAGCTCGAGGAAAGCAAAGTCGTAAAAACCTCAGGCATTCGCAAATGGACGGTTGCGTTTTTATGCTTCGTCCTGGCGACGCTCTTCACTGTCGTTTTGCACCTGATCTTCTTCGCCCTCATGCTCGGCCTTCCATTGATCATGTGGATGATCTGGTACACCAAGGTTCGCGAGCAGGACGTCGGTGTCTCCCCGTTCGATCTTTTGCTGTCTTTGACCTACCTCGCCCAGGTGCCGATGTGGGCATGGATAATCGCCGTCCTCTCCAGCGCGGCCATGTGGTGGTTGCTGCGTGAAGTGGAAGCCGACGAAATGCTGGTGGGTAGGGGTGTGTGGGATGGGAGTCTACAGGTAGCTGCGCGGATTATCGGGCGCGTTGTCAGTATCGGCTCGAGCGTCCCCTTGGGTCAGCTGCTATCTCTGAACATAACTCGCGATCAGGTGCGACGGGCCAACGCAAAAGTGTACGTGACCGTCAGCGTCCTGGATTCCTTTGTCGATCCCTATGAGCCAAATTACAAAGAAAGACCTTCGAGCTTCGACAAACCGGATCCTCCGCCCTTCCTCCTCTCGGAACCACAAAAGATCGACAACTTCTGGTTACCCGAATTGGTCGAGCTGACGTCTTTGGCTGACGACGCCAGCGTGCATAATGCCTTGCTTCAGAGCGCGAATTTGCCACTGGTTTTTCCGGCAGGCAGGTGGAAGGAGTTCAAGTCGGTCGACGGGGCTATTACACAAAACGTACCCATTCTGCCGGCGGCAGAAAATCGATGCGACTACATTTTTGTCATGTATTTGGACGCGTCCGCTGACGCAAGTCTCGAGGCCATCCGCGAGACCGTCAAGGCGGCCTTCAAATTGCGCATGCTGAGAGGCTTGAGTCCTGCAGACGCGCACCGCATCTACCAGTCTGGCCAAGCGAACGGGTTTAGAGATCCCCCCGCCCCGCCATTTACGGTCGAGGAGCAACAGTTAATCTGTGTCGTGCCTTCCCGATCATTGGGATCCATCGTCGACTTTTCCGGCGGACGTCGCGCGCAGGCGCTGATGCGATTGGGCGAGGAAGACACGGAGAAGGCGCTACGGGCGAGACCCTTGTTTGCGGACTACATCGCGCGACGCGGCGCTGGGCGATAGCCGAACACCGATTCATCGGCTGGAGATCAGCTTCAGCCATGGCCCCGCATGAAAGACGCTCATCAGGGCGTACATCAGCGCCATCCCGTCGAACGGCGACGCGTCGTGCATGGACATGCACAGTAGGCCTGGCGGACCGCTGGACATGATGGTCCACAACCCCATCAGCCCGAAGGTTGGCGCGGCCGCCAAACTGAGCCAGCCGGCTGCGCTAGGAGCGGCGGCAAGGCCGCTCCCGACACATCCGTCTATCTGAGCGCCAGTCGTGTGAGCTTTACTCATGTCGGACCACCTTAGGCGCGCGCCTTGCAGCATGCGGCATCCGCCGGCTTGGCTGCAGGCAATTCCGGCTCGTAGCGGTCGTGGTGGCGCACCCATTCCATTTTGTAGAAGGTGTCGCGTTCGTCGCGGCCCTTGGGCGTGAGGTCGAGCAGGCGGTAGGTTCCCATCATCACTTCCACGCCGCGGCCATAAGTCGAATAGGTGTGAAAGACGTCGCCCGCAACGTCCTTCCAAAACACGCTGATTCCTGGCCACTCCTCGAACGCATACGGCCAGTCGCCGTAGTTGTAGGGAAGCTTGCCTTTGGCGACTTCTTCCGGCGTGAAGCTGACACGGAAATCATAGTTGAAGCTGTTGCCGTGCGCAGACAGCCACTTGAACTGCCAGCCCATGCGTTGGCGAAAGCGTTCGATCTCGGCGAACGGCGCACGCGAGATGGCGACGAAGGTGACGTCGCGATGCGCGAGATGCACGGTCATGCCGTCAGTGTGGTCGGCCATGTAAGAGCAGCTCGGGCAGCCCTGCTCCGCGCCAGGTGTGAGCATGAAATGCTGGACCATGAGCTGGCGGCGGCCATCGAACAGATCGGCGAGCGACTGTCGGCCGTCAGGCCCATCGAAGGTATACGTCTTGTCGACGCGAACCCAGGGCAGCTGCCGGCGCAGCTGCGCGACCTGATCGCTGCGCCGCGTCAGATCCTTCTCGGCGGCGAGCAGATCGCGCCGCGCTTCCAGCCATTCCTTACGTGTTGCAATCGCGTGTTCCGTCATTTTGCTGCTCCTTTGGATGTCCCGGCCGCCCACCGCGTTCCTGCGACGGCTTGCCGGGCGTTGATCGTGGGATAGATTTACTGCCGGCCATGGAGCGGCCGGGAGTGACAAGTGTGTCGGGATTCCAATGGACTCGCTGATCACAGCTGCCGCGCACGCTCTCGCAACGGGCGATCCGCTCAATGCTTTGAATTTCATCGCCTTGCGTGATGATCCGCCGGCGCTGGCGCTGCGCGGCATCGCGATGGCGCAGCTCGGCGATCTCGCACGCGCCAGAATGCTGCTACGGCGGGCGGCTCGCGCTTTCGGCCCACGAGAAGCGATCGCCCGCGCGCGCTGCGTGGTCGCCGAGGCCGAAATCGCACTCGTCTCGCGCGACCTCGGCTGGCCGGCCAAGCCACTCGATTCCGCGCGGACGGTACTCGAACGGCACGGCGACCGTGCCAACGCCGCACATGCTCGCTATCTCGCGATCCGGCGCCTGCTCTTGATCGGCCGCATCGATCAGGCTGAGCGTCTGATCGCGGACCTCGATGCCGCAACGCTGCCGAAGGCCTCGCTGGCCGCTTATCAACTGGTCGTCGGCGGTATCGCGATCCGGCGCTTGCGGATCAAGGCAGCGCGCGCCGCACTAGCGCAGGCGAAGAGCATTGCGCGCCAGGCCCGCATTCCCTCTCTCGTCGCCGAAGTCGACAACGCGGCCTGCGTCCTCGATACGCCGGCGGCGCGGCTGATCGCAGGGGGCACAGTGAGTCTTCTGCAGCTCGATGGAATCGAAGCGATTCTGGGATCGAAGGCGCTGGTCATCGACGCCTGCCGGCATGTCATCCACCAATCCGGGCAGACGATCTCTCTCGAAACGCGCCCGGTGCTCTTTGCTCTTGCCCGGGCTCTCGCCGAACCGTTTCCCGGTGACGTGTCGCGCACCACGCTTCTCGCGCGTGCGTTCCGCGCCAAGCATGCCGATGAATCGCACCGCGCGCGACTGCGCGTCGAGATCGGCCGGTTGCGCAAGGCGCTGCGGGGTATCGCCGAAATCGATGCGACAAAGGACGGTTTTGTCCTCGTGGCGCGCCGCGGCCGTGACGTCGTCGTGCTCGCTCCACATACCGATGAGGCGCACCCGGCGATTCTCGCCCTGCTCGCCGACGGCGAAGCCTGGTCGAGCTCTGCGTTGGCGCTGGCGCTCGGCGCAAGCCAGCGTACGGTCCAACGTGCGCTGGACGATCTGAATGCCGACGGCAAAGTCCAGGCGGTCGGCCGTGGCCGCGCACGTCGTTGGATGGCGCCGCCGCTCCCTGGTTTCCCGTCAACCTTGTTACTCCCGGCGGCGCTGCCGGGCAGCTAGGTTGATCGCACGGAGCAACCCAGCAACGCAGGATCGGCACATGAAACGAACAGCAGCAAATATCGTCCGAGAGTACGGCCCATTTCCCGACGTCGCCACCGTCCATGGCGTGAGCTACGACGGCACCAATATCTGGATTGCCACAGGCCCCTCGCTTGATGCGATCGATCCGGCGAGCGGAAGAACGGTGCGGAAACTGAGCGTTCCCGCGCATGCGGGCACCGCCTTTGACGGCCAGTATTTGTTCCAGATCTCCGGCGATCGCATTCAGAAGGTAGACCCGGAGTCCGGCGAGGTCATCGCCAGCGTTCCGACGCCCGAGGGCGGTGCTTCCGGAATGGCCTGGGCGGAAGGATCGCTCTGGGTTGGCCAGCATCGCAACCGCAAGATCCATCAGGTCGACCCGGAGTCCGGCGCGATCTTGCGCACCATCGAGTCGAATCGCTTCGTCACCGGCGTCACCTGGGCTGGCGACGAACTCTGGCACGGCACCTGGGAGGCCGATCAAAGCGAGTTGCGCAGGATCGATCCGAACTCGGGCGAAGTCCTTGAACAGATCGACATGCCGCCGGGCGTCGCCGTGTCAGGGCTCGAGTCGAACGGCGGCGACACGTTTTTCTGCGGCGGTGGCGGCAGTGGCAAAGTAAGAGCCGTCCGCCGGCCACGGTGAAGCCCCGCTGCCATGTCGAAGCACTGAGCACAATCGTCGCAGAAGGTGCCGACACGTGCGATCGTTCGTGTCGGCTCCTGGCCACGTCAGCAAGGGCTAGGGGGCAAGCGGGGCAAGACTCTCACTGGGCACAACGTTGCCGTTCCACACCCAGCCACAGACGCGAGGACTTCTCCCGGTTCGCATGCTGGCCCATTGAGCGGCGATGCAATTGAGTGCGCCTTATTTGCCCTGCATGGCGTTGCTGGCCTTGTCGGCGGTATTGGTCCAGCTGCCCGTGTTGCCGCTGCCGAGCGCGCGCAGTCCGCCCAGCATGCCGATCGCCACCAGCGCCGCGATCAATCCATACTCGATAGCCGTGGTGCCGCGCTCGTCACGCAAGAAGCTGCGCACAGGAACTCCAGCCCGCCGCCAGAAAATCGTTTGCATAGTAAGCCACTCCCAGCCCAACTCGCTCCCACCGTCAGAGCAGGTCGCGCAGCATGGCCTTGAGCGGCTCGTCCGCCGGCGGCATTGCGTAGTCGACCAGCCTGTTGGCACGCACCCAGGTGATCTCCTGTCCTTGCTGCGGCCTCACCTCGCCTTGCCACTTGCGACTGACATACAGCGGCATCAGCAGGTGAAACGCCTCGTAGGTGTGGCTGGCAAAGGTGAATGGCGCGAGACACATCTGCGGCACCACGATCGCCAGCTCTTCCTCGAGCTCGCGAATGAGGGCCGCTTCCGGCGTCTCGCCTTTCTCCACTTTACCGCCGGGGAACTCCCACAGTCCCGCCAGCGGCCGCCCCGGAGGGCGCTTGGCCAGTAACACACGCCCGTCGGCGTCAATCAGCGCGCAGGCAGCGACCAGAAGAATGTCCAAGCCCATGCTCCACCTCAGGCTAGAGTGCAGGCGTTAAGATCCGGCGAGGAAGGTTTGTTAATGGAGCCAAAACCAGCCTAGAGCAATTCGATCGATTTGCATCCGGGCGAAGCCGGTGGGCCTGGTCTTGCGCGGCTACGCCGCCTTCACAGCCCTGGCCATGTAGTTCACATCCGTGTCGCCCCCGATCGACCACGTATCGGCCAGTGGATTGTAGACCAGCCCCGCACAAGAGAACTGGCCTAATCCCGCCGCCGACAAATGCCCGGCCAGCTCGTCCGGCGTCACGAAGCGGTCCCACTGGTGCGTGCCGACCGGCAGCCAGCGCAGCACGTATTCGGCGCCGATGATGGCCAGCAGGTAGGCCTTCATCGTCCGGTTGAGGGTCGAGAGCAGCATCAGGCCGCCCGGCCGCACCAGCCCCGCGCAGGATTTCAGGAACGCGCCGACGTCGGGTACATGCTCCACCACCTCCAGGCAGACCACCGCATCGAACTGGCGACCCTGCGTCTGCAGGTCCTCGACAGTCGTGCTCACATACTCGATGGCCAGCCCCTGGCCCGCCGCGTGCCGGCGCGCCGCCTCGATATTCTCACGTGCCGGATCGAGCCCCATCACCTGCCCGCCAAGGCGGGCCAGCGGCTCGCAGATCAGGCCGCCGCCGCAGCCGATATCGAGCAGGCTCAGCCCGGCATACGGCTTCATGCTCGAGCTGGACCGCTGGAAGTGGCGCACCAACTCGTCGCGGACGTAGCCAAGCCTGGCCGGGCCGATCTGATGCAGGGTGCGAAACTTGCCGGCGGGGTCCCACCATTCGGAGGCCAGGCGCGCGAAACGGTCGACCTCATCCTGATCGAGGGTGCGCGCGTTTGTCTGGGCAACGTCCGGGGCCGCGGTCATGCCGCATTTGGCGGGCTCTAACTCACGGCGTCAAGGCGGCGCGAGCCTGTGTCCCAGTATGTTGCAGAGGCCGCCCCTTGTGGCTAAGAGATAGGCGCCATAAGCCTCAATTTAACGATCCCTTGGTAGATCGGCATGGCTCGGCGCGGCCGGTGCGTGAGGGGTTAAGATCGGGTTGCCATGTCGTTTGTGGTCATGAAGTTCGGCGGCACGTCCGTGGCGAATGTCGAGCGCATTCGCAACGTCGCCCGCCACGTCAAGCGCGAGGTGGATGCCGGCAACAAGGTGGCCGTGGTCGTCTCGGCCATGGCCGGCGCCACCAACCAGCTGGTGGCCTGGGTGCGCGAGGCTGCCTCCCTGCATGACGCGCGCGAATACGACGCCGTGGTGGCCACCGGCGAGCAGGTGACCGCCGGGCTGCTCGCCATCGTGCTGCAGTCGATGGGCATCCAGGCCCGCTCCTGGCAGGGCTGGCAGATCCCGATCATCACCGACAGCGCGCACGGCGTCGCCCGCATCAAGAGCATTCCCGGCGAGAAGATCCGCGAGCGCCTGGAGCAGGGCGAGGTGGCGGTCATCACCGGCTTCCAGGGCATCGAGCCGGACCGCAACCGCGTCGCCACGCTCGGCCGCGGCGGCTCCGACACCAGCGCCGTGGCGATTGCCGTCGCGGTGAGGGCCGACCTGTGCGACATCTACACCGACGTGGACGGCGTCTACACCACCGACCCGCGCATCGTGCCCAGGGCCCAGCGGCTGCCCAAGGTCTCCTACGAGGAGATGCTGGAGATGGCCTCGCTGGGCTCCAAGGTCCTGCAGACGCGCTCGGTCGAGCTGGCCATGACGCAGAGGATGCGCGTGCGCGTGCTGTCCAGCTTTGCCGCGCCGGACACCCTGAAAGCCGTGAGCCCGAAGACCTGGGACGAAGTCGGCACCATCATTTGCAGCGAGGATGAGATCGTGGAGCATCACGTCGTCAGCGGCATCGCCTACGCCAAGGACGAGGCGAAGGTCACCCTCCGCCAGATCGAGGACAAGCCGGGCGTCGCCGCCAGCATCTTCGGCCCCCTCGCCGAGGCCAACATCAACGTCGACATGATCGTGCAGAACCTGTCCTCGGACGGAAAACGCACCGACATGACGTTCACCGTCCAGGAATCGGACCTCGAACGCGCCCTCGATGTGCTAAAGTCGGCCCGCAAGGAGATCGGCCACTTCGAGGTCAACAGCTCCTCCGACGTGGCCAAGGTGTCCGTGATCGGTGTCGGCATGCGCAGTCATGCTGGCGTGGCCGCGCAAATGTTCAAGGCACTTGCCGAAAAAGGTATCAATATTCTGGCGATCACCACATCCGAGATCAAGATTAGCGTGCTGATCGATGCGGCCTATGCCGAGTTGGCGGTGCGCACGCTGCATGGCCTGTACGAGCTGGGCAAAGACTGATTTCATGGTCTCCCGCTTTTGCGGGAAACGATAGCCGACAGGCTGTTGTGGTGAGCGAGCGTGGGGGCGCCAACCGGGTGCTGCCCGCGGTGGAATCGCGAGCGAGGCAGGGTACGCCGGGAGTGGCGGTCGGGCACTGATGGCGAACAGAGGCGGAGATACACCGAGGATCAATCCCTCGGAGCCGGCGCTCCGCATCATCATGCGCCGCCTCCGGGAGATCATGGGCGAGCCGTCGGACGGCCAGTCCCGGCTCGACAAGATCGTGCGCCAGATCGCCGGCCTGATGGTCGCCGAGGTGTGCTCCATCTATCTGAAGCGCCAGGACGGCTCGCTCGAGCTGTTCGCCACCGAGGGCCTCAATCCCGGCGCCGTGCACAACACCTTCATGAAGCGCGGTGAAGGACTGGTCGGGCGCTGCGCCGAGCTGGCCGTGCCGATCAACGAGCCCGATGCGCAGAACCATCCAGCCTTCTCCTATCGACCAGAGACGGGCGAGGAGGTCTATCACTCGTTCCTGGCCGTGCCGGTGCTGCGCGGCGGCGACGTGCTCGGCGTGCTGACCGTCCAGAACAAGACTCACAAGGAATACTCCGACGAGGACGTCGAGGTCCTGCAGACCACCGCCATGGTGCTGGCCGAGCATCTGGTCACCGGCGCCGTTGCCGGCGTCAACACCGGCGCGGAGTTCAGCCGCGCGGTCGGCCACGTGGTGCGCGGCCAGTCGCTGTCCGAGGGGCTGGCGCTGGGCCACGTCGTGCTGCATCAGACGCGCGTGTTCGTCACCGAGCTCGAATCGAAGGACCCTGCGGAGGAGAACCGCCGCCTGGAGGCCGCCGTCGAGGAGCTCAAGGCGTCCGTCGACGAGATGCTCGAGCAGGGCGAGCTGGCCGCCACCGGCGAGCATCGCGAGGTGCTAGAGGCCTACCGCATGTTCGCGCACGATCGCGGCTGGCTGCGCCGCATGAGCGAGGCGATCCGGCGCGGCATGACGGCGGAGGCCGCTGTCGAGCGGGTGCAGAACGATACCCGCTCGCGCATGCTGCGCCAGGCGGATGCCTACTGGCATGAGCGTCTGAGAGACCTCGACGAGCTGTCGGACCGCCTGCTGCGCATCCTGGCGGGGCGGCCGCGCAATGGCGCCCACACGGTCCAGCTTCCGCACGATACCATCCTGGTGGCGCGCACCATGGGCCCCGCCGACCTGCTCGACTACGACCGCTCGCGCCTGCGCGGCCTCGTCATCGAGGACGGTGGCGGGCAGAGCCATGTCGCCATCGTCGCCAAGGCGCTGGGCATCGCCGCCGTCGGCCATGCCCGTGGCGTCATGGAGCGCGTCGACGAAGGCAATCCCATCATCGTCGACGCCGACAGCGGCGAGATCCACATCCGTCCCTCCAGCGAGGTGATTGCCGCCTTCGGCGACAAGGCGCGCTTCCAGGCCCGCCGGCACCGCAAATACCGGGCCCTGCGCGACAAGCCGGCCGTCACCAAGGACGGGCAAAAGATTGGCTTGCACATCAATGCCGGCCTGCTGATGGACATTCCCCACTTGGCCGAGTCCGGGGCCGACGGCATCGGCCTGTTCCGCACCGAGCTGCAGTTCATGATCTCGGCGACGCTGCCGCGGCTGGAGCGGCAGATCCAGATGTATCGCTCCGTCGTGCTGGACGCCGGCGACAAGCCGGTCGTGTTCCGCACACTCGATGTGGGCGGCGACAAGGTGCTGCCCTACCTGCGGCAGCCCGCGGAGGAGAACCCTGCGCTCGGCTGGCGCGCGATCCGCCTGTCGCTCGACCGCCCGGGCCTGTTGCGCACCCAGGTGCGCGC
>Ga0075364_10000599_pt1 | contig 18665 bp, 23 predicted proteins | sample EndMetdeltDD1764_FD_71517 | JGI IMG/M metagenome (GOLD analysis project Ga0075364, IMG submission 71517) | Populus endosphere microbial communities from Tennessee, USA - Endosphere MetaG P. deltoides DD176-4 | ecosystem: Host-associated > Plants > Roots > Endosphere | place: USA: Tennessee...
GAGCAGAGCATTCTGGTGGGGGGCTACACCATGAGCCACAGCAGCGAGGGCGCCGAAAAAATTCCGCTGCTCGGTGACATTCCCTGGCTGGGTCGCCTGTTCACGTTTCGCAGAACCAACGACGAACAATCCGTGCGCCTGTTTCTCATACAGCCGCGACTGCTGGTCGAAGGCAGTCGTTTCGAACGCGAGCGAGTGAGAACGCCGGCGGAGATCGACGATGCCGTAGACGCACTGCGTCAGCAACTGGAGACGGCACGTGGCTAGCCTGGACCTGAACCGCACGTCGAGCGCAACGCAGGCGGCCCCCCAGTCGCTGGGGGACGCGTATGCCAGTACGGAGCCGCCGCTTCCGACGGTTCACACCTCGCTTGCCACAAGCCAGGAAGACATGGCTGGCCTGTTGGCTACCGTGCTGCAGCGCCAGGTCGAGCGTCGCGTGGAAAGGCCGGCTCGCGCGCGTCCCTCCGAGCGACCGGACGCGATGTTTCCGGCTCACAAGGCTGAACTCTCGCGCATCCGCATGATGCTGCAGCGCGATGGTACAAGCTTCGGGGGCACCTACGAGCATGCGCGCGCCATCTTTCCCGACCCGGAAGAGCTTGCCCTGGTACTGGCAGGACTGCGAGAAGAGCACGATTTCGACACGAAGGTGCGCGCCGAGATCGATCGGGCACTGGCCTCGCTCATTCGGGAACACGGTCATAGCCGTATTGCAACGGGGCTAAACACCCGCCAGGTGGTGAGCGAATTTTCGGCGCGCATGGACGTCTGCCCGCAGGCGCTGCGGCGAGCCTACCGCACACTGGCAGGTGCCACCTCCGGGGAAGGTGTCACCTATCGATACCTGATCGACGCGTTCGGGTTCTCGCGGCGGGGCCTGGTGCTGGACTTTCTCGAACAAGCCCTGGCTGCCGACGTCGCAGCCGATACGCCGTCGCATCCTCCCGAGCAGTTTCAGCCACTGCTCGCCCTGCTGTTCCAGCTCCGTCTGCTGCGCTCTGCAGACGCGCTGCTGCTGGCCAGTAGCCGTTATCGGCACCCGGGCAAAAAGAAAAACGCAGCTGAATCACAAGAGGACGACCTGTTCGATCAGGCCGTGATCGATCTGCTGATCGCCTCGCTTTCGGACATTCAGGAGGCCAGCCGACAGTTCATGCATTGTCTGAAGCGATGGCAATCCTTTGCGGGTGATGGCGTGCTGCAGTGGGCTTCTCGCATGCTGGCCGCGATGGCCGATGTTCCCTGCGAACTGTTTCCGGACCTGACCTACCGCGAGGCATTGCTTACGCGTCTGGCCGAAGTCGCCGATGAACTCTTCAGCCCCCGTCGGGGTGCCCACGCACGTCTGAGGAGCATTCATGGCTAAGAGGATGACCTGGGATGCACTCCTGCATAGCGTCCTGAACCTGCCGGAAGGCCGCCACCTGCACGTACGGTGCCCTGGCGGCGCACTGTTGCTGGAACGTCGTGGCGAAGTCGCGATCGCGCTGCGCGAGATTTCCCAAGATCGCGCGATCGCCGACGCGTGGGCGTCGCCAGGCGACCCACAGTCCGACCCGCACCCACAGCAGCTTCTCGCCATCGGCGCAGCCCGCTATCTCTGTGCCTGGCGACGCCAGCCCACGCACGCACAGTGGATCGCCGAACTGGCAGGCACCCGCCCGTGAGCACCGCCCTACTTATCTGGATCACACCATGACTGCGTCCCGCCTCCTGCGTCCCGAGCTGCTGGTGCTCACGCTGATGACCGTCATCATCACAATGCTGATCATCCCGCTGCCCACCTGGCTGATCGACGCCCTGATCGCGGTCAACATGATTACTGCTGCCCTGATCTTCGTCGGCTCGTTTCATATTCAATCGATCACCTCGTTCTCGTCCTTCCCGGCGCTGTTGCTCGTCACCACGGTGTTTCGCCTGGCGCTCTCCATTACGACCAGTCGAATGATTCTGATGGAGGCCGACGCGGGCGAGATCGTGGCGAGCTTCGGCAACTTCGTCATCGCCGGCGACCTGGTCATCGGTATGACGATTTTCGCCATCGTCACGCTGGTGCAGTTCATGGTCATTACAAAAGGCTCGGAGCGTGTCGCAGAGGTGTTTGCACGATTCTCCCTGGATGGGCTGCCAGGTAAACAAATGAGCATTGATGCCGATCTGCGAGCCAATGTCATCAATGGCGAGCAGGCGCGGCTACAGCGCCGCCGTGTCGAACGTGAAAGCCAGCTCTACGGGTCGCTGGACGGTGCAGTCAAATTCGTCAAGGGCGATGCGATCGCGGGCATTCTCATCATCTTCGTGAACTTTCTTGGTGGCATCGCCATGGGCGTGATGCGCAACGGCGACAGCTTCAACCAGGCCGTGGAGACCTACACCTTGCTGACCATCGGCGATGGCCTGGTCGCCCAGATTCCAGCGCTGCTCATTTCGATCGCGACCGGCTTCATCGTCACACGCGTCAATGGCGACGACGAGAACCTGGGAACCACCATGCTCAAGCAGTTGGGCGAAAAAAACGAGGTACTGCTCACCGCAGCGGCCCTTTCGCTGGGCGCAGGCTTTCTGCCCGGCTTTCCCCTGCCGGTGTTCGCGCTGATCAGCGTCGGCCTGGTCTCTGTGTTCGTCGTGCGCAAGGGCGGCATCCGGCAGGCGCTGCAGGCAGCAAGGCAAGGGCCAGACGACACCAGCGGCGACCCGTCGTCCTCTGCTGCGGCATCGCAGGGCAGCAGCACTTCGGCGCCGCAACTGAAGGCAGGCATCGGCGACGTCATGCCAGAGGCCATTGCGCTGGCACTCATCGTACCCGAGGGCCGCCAGGCCTGGGCTAACACGCACCAGCTCGCCGCCCAGCTCGAACGCGACGTCTTCCTGCAACTGGGCATCAAGATTCCCCCCGTCGATATCCATGAGGATGCCGCGCTGGGTGCGAGCAACGTGCTCGTCCTGGTCAACGAAATCATCGCAGGTGAGATCCGCGTCGTCTTCGGCAGGCACCGGGTGACCGAGGGCGCCGAGTTCCTGCTGGCCTGCGGAACCGATCTGGTCAATCCTTCGGAAGGCGACCACGCGGCCTACTGGATCGACGAGGCAACGGCCCTGCGCGAAAGCCAGAAGAGCATGCCCTCGTTTCGTGCGCGCTCCGATAGCGAGGAGATTGCAGAGCGCTTCACCGTCATCGTCGCCCGACACGTGGCCGAGATATTCGGCATTCAGGAAACCAAGTATCTGCTCGACCAACTTGAGCGAAAGTATCCCGAGCTGGTGAAGGAAACCGTACGCAACGCCCCCGTGCAACGTATCGCCAATGTGCTTCAGCGGCTGGTGGTCGAACGCATCTCCATCCGCAATCTCAAGGGGGTACTGGAGGCCATCGCACAGTGGGCGCCGCGTGAACGCGACAACATCATGCTGACCGAACATGTGCGTAGCATGCTGGGCCGCTATATCACCGACAAATTCAGCACCAACGCGCGCGTCAATGTGCTGATGGTCAGTGCCGAACACGAAGAACGCGTGCGACGCGCGATCCAGCAGACGGCCAGCGGCACGTTTCTGAACATGCCTGCCGAAGATGCACAGGCGTTTCTGGATCAGATCGGCATGCGGCTCAAAGGCGTTTATCTGTCACTGGACGACATCGTCCTGCTTACGGCAGCCGACACGCGTCGCTTCATCAAGCGCGTGATCGAACCGCACTTCCCCCAGCTCGATGTCGTCTCCTATACCGAGATCACCGATCAATCTCGCATCAATGTCATCCATACCGTCTAGGACCGCCATGACCATCGACCTCATCGCCCTGATCAACGCCGCTTTCACCCACACGGGGTGCGCCGACAAGGTCTCCCGGGATCTGGACCAGCACGCCGCTGTGGAACTGCAGTTTCAGTCAATTCCCAACATTCTTATCGAGAAAACGCATGACGGTGCAGTCGTGCTGTATTGCTGCCTTTCCGGCCAGGCGCAAGCCATGCGGGCGGGCACCCCATCACAAATTCTGGACATCGTGGCGCCCAAAGCGCCCTGGGCACGCCAACATTCGGTCTCGCTGCTGACCGATGATGGCGAGCTCTACCTGACGGCCGTGGTAGCCGACCACTGTCTGCGCGATGGGGAAGGCTTCTCCGTGGCACTGGACGGTTTCTACGAGCGGGTGCATCACCTGTGCGAGGCCTGCTCGACATGAAGACGCCGCCCCTAGCCACCTGGATACGCCACAGTGCACAATTGACGCGTCTGCACGGTTCGGTCATTCACGCCCCCCTGCGCCGGACCTTCGTCGGCGAGCGGTGCAATATCGTGAGCGATCCCCATCGCCCCGCGCAGCGGTTGTGCCAGGCGCAGACCATCGGCTTCACCGAAAGCGATGCAGTGCTCAGCCTGCTGGGCAATACACAGGGCATTCCACGCCACGCCTGGGTCATGCCCACTAGCCTTGGCGCCAGCGTAGCGCTTGCCGAAACCGTGTTGGGCAGTGCGCTCGACGGCGAAGGGCAAACGATCGCCAGGCTGACGTCACCCTATCACCTCACCACACCTGCCCACGATCTGGCCATCGATGCGCCGCCTCCGGCACTGGCTTGCCGCCGAGGCGTCAGCCAGGTGTTCGAAACCGGTGTTCGTGTCATCGACGGTATGCTGACCTGCGGCATCGGGCAGCGGGTGGGCATATTTGCTGGAGCAGGCGGGGGCAAGACGACGCTCATGTCCATGCTGCTTGCGCATGCGCAGGCCGATGTCTATGTCGTAGGGCTGATCGGCGAACGTGGTCGCGAGGCAAGCGAGTTCATGACGCATGGCATACCTGAGGACAAAAAGAACCGCGTCGTTCTGGTGTGCAGCACCTCGGATCGTCCGCCCGCCGAAAGGCGAAATGCCGCACACATGGCCACTGCAATCGCCGAACACTTTCGCGATGAAGGCCTGAACGTGTTGCTCATCATGGACTCGGTCACACGCTACGCGCGCGCGTTGCGGGATCTGGCCTTGTCCGCGGGTGAGGCGCCCGCTCGTCGTGGCTATCCGGCCTCCGTATTCGATGCGCTACCCGCGTTGCTGGAACGCCCTGGCGCTCTGGCGCACGGTTCCATCACGGCCTTCTACACCGTTCTGGTTGAAGACGAAGAGCTGGGAGACCCTATTGGCGAGGAAGTCCGATCCATTCTCGACGGGCACATCTACCTGTCGCGCAAACTCGCCGAACGCGGGCATTTCCCAGCCATCGACGTGCTGAAAAGCGCCAGCCGCTTGATGCCGCAGCTTGCACAAGCGTCGCATCTGGATAGCGCGATGGCGCTGCGGGCAAAACTGGCCAAGCTTGCCGATCTACAGCTTGCGCTGGACCTGGGCGAGTACCGACAGGGTCAGGATCACGAGGTCGATGCCTTGCTCGATGCACGCCCCGACATAGAAGGCTGGCTCACGCAGCCCAAGGACGAGCCCGCCGTGTGGCCAGACACCCTGGAGAGATTGCATGAACTTGCGTGAAAGACGTCGGCAACTCGGTGGCCTGCAAAACCTCAGAGGTATTCGAGGGCGCATGTGCCAGACCGCGTGGCAACGTGCCCGCACCGAGCTCGAAACCCTGAATCAGACATTGCACGACACCGAGTGCGCACTTCAGGCGCTAGAGGCTGAACGTGTGGCCCTGTTCGAACAGCATCGCGGCATGACGCATCGAAGCGGGCTGTTCACGCTACGACGCCGCGCGAGCGAACTGGAAATGCGACGCGTGAACCTGTCGCTGACTCGCGTTCAGCTTCAGATGGATATCGCTGAGGCGACGAGAACCGAGTCCGAGGCGCGAAGCGCCGCCTCCAATGCACAACGGCAATGCGACAAGCTGACGCACATCGCTGCCTTGTGGAAGCACGAATCAAAGATTCACGTCCAACTTCATGAAGACGACAACGTTTAGGACTTGAAGATGAAATCTGAAAAATTGGCAACCAACGACGGCATCTACGAACCCAGCGCCATGGCGCACGCGTCGCTCGCCACGCGTGCCGCCTATGCGGCAACACTGCTTAACGCCCAGCAGGCAGTCGCTGCAAAATCCCCCATCACCCCCCTCGACGGCACCCCGCCTGACGCCACTGCTTCGCAAGAGGTACCGGTCTTCAAGTTCTTTCTTTCAGCGGGTGTGCGCCTGGAGGTCGATGACGACGAAGACGACTGGAAGATACCCGACAGTGTGCCCATGCACGTCAACATCGTGCTGAACAGGTCGCAGAAAGCACCGCCAGAAAAGACGCCAGCGCGCGTCGCCCCAACAGGCGCCAGCCAGCAGGACGACCCAGCCCGGGCGCCCTCGGTTGCGGCCTACCGACTTCAGAGATCTGCTGGTGCAACAAGCACTTCACAAGCGCCATTGATGGCGGCGAGAACGCCAGCGGCAATGGCCACGCCTGCGCCGTCGGCGGCGCTGGCCGCCGCGACCGCGTCCGGTGTTCCGGCTGCATCGGCAGCATTGGCCACATCGGCGGCACCAGCCACATCAGCTGCAGCAGCCACATCAGCTGCACTAGCCACATCAGCTGCATTGGCCACATCGGCTGCATCAGCCACGGCCGCTGCACCTGCTGCAGCGGCGACGCCTGCGGCATCGCCCTCACCGGCCAGATCGGTCGCAATGGCAGCGTCGCCAGCACGGCAACAAAAAGTGGTCCAGAGCGTAATGGCGTTCGAGCCAGGTGCCAGCGCCGACCTTTCGACCCTGGGGTTGCAGGTCAATGCGCCACGCGAAGCTCGATCACATGCAGACACCGCAGCGCGCACGTCGGAGGAGGATCGCTCGTCCGACGATCCAGTTCCTTTGCCCGCCTCGACCATGCGGCTCAATGCTCGCGCGCCAAATCCGCATGGCACCTCCGCCCATGCGCAGGAGACAGGTCAGAGCAGACAGGTACGCGCCATCCGTAATTTCGGTCAGCGCGCGGCCGCCGCAACGGCGAAGGCGCAGCCGCCGGCAGAGACTGCGCGCAGCGATAGCTACGAGGTGACGTACCGCTTCTCCTCGTGGAGCGACGATGCGGCCGTCAAACTGAAGCTGAACGCCTCGCACACCGGCAGTCCGGTGATCGCGACCGCCTCGGACGCGCGCGTACACAAGGTGCTGCATGCAGATCTGAGCAGACACGTCACCCTCGTCGCCGCGCAGCCTGAACCCACCCAAAGCGAACACGGCTTTGCGCGCGTCACACTGGTCGATGGCGATGAACACGGACGGGAGCAACACGGCAGGCAGAGCCCCCCCTCCGAAGAGGACGCGCCGTGAGGACGGAACTGACGCTGCGCACCCTCGATCCCGCCGTTTGCGCGCTGCGCAACGAGGCGCTGAAAGCAGGCATAACGGGCATCGACGTGGTTTACCTCAGCCGCGATAAGGATTTCGTCGTGCTGGCCTCCAGCGCGGGCGAGCAACGCCACCGGGTGTTCGTTCCCCTTCAGCAACTGGTCGACCTCTGGCTTCAGGACGCTTCAATACCCGCCGAGCACATCGATCGCGACATCGCGCTGCAGTTCATGCGCGAAGCGCTCGCCTCGCAAGGTCTGCCTGCGCCATCCGAACATTTCTGCTGGGAGGCGGTCGTCGGGTTTGCCTCCAAGGAAGACCGGGCGGCACCGGTGCTGCACATGCAGGGTGGTCCCTTCGATCTTTATCTCGATCACCTGCCTTCAGGGTTCGATGCGCCGGTTCTTGCATGGCCGGCGCTGCCGGTACAGACGCGCTGGGTCATGGCCGGAGGAGTCGTGGCTGGCGTAGCGCTCGCCGAACTTGCCGTCGGCGACGTGATGCGCGTGCCGCTGCCGTGCGGCGTGTTGTACGCAGGCGAAATGCCGCTTTTTGCGTTTTTCATACAAGGAGATTTACTGATGCTGGACGACCCGCAAGACCACGCTGAGCCCGAAGGCGACGACACCGAAGAGCACGCCGACGCCGCCGGCCACGTCTCGCTGGCGGCGTTGCCTGTCAACGTCTCATTCGTGCTGGGCAGGCGCAACATGACCGTGGGCGATATCGGCACGCTCGCCGTGGGCACCACACTGGCGCTGGACCAGATCACGCCCTGCGTCGATGTGATGGCCGGCGGGGTGTTGCTGGCCCGCGGCGAGCTGGTGCGCATCGGCGAAAGCCTGGGGGTGGAAATCCAGCGGCTTTTGACGCCCCCGCCTCGCGAGCCTGACGACACCGCATCATGAGCCAGAATCCCATCATCCTGATCGGCACACTCGCCTTTGCGTCGCTGGTGCCGTTCATCCTGGCCGCAGGCAGTTGTTTCATCAAATTCTCAGTGGTCTTTTCTCTTCTAAGAAATGCCATCGGTTTGCAGCAGGTGCCGTCGAACCTCACACTGAATGGCCTGGCGCTGATCATGTCGGCCTTCGTGATGATGCCGGTGATCACTCATGCACAGCAGTATTACTACGACAATCAGGTCGATTTTGCGAATGCCGCCTCGACCCAGGCGTTCTTTGACGAAGGTCTGGCGCCATACCGCCGGTATCTGGCTCGTTACGCCGACCCCGATCTCGTAAATTTTTTCGAATCGCTGCGCGACGCACAGTTGCGCGACGATCCCCTGGACCGCGATGCCTCGCGCGACCGCGGCCAGGACTACGTGCCCGAGACCATCGCTATAGAAGAAGCCTCGCTCATGACATTGCTGCCGGCCTATGCGCTCAGTGAGCTGAAAAGCGCGTTCAAGATCGGCTTCTACATCTACCTGCCTTTTCTGGTGATCGATATGCTGGTCTCGAACATCCTGCTCGCGCTGGGCATGATGATGATGAGCCCAGTCACGATCTCCCTGCCGATCAAGCTGATTTTGTTCGTTCTCATGGATGGCTGGAACAAGATAGTCAAAGGCATGATTCTTCAATACATCGAGCTCGCGACATGATCGACTCAATGAGCGATCTGCTGCACGCTGCCGATCGTGCGCTGTTCCTGATCGTTGCCCTGTCGGCCATCCCTATCGCCGTGGCCACATTGGTCGGTCTGAGCGTCGCGCTCATTCAGGCCGTCACGCACCTGCAGGAGCAGAGCCTGCCGTTCGGCGTCAAACTGCTGGCGGTCTGCCTGTGCCTGTACCTGATATCGGGCTGGCTGGGGGCACGCATACTTGCGTTTGGCGACGATATTCTCGTCATGGCATTTCGCTGATGGATATCGTCCAGGCGCGCGCAGAGACCGGCCATGGCCACACCCTTTCTTGATCTGCAGGACGCCGTGCTGAGCCTGGCGCTCGGCCTGGCCCGCACCGCACCGGCCCTGTTGTTCATTCCGCTGTTCGGCGACAAGGCGCTTGCGCCGGGCGTGTTGCGAGGCGTGATGATGGCGCTGGTCTCGCTCGCGCTGCTGCCCACGTTCCTGACCTCTGCACAGGCCTTGGCCGATGCCTCCGTGCTGGCGATCGTGCTGAAAGAAGCGGTGATCGGCCTGGTGATCGGTTTCGTATTCGGCGCACCCTACTTTGCGGCTGTCGCCTGTGGGGAGATCCTGGATAACCAGCGCGGGGCCACGATCGCGAAAGCGATCGACCCGGCCGCCGGCGTCGAGGCGTCGATACTGGCGACCTTCATGGGATTTCTCTGGACCGTGACCTTCGCGCTGGGAGGCGGGCTGCTGCGCTTGCTGGAGACCCTCGCCGCAAGTTATCGGCAGTTGCCTCTGACTCAGGCTTTCACACTCGACCTGCGCACAGTCACTGCGGCATCGAGCCTGATGGGTCAGGCCCTGATGGCAGGCATCGTGGCGGCGTCGCCCGCCGTCGCGGCCATGTTGCTGGTGGAAATACTGCTGGGCGTACTGTCGCGCTTCGCCCCCCAACTCAGCCCGTTTTCCATCGCCTTGACGGTCAAGAGCCTGGTGGCCTGCCTGATACTCATCCTGTACTTCGGCGGCTGGGCGTTCAATGTCATGAACGGCCTGCTCCATGCCTGGCCCCTGTCGCGTCTATTTCCGGAGATGCCGTGAGTTCCAGCGCGAAGACAGAGAAGCCTTCCGATAAGAAAAAGCGCGACGAGAGCAAAAAGGGCAAGACGTGGCGCAGCCAGGATCTGGTTGCACTCATCGTTCTGTTCGGTGGGGCATGCTTCATTCGCTACGGCATCTCGATAACCGGCATCATGCGCACCATGCTGGTCGCTTCGGAGAACGGTTTCGTGGTGGCGCTGAACGATTACACCGACCAGTTCGTGCAACAGTTCGTGCTGACCATCGCCGGACTGCTGTTGCTCGTGTTTGCCCTGGCCGCCATACCCAACCTGTTGATGTCGCGTTTCCGGTTTGCCTCCAAAGCGGTACGGCTGGATTTCGCTGCGTTGAACCCCGTCGCAGGGTTCAAACGCATCTTCAATCTGAAGACCTTGAAAGATGGCATCAAAGCCTGCCTCTATCTGTGCGCATTCTCGCTGGCCGCCGTCCTGTTCTGGCATGCCCACCGGGGCGAGATTCTGACACTATCGCGTGTTGCCCCGATGAACGTGCTGCTTATCCTTGCAGACCTTGCGTTCATGCTCGTGCTCACGCTACTGGGAACGACGTTGATCCTGACGCTGGCAGATGCCTTTTTCGAGTATCAGCTCTATATACGCGAATTGAAAATGACACGCGATGAAGTCAAACGGGAGCACAAGGAGCAAAATGGCGCCCCGGAAATCAAACAGGAGCAACGTCGACTGGGACACGAACTGCTTTCGGGTGAAGCGATGGGCAACGTCGAGCAATCGACCTTCGTGCTGGCCAATCCTACTCACATTGCCGTGGGCGTCTACATCAACCTCGATATCGCACCGCTGCCCTTCATTTCGGTCATGGAGACCGATGAACGCGCCCTGGCCGTCATCGAGCACGCCAGAAAAATGAACATTCCGGTCGTGCAGAACATCGCGCTGGCCCGGAAGATTTTCAAGACGAGCACGCGTTACACCTTCATTTCAGAGGATTGCCTGAATGAAGTGGCTGATGTCTTGATATGGCTTGTGGACATCGAGAAAAGTCGCCGGGCCCAGTACGAGGCTGACGATGCCCGGGCAGCCGGTTCTGATGATGACGCCGCCGAGGACGCGACAGGTGCACCCCCTCCTGACGATGACACCGCCGCCGACGCGACAGGTGCACCCCTTCCTGACGATGACGCGCTCAGGGACGCGAAAGATGCGGATTCCGATGCATCGGGCACTGCGCCGCGCGATTCGCCGGCTCAGCCAAACGTCTCGACATAAATCCGGTAGAGGTCTGCATCGGATGTCGCACCGAACTTGCGCATGGCCTTCAATTTCTGCGTGCTGACGGTTTTGACACTTCGGTTGGTATGTGCCGCAATTTCGGTGACCGTCATCCCTTGTCCCAACATGCGAAACACTTCCAGCTCCCGTTCTGACAACGTCGCCACGACGGTCGTGTTCCGGATGCCGTTCTGCAAGATCGCAGCGGAACTGTCACTGTCCATGAACTTATCGCCGGCTCTCACACTCCTGATAATGCGGGGCAGCCGGACAATCTCTTCGCTTGATTTTCGCAGAAACCCGAACACGCCCGTGTCCATGACATGGCAGACAAAGGACGCTACCGCCTGATGAGACGTGAGCACAATGATCGCAAGGTCGGGAAATTCGCGTTTCAAGCGCTTGAACAAATTCAGTCCGTCCGGCTCGGCGTCGGATTCGAACGAATAGTCACAGACCAGGACGTCGCAATGCGTGGACTTCAGACAGGTGATCAATGCCGAAATGGTCAGTGCGGTGCCGACCAACTCGATATCGGGTTCGTTGCGAAGAATGGATTTCAAACCTTCGATCACGATCATGTGATCATCGGCAATGACGACGCTGATGGGTCGCCCGTAGCGGTGCGTAGCAGAGTAACTCATGGCGCGCTCTGGGCGGACCTCGAAGGCAGTGCAACGGTGTGCGGCCGACTGGCGCGTCTTCTCGAGCATCGCACGAGGATGCGGCCTGCTGCAGTGTGTATGCTATGACGACGTGAAACGGTCACCAGGGTCCCTTGCAAAATGAGCGGCATGGCATTGGGCTTAGAAGCGTCGGGGCCCAATCTGGTTCCCTAACCGCGCGTAACGAATGCATTGTCGCCGCCGCTCAAAACATTATCCATCCATGCGCCATCACGATTGGTATGATGGATCTCTGACATATAAACACACACGGAAAAATGATGCCTAACCAGTATGCGTTGTATATCGATGGCGAGTTTGTGAACGGCGACCAGCGCGCCACGCAGGATGTGGTCAATCCTGCCACTGGCGACGTGCTGGGCAAGCTGCCCCATGCCACCGAGAAGGATCTGGATCGAGCACTGCTGGCTGCTCAACGCGCATTCGAGACCTGGAAGCATAGCTCACCCATGGATCGATCGGCCATTTTGCGCCGTGTGGGTGAACTTTCGCGTGAGCGCGCCAAGGAAATCGGCCGCAATATTACGCTGGATCAAGGCAAGCCGTTGGCCGAAGCCGTCGGTGAGGTCATGAGTTGTGCAGATCACACCGACTGGCATGCTGAAGAATGCCGTCGCATCTATGGCCGGGTCATCCAGCCACGCAGCCCGGAAGTCCGTCAATTCGTCGTGCGCGAACCGATCGGTGTTTGCGTCGCGTTCACCCCCTGGAACTTTCCCTATAACCAGGCTATCCGTAAGGTTGCCGCTGCGATCGGTGCAGGCTGCACGCTCGTGCTCAAAGGGCCCGAAGATTCACCGTCGGCGGTGATGGCCATTGCCCAGATGTTCCACGATGCGGGCTTGCCCAAGGGCGTGCTGAACATCGTGTGGGGCGAGCCCGCCAAAATCTCGGATTACCTGATCCGTTCGCCGATCGTGCGCAAGGTGTCGTTCACCGGTTCGGTGCCCGTAGGCAAGCAGCTCGCCGCGTTGGCCGGTCAGCACATGAAGCGAGCCACTATGGAATTGGGCGGTCATTCGCCGGTGCTGGTATTTGACGATAGCGACGTTGAGCGTGCGGCGTCGATGCTGGCGAAATTCAAGATCCGCAACGCCGGGCAGGTTTGCGTTTCACCGACTCGTTTTTACGTGCAGGAAGGTGCGTACGAGCGCTTCCTGAGCAAATTTACCGATGCGCTCAAGAGCATCAAGGTTGGCAACGGGCTAGACGAAGGTGTGGAAATGGGCCCGCTGGCGCACGAACGTCGCGTGCCGGCCATGACCAAGTTCGTCGAGGATGCGCGCAAGTGCGGGGGCGAGATCGTGCTGGGCGGTGAGGCAACCGGTGGCGTAGGCAACTTCTTTCCGCCCACGATTCTGACCAATGTGCCTGACGACGCCATGGTGATGACCGAAGAGCCGTTTGGTCCCATCGCACCGATCGTTCGATTCAAAACGACAGAGGAAGTTCTCAAACGCGCCAACAGCCTGCCTTTCGGCTTGTCTTCCTATGTGTTTACCGAGTCGCTGAAAACCGCGACGCAGGTATCCAACGGACTGGAAGCCGGCATGGTCAACATCAACCACTTCGGCAGCGCACTGCCCGAGACGCCATTTGGCGGCATCAAGGACAGCGGTATCGGCAGTGAAGGCGGCACGGAAACCTTCGACGGGTATCTGGTCACCAAATTCATTACCCAGGTGTAAGTCGACCGCGATGTGAGCGCTCAAGGGCGCGCACGCCGGCCGGGGGCACGGGTCGGCTGACCGGGGCCCCCTCGGTTCTGCTACATGGCCAGGCTGCGTTGGGCGAATTCGCAAGCGGTTCTGACCCATCGGGCCGTGTCACGCGACGTCGCAAGCGGTTCTGCTCGAAACACCGCAAGCCGCTGAAGTGACGCGGTAGAGAAATTGAAGCGCTGAGAAACTGATGCTGCAAAGAAAAAAGCCACCGATGCACTCGGTGGCTTTTTTTTGATCAATCGGCAGACAGTCTGCCAATCGATTCAAACAACTTAGATGACGCGTGCGGCTTCGACCAGGCGCACTGCACTCCAGGACTTGGAGCGCGAGAGCGGACGGCCTTCTGCGATTTCGACGGTGTCGCCTTCGTTGTACTGATTTTGTTCGTCATGCGCCTTGTACTTGTTGCGGCGCGTGATCACTTTGCCGTAAATCGGGTGTTTGACCCGGCTTTCGACTTGCACCACGATGGTTTTATCCATCTTGTTGCTGACCACTTTACCGACCAACGTACGCTGGCGTTTGGCGACGGGGGTGTTTTGAGTTTCGCTCATGATTATTTCCCTGCCTTCTCGGCCATGACAGTGCGCACGCGCGCAATGTCCTTGCGCACTTTGCCCAGCTGGCTATTGTTGGCAAGCTGTTGCGTCGCGCGCTGCATACGCAAGCTGAACTGGGCCTTCAACAGGCTTTCCAGTTCGGTTTGCAGTTCGGCGTCGTTCTTGGAACGGATATCGCTGGCTTTCATTTAAGTAGCTCCTTAAGCACCGATGTGACGCGAAACAAACGTCGTACGGATCGGCAACTTGGCAGCAGCCAGACGGAACGCTTCGCGCGCGATTTCTTCGCTCACACCGCCCAGTTCATACAGCACTTTGCCCGGCTGAATTTGAGCAACCCAGTATTCCGGGTTGCCTTTACCGTTACCCATACGGACTTCGGCAGGTTTTTGCGAAATAGGCTTGTCCGGAAAAATACGGATCCAGGTTTTACCTTGACGCTTCATGTGACGGTTGATCGCACGACGAGCGGCTTCGATCTGGCGAGCCGTCAACCGACCAAAGTCGGTGGATTTCAAGCCAAATTCGCCGAAGGACACGTCGGTGCCGCGCGTGGCCAGACCGGTGTTACGGCCTTTCTGGTCCTTGCGGTATTTTCTACGTGCTGGTTGCAGCATGGTTATTCTCCTTCAGGCGCCGGCGCAGCGGCACCATCAGCTTTGCGAGGACCACGTCCACGGCCGGCAGGGGCGCCCGGGCGGCCGGCGCGAGCGCCTTCCGGACGGTCACCACGCGGGGCACGGCGGGGGCGGCGCTCTTCTTCGCGAGGTACGTTCACTTCGGGGGGCATTTCGCCATTCGGCAGCATGTCACCCTTGTAGACCCATACCTTCACGCCGATCACGCCGTATGTGGTGTGAGCTTCGGACGTACCGTAGTCGATGTTCGCCTTCAGCGTGTGCAGCGGCACACGGCCTTCGCGATACCACTCGGTGCGAGCAATCTCGATACCGTTCAGTCGGCCAGCGCTCATGATCTTGATGCCCTGGGCACCCAGACGCATGGCGTTCTGCATGGCGCGTTTCATCGCCCGGCGGAACATGATGCGCTTTTCGAGCTGTTGCGTGATCGAATCGGCGATCAGTTGAGCGTCGGTTTCCGGCTTGCGGATTTCCTCGATGTTCACGTGCACAGGCACGCCCATCAGACGCTGCAGATCAGCCTTCAGATTCTCGATGTCTTCGCCACGCTTGCCGATCACCACGCCCGGACGAGCCGAGTAAATGGTGATGCGGGCATTCTTGGCGGGACGCTCGATCAGCACGCGGCCAACCGAAGCACTCTTCAGCTTTTTCTTCAGATATTCGCGCACGCGAATGTCTTCGGCGAGCATACCGGCGAATTCTTTATCGTCGGCATACCACTTCGAGGACCAATTGCGCGATACCGCGAGACGGAACCCAATCGGGTGAATTTTCTGACCCATCGTTGCTCCTTAGGCGCCGACTTTGACCACAATGTGGCAAGTCTGCTTCTCGATACGGTTACCACGGCCTTTGGCGCGTGCGGAGAAACGCTTCATCGACTGAGCCTTGTCCACATAGATCGTGGTGACTTTCAGTTCGTCGATATCTGCGCCGTCGTTGTGTTCGGCGTTCGCGATTGCCGACTCGACAGCCTTTTTCAGGATGACGGCAGCTTTCTTGGGCGAAAAGGTGAGGATGTTCAGCGCATGAGCGACCGACTTGCCACGGATCAAGTCCGCGACCAGACGGGTCTTCTGGGCCGAAATATGCACACCACGGATAATGGCAGTAGTTTCCATCTCTTACCTCTTCGACTTCTTGTCCGCAGCATGACCCTTGAACGTACGGGTCAGTGCGAATTCGCCGAGCTTGTGACCGACCATGTTCTCGTTGATGTAGACGGGAACGTGTTGACGGCCATTGTGTACGGCGATGGTCAGACCGATGAAATCGGGCAGCACCGTCGAACGGCGCGACCAGGTTTTGATCGGCTTCTTGTCCTTGTTTGCAACTGCAGCATCGACCTTCTTGATCAGATGCGCGTCTACAAACGGACCTTTCTTGACAGAACGTGACATAGTGTTCGCCCCTTACTTGCGCTTGCGCCGTTGAACGATCATGTTGGTCGTCCGCTTGTTGCGACGGGTCTTGAAACCCTTCGTCGGAGTGCCCCATGGGCTGACCGGCTCGCGAGCTTCGCCGGTGCGGCCTTCACCACCACCGTGCGGGTGATCCACCGGGTTCATGGCCACGCCACGAACGGTCGGACGGATACCGCGCCAACGCATTGCACCGGCCTTGCCGATCTGGCGCAGGCTGTGTTCTTCATTACCGACTTCACCAATGGTGGCACGGCATTCGATGTGTACGCGACGCACTTCGCCGGAACGCAGACGCACTTGGGCGTAAACGCCTTCGCGAGCCAGCAGAACCGCCGAGGCACCCGCCGAACGCGCCATTTGCGCGCCCTTGCCGGGGATCATCTCGATGCAGTGAATCGTCGAACCCACCGGGATATTACGGATGGGCAACGTGTTACCTGCACGGATGGGCGCTTCTACACCGGAAACCAGCTTGGCGCCGACTTCCACGCCACGCGGCGCAATGATGTAGCGACGCTCGCCATCTGCGTAGCACAGCAAAGCAATGTGCGCAGTACGGTTGGGGTCGTATTCCAGACGCTCAACGACAGCAGGAATGCCATCCTTGTTGCGACGGAAGTCGATGACACGATAATGCTGCTTGTGACCACCACCACGATGGCGCACAGTGATGTGGCCATTGTTGTTACGGCCCGAGCCGCGCGTCTTCTTCTCGAGCAGGGGGGCGTAAGGCTCACCCTTGTGGAGATTGGGAGACACAACTTTCACCATGCCACGACGGCCGGGTGAGGTAGGTTTGAGTTTTACGAGGGCCATTTAGATCACCTCCGCAAAGTCGATTTCCTGACCGTCTTTGAGCGAGACATAAGCCTTGCGCTCACTACGGCGCTTACCCATGAAACGGCCAAAGCGCTTGACTTTGCCTTTGCGGTTGAGAACCTGCACGGACTCGACCTGCACTTTGAACAGCAGTTCGACGGCAGCCTTGATTTCCGGCTTCGTGGCAGTATCCACGACGCGGAAAGCGACTTGCTGATTTTTTTCGGCGACGAAGGTGGCCTTTTCGGTCACGATCGGGGCCAGAATGATTTGCAACAAACGTTCTGCATTCATCCCAGCAACTCCTCGAATTGGGCGATAGCCTGCTTCGTGATCACAATTTTCTTGTAGTGAATCAGCGAGAGCGGATCGGCGTAACGCGTTTCGACCACTGCAACGTGCGGCAGATTGCGCGTAGCCAGGTAAACGTTTTCGTCCACGGCATCGGTGATGATCAGCACGGATTCCAGGCCCAGGCTCTTCAGCTTGGCAGCTGCGTCGCGGGTCTTGGGCGATTCCAGTGCGAAATCTTCGACGACCGAGATACGGCCTTCGCGAGCCAACTGGGAGAGGATCGAACGGATACCCGCGCGATACATCTTCTTGTTGACCTTCTGCGAGAAATTCTCGTCAGGCGAGTTCGGGAACGTACGACCACCCCCACGCCAGATCGGCGAGGACGTCATACCCGCACGAGCGCGGCCGGTGCCCTTTTGGCGCCACGGCTTTTTCGTGCTGTGCTTGACTTCGGCACGGTCTTTCTGGGCACGATTGCCACCGCGCGCGTTGGCCTGGAAGGCCACGACGATCTGGTGAATCAGTGCTTCGTTGTAGTCGCGACCGAAAACGGTGTCGGGAGCGGCAAACGTGGCGTTGGATTGACCTTGGTCATTCAGAAGCTGAAGATCCATGACTTAAGCTCCTTTCTTGGCCGGAGCCTTGATGGCGGGGTGGACAACGATGTCGCCACCTGCGTGGCCGGGGACAGCGCCCTTGACCAACAGCAGACCGCGTTCAGCGTCAACACGCACCACGTCCAGATTCTGAACCGTACGCTGCACGTCACCGAGGTGACCGGACATGCGCTTACCAGGAAACACGCGACCAGGATCTTGCGCCTGACCGATCGAGCCGGGAACGCGGTGCGAACGGGAGTTACCGTGCGAGGCGCGTTGCGAGCCGAAATGGTGACGCTTGATGGTGCCGGCGAAGCCTTTACCGATGGTGGTGCCCGTCACGTCGACCTGTTGGCCGGCTTCGAACACGCTTTCCACGGCGACAACGCTGCCTGCCGAAAACTCGGAAGCACGGGCGGGATCGAGGCGGAATTCTTTGAGGATGCTACCTGCTTCAACGCCAGCTTTGGCGAAGTGGCCGGTTTCAGGCTTGGTCACGCGTGAAGCGCGACGGGTGCCGTACGCCAGTTGAACCGCGACGTAACCGTCGGATTCCAGCGATTTGACTTGAGCCACACGGTTGTTGGACACGTCCAGCACGGTTACCGGGATGGATTCGCCATCGTCGGTAAAAATGCGGGTCATGCCGACCTTGCGACCCACCAGCCCCAGCCGGT
>Ga0075364_10000600_pt1 | contig 18642 bp, 20 predicted proteins | sample EndMetdeltDD1764_FD_71517 | JGI IMG/M metagenome (GOLD analysis project Ga0075364, IMG submission 71517) | Populus endosphere microbial communities from Tennessee, USA - Endosphere MetaG P. deltoides DD176-4 | ecosystem: Host-associated > Plants > Roots > Endosphere | place: USA: Tennessee...
GGCAATGGCTCAAGCCCCCGGTTCCGATCCGCAGCATGCGGCGGAGCGCGTAAGGCCCCGACGGCGGGGGCATCGCTTCTTTTTTGAACCACGAAAAACACGAAAGACGCGAAAGAGCGGCCGTCGCCCTCTCCCCCGCGAAGCGGAGAGGGAGAGGAGGTCGGCGGCGCCATGACTGGCAGGGAGAGCGGTCTCAGCCGAAGCGGTCGCCCAGGTAGACGCGGCGGACCTCGGCGTTGTCGACGATCTCTTCCGGCTTGCCCTCGAACAGCACCTCGCCGGCGTGGATGATCGAGGCGCGGTCGATGATGTCGAGGGTCTCGCGCACGTTGTGGTCGGTGATCAGGATGCCGATGTCGCGGGTCTTGAGGTAGGCGATCACCTCGCGGATGTCGGCGATGGCCAGCGGGTCGATCCCGGCGAAGGGCTCGTCCAGCAGCATGAAGGAGGGCTCGGAGGCCAGGGCGCGGGCGATCTCGACGCGGCGGCGCTCACCGCCGGAGAGCGAGATGGCGGGCGCGTTGCGCAGGTGCTCGATGTGCAGCTCCTCGAGCAGTTCGGTGACCGTCTCGCGGGCCTTCTTCTTGTCCTTCTGGCGCAGCTCGACCACCGCCATGACGTTCTCGCCCACGGTCATGCCGCGGAAGATCGAGGTCTCCTGGGGCAGGTAGCCCACGCCCATGCGGGCGCGCTGGTACATGGGCTGGGCGGTGATGTCCTCGCCGTCCAGGTAGATGGCGCCGTAGTCGGCCGGCACCAGGCCGGTGATCATGTAGAAGCAGGTGGTCTTGCCCGCGCCGTTGGGGCCCAGCAGGCCGGCCACCTCGCCCCGAGCCAGGTGCAGGGAGACGCCCTTCACCACCGGGCGGCCGCGGAACGACTTGCCGATGTTGTCGACCACCAGGCCTTCGCCGGCGGCGCCGGTCAGGGGCAGCGCCTTGGCCTGCTTCACGGGAGCCATGCGACCTTCGCCCTCAGCGGCGCTTGGCGGGCGGGGCGCTCGCCTGTTGCTTGGGGAAGAAGACGCCGCGCGGGCGGCCGGCCTTGCCGGCGCCGGTGTTGGCGCCGATCATGTGGCCCTGCCCGGACTGGGTGTTGAAGACCATCTTGGTGCCGCGCAGGACGTTCTGGCCCTGGGTCGCCACCACATCGCCGGTGACGGTCAGGGTGTCGCTGGCCGCCTCATAGAGGGCGGTGTCGCCGCGCACCTTCTGGTTGGGCGTGACGTAATAGACCGAGCCGGCTGCGGTCATCCTGGTGACGTCGCCGCAGGCTCCGGCCTGGGCGCCCTGGCCCGAGGCGCCGGCCTTGCGGGCGAATTCGATGGTCAGGCTGTCGGCGCGGAGGCGCGAGGTCTCCTGCAGGGCCTCGGCGTGGCCGCGCCAGATCGAGGTGCAGGCCCCGTTGGTGGTCTCCAGCTCATCGGCGGTGATGTCCACCGGGGCCTTGGAGCCGGCGGCCAACTGCGCGGCCGCCGGGCCGGCCAGGAGCGCCGCCGCCGCCGTCGCGACCAGGGTAAGACTCAGGAACCGCATGCGTTCGCCCGCTCTCTCATTTTCGCTCCAGGCGGGTATGCACCCCGCCGGAGAACACCATCCGATCGCCCTTGTCGTACACGCCATAGGACTTCGCGGCGATTTCTCCAAGGCTCCCCGACCCCTGAATGGGACCTGAACCCTGCAGCTCGCCGGACTTGGTGTCATACACCGAAGCCGCCGTGTCGAAGGCCGCTTTCGAGCTGACCATCTTCACCCCGCCGCCCAGGTGAAGCTTGAGGTCCCGCTCGTGATAGACCCCGTCGTGGGCGACGATGCGGACCGGATCGGGCCCCGACTCATCCAGCAGCAGGGTCGGATGATCCAGGATCACCCGCTGGTAGTCGTGGGGGTCGCGCACGGCGCTGTCTGCGGTGAGCACGAAGGCGCGGCCTCGGTCGTCGCGGCCCACCAGGCGCGGCGCGGTCAGACGGATCGGCGCGCCGTTGTCCTTCGGCTGGGCCGGGCGCACGACCAGGGCGTTGAAGGCCACCGCCCCGCCAAGCCCGGCCAGGATCAGGGCGATGGTGGCGGGCAGCACCACCCGGGCGATCCGCACCGTGCGCGAACGGCGCCGCCAGCGGAGCACCTCCGCGCGGCGGCTTGGGCCCAGGGGGGCGGCGATGTCGGGGAAGGTCACGGCGTCCTGCTCTAGGCGTGGGCGAAGATGTCCACGTCCTCCCAGCCGGCGCCGTCCAGCAGCGCGCGATGGGGAAGGAAGTCGAAACAGGCCCGGGCCAGGGTCTGGCGCCCCTCGCGGACCAGCATATTGTCCAGGCGCGCCATCAGGGCGTGCAGGTGCAGGACGTCGGAGGCGGCGTAGGCGAGCTGCTCCTCGGAGAGGGTGTCGGCGCCCCAGTCCGAGCTCTGCTGCGCCTTCGACATGTCCACGCCCAGGAGCTCCTTGGTCAGGTCCTTCAGGCCGTGGCGGTCGGTGTAGGTGCGCGCCAGCTTGGAGGCGATCTTGGTGCAGTAGACCGGCGCCGCGGTGACCCCAAGATGGCGCTGGAACATGGCGATATCAAAGCGCCCGAAGTGGAAGATCTTCAGCACCGCCGGATCGGCCAGCAGGCGCTTGAGGTTGGGCGCGTGATAGGTCGCCCGGTCGAGCTGGACCATGTGGGCGTCGCCGCCGCCGTCGGAGAGCTGCACCACGCAGAGGGGATCGCGCCCGAGCCGAAGGCCCATGGTCTCCGAATCCACCGCCACCGCCGAGGCCCCGGCGAGCACGCCGTCGGGGAGATCGCCCTTGTGCAGGAAGTTGGTCACGTCGCCTCGCCTTGAGTCGAAAGCCCGCCAAAGCCTCTACTTGAGCGCGCGCGCTCCGAGAAGGGGGCGGTCACGCCGGCCAGGCCTGCGAAGCGGAAGCCGTGGTCTTTTTGAACCACGAAAGACACGAAAGACACGAAAGGGATTCCTCCCCCAACTCAGCGAACGATCAACGACCGGCCGTTGGCCGTCAGCCTTCATCCGGGACGCTCGCGCTCGAGACCGCTCTCAGCTGGGCCGTTTCGTGTCTTTCGCGTTTTTCGTGGCTCCAGATCGGGCGCGGCCGGGGCCGAAGCCCGTTTGTTTTTTTCTGAGTTGGGAGCGCCACCCCCGACGGTGGTGCCCAGGAAAGGACTCGAACCTTCACGGCCGTTAAGCCACTGGCACCTGAAGCCAGCGCGTCTACCAATTCCGCCACCTGGGCCCGTCCGTCGGATCGGGAGGCGGACACATATGGCGCCGCCCGCGCCCGGTCAACGGCCGCAGATTGCGGGCCGCGCGCGCATCGTCTATCGGCAGGCTATGCAGAATCTCGTGACGGTCTTCGGTGGATCGGGCTTCATCGGCGTGCAGGCGGTTCGCCAGCTCGCCCGCGCCGGCTGGCGGATCCGGGTGGCGGTGCGAAACCCCAGCCTTGCCTACCGCATGCGCCTGCAGGGCGACGTGGGCCAGATCGACCTGGTCCAGGCCAATATCCGCAATCCCGCCTCGGTCGCCCGCGCCCTGGAGGGCGCCACCGCGGCGATGGACCTGGTGGGCGTGCTCTACGAGACCGGCCGGCAGGGTTTCCAGGCGGTCCACGCCATGGGCGCGCGCCACGTCGCCGAGGCCGCCCGCGCGGCCGGCGTCACCCGCCTGGTGCAGATGTCGGCCCTGGGCGCCGATCCGGCCTCGGCCTCCAAGTACGCCCGCACCAAGGCCGAGGGCGAGGCCGCCGCCCGCGAGATCTATCCCGACGCGGTGGTGGTGCGCCCCTCCATCGTCTTCGGCTCCGAGGACCGCTTCTTCAACCGCTTCGCCGCCATGGCCCAGGTCAGCCCGGTGCTGCCGCTGATCGGCGGGGGCAAGACGCGGATGCAGCCGGTGTTCGTGGGCGATGTGGCCCGCGCCCTCACCGCGGCGGTGAGCGACGCCGCCTGCGCCGGCCAGACCTATGAGCTGGGCGGGCCCGCGGTCTTCACCTTCCGCGAGCTGATGGAGCTGGTGCTGGCCGAGACCGGCCGCCGGCGCCTGCTGGCGCCCCTGCCCTTCCCGATCGCCAGGCTGATGGGCCTGGGCGGCGACCTGATCGGCGCGGTCCTGCCGCCGCCGATCACGAGCGACCAGGTGGAGCTGCTCAAGACCGACAATGTCGTCAGCGGCGCCTTCCCCGGCCTCGAAGCCCTGGGGATCACCCCCACGACCGTCGAGTCGGTGGTTCCCACCTACCTCTACCGCTACCGCAAGGGCGGCCAGTACGCCGACCAGGAAGCCCGCGAACTGGCCGGCGGCCGGGCCTGAGGCCTTAGCCCCGCCGCCGGGCGTTGCCGGCCGGCGCGCGCCGAAGCATGCTGTCGCTCCCCAGCGCGGATCGCACGAACGGTCCGCCGGGCGGAGGAGACGCCATGCGCGTGATCGACATCGACCCCAAGCTGCTGCTGCAGAGCGCCGAGGCGACCAAGCGCGCGGCGCAGGAAGGCTTCCGCCACGTCGGCTACGAGATCGAAGGCGACGTCGAGAAGATCCTGACCACCCTGGCGCCGGAGGGTCCCTACGGCTTCACGGTGCGGCAGGAGATGCTGCCGGACGGGGCCCTGAAGATGCAGGTCCAGACGCGGTTCGAGGAGATCGCCGAGGAATACCAGATCACCCGCGACATGTGCGACGTGCTGAGCCACACCCCGCTGATCGACGTGCGCGGCAGCTGGTACCTCTTCCAGGAAGCGGTGAACACCGGTCGCCAGCGGGGCGGCGAGCGGGTCAACACCAACCAGACGCTGGTCCTGCTGCCGGTGGCCTCGGGCGGCGGGATCACGGGCGAAATCTTCTGGTACCGGGTGCCGCCGGAGGTGCTGGGCCGCGGGCCGACGCCCCCCGACGCGCCGACCGAGCCGCTGGCGGTGCGGATGCGCAACATCGCGCAGCACGACCGCTACCTCGAGGCGCTGGCCGCCGCGGACGTGGAGGGCATGGCGCGGCTGATGAACGACAGCGTGCAGCTGGGCGTGCGCGACTTCGTCAACGAAACCGGGACCCTCACCCGGCCCCAGGACCGGAGCACCTACGGCCTCTACTGGGGCGCCTTCTTCGACCGCTACGAGGTGCGCTCGGTGGACGTCATCGAGCGCGTGATCCAGGAGTGGTACGTGTTCTGCGAGCTGCGCCTGACGCTGCGGCGCCGCGACAGCGGCAAGCTCGTCGCCTTCCACACCGCGGAATTCTTCATCCCGGCCAAGGACGGCAGCTTCATCGCCCAGATCGGCCATGGCACCGACGAGGCGGTGCTGGAGACCACGCACTAGGTCTACCCTTGAACGTCATGGCCGGGCTTGTCCCGGCCATGACGTCTTTGTATTTTCGATGGCCCGATGAGGGGGCGGACTTAGGCCGCCTCGAAGGTCAGGGGCGCGCCCCAGAAGGTCTCCACCAGGCTGTGCTGGGCGCCGGGCTTGCCGGTGGTCAGGAACCGCCGGGTCCCGCCCGAGCCGGGGTCGAACTCCGGGTGCGCCGCCAGGTAGAGGCCAAGCGCCTCGGCGGTGGCCTGGGGCTGGTGGACCAGGGGCGTGCCGGGGGGCAGGGCCTCGCGGAACAGGTCGCCGACGATCTCGTAGTGGGTGCAGCCCAGGATCGCCCGGTCCGGGGCGCGGCCGATGCGCTTGGAGAGCGCGGCCACATGGGTCTCCACCACCGCCTTCAGCTCGGCGCGGGAGGCGCCGGCCTCGATCATCCGCGCCAGCTCCGGGCAGGGTTCGGAGAAGACGGCCACGTCCTGCCGCCGCTTGTCGACCTCGATCTCATAGACCCGCGAGGCGGCGGTGGCGGGCGTGGAGAAGACGCCCAGCACCTCCACCTTCTCGATCTTGTCGGGAAGTTCGTCGGATTCCTGGGTCCAGGGCCGCCCCGTCGCCGCCTCGATGGTCGGCACGACGATCCCCAGCACATTGATCGGCCGGCCAAGCTGACGGCGGTAAGCCGGCAGCCAGGTCTGCTGCAGCCGGCGCAGGGCCACCGAGGCGGCGGTGTTGCAGGCCAGGACCACCAGGTCGCAGCCGGCCTCGAACAGCCGCTCGCAGCCGGCGCGGGTCAGGTCGACGATCTCCTCGCCGGAGCGGCCGCCGTAGGGGGCGTTGGCCTGGTCGGCCAGATAGATGAAGTCGGCCTTGGGGAAGCGATCCACGAGCCGGTGATGCACGGTCAAGCCGCCCACGCCCGAATCGAACACACCGATGGCCATGGGTCTGGTGTTACCGCCGCGCGGGGAAGGCGCCTAGAGTCCCAACCGCCGCGCCCTGGCCGCGATGGTCAGGGCCAGGCGCTCGGCGATCAGGTGGTCGGGGGCGCCGGCGGTCTTGCAGGCGCGGTCGGCGGCCAGCACCTCGGGCTGGATGCGGTCCAGCTCGTCCAGGCTCCAGCTTCGCGTCTGGCGGAGGAATTCGCGCTCCTGCTTCCAGAAGACGCCGGCGGACTTGGCCGCCTCCTGGGCGCCCGCGCCGCTCTTCACCAGGGTCAGCACCCGGCGCAGGCGCCCCAGGTGATTGCCGATGGCGCGCACCGCCGCGGGGCCCGCCTCGCCTTCCTGGCGGGCGCGTCGCAGGCCGGACTGGGCCTCCGCCAGCCGGCCCCCAAAGGCGTCGGCCGCGGCGTCCGCCAGCGAGGCCTCCGGCTCGACGCCCAGGAAGGCCTCCAGGTCCGCGGGCGTGGCCGACCCGCCGGAGCCCGGGCCAAGGTAGAGGACCAGGCGCTCGATCTCCTGGCGCGCCACGCCCCGCTCCTTGGGCATGCGGGCGACGAACAGGGCCAGGGCCTCGGAATTGAGCGTAAGGTTGTCCCGGGCCAGGGTCTCGCGCACCAGCCGGGCCACATCGCCCGGCTCGTCCTCGTAGCAGGGGATGCAGGCGGCGCCGGGCGCCTTCTCGGCGGCCTTGCGCAGCGCCGAGTCGCGGCCGAGCGCCCCGGCCTCGATCAGGAAGAAGGCGTCGGGGTTGAGCTCGCCCGCGGCGTGGCGGGTGAGCGCCTCGGCCGCCAGCTTGTCGGCGCTGGCCTTCTCCGAGCCGAAGCGCAGGCGCACCAGCCGCCGGCCGCCCATCAGCGACTGCGACGCCAGCTCACCCTCCAGGCGGGCGGCGTCCTCGGCAAGGTCCCCCTCGGTGAGCTGGGCCACATCGAAGGGATCGTCCGGCCGCTCGGCGACCTTGGAGGCCAGGATCTCGGCCCGGTCGCGCACCACGCCCATGTCGCGGCCATAGATCAGGGCGGCGCGCACGCCCGCGTCGGGGCGGGCCAGGAAGCGCTCGATGTCTGGCCGCTTGGAGAGGATCACGCCCGGCCCTCCGGCCGCTCTTCTAGGACTTCGCCTTGGCCGCCAGCCAGCTGGCCAGTTCGAGCTGGATGCGGCGGGCGACCTCCTGGGCCGCGCGATCCTGGGCGTCCTGCTGGGCGGCCACGGCGGCGTAGGGCTGGTCGGCCGAGTCGTAGGTCAGCTCGACCCTGACGCTGCCAGTCTTGGCCACCTCGCCGGACGCCACGCTGCTCAGGGTGTAGGCGGCGGTGAGGACGTATTCGTAGCGGGTGGCGACGTTGTCGACTCGAACGCCCCGGGGATAGCGGGTCTCGCCGACCTTGAGGTTCATGCGGTAGGCCGCCGGCCCGCCCCGGGCGCGGGCCATCGCATCCTCGAGATGCTCGCGCAGCAGGAAGCCGGCGCGGCCGTCGGGGGCCACCACCTCCACCGAGGCCAGGTCCTGGACGACCCCCTGCTGGGCGTAGAGCGGCTGGAAGCCGCAGCCCGCCAGGCCCAGGGCCGCGACCGCGAGGCCCGCCGCCAGGATCGAATTGAGCCGCCGTTGCGCCACCATGTCCCTCGTCATCCGCTCAGGCCGCCACGATGTTGACGATGCGGTCCTTGACCACGATCACCTTGCGGATCGTCAGACCCTCAAGGCGCCGTGCGATCTCGGGATCGTCAAGCACGATCTTCTCAACCTCGGCGGGCTCGGCGCCGGCCGGGGCGGAAATCTCGCCCCGCCGCTTGCCGTTCACCTGCACGGGCAGGACCTTCACCGCGTCCTGGGTGAGCGCCGGATCAAAGGTCGGCCAGGGGGCGTCGACCGCCATGCCCTGCCCGCCGACCTTGGCCCAGCACTCTTCCGCCAGGTGCGGGGTGAAGGGGGCGATCAGCCGGGCGAAGGCCGACAGCGCCGCCTGGCGCGCCGCCAGCAGGGCCGGCGAGGCGCCCGCGGCCGGGTTGGCCTTCAGAAGGTTGAGGAACTCGTAGAGCCGGGCGATGCCGGAATTGAAGCGGAAGGTCTCGATCGCCTCGGTGACCTGCTTGACCAGCTTGTGGGTGGCGCGCCGCAGGGCCTGGGCGGCGGGATCGTCCCCGCCCGCCTCGGCGTCGGCCCCCGCCGGCTGGCTGTCGAACTCGTCCCAGACCCCGGTGACGAAGCGCGAGGCGCCCCGCACCCCGCCGCTGGTCCACTGCACGTCCCGCTCGGGCGGGCTGTCGGAGAGCACGAACAGGCGGGCGGCGTCGACGCCGTAGACCTCGAAGATCTCGCCCGGGGTCACCGTGTTCTTCTTCGACTTCGACATCTTCTCGACATCGCCGATCACCAGCGGCTCGCCGGTCTCGACCAGGGTCGCGCGGCGGTCCTTGCCCTCGGCGGCGAGCTCCACCTGGGCGGGCTCGACCCACTCGCCGCTCTGCCGGCGGTAGGTCTCGTGGGTCACCATCCCCTGGGTGAACAGGCCCGCGAAGGGCTCGCGCACCGACAGCATGCCCTCGTCCGCCAGGGCCTTGGTGACGAAGCGGGCGTAGAGCAGGTGCAGGACCGCGTGCTCGATGCCGCCGATGTACTGGTCGACCGGCATCCAGTAGTCGGCGGCGGCCTTGTCGATGGGATCGTCCGCATGCGGATTGGCGAAGCGGGCGAAGTACCAGGAGCTGTCGACGAAGGTGTCCAGCGTGTCGGTCTCGCGCGTCGCCTCGCCGCCGCAGACGGGGCAGGCGGCGTGCTTCCAGGTGGGGTGGCGGGCGAGCGCGTTGCCGGGCTTGCCGAACTCCAGGTCGTCCGGGAGCGCCACCGGCAAGGCGCTTCTCGGAAGCGCGACCACGCCGTCCTTCTCGCAATGGACCACGGGGATGGGGCAGCCCCAGCCGCGCTGGCGGGCCACGCCCCAGTCGCGCAGGCGGAAGACCTTGGCGCCCTGCCCCTGGCCCTGGGCCTCGATGCGCTCGATGGCCGCGGCCTTGGCGGGCTCGACCTCCAGCCCGTCCAGGAACTGCGAGTTGAACAGCCGGCCGGGGCCCACATAGGCCTCGTCGCCGACGGCGAAGGTCGCCGGGTCCTCGCCGGGCGGCAGCACCACCGGCGTCACCTGCAGACCGTACTTGCGGGCGAAGTCGAGGTCGCGCTGGTCGTGCGCCGGGCAGCCGAAGATGGCGCCGGCGCCGTAGTCCATGAGGATGAAGTTGGCGATCCACACCGGCAGCTCCACCGCCGGGTCGAAGGGGTGCTTCACCCGAAGGCCGGTGTCGTAGCCGATCTTCTCGGCGGTCTCGATCTCGGCCTCGGAGGCGCCGCCCTTGCGGCACTGCTCGATGAAGGCGGCGGCCTTGGGATCGCGCGCACCGACCTGCTCGGCCAGCGGATGGTCGGCGGCGACACCCACGAAGCTCGCGCCGAACAGGGTGTCGGGCCTCGTCGTATAGACCTCGATCCCGCCATGGCCTTCGGGCGGCGTCCCCGCGAAGGCGAAGGTCAGCCGCGCGCCCTTGGAGCGGCCGATCCAGTTCTCCTGCATGGTGCGGACCTTTTCAGGCCAGCGGTCCAGGGTGGCGAGGTCGTCGGCGAGCTGGTCGGCGTAGTCGGTGATCCGCAGGAACCACTGGGCGAGCTTGCGCTTCTCGACCACCGCGCCGGAGCGCCAGCCGCGGCCGTCGACCACCTGCTCGTTGGCCAGCACCGTCTGGTCGACCGGGTCCCAGTTGACGGTGGCCTCGCGGCGATAGACCAGGCCGCGCTTGAAGAGCTCGAGGAACCAGGCCTGCTGCTGGCCATAATAGGCCACATCGCAGGTGGCGAACTCGCGCGACCAGTCGATGGACAGGCCAAGCTCCTTCAGCTCCTCCCGCATCGTGGCGATGTTGTCGTAGGTCCAGGCCTTGGGATCGACCCCGCGCTCCATGGCGGCGTTCTCAGCCGGCAGGCCGAAGGCGTCCCAGCCCATGGGGTGCAGGACGGAGAAGCCGCGGGCGCGCTTGTAGCGGGCGATGACATCGCCCAGCGAGTAGTTGCGCACATGGCCCATGTGCAGCCGCCCCGACGGATAGGGGAACATCTCCAGCACGTAGTACTTGGGCTTGGCGGAGTCCTCGCGGGCGCGGAAGGAGTCGGCGCGGCGCCAGGCTTCGCGCCACTTCGGTTCGGTGTCTTTCGGATTGTAGCGGGCCATGGTCAGGCGGGCTTTGGACCGGAGTTGGAGGTCGGGTCAACCATCTCCTCTCCCCCCGCGCAGCGGAGAGGGAGAGGGCAGGGAGAGGGCGGCGCAATCGTCTAAGCCAGCGCCGCGGTCCCCCCGCTTGATCGAAGGCCTTTGAAGCGGGTCGGCCGAGCCGCCCTCTCCCTGCCCTCTCCCTCTCTCGCTACGCTCGGGGGAGAGGCGCGTGACCTAGCCGCGGACGTTGGCCAGCCGCAGTTGGCGCGCCCGGGTGAGGATGGCGTTTTCGATGTCGGTCTCGGTCTGGCCGGCGGAGGCCGCGTCGACCCAGTTCCCCGTCGCATCGCGGGTCTGCTTGAACACCGCCACCTTCAGACCGTCGGCGCGCAGCCGCGAGTCGAGGATGTAGACGGTGCACTTGAAGCGCTCGTCCGGCTTTTCGGGATTGGCGTACCAGTCGGTGATGACGATCCCGCCGTAGGGGTCCGCCGAGGCCAGCGGCATGAAGGACAGAGTGTCCAGGGTCGCGCGCCACAGGTAGCCGTTGACGCCGATCCCGGTGGCGCTCGCCGAGGGCGCGGACGGCGCCCGATTGCGGCCGCCCACCAGCGGCACATGCGAGCAGGCGGCCAGGCCGACCAACCCAATCAGCGCCACGGCTGTCGTAACACGCCGCATCGAAACTCCGCGCACAAACGGCATCGCCATTCGTCTCCTAGTGGTTATCCGCCGCACGGAGCCAAGGCTCTCGCGCCACGGCGCCGCCCCGCGCCGGGGCTCTCTATATCAATGCGTCTGCGTGCACCAAACAGGAATCGCGTGACCTCCTCGCCACAGGCGCTGCTTATCTCGCAGGCGCCGGAGCCAGTTGCCCCTGGATTCGGTTGACCCCACCGCAACCAGGTCTCTAATCCATCGTGAGCGTTCGCAAATCCGACACAACGGAATGCGAATGAGGGGCGGGTAAAAGGTAAAAGGCGTTCATGTCGGGACGTGGCATAGCACTGGTCGCTGCGGGCGCGCTGTTGAGCGCGGCCGTGGGCGCGCACGCCGCCGACAAGCCGCAGCCCATGGACTTCAGCGTCCGCAGCGAGACCTCCCAGGTCGGCGCCTCGGCGCTCAAGTCGCTGAAGTGGGACGCCCGCAAGGGTCGCTGGGGCCTGACGCTGAACATGGACCGCACCGACGCGCGGCCCACCACCAGCAACGACGTGCAGGCCGGCGCCTACTACCGGATCACCCCGTCCCTTCGGGTCGGCGGGGCGGTGGCCTTCGGCGACGAGCAGCTTCGCCCGGGGCCCAAGAAGATCGGCTCCGAAGAAGGCCAGCCCCGCGTGCGGCTGGAATCGTCCTTCAGGTTCTAAGACCCTCCACCGCCGCCAGCCCCGCGAGCCGAAGGCTCGCCAGGCGCGCCGCCGTGCGATCGTTCACGCCCCCCAGCGCATAGACCGGCAGGCCCGCGCGCCGCGCCAGGATGGCGAATCTCAGCGGGCCCATGGGCCGGCCGGCCGAGGCGCTGTTGCTTGCGAACACCGTCGAGACCACCGCCGCATCCGCGCCCGCCCGCGCCGCCGCCCGCGCCGCGCCGAGCGAATGCGCCGCGGCGGTGACGATCCAGCCCGGCCGCCGGCGCTTCAGCGCGCCCGCGGAAAAGGCCGCCCGCTGCGGCAGATGCACCCCGTCCGCGCCCGCCAGGCGGGCCAGGCCAGCGTCCGCGCCCACCAGCAGCAGGCCGCCCCGCCCGTGGACCAGGCGCGCCAGGCGCCGGGCCCGCTCCAGCGCGCCGGCCTCGCCGAAGCTTCGGTAGACCAGGGCCGCGCCGGCCGGCAGCGCCGCCGCCAGGGCCTCGGGCTCCGGCGTTCGCGCCGGGTCGGTGAAGACCAGCAGCCGCGGCAGCCCCTTCCGGACAGCGCCGGGGCGCTTTAAGAGCGCAGCGGTCCTCCGCAAGGTCCAGAAACGTCCCGTAATGGATGCGCCTCCCCAAGATCCGGCCCACGCCTACCACGAGGTCGCGGCGAAGATCGCCCGCGCCGCCAAGGCCTGCGGCCGCGACCCTGGGGAAGTGACCCTGGTCGCGGTCTCCAAGCAACAGCCCTGGGAGGCCATAGAGCCGGTGCTGGCGGCCGGCCAGCGGGTGTTCGGCGAGAACCGGGTGCAGGAGGCGATGCAGCGCTGGGAAGACCGGCGGGAGGGCCTGACCCTCCACCTGATCGGCCCCCTGCAGAGCAACAAGGCCCGCGAGGCTGTGGCCTTCTTCGACGTGGTCGAGAGCCTGGACCGCGAGAAACTCGCCCGCGCGCTGGCCGAGGAGATCCAGAAGCAGGGCAAGGCGCCGCGCCTCTATGTGCAGGTGAACACCGGCGAGGAGCCGCAGAAGGCCGGGGTGATCCCCGGCGAGGCCGACGCCTTCATCGCCCTCTGCCGGACGAGCTTCGGCCTGCAGCCGGAGGGCCTGATGTGCATCCCCCCCGCCGAGGAGCCCCCCGGGCCGCACTTCGCCCTGCTGGGCAAGATCGCCGCCCGCAACGGGCTCGCGGGGCTCTCCATGGGGATGAGCGGGGACTTCGAGACCGCCATCCGCTTTGGCGCAACCTCGGTCCGCGTGGGCTCGGCGGTGTTCGGCGCGCGCGGCTAGGGTTGTGATCTATCATTCTTGACCGTCATCGCCGGGCTTGTCCCGGCGACCCATGAACGCCCGAGGTTCCGGGCGAACCGCGGTGGTCCCGCGAAATTGCGGCGCCATCAGGTGCGCATGGGTGGCCGGGACAAGCCCGGCCATGACGTCCTTAGATTCAGCGATTTGCTTGAGTTTCGACCCTAGGGCCGGATCTCCAGCGCATCGCCCGGCCTGGCCTTGGCCAGCAGCTCGAGGAGGTCGGCGCGGGCGATGGCCACGCAGCCGTGGGTCGGCGAATAGTCGGCCTTGGCCAGGTGCAGGAAGATGGCCGAGCCGGCGCCCGGCGTGGGCGGCTCGTCGTTGTGCCCAAGGACAACCACCAGGTCATAGAGGTGGTCCTCCCGCCACATGCGCTCGGCGCTGGCCGGATAGGGCAGCGTGACCGGACGGTTGTAGGCGCGATCCTCCGGGGCGTCGCACCAGCCGTCCTCGGGCGCGATGGGCCGCGCCCGGAGCGTCGTGGCGGGCGCCGGACCCCGGTCGGGCCGGTAGAGGACGTAGCGGATCGGCCAGACCCCCGCCGGCGAGGCGCCGTCGCCCTCGCGCTTGGCCAGGGCCGCGACGACGCCGGCGGGCCCCAGCGCGCAACGCGCCTTTCGGCCGCCCAGATCGAGCCATCCATCCGCCGTGGCGATGAAGTTCACCATGCCCTCCGCAAATCCCTTTGCCCATTCCGCGCAGGACGGTGCATGTTCGCGACCATGGCTCAACGCAAGACCCTCCTCATCGTCGATGATGACGCGGACCTGCGGAGCGCAGTCGCCGAACAGCTCCAGGCCGAAGGCTTCGACGTCCTCGAGGCGCCCACCGCCGGCGAGGGCATCGCCACGGCCGAGGCCCGGAAGCCCGACCTGGTGCTGCTCGACGTCGACCTGCCCGACATGGACGGCCGCCAGGCCTGCCGCGAGATGCGGCGCCTGGGCCTGGCCCAGCCGGTGATCATGCTCACCGCCGCGGCCGCCGACGAGGACACCGTCCAGGGGCTGGAGGCCGGCGCCAACGACTATGTGGTCAAGCCCTACCGCTTCGCCGTGCTGCTGGCCCGCATCCGCGCCCAGCTGCGCAGCCACGAGCACTCCGAGGGCGCGGTGTTCCGCCTGGGGACCTACGAGTTCCGGCCCGCCGGCAAGATGCTGGTGGACGCCCAGCAGCGGAAGATCCGGCTGACGGAGAAGGAGACCAACATCCTGAAGTACCTCTACCGCGCCGGCGAGAAGCCGGTCAGCCGCGAGGAGCTTCTGGCCGAGGTCTGGGGCTACAACGCCGGCGTCACCACCCACACGCTGGAGACCCACGTCTACCGCCTGCGCCAGAAGATCGAGAGCGACCCGGCCAACGCGCGCCTGCTGCTCACCGAAGCGGGCGGGTATCGACTGGCGCCTTAGGGCCCGGATCGCCCGCGGCCAATCTCAGCAGATCGACGTGCATGGGTCCCGGATAAGCGCTGCGCGCTTTTCGGGATGACCCGGAGTGTTGGTTTCAGAGCGCCAGGTCCGCCGTCACAGGGGCGTGGTCGCTGGGGCGTTCCCATTCGCGGACGTCGTCATGGACGCGGCTGGCGGCGGCGCCGGAGCGGAAGGCCGCGTCGCGCAGGCCCGGGGTCACCAGGATGTGGTCGAGCCTAAGGCCGCGGTTGGAGGCCCGGAAATCCTGCGCCCGGTAGCTCCACCAGGAGGCCAGCTTCTGCGGCTCGGGATGGGCCTCCCGCAGCAGGTCGATGAACTGGCCGGCGGCCATCATCCGGCCGAACGCCTCGATCTCCACCGGGGTGTGGCTGACGACCTTGGACATGTAGCGGTGGTTCCAGACGTCGAACTCGCCGGGCGCCACATTGAGGTCGCCGACGATGGCCAGCGGCGCCTTGGGATCGCGGCGCGCGAGCTCGGCCGTCAGGGTCTCGTAGAAGTGCAGCTTGTGGTCGAACTTGGGATTGACCTGCCGGTCCGGGATGTCGCCGCCGGCGGGAATGTAGAAGTTGTGGATCTCGACGCCGGCCACGGTGGCGCCGACGCAGCGGGCGTGGCCCTCGCGGCAGACGTCCAGCGCCGGCGCATCCTCCAGCGGAAGGCGCGAGGCGATGGCCACCCCGTGCCAGCCCTTCTGGCCGGCGATCTTCAGGTGCGGCAGGCCCATCTCCTCGAAGGCGCCACGGGGAAACTCCCCTTCCCGGCACTTGATCTCCTGCAGGCAGACCACGTCAGGGTCGTGCTCGCGGACGAAGCGGGCGACCTGCTCGTGGCGCAGGCGGACGGAGTTGACGTTCCAGGTGGTGAGACGAAGGCGCATGCCGCTCAGATAGCGCTGCGCAGGCCCATGGCCAAACGCGACATAAAAGAACGCCCGGGCGGGTGGCCCGGGCGTTTCAGTCGTCTCTCATGCCGCCGCCGGGAGGGGATAGAGTCCGGCACGGCCCGCCGTCGCGCCCAGCGGCGCGCCGACGAGTGATGCATCATCGCCACAGGGGCTAAAAAAGTCAAGTAGGAACGTCATTAACACTTGATTGTGCTAAAACAGTCACATCCGGGCCCGACCCACGTTCTTCGGTCGCGGGTCCTTGAGCACGAACAATCCCGGATCGAGGTCGCTGGCGGGGGCGAGATCGAGCAGGCGGACCTGGGTGTTGCGGCCCTGGGCGTCGGTGACGGTCCAGCCCGCCAGCCGCAGGGGCGCCTCGGCGAAGGTCAGGCTCAGCCGGCCGGCCGTCTGGCGGCGCCCGTCGCGGGCGTTGATGGTGAAGCCCTCGGCGGCGCGCGTCACGCTCGTCACCTGCACGCCGCGATCCAGGCGGATGTTGCGGGCCAGGAACAGCGACAGCGGCGTCATCCCCAGCGGGTAGCTTTCGAAGGACTTGAGCCTGGCGTCGGCGACATTGACCGTGGCGCCGTCGGAAACCACCAGCAGGCCGGACGGCGGGTCGTAGGCGAACCGCGCCTTGCCCGGCCGCTTCAGATAGAGGCTGCCGGTGGCCTGGCGTCCGCGACCATCGACCTGCACGAAGTGGGCCTTGGCCTGGGACAGGCCCTCCAGATAGGCCACCGCGCGGTCGACCAGCGCCTGGTCGGCCGGCGCCAGGCGCGCCGGGGCCTGGGCCAAGGCCGGGCCGGCCGCCGCGGCGGCGAGCAGGGCGAGCGTCAGGCGACGGCGATCGATCATGCGGCGCAACTCCATTGGACACAGATCATAGCAGGGCCTCGCGGCCCCAATAGGGCGGCCCTCCAACGCAACGCCGCCGGGGCCCGTTCCGCATCGACCTGTTGACATGCAAGTAATCACTTGCCTATTGTCCGCCGGTGACCGACGACATGGACGCCGTGTTCAAGGCCCTGGGGGATCCCACCCGCCGGCGGCTGCTTGACCTGCTGCACGAGACGCCCGGGCAGACGCTCGGCGCCCTCACGGCGGGAATGGACATGACGCGCCAGGGCGTCAGCCAACACCTCGCCGTGCTCGAGGCCGCGAGCCTGGTGACCACGGTGCGGCGGGGGCGAGAGAAGCTGCACTACCTGAATCCCGTGCCGATCCACGCCGTCCACGCGCGCTGGATCGCCAAGTTCGAGCGGCCGAGGCTGGATGCGCTCGCCGCCCTGAAGCAGCGCCTGGAAGGAGGCGAAGATGACTGAGCCGCAATTCGTCTATGTGACCTACATCGCAACCACGCCCGAGAAGGTCTGGGCCGCCCTCACCGACGCCGAGCTCTCCGCCCGGTATTGGGGCAACGCCAACGTCTCCGACTGGAAGGTGGGCTCGACCTGGAGCCACCGCCGTCCGGGCGGCGAGGTGGCGGTCACCGGCGAGGTGCTGGAGGCCGACCCGCCCCGGCGGCTGGTGACCAGCTGGTATCGCCCCGCCGAGGCCGCCGACCCGGCCAAGCGCTCGAAGGTCAGCTACGACATCGCGCCTGGGAAGGGGAAGGTTCGGCTGACCATCACCCACTGGGACCTGGACGCGCAGTCCCGCCGCGACATCTCCGGCGGCTGGCCGGCGGTGCTGTCGAACCTGAAGACCTTCCTGGAGACCGGCGAGACCCTGATCGATCCCTTCGCCGACATGCCCTGCTCGCAGGCGGAGGCGGTTTAGAAATCCCCTGTCCCCCGCGCAGCGGAGAGGGAGAGGGGTGGGTGAGGGCGGCTCCGCAGCTCAGCTACGAAGGCCGGCGACCCGATTGCGCAACCTCGGCAACACGGATGGCCCAGCGCCGCCCTCTCCCAACCCTCTCCCTCTCGCTTCGCGGGGGAGAGGGAGGCTGCGGCGCTACGGCGGCGGGGCGGCGAGGATCTCGCGCTTGCCGGCGTGGTTGGCGGGGCCCACCACGCCTTCCTGCTCCATTCGCTCGATCAGCGAGGCGGCGCGGTTGTAGCCGATCTGCAGGCGGCGCTGGATGTAGCTGGTGGAGGCCTTGCCGTCGCGGGTGACCACCGCCACGGCGCGGTCGTAGAGGTCGTTGGAGTCCCCCTCCCCGCCGCCGCCGAAGTCGCCGCCGCCCTCGTCCTCGTCGCCGCCGGCGGTGACCTCGTCCAGATAGGCCGGCTGGCCCTGCTCGCGCAGGAAGCGGGCCACCGCCTCCACTTCCCCGTCCGAGACGAAGGGCCCGTGCAGGCGGGTGATCCGCCCGCCGCCGGCCATGTAGAGCATGTCGCCCTGGCCCAGGAGCTGCTCGGCGCCCTGCTCGCCCAGGATGGTGCGGGAATCGATCTTGGAGGTGACCTGGAAGGAGATCCGGGTCGGGAAGTTGGCCTTGATGGTGCCGGTGATGACGTCCACCGAGGGCCGCTGGGTGGCCATGATGACGTGGATGCCGGCGGCCCTGGCCATCTGCGCCAGGCGCTGCACCGCCCCTTCGATGTCCTTGCCGGCGACCATCATCAGGTCGGCCACCTCGTCGATGATCACGACCAGGTAGGGCATGGCCTCGGGCTTGATCTTCTCGCTCTCGTAGATCGGCCGGCCGCCGTCGTCGAAGCCGGTCTGCACCGTGCGCTCGAAGTGCTCGCCCTTGTCGGCCGCCTCCTTGGCGCGCTCGTTGTAGGAGGCGATGTTGCGCACGCCGATCTTGGACATCCGCCGGTAGCGGTCCTCCATCTCGCGCACCGCCCACTTCAGCGCCACGATGGCCTTCTTCGGGTCGGTGACGACCGGGGCCAGCAGGTGCGGAATGCCGTCGTAGACGCTCAGCTCCAGCATCTTGGGGTCGATCATGATCATCCGGCACTGCTCGGGGGGCAGGCGGTAGAGGATCGACAGGATCATGGCGTTGACGCCCACCGACTTGCCCGAGCCGGTGGTCCCGGCGATCAAGAGGTGGGGCATCTTGGCCAGGTCGGCGATGTAGCTTTCCCCGCCGATGGTCTCGCCCAGGGCCATGGGCAGCACCTGGCCGCCGCGCTCGTACTCTGGGGAGGCCAGGAGGTCGCGCAGGTAGACGGTCTCGCGCTTCTGGTTGGGCAGCTCGATGCCGATGGCGTTACGGCCTGAGACGACCGACACGCGGCAGGCGGCGACGCTCATCGAGCGGGCGATGTCGTC
>Ga0075364_10000601_pt1 | contig 18601 bp, 10 predicted proteins | sample EndMetdeltDD1764_FD_71517 | JGI IMG/M metagenome (GOLD analysis project Ga0075364, IMG submission 71517) | Populus endosphere microbial communities from Tennessee, USA - Endosphere MetaG P. deltoides DD176-4 | ecosystem: Host-associated > Plants > Roots > Endosphere | place: USA: Tennessee...
AGGATCGCGTGCGCCGCATGTTCGTCGGCCGCGGCCAGCGCCGCCGGCGTGTAGTTCACATCGCCGAAGCCGTCGCGACCATGCACATGCGCGGCATCCTCGCGCGGCTGGTGCACCAGCGGGCCCGGGCAGCCGGCGAACACCGGCACGTCGCCGCGACCCGCGACCTCGCACAGCTTCAACGCATTGCGCACCGTGTGGTCCAGCCCCACGTTGCCGGCGGCGATGGTCAGCCCGAGCAGGTCGTGCGCGTCGGAGTGGAACGCCATCAGCAGGGCAAGCGCGTCGTCCACGCCCGGGTCGGTATCGATCAGCAGCGGAATCTTGCTCATTCGCTTCTCGTCTGTCTTCGTCATATCGTCGGTCGTCGAGTCTGTCACCGCACGCCGACGAACGGAAGCACGGGCCAACGCGTCGCGCGTCGCCGACCGCCGGCATCGCCGGATGTTGCAGACACGCCTGCGCGGCCGGGACGCTGCGGCGCGCTGGCGTCGTACCGGCGATCGGGACCGCGGCGACATGCACCGTCCCCGGGGGGGCGTCGCGGGCGCCGGCCGCGCAGCGGATGCGCCATTCGACCGTTCCACCGCGGAACGGTCGAATGGAACGGCAGGCCCGGTCCATCACCACACCGGGCCATCAGGTCATCTAACGCCGCATACCGCGGCTGACGGCACCGCCCGCGTCAGGCCGCCGCGTAGCGCGATGCGCCACCGATCCAGCGGGCGACGATCGCATCGACCGTCCCGGGCACACGCTCCAGCAGCCGATCGGCCAGTGCATGCACCTGCGGCAGCAGGCCGGCATCGCGCGCGAGATCGGCGATGCGGAACGCGGCCAGGCCGGTCTGGCGGGTGCCGAGCAGTTCACCGGGGCCGCGCAGCTGCAGGTCCTTCTCGGCGATCAGGAAGCCGTCGCTGGTCTGGCGCAGCACGTCCAGCCGCTGTCGGGCCAGCGCCGACAGCGGCGGCTGATAGAGCAGTACGCAGCTGGACGCCGCCGCGCCACGCCCGACCCGGCCGCGCAGCTGATGCAGCTGCGACAGGCCCAGCCGCTCGGCGTTCTCGATGATCATCAGCGAGGCGTTGGGCACGTCGACGCCGACCTCGATCACCGTCGTGGCCACCAGCAGCCCGATGTCGCCCTGCTTGAACGCCAGCATCGCCGCCTGCTTCTCGGCCGCCTTCATGCGCCCGTGGACCAGACCGACGCGGACATCCGGCAACTGCCGGGTCAGCAGCTCGAATGCGCGCTCGGCCGCCTGCGCCTGCAGGCGCAGGCCCTGCCCCGGCTTGCCGTCGTCCTCGGCCTCTTCGATCAGGGTGCACACCCAGTAGGCCTGGCGTCCTTCGGCGCAGGCGCCGCGGATCCGCTCGATCAGTTCCGGTCGACGGTCGACGCTGACCACCACGGTCTGCACCGGCGTGCGACCGGGCGGCAGCTCGTCGATCGCACTGACATCCAGATCGGCATAGGCGGTCATCGCCAGCGTGCGCGGGATCGGCGTGGCCGTCATCACCAGCTGGTGCGGCACATGCCCGTCCTGCGGCCCCTTGTCGCGCAGCGCCAGCCGCTGCTGCACCCCGAAGCGGTGCTGCTCGTCGACGATCACCAGGGCCAGGTCATGGAAGGCCACGCCGTCCTGCATCAGCGCGTGGGTGCCGACGACGACCTGCGCGGTGCCCGACGCCACCTCTTCAAGCACCTGCCGACGCGCCTTGCCGGTGACCTTGCCGGCCAGCCAGGCCACGCGCACGCCCAGCGGCTCCAGCCAGGCCTTGAGGTTGACGTGATGCTGCTCGGCCAGCAGTTCGGTCGGCGCGGCCAGCGCCACCTGGCACCCCTGCTCCACCGCCAGCGTCGCCGCCAGCGCGGCGACCACGGTCTTGCCCGAGCCGACATCGCCCTGCACCAGCCGCTGCATCGGCGAGCCTACGGCCAGATCCGCACGGACCTGATCGAACACGCGCCGCTGTGCGCCGGTCAGCGCGAACGGCAGCTGTTCCAGTAATCGTTTCGCCAGCGCACCGCGGCCGCGCAGCGCGCGCGCGCGCAGCTGCTGCTGGGCCAGGCGCTGCCGCCGCAGGCTCAGGTGGTGCGCAAGCAGCTCTTCCAGCGCCAGCCGCCGCTGCGCAGGGTGCGTCCCGGCCGACAACGCCGCCAGATCGATCTCCGGACCGGGCCGGTGCAGCGTCAGCAGCGCCTCGCGCAGGCCGGGCAGCCCGGCGGTCGCCGCCAAAGACGACGGCAGCAGTTCCAGGGATGCGGCATCGGGCAGCTGGTCCAGCGCCTGCCCGATCAGCTTGCGCAGGCTCGCTGGCCCGACGCCCTCGACCGCCGGATACACCGGGTCGAGCGATTCGCCCAGCACCACGTCCTCGTCGTCGCGCAGCACGCTGTAGCTGGGATGGACGATCTCCAGCCCGTGCTGGCCGGGCCGCGGCGTACCGAAACAACGCAGGCGCACGCCCGGCCGGAACTGCGCGGCCTGGGCGGCACGGAAGTGGAAGAACCGCAGGACCACGGTCGCGTGGGACCCATCACCGATCGCCACGCGCAGCACCGGCCGATATCGGAAGCCGCGCTCGACCGCCTCGACCCGGCCTTCGATCTGGGCCGGAATGCCGGGCCGCAGGTCGGCCACCGGGGTCAGCCGTGTGCGGTCCTCGTAGCGCAGCGGCAGGTGCAGCCACAGGTCCTGCAGCGTGCACAGCCCGCGTGTGGCGAGCTTGTCGGCCAGCGCCGTCCCGACCCCGCGCAGCGCGGTCAGCGGCGTGCCCCCGGCATCGGCCAGGGCCACCACGACGGATCGGCCGCGTGCCACCGTGCCGGTCAGTCCAGCACCATCACCGCATCGACCTCGAACGCCACGCCCTTGGGCAGGGCCGACACGCCGATGGTGGAACGGGCCGGGAACGGCGCCTTGAAGTACTCCTGCATCACCGCGTTGACCGCGGCGAACTGGCCGAGGTCGGTCAGGTACAGGCCCAGGCGCACGACCTTGTCGAGCGAGCCGCCGGCCGCCTCGGCCACCGCGGTGAGGTTGTCGAACGCCTGCCGCGCCTGCGCGGTGATGTCGCCCTCGACGACCTCGCCGGTAGCCGGCACCAGCGGGATCTGGCCGGAGAAGTAGACGGTGTTGCCGGCGCGCACGGCCTGCGAGTACGGGCCGATGGCGGCGGGTGCGCGGTCGGTCTGGACGATCTGGGACATTCGCATTTTCCTGCGGTGGGACGTGTGGCGTGATTCTACCGGCTCGCGTCCGCACCTCGCTGCCGGATCCGCCATTGCCCAGCGCAGTGAAGACCATCGGCAACCGGCTGACGCCGATCGACCAGCGCTCATCCGTGCCCCGTCCCTGCCACTGGCAGGCGGCACCGGGCTGCACGAGTGCACGACATGGCCGAACAGGACCACTCGGCAGCGGACCAGCCGCGGTGACGACTCAAGACGCGGACGCCATCACGGACAGTCCGACGGACACGGTGACGCAGAAGCGGACACAGGCGGCGGAGGCCTCTGCCATGGACGAACGGCCATGCTGCGAGTGGCGCATATCGCGCGGACTTCCCGGCATCCGCCCCGCGTCTTGAACCGCACGGCGGAAACGTCGCGGCTGGACCACGCCGGTCCGGCCGGCGCATGCACGCCGATCCGCCGCGTTGCCGCGGCACCCCGGCAGCGGCAGGGTATGTGTTGCATGGCGGCGAGGGCATGATCGGTGTCGGGGCACCTGCCGGGTTCGCAGCACGCGCCGGGTGCGGCCGCAGCCGCCAGCAGGCCTACTGCCGACGCACGCCCTGCACGACGTTGAGCCGGCGCAGGCGGCGGATGACCTCGGCCAGATGGGTGCGGTCGCGCACCTGGATGGCGAAGCGCAGCTGCGCGGCGTTCATGTCTCGGTCCAGGTAGTCCACGCGCTCGATGTTGGAATGGCTCTGCGCCACCGCTGCAGCCAGCTGCGCGAGCACGCCGGTGTGGTTCTCGACGTCGACGATCAGCGAGGTGTCGTAGTCGCCGGCCACGTTCGGGTCCCAGTCGATCGGCACCCAGCGCTCCGGCGACTTGCGGAACTCGGCCAGGTTCGGACAGTCCAGCCGGTGCACGACCACGCCCTTGCCGGCGGTGTGGTAGCCCATGATCTCGTCGCCGGGAATGGGCTGGCAGCAGTTGGCGAAGCTGACCACGCCGCCTTCCGTACCGTTGATCAGGATCTTTTCCTGCGAATGCCTGGAGTGCGGGCCACCCCGCAGCTCGGCATAGGCCATCAGCGCCTGCGCGGCCTGGCTCGGCATCCAGTTGCCCAGCGCGACCTCGGCCAGGAACACCTCGAGCCGGGCGAAGCGGTGTTCGGTCAGGAACGCCTCCAGCCGGCGCGGCGGCAGGCGTTCGAGCGAGCTGCCCATCGCCTCCAGCGCACGGTCCAGCATCCGATGCCCCAGCTGCACCGCATCCTCGTGCTCGAGCTGCTTGAGCTGGTGGCGGATCGCGGTGCGGGCCTTGCTGGTGACCACGAACTCCAGCCACTGCGGTTTGGGCGCCGCCGAGCGCGCGGTGATGATCTCCACCGTCTGCCCGCTGGTGAGCTTGGTCTTCAGCGGCACCAGCTTGCGGTCAACGCGCGCGGCGACCGCCTGGTTGCCGACATCGGTATGCACCGCATAGGCGAAATCCAGCGCGGTCGAGTTGCGGGGCAGGGACATGATCCGCCCCTTCGGCGTGAACAGGTAGACCTCGTCCGGGAACAGGTCGACCTTGACGTTCTCCAGGAACTCCAGCGACGACCCGGCCGCACGCTGCGATTCGATCAGTTCGACGATCCACGCATGCGCACGGCTCTGCGCGCTGTTCGGGCTCTCGCCACCATGCTTGTAGGACCAGTGCGCGGCCACGCCGCGCTCGGCGATCAGATCCATCTCCTCGGTGCGGATCTGGACCTCGATCGGCGAGCCGTAGGGCCCGAACAGCACCGTGTGCAGCGACTGGTAGCCGTTGGCCTTGGGGATCGCGATGAAGTCGCGGAAGCGCCCGTCCAGCGGCTTGAACTGCGCGTGCACCGCGCCCAGCGAGTGGTAGCACTCGGCGACGCTGCGGACCACGACGCGGAAGCCGAACACGTCCATCACCTGGTCGAAGCTTTTGCCCTCGCCGCGCATCTTGTTGTAGATGCTCCACGGGGTCTTGATCCGGCCGACCAGCCTGTGTTCCAGGTGCTCGCGGGCCAGCCCCTGCGACAGCTGCACCTCGACCTGGGCCAGCGACTCGCGCCGCACCACCGGCTGGCTGCGGATGTGCTTCTCGATGATCCGGTGCCGCCAGGGATGCATCGCGCGGAAGCCGAGGTTCTGCAGCTCGGACTTGACCAGGCTCATGCCCAGCCGCTGCGCGATCGGTGCGTAGATGTCCAGCGTCTCGCGGGCGATGCGGATGCGGGCCTCGGCGCTCTGCGCGCCCAGCGTGCGCATGTTGTGCAGCCGGTCGGCGAGCTTGATCATGATCACGCGCAGGTCGCGCGACATCGCCAGCAGCATCTTGCGGAAGCTCTCGGCCGCCGCCTCCTGGCGGTCGCGGAACTTGAGCTTGTCCAGCTTGGTGACCCCGTCGACCAGCTCGGCCACGTCCTCGCCGAAGCGGGCGGCCAGCTCCTCGCTGGTCAGCGGCGTGTCCTCGATGGTGTCGTGCAGGATCGCCGCGATCAGGGTTTCCACGTCCAGGCCGAGCTCGGCCAGCACGCAGGCCACCGCGACCGGATGGGTGATGTACGGCTCGCCGGACTTGCGGGTCTGCCCGGCATGCGCGGCGGCGCCGACCCGCCATGCCTCGCGCAGCAGCGGCATCTGCTCGCGAGGCAGGTAGGACGCGGCACGCTCGAGTTCCAGGACATAGTCCGGCACCGGCTCGCTGGCGGGCAGCGGCGTATCGGCGATCGCCTGGGCGGAATGGCCTGGGTTCATGCGCGAAGACTATGCCAGGGGGCTGCGCGCATCAAACCTTGCGCATTGCGCCGCAACATGCCTTTCCAGCGGATGCGCGACTCTTTCACCGGAAATCATCCCAGCCGCTGCGCGCGCTCGACCCCGGGCAGCGCATCGAGCTTGCCCAGCAGCGTCGACAGCTGCCCGTAGTCGGACACGCGCAACCGCAGCTTCAGCTGCAGCCGCCCGTCCGGACGCAGGTCGCTGCGGATGTCGCTGACGTGGGCATCCTCCTGCGCGATCAGCGTGGTCACGTCCTTGAGCAGCCACTTGCGGTCGATGCCGCTGACGGCCACGTCGACCTCGTAGCCACCACCGCCGCTGCCCCACTCCACCGGCAGGATCCGCTGCGGGTGCGAGGCGGCCAGGCGCATGAAGGCCGCGCAGTCGGCGCGGTGGACGGTGACGCCGCGGGTGCGGGTCAGATAACCGGCGATCGGCTCGCCGGAGACCGGCTGGCAGCAGCGCGCCAGCTGCACCAGCAGGTTGCCGACGCCCTGCACGGTGAAGCCGGCATCGACCCTGCGCCGCGCGTGCCGCGGCGTGGGCCGCGACACGGCCACGTTGCCGGCCGCCGGCGGCGGCGCGGCGGCGCGTTCGAGCTCATGCAGCGCGCGGCCGACCTGGTTGGGGCCGACATCGCCCAGCGCGACCTGGATGTAGAGGTCGTCGATGCTCTCGGCATGGAACTTCCGGGCGACCGGCGCCAGGTCGGCATGATGCAGCCCGACCCGCTTGAGCTCGCGCTCCAGCAGTTCGCGGCCAGCCTGCACGTTGCGCGAGCGGTCCAGCTTGTGGAACCAGGCACGCACCTTGTCGCGCGAGCGCGCACTGGCGAGGTAGCCGTTGGCCGGCAACAGCCAGTCGCGTCGCGGATCGGGCTCCTTGCCGGTCATGATCTCGACCCGGTCGCCGGTCCGCAGGCGATACCCCAGCGGCACGATCCGGCCGTTGACCTTCGCCCCCTTGTAGCGGTGCCCGACCATCGTGTGCACGTGATAGGCGAAGTCCAGCGGCGTGGCGCCCTGCGGCAGGTCGACCACCTCGCCCTTGGGCGTCAGCGCATAGACCCGCTCCTCGACCAGTTCGGCGTCGAGCGCGCCGGCCAGCGTCTCGCCCTCGCGCCCGCCCTCGGCCGCGTGCTCCAGCAGTTGCCGCATCCACGCGATCTTGCGCTCGAACGCCTTGCCGGCGCCCTTGCCGGCCGCGCTGCCGCCGGTCTCCTTGTAGCGCCAGTGCGCGGCCACGCCGAGCTCGGCCTGTTCGTGCATGTCGCGGGTGCGGATCTGCACTTCCAGCGTGCGTCCTTCCGGGCCGACCACGGCGGTGTGCAGCGAGGCGTAGCCGTTGGGCTTGGGCCGGGCGATGTAGTCGTCGAACTCGCCGGGCACCGGCACCCACAGCGCGTGGACCACGCCAAGCACCACATAGCAGGAGGCGACATCGTCGACCATCACCCGGACCGCGCGCAGGTCGTAGAGCTGGTCGATGCCCAGCCGCTTCTTCTGCATCTTCCGCCAGATGCTGTAGATGTGCTTCGGCCGACCGCTGATGTCCGCCGCCAGCCCCTGCCCTGCCAGGGTGCGGCCCAGCTCGGCCTTCACCGCCTCGATGTAGCGCTCGCGGTCGTCGCGGCTCTCGTCCACCTCGCGGGCGATGCGGCGATAGGTCTCCGGCTCCAGATGGCGGAACGCCAGATCCTCCAGCTCCCACTTCAGCTGCCAGATGCCCAGCCGGTTGGCCAGCGGCGCATGGATGTCGCGGGTCAGCTGGGCCAGCGCGCGGCGCTCCTCGTCGGGCAGCCTGTCGGACTCGCGCATCCTGGCCAGCTGCCGCGCCAGCAGCACCGGCACCACGCGCAGGTCGTGGATGATCGCCAGCAGCAGCCGACGCAGTCCCTCGCCATTGCGCCCGGCTTCGCGCCCGGCATGCAGCGCCCACACCTGGTCGGCCGCATCCTGTCCATCGAGCAGGTCGGGAACCGCGGGCAGCCGGGTGGCGACCTCGGCCGCCACCGCCGCACGCAGACCCGGCAGGTCGTACAGCAGCGCGGCCACGCAGGCCGACTCGTCGGCGGCCAGCCGGGCCAGCGCTTCCTGGGTGCCGGCCATCGCCGACCATGGCAGCCGCTGCGCGCGGTCGGTGCCTTCGGCTTCCCATGCGACCAGCAGCAGCTCGCGCAGGGCAGGCGGCAACACCCGGGCCAGGTCGCCCTGCAGCAGCGCGTTCAGACCATCTGGAAATACGGAGGACACGGGCGTTCGTCACCAATGGATGGGACTACACTAGCGGCCCCGCGACCCGAGGAACAAGCATGCGTCGTCTTCCCATCACGCTGGGCACGCTGGCACTGGCGGTCGCCCTGTCGATCACCGGCGCCCATGCGCAGGAAACTGTTCCGCTGCGCACGCAGATGAGCGCCGAGGAGTTCCGTGCCGCCGGCCTGGACAAGCTCAGCGCCACCGAACTGGCCGCGCTGGACGCCTGGCTGCGGCGCAGGGACAAGGGCAACATGGCGACGCCGGCCGTTCCGGTCGCACACGCGCAACCAGCCGACGCCGCATCGACCAGCATCGACGCCATCGAACTGGAACGGATCCGCGAGCAGGCGCGGCAGAAGGGACGCCAGGAAGTCGTGGAAGAGAACCGTGGATTCTTCGCGTTCGGCAGCAATGAACCGATCGAAGCCACGCTGGTCGGCGAGTTCGCCGGATTCGGCAAGGGCAACCGCTACACGCTGGCCAATGGCCAAGTGTGGGAGCAGACCGATGCGGCCAGGCTGGCAGGGGTGCGTCGAACGGCACCGCGTGTCTCGATCAAGCCGGGCATGCTCAATGCCTGGTACATGAAGATCGAGGGCTATAACACCTCGGCCAAGGTCCAACGCATCAAGTAGGCGATCCGCGGTGCGCTTTACCGCGGGCGGGCAATCGGGCAAGGCGTCGCGGCATCTACCGGACACCGGGGATCACCTGTCGGGTGCCCGGATGCTGCGCCGCCACCGGCGGCATGCAACTGGGCCGGTGGTGACGGCTGAGTCCAGGCGGAGCTGACGTCCCTCGGACGCACGCTCACCGATGCAAGGTGGGGCGGGTCTGCCATCGGATGCGCCCTCCCCGCAGTCCGACGCAGGAAGCCCGACTCCATGAGCGCAGGTCAGCCCTGAAGCGCCGCCAGCCGCTGCGCCAGCTTCTTCGGCGACACGCCGCCGCGCGAGCCCAGTTCCTGGGCGAACAGCGACACCCGCAGCTCTTCCAGATCCCAGCGCAGCGCCTGCCAGTCGGGCGTGTCGGCGACGCCACGCTTCGCCGCGACCGCCAGCGCATCGGCGAAGGGCTTGAGCTCCAGCATCCGCGCCTGGTCGCGGGCCGGATCGCGCAGTGCGCGCTCCGCGCGCAGCTGCATCGCCTTCAGCCAGCGCGGGAACTGCGCCAGCGCGTCGGCCGGGGTATGCCCGAGGAAACCCGGATGCACCAGCCCGTCGAGCTGGGTGCGCAGGTCGTCGAGGTTGCCGCTGGCCCAGCCCATCAGCTTCGACTCCAGCTTCGGCTTGAGCTCGGACACCGCGGCCAGGATCTGCTCGGCCAGGGTCAGCCGCTCCATCGCCTCGGCGAACAGACGCTTGCCGGCGGCCTCGGCGAAGCGCGCAAATGCGCCCGGGTCGCGGATGTCGTCAACACCGGTGGACAGCACGGCATTCAAGGCCGCGTCGACCAGGTCGGCGCGCAGCTGTTCCTTCTCCTTCGCCTTGGCGTCCGGGCCGGTGCCGAACTGCTCGATCGCCGCGTACAGCAGGCCGAGCTTGGGCGACATCGGCAGCTGCTTGCGTGATTGCCGCGCCTTGTCGGCCAGCGCGATCCGCAGCAGCCGGCGCACGCCATCCGGATGCGCCGCACGCGCCTGCGCGCGGTCGGCGAACACGCGCAGCGCCGCGGTTTCGCCGGCATCGACCAGCGCCGGCCAGCCGGGCACACCGGCTTCGCCGGTGACCTGGTCGGGAATCGGCTCGGCCGGGAACGCACGCAGGCCTTCCGCGGCCAGCGCGCGCCCGGCGCGTACCGCGAAGGCCTTGCCGGCCAGATCGCCGAAACCGGCGCGCAGCGCCTCCAGATCGCGCGACTCGGCCAGCACCTTGCCGCCACGCTCGGGCAGCTCGCGCAGGCGCAGGTTCATCCGCAGATGCGGCTCCAGCGCCGCCTCGTCGAAATCGGTCGGCGCGACCACCGCGCCGGTGGCGCGGGTCAGGAAGCGCGCCAGCTCGCCCGGCAGCGCATCGGCGCTGGGCTGCGGATAGGCCTCGAAGAACGCGCGCCCGAAGTCCGGCGCGGGCACGTAGTTGCGCCGCATCGCCTTGGGCAGGCCGCGGATCAGCGCCGATGCCTTGTCGGCGACGAAGCCCGGCGCCAGCCAGCTCAGCCGCGCCGGATCCAGCGCGTTCAGCAGCGGCAGCGGCACTTCCAGGGTCACGCCGTCGTCGGCCGCGCCCGGCTCGAAGCGGTAGTGCAGCGGCAGCCGCGCGTCGCGAAGCACGAAGTACTTCGGGAACAGGTCGGCCTCGCTGCCCTCGCCGGGCAGCAGGTCGAGCACGGTCCAGCGCAACACCTTGCGTTTCTCGGGCGGCAGCGCCTTGTGCCAGGCGTCGAGCCCGGCCGTGGAATGGATCTGCGGTGGCACCCGGTCCAGGTACCAGCGCGCCTGCCAGTCCTCGTCGGCGACCAGGCCGGCGCGGCGCAGCTTGGCTTCTTCCTCGCGCGCCTGTTCCAGCGTGGCCAGGTTGTCGGCGACGAAGCCACTGCGGGTGTCGATCTCGCCGCTGACCAGCGCCTGGCGCACGAACACGTCGTGCGCGCCGGGTGGGTCGATCTTGCCGTACTGCACAGGCTTCTTCGGCGCCAGCACCAGGCCGAACAGGCTGATCTGCTCGGACGCGATCACGCTGCCCTGCGCACGCGACCACCGCGGGTCGAAGTGCTTGCGGGCCAGCAGGTGCGGCACCTCGGCGATCACCCAGTCCGGCTCGATCGCGGCATTGGTCATGCCCCAGACCTTCTGCGTGTCCAGCAGATTGGCCGACAGCACCCACGGCGGCGGCTTGCGGGCCAGCGCCGAGCCGGGGAACAGCTGGTAGCGACGCTGGCGCGGGCCCTGGTAGTCGCCCTTTTCGGTGCGATGGCCGACCTGGGTCGGCAGGCCGGCGATCAGCGCGCGATGCAGCGCCTGGTAGGCGGCGGCACGGGCGCGGTCGTTGATGGAGGGCGCCGGCTCGCTGGCGCGAGGCTCGCCGCCGCCGCGCCTGGCATCGGCCTTCTGCGCCGACTGCGCCGGAGACGAAGCCGCCCCCGTCTCCTTGCCTTCCCGCGCCAGACGTGCCGCACGATGCAGTTCACCGCGGCTCGGCCGGTTCTGCTGCTGCGCGCCCGCCTCGCGCGGCGGCGGACCGGCCGCCAGCAGCGCGGCCAGCAGGCCGCCATCGGCCGGCGCCTCCTGCCAGCCCAGTTCGGCGCACAGCAGGCGCAGCTGGCGATGCAGTTCGCGCCATTCGCGCATGCGCAGGAACCCGAGGAAGTTCCGGCCGCACCAGTCGCGCAGCTTCGACTGGGTCAGGTCCTCGTGCGCCTGCCGGTAGGCCTCCCACAGGCGCAGGATGCCGATGAATTCCGAGCGCGCGTCGGCGAACGCGGCATGCGCGTTGTCGGCGGCCTCGCGCGCCTCCGGAGGACGCTCACGCGGATCCTGGATGCCGAGGAAAGCGGCGATCACGATCATCTCGCGCAGGCAGGCGTGCTGCTGCGCGGCCACCAGCATCCGCGCCAGCTTCACGTCCACCGGCAACCGCGCCATCTGCCGGCCGACCGCGGTCAGCTTTCGCTGTTCGTCGATCGCGCCCAGTTCCAGCAGCTGCTGCCAGCCGTCGGCGATCGCGCGCTCGTCCGGCGCCTCCAGGAACGGGAAATCCTCGATCCGGCCCAGGCCCAGCTGCAGCATGCGCAGGATCACCCCGGCCAGGCTGGAGCGGCGGATCTCGGGGTCGGTGAACTCCGGCCGGGCCAGGAAATCGGCTTCGTCGTACAGCCGGTAGCAGACGCCCTCGGCGACGCGGCCGCAGCGGCCCTTGCGCTGGTTGGCGCTGGCCTGGCTGACCGGCTCGATGTGCAGGCGGTCCAACTTCTGCCGCGGGCTGTAGCGCTTGACCCGGGCGGTGCCCGGATCGACCACGTAGCGGATCCGCGGCACGGTCAGCGAGGTTTCGGCCACGTTGGTGGTCAGCACGATGCGCCGCTGCGGGCCGGGCTGGAACACCCGGTCCTGGTCGCGCGCCGACAGCCGCGCGTACAGCGGCAGCACCTCGGTCGCGCGGTACTTGCGCCGCTCCAGCGCCTGGTGCGCGTCGCGGATCTCGCGTTCGCCCGGCAGGAACACGAGGATGTCGCCGCGCGGATCCTCGCCGGTGATCTCGTCGACGGCGGCGACGATCGCCTCGCTCATCGTGCGTTCGCCGCGGGCGGGCACGGCATCGTCGTTGCGCCGGCCGCGGCTCGGCGGACGTGGCGCGACGGGCGGCGCCGCATCGGCGGCGCCGGCCTCGTCGGGCCGGTAGCGCACTTCGACCGGGAAGGTCCGGCCCTCGACCTCGACCACCGGCGCGTTGCCGAAATGGGCGGAAAAGCGCGCGGTGTCGATCGTGGCCGAGGTCACGATCAGCTTCAGGTCGGGGCGCCGCACCAGCAGCTGCTTGAGGTAACCGAGCAGGAAGTCGATGTTGAGGCTGCGTTCGTGCGCCTCGTCGACGATGATCGTGTCGTAGTCCGACAGCCAGCGGTCCGAGCCCGTCTCGGCCAGCAGGATGCCGTCGGTCATGAACTTGATCCGGGTATCCGCGCCGACCTGGTCGTTGAAGCGCACCTGGAAGCCGACCGCGCCGCCCAGCGGCACCTTCAACTCCTCGGCCACGCGCGCGGCCACCGACCGGGCCGCGATCCGACGCGGCTGGGTGCAGCCGATCATGCCGGCGGCGCCACGGCCGGCCGCCAGACACAGCTTGGGCAGCTGGGTGGTCTTGCCCGAGCCGGTCTCGCCGGCCAGCACCACCACCTGGTGGTCGCGGATCAGGGCGACGATGCGCTCGGCTTCGGCGGTGATCGGCAGCGCTTCGTCCAGGGTGACCGCCGGCAGCGACTGCGCACGCGCCTGGCGCTGCGCGACCGAGGCCTGCAGCGCCTGCTCGAAGGCGGCACGCAGGCCGGCATCGTCGGCACGGCCACGCCAGCGCGACCACAGGCCGTGCAGGCGGCCGCGGTCGCGGGTCAGGGCCTGGTCGATGCCGCGGCGGCCGGCGTCGAGTGCCTGGCGGAGGGCATCGGGAATCGGATTCATCTATGGGACCGTGTGAAACATCGGATGACGCGGAGTACTTTATTGTCTCCTGCCTGAGCCCCATATCGTGCCTGTGGTTGCACATTCCAAGGAGCGTTCCATGGCCAAGACCAAGACCGACAAGAGCAAGCCCGCCAAAGCGGCGAAGAAGACGCTGGATCCGGTGGCCTCCACCACGCGGATCGACATCGGCATCAGCGCCGCCGACCGCAAGGAGATCGCCGAGGGGCTCTCGCGCTTCCTCGCCGACGCCTACACCCTGTACCTGAAGACCCACAACTTCCACTGGAACGTGACCGGTCCGATGTTCAACTCGCTGCATACGATGTTCGAGACCCAGTACACCGAGCAGTGGACCGCGCTGGACGAGGTCGCCGAGCGCATCCGCGCGCTGGGCTTCAACGCGCCGGGCTCGTACGGCGAGTTCGTGCGGCTGTCGTCGATCCGCGAGGAATCGGGCGCCGACGGCGTGCCGGACTGGAAGGGCATGGTCCAGCAGCTGGTCGCCGGCAACGAAGCCGTCTGCCGCACCGCGCGCGGCGTGCTGAAGATCGCCGACGACGCCGGCGACGATCCCTCGGTCGACCTGCTGACCCAGCGCCTGCAGACCCACGAGAAGTACGCGTGGATGCTGCGCTCGCTGCTGGAGTGACGGCCGGCCGGCAAGCCGATCGATCGAACGGAGACGCCGGCCCTGTGCCGGCGTTTTCCGTTTCTGGCGCCGGAGCGGCAGCGCCTGGCCGCCTTCTGGCCTGGTGAATGCGGGTGAGCACCGCCGGACCGCCAACCGGCGACACCCGGGAACATGCCTTCGTTCGCATGCTGCCGTCCATTCCGGGGAGCCGCCTGTTGCCCGTCGCAGTGACAGCGGGGGGGCCGCTCCTGTCGGGCTCGCGGATCGGCTCGACACGCCGCGTCCTGGGCCCGACAGGGGGGGGCGCCTCCCCTCCCGGCGCGTCCAACCTCGCATCCTGCATCGACAGTCGATCGCTGATTGATCGGGAATAGGCGGTTGCACCCGGGTGCAATGCGGCGGGCGGCATGCGTGCCCTCGGCACGGCACGGCCGGAACACCCACCGGCAACGGCGAGTATCGGCCTGTCCGAACCGGGCGTTGCAGATCGCCGCGCTCCATGGCTCCTGAACCGTCAAGACTCCGCAGCATGCCATCGCACGGGCAGACCACGCCGGGCCGGGAAACACCACGCGCATGCGGGGTGCCCGCCCCGCCCGCGCAAGCAAGCACGCACACCCGTAACGACTCATCCCCGCCCCACCCGGCAGCCCGCCGGCGCCGCAGCGGGTATCCTGTGCGGATGTCTTCGCATGCCCTGGACGTCCTCACGTCCACCTTCGGCCATGCCGCGTTCCGCGGCGAACAGGCCGCCATCGTCGAGCACGTCGCCGCCGGCCACGACGCCCTGGTGCTGATGCCCACCGGCGGCGGCAAGTCGCTGTGCTACCAGGTGCCCGCGCTGCTGCGCGACGGCGTCGGCATCGTCGTGTCGCCGCTGATCGCACTGATGCAGGACCAGGTCGAAGCCCTGCACCAGCTCGGCGTCCGCGCCGCCTACCTCAACTCCACGCTGGATGGCGAGACCGCGCGCCAGGTCGAGCGCGACCTGCTCGAGAGCGAGCTGGACCTGCTCTACGTCGCGCCCGAGCGCCTGCTGACCCCGCGCTTCCTGTCGCTGCTCGACCGCAGCAACATCGCCCTGTTCGCGATCGACGAAGCGCACTGCGTGTCGCAGTGGGGCCACGATTTCCGCCCCGAGTACCGCGAACTGACGGTGCTGCACGAACGCTGGCCGCAGGTGCCGCGGATCGCACTGACCGCCACCGCCGACCCGCCGACCCAGCGCGAGATCGCAGAGCGCCTGAGCCTGCAGGACGCACGCCGCTTCGCCAGCTCCTTCGACCGGCCCAACATCCGCTACGCGGTCGCGCACAAGGACAACCCGCGCCGGCAGCTGCTGGATTTCCTGTCCGGGCATCGCGACGAGTCGGGCATCGTCTACTGCCTGTCGCGGCGCAAGGTCGAGGAGACCGCCGAGTTCCTGTCCGGCCAGGGCATCAACGCCCTGCCCTACCACGCCGGCCTGCCGGCCGAGGTCCGTGCCGCCAACCAGCGCCGTTTCCTGCGCGAGGACGGCATCGTGATGGCCGCGACCATCGCCTTCGGCATGGGCATCGACAAGCCCGACGTGCGCTTCGTCGCCCACCTGGACCTGCCCAAGTCGATGGAGGGCTACTACCAGGAAACCGGTCGTGCCGGCCGCGACGGCGAGCCTGCCGAGGCGTGGATGGCCTATGGCCTGGGCGACGTGGTGCTGCTGCGGCAGATGATCGAACAGGGCGAGGCCAGCGAGGAACGCAAGCGGCTGGAACGGCACAAGCTCGACCAGCTGCTCGGCTACTGCGAGTCGGCCGGCTGCCGCCGCCAGGCGTTGCTGGCCTCGTTCGGCGAGGTCTACCCCACGCCCTGCGGCAACTGCGACAACTGCCTGCAGCCGGTCACCACCTGGGACGCGACCGAAGCCGCCCAGAAGGCCTTGAGCTGCGTCTACCGCAGCGGTCAGCGCTTCGGCGCCGGCCACCTGGTCGACTTGCTGCGCGGCGCCGACAACGACAAGATCCGCCAGTTCGGTCATCACACCCTGTCGACGTACGGCGTCGGCAAAGACTTGGACGCGACCGCGTGGCGCAGCGTGTTTCGCCAGCTGGTGGTCGGCGGCCTGCTGGAAGTCGATGCCGAAGGCCACGGCAGCCTGCGCCTGACCGAGGCCGCACGCCCGGTGCTGCGCGGCGAGCGCACCCTGGAACTGCGCCGCGATCCGCCGCGCACGCGCGAGCGTGGACGCAGCGGCGGCGAGCGCCGCAGCGACAGCACCCTGCAGGTCGATGCCGGCGACCGTGCGCTGTTCGATGCGTTGCGCCAGTGGCGCGCGCAGGCCGCACGCGAGCAGAGCATCCCGGCCTACGTGATCTTCCACGACCGCACCCTGCGCGACATCGCCCAGCTGCGCCCGGCCTCGCTGAGCGAACTGGCCCGCGTCGGCGGCCTCGGCGGCAGCAAGCTGGCCCGTTACGGTGGCGAGGTGCTGGAGATCATCCGCGAAGAGGGCTGAGCACCACCGGCCGGCGCATTCCCTTGCACCGGCCGGCAGGGCCTCCCCCGAACGCCGTCAGGCGCCACGGTCTTGCAGCGCCATTGATTGAACTACCGCGAAACCGAAGCGGAAACGATCAATCGACCTGCCGGCCCGTGGTCGCGTCGAAAGCATCGGCCGCCTTCGCCGCGTTGCGCGACTGCGGCGGATGCGGGTGATTCCTGCCTTCTGGCTTCTGCAACCGTCGGACGGAGCGAGCACGCCGCGCGACATGCGATGTGACAGGCGGATGTTGCGCGCCGCCGCGTCAGGCAATCGTCAACTCGGGACGCTCCCGCGACAGAGCAGGCAGGGGCGCGCTTCCTGTCCCCGCCGCCCTGCGTCCGAGGCGCCCTCCGAAGCGTCCGCGGCGGCACAGCCCCCACCTCCCGGCGTAGAGACGGAATGGGGGCCGAGGGACCGGGCGGCGACTCGGCGACGATTCCAACCTCCGGTGCCCGCATCACCGACGGACCTGCGGATGCCGAGGTGTGAAGGGCGTCTTTACCAGCGATGAACCACACTGCCTGCCACGCTCCAGGAGGCGCTGACTTGGCCACCGCCAGGCCGGCCATGCACATGACGGACATGAGCATCGCGACCCACCTCACCCTGGCCCGGGAACTGGACAGTCTCTGCGGCCTCCAGACGGACATCATCGCCCTGCTCGGGGTGATCGGCGACTGCCCGCTGCTCGACTGCCGCCTGCGCGACCGCGCCGAACTGCATGCGGTGGAAACCCGCGCGCAGCAGGCGCTGCTGCAGCGGCACCGACGTGCGCTCGGCGTTGCCGACGCCCTGCCCCCGACCGATGCCGCCGCCGGGTGCCCACCCGTCTTCGCCCGCTCGGGCGCCTGGCTGATCTCGCGCTGGCGCCAGCTTGAACTGCTGGAGATCCGGACCTACCAGATGCTGGTGGCGTGCGTGACGCATGCCGACATGCCGGACCTGCTGTCCGGCTGCGCGTCGGCGCTGGATCTGCAGCGCGCGCTCCTGGAATGGCTGACGCCGTTTGCACAGCCGCCCGGATCGCAGGAGGATGATTTCCCGGCCATGCAAGGAGCAGCCCATGCCAATCACGAGCCTGCAGGAATTGTTCATTCATGAACTGTCGGACATCTACAACGCCGAAAAGCGGCTCATGCGCGACCTCCCGCGCCTGGCAGGGTCGGTGCATGACGCACGCCTGGCCGAATCCCTCGCGTTCCATATCGCCGAAGCCGGTGCGCATGTCGATCGTATCGACCAGGTGATCGAAACGCTGGACGTCTGGCCGCGCCGTGGGCGCTGCGCGGCGATCGAGGCGATGGTGGAGGACCTGCTCGACATCGTCGACGTCATCGATCCGGGAAGCCTGCGCGACATCGCGCTGCTGGCCGGCATCCAGCGGCTGATCCGGCATCAGGTCGCCGCCCACGGCATCGTGGTCACCCTGGCCAGGCGCTTGGACTATCGCGACGTCCTGCCCGCCCTGCTGCACAACCTCGACGAGAAGACCGCTGCCGACGAACGGCTTGCGCGACTCGCTGCTGGAAGTCCGCAGCAGAGCGCCAGCATGCACGCGGCCTGATCGACGCCCATCGACGCGAAGGCTGCCGATGACAGCGGCTGGGCCGCCTGCACGCAATGGCGGAAGAGTGCGGAGCGCGGCGTGCGACCGCAAGGCAGGGCGAAGAAAGCAGGCGGGAAAACGCTCTGAGCGGGCGTTTTCCCTGTCCGAGCACGCATCGCCGGAATCACCCGTCGCGGTGCAGAAGTGCGGGGGATGCGGGACTGAAGCCCTGCGCAGCCACGACGCCGATGATGTCAGGGCCGGGAGGCATCGGACCGACCCCGGCTGTCCTCGCAGGGTACAAGGCCTGGAACGCCGAAGGGCGCCGTCTGGCGCCCTTTCGCTTTTCTGGAAGCCCCGACACCCAGGGGCACAGGATAATTCGAGATGGTGGGCCGTGATGGATTCGAACCATCGACCAGCGGATTAAAAGTTCGCTGGCCCAAGCAATGACGGCGGGGCTTTCCAGCCGCCTTTTTTCCCAGAACTCCCCCGTGGAACCCGCTTCACAGCTGGGCGCCGGGCGCATTTTTCCCAGTTCAACGGCGCCC
>Ga0075364_10000602_pt1 | contig 18601 bp, 17 predicted proteins | sample EndMetdeltDD1764_FD_71517 | JGI IMG/M metagenome (GOLD analysis project Ga0075364, IMG submission 71517) | Populus endosphere microbial communities from Tennessee, USA - Endosphere MetaG P. deltoides DD176-4 | ecosystem: Host-associated > Plants > Roots > Endosphere | place: USA: Tennessee...
GCCCGGTGAGGAGCAGGAGCACCACGCCGACCAGCGGCAGGAAGGTGACCGTTGAAAGAATGGGCCAATCGGTCATCAGAAGGAACTCCCGAGCATCATCCAGGTGACGAGGGCGGCGATACCAATCAGCATCGCAAACGCATAATGATAAAGGTAGCCGGACTGCAGACGCACGACATTGCGCGTGACGTCGACAACACGGGCGGCGATGCCGTTCGGGCCGTAGGCGTCGATGACGGCGACGTCACCCTTCTTCCACAGGAAGCGGCCAAAAGCCTTGGCGGGACGGACGAACAGGAAATCGTAGAGTTCGTCGAAGTACCACTTGTTGAGCAGGAACTGGTAGAGGCCCTGCTGCGAGGCGGCGAGACGCTTCGGGGTTTCCGGCGATTTAATGTAGAAATACCAGGCCGTGACGAAACCGATGATCATGGCAAGGAACGGTGCGAGAGCAACCAGAGCCGGCACGTGGTGGAATTCGTGCAGCAGTTCATTGTGCTCGGACGTGAAGAGCGCGCCCGACCAGAACATTTCGTATTCGTGGCCGTAGAAATATTCCTTGAAGACCACACCGGCCACAACCGCGCCAATGGCGAGGATGTAGAGCGGCACCAGCATGACCTGCGGGCTTTCATGCACGTGATGCATCACTTCGTGGCTTGCACGCGGCTTGCCGAAGAAGGTGAGGAAGATCAGGCGCCACGAATAGAAGCTCGTGAACATGGCGGCAATCACCAGAAGCGTGAAGGCAAAGCTGGAAGCCGGCGAATGCGATGCGTAGGTCGCTTCGATGATGAAGTCCTTGGAGAAGAAGCCTGCAAAACCGACCGGCGTGAACGGAATGCCGACGCCGGTGATGGCGAGCGTACCGATCAGCATCATCGCAAAGGTCACCTTGATGTGCGGACGCAGGCCGCCCATGTGACGCATGTCCTGTTCACCATCAACGGCATGGATGACCGAGCCGGCGCAAAGGAACAGGAGAGCCTTGAAGAAAGCGTGCGTGAACAGGTGGAATACGGCTGCGCCATAGGCGCCGACGCCGAGCGCCACGAACATGTAACCGAGCTGCGAGCAGGTCGAGTATGCGATGACGCGCTTGATGTCGTTCTGCACGAGGCCGACGGTTGCCGCGAAGAAGGCAGTGATGGCACCGATGATGGTGACGACCAGCAGCGCATCCGGCGACAGTTCGAAGATAGGTGACATGCGGGCGACAAGGAAGACGCCGGCGGTGACCATGGTTGCGGCGTGAATGAGGGCCGAAACCGGGGTCGGGCCTTCCATCGCGTCTGGCAGCCAGGTGTGCAGCAGGAACTGCGCCGACTTACCCATCGCGCCCATGAAGAGCAGAAGGCAGGTGACAGTGATGGCCGTGCTCTTGGTCAGCTCCATGCCGAAGAAGTTGGCAACGATCGCATTGGCGTCGGCTGCACCTTCATGCGGCATGTAGGTGGCAGCAGCGGCAAAGATGGTTTCGAAATTGATCGAACCGAACAGCACGAAGACGCCGCCGATGCCGAGGATGAAACCGAAGTCACCGACGCGGTTGACGATGAAGGCCTTCATGGCGGCAGCCGATGCGGACGGCTTCTTGAACCAGAAGCCGATCAGCAGATACGAAGCCAAACCCACGCCTTCCCAGCCGAAGAACATCTGCAGCAGGTTATCGGCGGTGATGAGCATCAGCATCGCGAAGGTGAAGAGCGACAGGTACGCGAAGAAACGCGGACGATGCTCATCGTGATGCATGTAGCCGATCGAATAGAGATGCACGAGCGTCGACACGGTGTTGACCACGACGAACATGATCGCGCTCAGCGTATCGATGCGGAAGGTCCATTCGACATCGATGCTGCCGGACTGGATCCAGCGCATGACGACGGCCTTGACGACCTCGCCCTCGGAGTGACCGAGTGCGATATCGAAGAAAACGATCCACGACAGGATTGCCGTAACGATCATCAGACCGGTGGTGACGTATTCCGATGCCTTGGCACCGATCTGGCGGCCGAAAAGGCCGGCGATCAGAAAGCCGATCAGGGGAAGAAAGACGATTGCCTTGTAGATCATGACCCGATCAGCCCTTCATCATATTGACGTCTTCGACCGCGATAGAGCCGCGGTTGCGGTAGAAGACCACGAGAATTGCAAGACCGATCGCTGCTTCCGCCGCAGCAACAGTCAGGATGAACAGTGCGAACACCTGGCCGGCGATGTCGTTCAAGGCCGAGGAGAACGCCACCATGTTGATGTTGACCGCGAGCAGGATCAATTCGACCGACATCAGGATGATGATGACGTTCTTTCGGTTCAGGAAGATGCCGAAGACGCCGATCGTGAAGAGGATGGCGCTGACCGTCAGGTAATGGGAAAGTCCGATTTCCATAATTTCAATCCTTGTCCCGCTCTCAGAGGCCCTGGCCCGACTTGACCTTGACGATCTCGACACCGGTTTCCGGCGTGCGAGCAACCTGGCGGGCGATATTCTGCCGCTTGATGTTCTGGCGATGGCGCAGCGTCAGCACGATCGCGCCGATCATGGCGACGAGGAGCACGAGGCCGGCCACTTCGAAGAAGTAGACGTAATGGGTGTAAAGCACGTCACCCAGCGCTGCCGTATTCTGGCGCTCGGCCACCGGCGGGATCGGCATGGCGATCGACTTGGCCGCCTGCGGCGACAGAACCGAACCACCGACCACGAGGATCAGCTCTGCGGCGACCACGAGGCCGACCAGCGCACCGATCGGCGCATATTGCAGCACGCCCTGGCGGAACTCGGCGAAGTCGATGTCGAGCATCATGACCACGAAGAGGAAGAGAACCGCGACGGCGCCGATATAAACGACCAGAAGCAGCATCGCCAGGAACTCGGCTCCCGTCAGCAGGAAGAGACCTGCCGAATTGAAGAACACGAGGATCAGGAACAGCACCGAGTGAACCGGGTTTCTGGCCGACACGACCATGACCGCCGACGCCACAGCGACGAAGGCGAAGAGATAAAAGAATATAGCGTGCAGACCCATGTTGGTGCCTTCTCGTCTTCCCCGGCAAGGCCTTTGAATAAAGGCCCCTCCCCGTCGGACCTGGCGGCCGATGCCGTCCAGACATTTGTCATCTACGTTCCCGCCGCCTTCCGGCCACGGGACATTTCAACTCAGCAATTGCGCTTCTAGCCGAAGCCTTATCAGCGATAAGGCGCATCCAGCTGAAGGTTGCGGGCGATTTCACGTTCCCAGCGGTCGCCGTTGGCGAGCAGCTTGGCCTTGTCGAAATACAGTTCTTCACGCGTCTCGGTCGAGAACTCGAAGTTCGGGCCTTCGACGATGGCATCGACCGGGCATGCTTCCTGGCAGAAACCGCAATAGATGCACTTCACCATGTCGATGTCGTAACGCACCGTGCGGCGGGTGCCATCATTGCGGCGCGGACCGGCTTCGATGGTGATCGCCTGAGCAGGACAGATGGCTTCACACAGCTTGCAGGCGATGCAGCGTTCTTCGCCGTTGGGATAACGGCGCAGCGCATGTTCGCCACGGAAGCGCGGAGAGACCGGGCCCTTTTCGAACGGGTAGTTGATCGTCGCCTTCTGACGGAAGAACAGATATTTGAACGTCAGCGCAAAAGCGGCGACGAATTCCTTCAGGAACAGCGAACCGACGGCTTGAGAGAGGCCTGCCATCTTTATTCTCCAATAGAACCGAACGAGTGGTGAGCCATCAGCCAGCCCATCCCGTCAGCTTCAGTACGAATGCAACAATCACCAGCATGCCGAGCGAAAGCGGAAGGAAGACCTTCCAGCCGAGACGCATCAGCTGGTCGTAGCGGTAGCGCGGCACGATCGCCTTGGCCATCGCGAAACCGAAGAACACCAGGCAGACCTTGAGCAGGAACCAGATGATGCCCGGAACCCAGTTGATCAGCCAGAAGTCGAACGGCGGCAACCAGCCTCCGAGGAAGAGGATCGTGGTCAGCGCGCAGATCAGCATGATGGCAGCATATTCGCTGAGCATCAGCATCATGTACGGAGCCGACGAATACTCGACCATGTAACCGGCGACGAGTTCCGATTCCGCTTCCGGAAGGTCGAAGGGCGGACGGTTGGTTTCAGCCAGACCCGAGATGAAGAACACCACGAACATCGGGAACAACGACAGCCAGTGCCAGTCGAGGAACGAGTTCGGCAAGCCGACCATCGTGCCGAGGCCGGTCTTCTGTGCGTAGACGATATCCTGAAGGTTCAAGGAACCAACGCAAAGCAGAACGGTGACGATGACGATGCCGATCGAAACTTCGTAGGACACCATCTGAGCCGCGGAGCGCAGCGCGCCGAGGAACGGGTACTTCGAGTTCGATGCCCAGCCGGCCATGATGACGCCGTAGACTTCGAGCGAGGAGATCGCGAAAATGTAGAGGATGCCGACATTGATGTTGGCAACAGCCCAGCCATCGTTGACCGGCACGACCGCCCATGTGGCGAGCGCCAAGGTCACGGAAACCAGCGGCGCAAGGAGGAAAACCACCTTGTTGGCGCCGGCCGGAATGATCGGCTCTTTCAGGACGAACTTGATCAGGTCGGCGAACGACTGGAACAGACCGAACGGACCAACGACGTTGGGACCGCGGCGCAGCTGTACGTTTGCCCAGACCTTACGGTCGGCGAGCAGGATGAAGGCGATGAAGACCAGAAGGCAGACCAGCGTCAGGAGCGAATGTCCTACAATGATCAGGGCCGGCCAGATATAGGTCCAGAAGAAAGTATCCATTGTCCTGCCCTTACTCCGCTGCAACCTGGAAGTTGTTGCGGGCCAATGCCGAGCATTCTGCCATGACGGCGGAAGCGCGGGCGATTGGGTTCGTCAAATAGAAGTCCTTGACCGACGACACGAAGGCCGCCTTGTCGGCGCGGCCGCCAGCCTGCGAAAGCTTGGCAACCTGTTCGCCGGTGCCGGCTGCCACTTCGTCGAGCTCGGCGAAATGCGGGAATTCGGCATAAAGTTTGGCACGCAGCGCAGATAGGCTGTCGAACGGCAGCTTGTGGCCGAGAACGTCGGACAGCGCGCGCAGGATCGCCCAGTCTTCGCGGGCTTCGCCCGGCGCAAAGCCTGCACGGTTGCCCATCTGGACGCGGCCTTCGAGGTTGACCCAGGTGCCCGACTTTTCGGTGTAGGCAGCGGCCGGAAGGATGACATCGGCGGCATGTGCGCCGGCATCGCCGTGGCTGCCGATATAGACGGTGAACTTTGCGCCCTTGTCGGCAATGCTGAATTCGTCAGCGCCGAGCAGGAAGAGCACGTCCATCGACTTCAGCATTTCGGCTGCGTTGACGCCGCCCTTGCCCGGTACGAAACCGAGGTCGAGGCCGCCGACGCGCGAAGCTGCGGTGTGGAGAACGCCAAAACCGTTCCAGTCTTCCGTGACGGCACCAACCGTTGCAGCAAGGCGGGCGGCCAGCGCGAGAATAGCTGCACCATCAGCGCGGGCAACGGCGCCCGAACCGACAATGATCATCGGGTTCTTGGCAGCGGTCAGCTTGTCGATGAAGGCATTGCCGTTTTCGACGAGGTCGGTCAGCGTTTCCGGGCCGGCACCGAGATATTCGTAATCCCAGCGCATGACGCCAGCTTCGCCGATCAGGCCGATCGGGAAATTGCCGCGGCGGAAGCGCTTGCGGATGCGGGCGTTGAGAACAGCGGCTTCATAACGCGGGTTGGCACCGATAACCAACAAAGCGTCAGCCTTTTCAATGCCTTCGATCGTCGGGTTAAAGATGTAGCTTGCGCGACCAAGGCTCGGATCGAAAGCCGAACCATCCTGGCGACAATCGATGTTTTCCGAACCGAGCGAAGCGATCAGCGACTTCAGCGCGTACATCTCTTCAACGGAAGCGAGGTCACCGGCGATGGCGCCGATCTTGTTGCCGGAGGTTGCCGAAACCGCGCCCTTGATGGCGGCAAATGCTTCACCCCAGGAGGCAGCCTGCAGGCGGCCGTCGCGGCGAACGTAAGGACGATCGAGACGCTGGGTCTTGAGGCCATCCCAGATGAAGCGGGTCTTGTCCGAGATCCACTCTTCGTTCACCGCTTCGTTGACACGCGGCATGATGCGCATGACTTCGCGGCCGCGGGTATCGACGCGGATGGCCGAACCGACGGCATCCATCACGTCGATGGATTCTGTTTTGTTCAGTTCCCACGGACGCGCGGTGAAGGCGAACGGCTTGGAGGTGAGCGCGCCGACCGGGCAGAGGTCAACGACGTTGCCCTGCAGCTCGGAGGTCATCGCCTGCTCGAGATAGGTGGTGATTTCGGCATCTTCGCCACGACCGATCAGGCCGAGTTCGGAAATGCCGCCGACTTCCGTCGTGAAGCGGACGCAGCGCGTGCAGTGAATGCAGCGGTTCATCACGGTCTTGACGAGCGGGCCGATATACTTGTCTTCGACGGCGCGCTTGTTTTCGGTGTAGCGCGAGCTGTCGATACCGAAGGCCATGGCCTGGTCCTGAAGATCGCACTCACCGCCCTGGTCGCAGATCGGGCAATCCAGCGGGTGGTTGATCAGCAGGAATTCCATCACGCCTTCGCGGGCCTTCTTGACCATCGGCGTGTTGGTGAAGACTTCCGGCAGCTCGCCGTTCGGGCCGCCGCGGATATCGCGCACGCCCATGGCGCAGGATGCTGCCGGCTTCGGCGGGCCACCCTTTACCTCGACCAGACACATGCGGCAGTTGCCGGCGACAGACAGACGTTCGTGGAAACAGAAACGCGGCACTTCGGCACCCGCCTCCTCGCATGCCTGCAGCAGCGTGAAGTGGTCCGGAACCTCGATTTCCTTGCCGTCAACCTTGAGCTTCGTCATCGTTACGTCCTGTTTTTCCGTCCGCCGGTCTTGCGGGCCTGGGTCCCGACCGGTGGCAATTCCTGTGCGCCGGAGGTCAGCGCGTTCGCTTGGCCAACCCAGTCGTCACGCGTCACGCGGCCATCCAGGCCGAGTTCGGCATCGACGCGGGCAGCCTCTTCGGCGCTCCATCCGACGATATCGGCCAGGGTTTTGATGCCAAGACCGTTCAACTTCATCTCGATCTTGGGCCCGAGACCCGAGATCCGTTTCAAATCATTCTTCGCTTCCGGCTGTGCGGCCCTGGCGGTTTTCGTTTTTGCGGCCTTCAGCGCAGGTGCTGCCTGAGCTTGCGGCTTATCGTCTTCAGCGGCGGCTTCGGGCTCGCGCGCCATATCTTCCAGCGTGCGGTGCAGACGCTGGCTGGCTTCCATGGCGTTCTGCATCATGCCGAACATCGCGGTCGCAAACTGCGTCTGCAGCTCGATGCCGATCTGCGTCATCGCCGCCATGGCGGCCGCCGGATTGGCCATCATCGGATTGAGGGTCAAAGACGCCGGATCGAAACCGGGCCAAGCAGAGCCGAACGCCGGCTTTGCCGTCGATGCCCCCTGCCCTGCCTGCTTCTCCTCCGGCGAGGTCATGACCTTACTCCGCAGCTTCCAGCACGGCGCCTTCCGACGTCGAGCGGTAGGTGTATTCGTCGATACGCTTTTCGATTTCCGGGCGGAAATTGCGGATCAGACCCTGAACGGGCCATGCAGCAGCATCGCCAAGCGCACAGATGGTGTGGCCTTCGATCTGCTTGGTGACCTGCAGCAGCATGTCGATTTCGCGCTTCTGGGCATTGCCCTTCACCATGCGCTCCATGACGCGCCACATCCAGCCGGTGCCTTCGCGGCAAGGCGTGCACTGGCCGCAGCTTTCATGCTTGAAGAAGGCCGACAGACGGGCAATCGCGCGGATGATGTCGGTGGACTTGTCCATGACGATGATCGCGGCGGTACCGAAGGACGACTTCTTGTCCCGCATGCCGTCGAAGTCCATGATCGCGTCGCCCATGTCCTCCCCCTTGATGACCGGGCAGGATGCGCCGCCGGGAATGACGGCAAGCAGGTTGTCCCAGCCGCCGCGAATGCCGCCGGCATGGGTTTCTATCAGTTCGCGGAACGGGATGCCCATGGCTTCTTCGACGGTGCACGGCTTGTTGACGTGACCGGAGATCATGAACAGCTTGGTGCCGACATTATTCGGGCGACCGATCGACGAGAACCAGGTCGCGCCGCGACGCAGGATGGTCGGGGCAACGGCGATGGACTCGACGTTGTTGACCGTAGTCGGGCAGCCGTAGAGACCCATGTTTGCCGGGAACGGCGGCTTCAGACGCGGCTGGCCCTTCTTGCCTTCGAGGCTTTCGAGCAGCGCGGTCTCTTCGCCGCAGATATAGGCACCCGCGCCGTGATGGACGTAGATGTCGTAATCCCAGCCGTTCTTGTTGTTCTTGCCGAGAAGGCCGGCATCGTAGCATTCGTCGATCGCGGCCTGCAGGGCTTCGCGTTCGCGCATGTATTCGCCGCGAACGTAGATGTAGGCGGTGTGCGCGCCCATGGCGAAACCGGCAATCACGCAGCCTTCGATCAGCGTATGCGGATCGTTGCGCATGATTTCGCGGTCTTTGCAGGTGCCCGGCTCGGATTCGTCGGCGTTGACGACGAGGTAATGCGGACGGCCGTCGGATTCCTTCGGCATGAAGGACCATTTCAGACCGGTCGGGAAGCCGGCGCCACCACGACCACGAAGGCCGGAAGCCTTCATCTCGTTGATGATCCAGTCACGGCCGTTCTCGATGATCTGCTTGGTGCCATCCCAATGACCGCGGCTCATCGCGCCCTTCAAGGACTTGTCCTTGAGGCCGTAGATGTTCGTGAAGATACGATCCTGATCGTTCAACATGATCACGCCTCCCCTTCAGGCTTGGCTTTGCGCGTGCGCTTCGGCTTGTCTTCCGCGGCAGCCGCGTCTTTTTCGGCAGCCTTGTCGTTGCTGGCGGATGCTGCCGGAGCGGTGACAGGTGTCTTCAGCGACTTGTCGGCTTCCGGAGCGGTATCCTTCGGATGAGCGGCATCGGCCGGCGGCACGGATGCGCCCTCAGCAACCGGTTCAGGTTTCGGATCGAGATTGGTGCGAACCGGCTTGATATCGTCGAGCAGCGTCAGCGCGCCGCCTTCCGGGGCAGACAGGTGACGACCGTTCTGCGGGCCGACGGGCACGTCAGCGCCCTTGCCGGCTTCGAATTCGTCGATGATCTGTTCGAGGCGCTCAGGCGTCAGGTCCTCATAGGCATCCTTGAAGATGATGACCATGGGAGCGTTGACGCATGCGCCCTGACATTCGACCTCTTCCCAGGACAGCGTGCCCTCGGCATTGAGGTGGAAGGGATCGTGATGGATCTTGTTCTGACAGACCTTGATCAGCTCGTCGGAGCCGCGCAGCATGCAAGGGGTCGTACCGCAAACCTGGATATGGGCGCGGGTACCGACCGGCTTCAGCTGGAACTGGGTGTAGAAGGTCGCGACTTCCAGCACGCGGATATACGGCATGGACAGCTTTTCCGCGATGTATTCGATCGTCGCCTTGGTAACCCAGCCGTCCTGCTCCTGCGCACGCATGAGAAGCGGGATAACCGCCGACTGCTGGCGTCCCTCGGGATATTTCGCGATGGTCGCGGCTTCAAAAGCGGTGTTTTCCGCGTTGAAGGCGAAAGTGGCGGGCTGGAACTGATCTTCGGCTAGTCGACGAACAGACATTTTACATCACGTCCTATTCAATACATTGCAATCATGGTCGGGAGCGAACGCATCAGCGATCCACCTCCCCGAACACGATATCGAGCGAACCGAGGATTGCAGTGACGTCGGCCAACTGGTGGCCGGTCGACATGTAATCCATGGCCTGCAAATGCGCGAAACCGGGAGCGCGCAGTTTGCAGCGGTATGGCTTGTTGGAACCGTCGGCGACGAGATAGACGCCGAATTCGCCCTTCGGCGCTTCGACGGCTGCGTAAACTTCGCCGGCCGGCACGTGGAAACCTTCGGTATAGAGCTTGAAATGGTGAATGAGCGCTTCCATCGAACGCTTCATCTCGCCGCGCTTCGGCGGAACAACCTTGCCGTCCGTTGCCGAGATCGGGCCGGTCTTGGCATCACCGAGCAGGCGGGCAACGCACTGCTTCATGATCTTCACCGATTCGCGCATTTCGGCCATGCGAACGAGGTAACGGTCAAAACAGTCGCCGTTCTTACCGATCGGAATGTCGAAATCGAGTTCGGCGTAGCATTCGTAAGGCTGCGACTTGCGTAGGTCCCAGGCAGCGCCCGAACCACGCACCATCACGCCCGACATGCTCCAGTTCCACGCGTCTTCCAGCGAGATCACGCCGATATCGACGTTACGCTGCTTGAAGATACGGTTGCCGGTGAGCAGGCCTTCGATATCGTCGAGAACCTTGATGAACGGATCACACCACGCGCCGATATCTTCCACCAGCTGCTGCGGCAGGTCCTGATGGACGCCACCGGGGCGGAAATAGGCAGCGTGCATACGGGCGCCGCAAGCGCGCTCGTAAAAGATCATCAGCTTTTCGCGCTCTTCGAAACCCCAGACCGGCGGCGTCATGGCACCAACGTCCATGGCCTGGGTCGTGACGTTCATGATGTGCGACAGGATACGGCCGATTTCCGAATAGAGAACGCGGATCAGCTGACCGCGGATCGGGACCTGCAGGCCGAGAAGCTTTTCGATCGCCAGACAGTAGGCATGCTCCTGGTTCATCGGCGCGACATAGTCGAGACGGTCCAGGTAAGGCAGCGCCTGCAGATAGGTCTTGGTTTCCATCAGCTTTTCGGTGCCGCGATGCAGCAGGCCGATATGCGGATCGACGCGTTCCACGATTTCGCCATCAAGCTCCAGCACAAGACGCAGAACGCCGTGCGCGGACGGATGCTCCGGGCCAAAGTTAATCGTGAAATTGCGTACGTTATGTTCAGTCATCGTGCGCGCTCCGCACCGGTCATCGGCGAATAGTTATTAGCGAATAGCGAAAAGGGGCAAGCGCCCCTGCCCGCCTTCTTATTGAGCTTTCTCATCGCCCGGCAGCACGTAATCCGTGCCTTCCCATGGCGAGGTGAAGTCAAAATTACGGAACTCCTGGCGAAGCTCGACAGGCTCATACACGACGCGCTTCAGCTGGTCGTCGTAACGAACCTCGACGAAACCGGTGACCGGAAAGTCCTTGCGCAGCGGGTGCCCCTGGAAACCGTAATCGGTAACGATGCGACGCATGTCCGGGTGTCCGGAGAACGGCACGCCGTAAAGATCCCAGATTTCGCGCTCGAACCAGTCGGCACCCTTGTAAACGCCAGTGACCGACGGAACCGAAACGTCTTCGGCAACCGACAGCTTTACACGCAGGCGAACGTTACGCTTGGGCGACAGCAGGTGATAAACGACATCGAAACGCTCGGGACGCTGCGGCCAGTCGACGCCGGACACATCGATAAAGCTGACGAACCCACCCTGCGGATCATCGCGCAGGAAGGTCAGAAGCTCGACGATATTGTCGCGGTCGGTCGTCAGATTGAGTTCGCCATAGGCGATCTCGGCAGCCGAGACGAGATTTCCGCGCGCTTCGCGGATGTAAGTGGAGAGTTGTTCGAGAACTTCGCTCATGACTTATCCCCTTAGCGTTCGATCGTGCCGGTGCGGCGGATCTTTTTCTGCAGCAGCAGCACGCCGTAAAGCAGTGCTTCTGCCGTGGGGGGACAGCCTGGCACGTAGATATCTACCGGGACGACACGGTCGCAGCCGCGCACCACCGAATAGGAATAGTGGTAATAACCGCCGCCATTGGCGCAGGAGCCCATCGAGATGACGTAACGCGGCTCAGGCATCTGGTCATAGACCTTGCGGAGCGCAGGCGCCATCTTGTTGGTCAGAGTGCCGGCAACGATCATGACGTCCGACTGGCGCGGCGAAGCGCGCGGAGCAACACCGAAGCGCTCCATGTCGTAACGCGGACCGGAAGCCTGCATCAGGCCTTCAACGGCGCAACAGGCCAGACCGAACTGCATCCACATCAGCGAGCCGGTGCGCGCCCATGTGATCAACTCGTCAGTGGAGGTGACGAGAAAGCCCTTATCGGCAAGCTCGTTGTCCACATCGGTGAAAAACGGATCGTTGGCGCCGACAGGTTTGCCGGTCGCCGGATCGAGGATGCCCTTCGGCTGCTGCGCGACGAGCGTGTTGCCGGTCACTCCCATTCCAGAGCCCCCTTCTTCCATTCGTAGATAAAGCCGATGGTGAGCACACCGAGGAACACCATCATGGACCAGAAGCCGAACCAGCCCATTTCACCGAAGGACACAGCCCACGGGAACAGGAAGGCGACCTCGAGATCGAAGATGATGAACAGGATCGAGACCAGGTAGAACCGGATGTCGAACTTCATACGGGCGTCATCGAAGGCATTGAAACCGCATTCGAATGCGGAGAGCTTTTCCGGATCGGGAGCCTTGTAGGCCACTGCGAAAGGCGCAATCAACAGCGCCAGACCGATCACCATGGAAATGCCGATGAAGATCGCGATCGGGAGATAGGAACTGAGGAGTTCAGTCATTGTATTCCATCCCTGCCTGACCGCAAGCGAAGGGCAAACGCCTAACACTTATGCACTGGCCAAGCGAACGTGCATTGCAACAAGGGCTGACTATCGTAGGACAGCCCCCGGCGCAAGAGGTTTAGCACCCAACCCCTACCCCAAAATGATGCGAAAGACGACGAAACGTCGCAGCGCACGCAGGAAAGCCATAAGGCGCCGGGAAAACCTCTTCACCGGCATTCATGACAATGGCGGGAAGTTATTAACAGGAGCAAAAACCTCAAGGTTTTCGGGTGATTTTGCGCTTTATCATGTGACGATAGGCAAATCTTTGAATTCACTAAAAAATTTTTCATGCGACGATAGCGCGCAGGAAAACGCGCCCAAAAATCAACCCCAGAGTCAGTGAGAGCATAACGCATGCAATCAACAGGTTAAGGCCGCAAAACGACAGACATCCGGGCGTCCGCCGCTCAAATTTTGTGCAAACCATACTGGAATACCGCAGCAAACTACCACTCACTCCCCGTGGCGATCACGCAATCGCGAATTCGCCTATGCCGCAGCGCACTCCATCGGCAGGATGCGATTGCCAATCGGAGAATCATGCAGGCAGTCTAAGCCGGACAACAGAATCCAACAAACTACAGAGGACTATCGTTTTTAATGATTGGGGAAAATCCTGAACACATCAGGCAATACCAACAAGGACAAGAAGAAAATGGCGCGAGTGACGGGGCTCGAACCCGCGACCTCCGGCGTGACAGGCCGGCACTCTAACCAACTGAGCTACACCCGCGCATATTTTCTTCGCCTTGCGGCAACTTCTGCAAATGGCAGAAGGTAGACTGAGGAAGAGATAGTGGCGCGAGTGACGGGGCTCGAACCCGCGACCTCCGGCGTGACAGGCCGGCACTCTAACCAACTGAGCTACACCCGCACTTATCTCGAAACGAAGCGCTCTCTGGAGAGGCTTCCCTTCATCCCGGCGGCCTCAACCGCTTGGGATGAGCGCTCACTAAGAGGTTCGCGAACGGGTGTCAACAAGTTTTGACGACAAAAGAATGACGAAATCAATTTTCCCCAGTCGAACAAGGATTTCCCCATATCTGTCGCAAATTTTTCAAAAAAATGGAAAAAGCCTCTTGCGGATTTCTCCGGTTCCGAATATCTCACGGCCACCGACGCGGCGGACATGATCCGGTTGACGCGAAGGGCGATTAGCTCAGTTGGTAGAGCGCCTCGTTTACACCGAGGATGTCGGGAGTTCGAGTCTCTCATCGCCCACCATTTCTTTTCCCATTCTACAAATCGACAAGTTAAAAGCTAAACGCAGGTGCTTTTGCGCGGCATTGCGAAATGACGGCGATCTGCGCTTTTTCGAACTTGTCCTTCGGATTATCCGCCCCTAGGCTTTTGGTGTTTAGGGAGATTTGGATGCATCTGGAGGAAACGCTGATCCGAACCTCTGGGCCGATCAGCATGATTGTCGGCATGGCTCTGACGATATTTCTGTTCCACCTGGAAGCATCAGGCCCACAGCGTCAGCGCTGGCTCAATTTTCTGGCCATATACATTTTCATTGTCGTTTTTTTCATTGCGGCAGCGCGCTCCGTTCAAACCTACCTGCGCTGGCGTGTCGATTCGTTCGACCTCAACGGCAATGGGATTTTTGAACCCACGGAGCCATTTGGCTCCTATGCCTATCTGCAACACCATGTGGTGGCAGATACGGGAAGGGCAATGGTTTTCATAACCGCGCCGGTGCTTGCGCCATTCTTCATGTTGATCGGCTACGCAGTTTTCAGGGCCATACGCTTCGTCTGTGGTCTCATTGACAAACTTCGCACCTGAAAACAAAAAGACCGGGCACGCTCTCGCGCACCCGGCCCTCCCCTTCACATCGCGTGAAAGATCTTAGTTGGTGACCTTGATGTTCACCGGCAAGAACAGCGTCTCGCCCGACGAATCATCCACACCATCATTATCGGTGACCATAAAGGCCTTACCCGACTTGTCGAAGGCAAAACCTTCCAGCTTGTCGAGCACGTAGCCATTCGTGGCGTTCTTGAGGTCAGGAAGGAAGTCATGAATCTCTTCCTTCTTCACCAGCGGCAGTTCACCACCGAGCTTGGCCGGCTTCAGGTCCTTCAGGGACACGCGATAAAGCTTCTTCAGCTTGGCAGCATCGCCAACCAGATTGTCACGCTCGACGATATAGAGGTGGTCGCCGCTGGCGGTGATTTCCGAGAGACCGACCCAACCTTTTTCAGCTTTTTCCAGCGGGTAACGGACGGCCGCCCATTCCTTGGACTTCGGCTTGTAGGAAAGAAGTTTTGTCTGGCCTTTCGGATCGTCCTTCCACTCGCGCTGCATAGCCATCCACAGGGTCAGGTCATCGCCTTCGCCTGTCGTGGTGATGCCTTCCAGCCCGTAGCGGGTTTCGCCGGCCAACAGTTCAGCCGGAAGACCGATCTCGGCCTTTATCTCGCCCTTGGCATTGACGTTGTAGATGCCGTGGCCGACGAGCTTTGCGGCATCGCCTTCAGAGGCCAGCCAGAAGCCGCCCTTGCCATCAAGCGCAATACCCTCGATGTCGAGTTTCTGGGCCGGCTGACCGTTGCGGGTAATGCGGATGACGTTGGTGATCTCGGCCGGCTTCTTGCTGGCGTCGATGGTGAAGATCGACGGCTGCATCGCGTAAACCGAATCATTGACCGCGTAGAACGTGCCGTCCTTTTCCGCGTCGCCGACGAGGCCGGAGAGCGCGCCCCAGCCGATCACCTTGCCATCGACGTCCTTGGAGACCAGCGTCGGATAGGCCTTTTCGCCCTCGGCCAGTTCATAAAGCATCACATGCGAGCGCGGGCCGCCATCTTCGCCAAGATCGGCTTCGTTGGCGGTGGCAAGCAGGTTACGGCCCGGAATGGCAACGGCGCCTTCCGGCGAAATACCCGAGGGCAGAAGCTGAACGAGTTCAGGCGTGGCCCCGGTATCCTTGTAGACGGCAACCATCGAACCGCGCTCGGAAAGCACGAAGAAATACTGCTGGCCGTTGAAGACGGCGGCTTCCATGCCTTCCGGCTCGATGCCCTTGTTCTTGGCGCGCTTTTCCGGGAAATGGCCGTGGCGGGCGATTTCATGCTCGAGCGTCATACCGGCATCGAAAAGCACCTTGCCTGAGCGGTCGAAAATGGTGAAGCCGCGCGAGCCGCCCTTGTAATCGCCTTCGTTGGCGATGACGAGACGATCAGTACCGAGCCATTTGACGGCATCCGGCTCGCGCGGAACGGCGGTGAGCTTGCCGGTGAAATTCAGCGAACCATCGGTCTTGGCATCGACGCCTTCCAGATCGACCGTGCCGGCGGTGAAGTGGCCGGTGACCTTGGCGGTCTTACTGTCGATGATGATGACGTGGTTGTTTTCCTGCAGCGTCAGGGCGATTTCGCCATTGGCGTTGATGTTGACGAATTCCGGCTCCGGATCTTCCGGGGCAACGGTGGCAAGGCCAGTCACGTCGACACGCTTGATGCTGTCGCAAGCCGGAACGCCGTTCTTGAGCGACACGATCAACAGTTCACCGGCGGGAAGCTGCGGCAGCGCACCGTCGTTCAGGTCTTCGTCACGCTGGTTTTCGATGGCGATGGCCGCAAACGTGCCATCCGGGGCAACCACGACCGAATCAGGCTGACCGCCGAGATCGCAGGTGTTTTCGAGCTTCTTCGATGCAATGTCGATAACGCCCAACTGACCGGCCGGCTTGGTGAAGTCTTTCGTCTTGTCGATGGTGATCAGAACTTTCGGTCCCGCTGCGGCAACCGAATTCGGCTCACCATCGATGGCGATCGAACCGCCAGCCTTCGGGGCCTTGGCATCGGTGATATCGATGAAACCGATCGTACCGCCGGGCGCATCGGAATAAATCAGCGTGTTGCCGTCAGCGGTCGCGGTGATGATTTCCGACGAGGTTGCCTTATCCGTGCCCTTCGGCAGGTTCTGGGCGACAGGGAAAGACGCGATACGGTTGAAAACCTGCTCGGCACTGGCCGGCACGGCGACCGAGGCGAGCAGTGCGGCTGTGAGCGCCGCGCGGAACGAGATTGTCATGGGACCCCTCCAAGGATGACAGGAAACAGCCGCTTGTGGGTCAGTTGGATGACAGCGCAATGACAATGCGGCCTTGGGCCCAAAGAAGGTGCAGGAATGAAACGAGATATGCACCGAAACGAAAAAGGCCCGGTTTGCACCGGGCCCTTCCCTATTCCTGGCCTGCGCCTTTAAAAGCGCAGCCATAAATTACTTGTTGTTGACGGCGTCCTTCAGGCCCTTGCCGGCCGAGAACTTCGGCACGTTGCGTGCCGGGATGTCAACTTCCGCACCCGTCGACGGGTTACGGCCCTTGGAGGCTTCGCGGTGCGAAACGGAAAAGCTGCCGAAACCGGCGAGACGGATGTCGCCACCCTTCTGCAGTTCGCCCTGGACGGTGTCAAAAACAGCGTCGACTGCGGATGCGGCGTCGGTCTTCGACAGGCCAGCCTTTTCGGCAACGGCAGCAACCAATTCGGTCTTGTTCATGTTTCCACCCCTTTCAATGGTTTGAAACGTATCAAGTTCAGCTCCGGGGCGACAATGATTTTGAGCGTCCCCTGCGCACCCAAAAGCTCTGGAAACGCCTGAAAAACAAGGGGGTCTGTTTCATTTTTCACAAAAAAGGCCGGCAAAAAGCCGGCCTTTTCCTCAAAAAATGTAACACCCCATCCAAAACCGGGAATAAATACCTAAAACCGCGGGAAGCCCCGGAAAATAAGGCTTTTCGGCGGCAAGACTGATTCTGCCGGTGGATAATCCCGCAAGCCGTAAAAGGCATGCGGGACCGTCGTTTTAGTGGGCGATGGTGGTGCCTGATTCTTCGGCACCTTCGACGGTAGCAATGACCGGGGTCTCGATCGAGCCATCCCATTCGATCGCCTCCGGCTGGCGAACCAGCGCGTGCTTGATCACTTCGCCCATGCGCGAAACCGGGATGATCTCCATGCCGTTTTTCACGTTGTCCGGGATGTCGGCCAGATCCTTGGCGTTTTCTTCCGGAATCAGCACCTTCTTGATGCCGCCGCGAAGCGCCGCCAGCAGCTTTTCCTTCAGACCACCGATCGGCAGAACACGACCACGCAGGGTGATTTCACCCGTCATGGCGACATCCTTGGAAACCGGAATGCCGGTCATGATCGAGACGATCGCGGTTGCCATGCCGACGCCGGCCGACGGGCCGTCCTTCGGGGTCGCACCTTCCGGCACGTGGACGTGAATGTCCGACTTGTCGAAACGCGGCGGTTCGATGCCGAAATCGACGGCGCGCGAGCGGACATAGGATGCCGCTGCCGAAATCGATTCCTTCATGACGTCCTTGAGGTTACCGGTCACGGTCATGCGACCCTTGCCCGGCATCATCACGCCTTCGATCGTCAACAGTTCGCCGCCGACTTCCGTCCAGGCGAGACCGGTGACCACACCGACCTGATCCTCGCCCTCTGCTTCACCATGACGGAACCGCGGCACGCCGAGGTAATCCGAAATGTTTTCCGCCGTGACAGCAACAGCCTTGGTCTTGCCCTTGATGATCTCGGTGACCGCCTTGCGGGCGAGCTTCATCAGCTCGCGCTCGAAGGAACGAACGCCGGCTTCGCGAGTGTACTGCTGGCTGATGGCCATCAGCGCATCGTCCGAAACCGAGAATTCGTTCGGCTGCAGGGCGTGTTCCTTGATCGCCTTCGGCAGAAGGTGACGCTTGGCGATCTCGCGCTTTTCATCTTCCGTGTAACCGGCGATGCGGATGATCTCCATGCGGTCCATCAGCGGACCCGGAATGTTGAGCGTGTTCGCCGTGGTGATGAACATCACGTCCGACAGGTCGTATTCGACTTCCAGATAGTGGTCCATGAAGGTACCGTTCTGGGCCGGATCGAGCACTTCAAGCAGAGCCGACGACGGATCGCCACGGAAATCCGAGCCCATCTTGTCGATTTCGTCGAGCAGGAAGAGCGGGTTGGACTTCTTCGCCTTCTTCATCGACTGGATGACCTTGCCGGGCATCGAACCGATATAGGTGCG
>Ga0075364_10000604_pt1 | contig 18580 bp, 14 predicted proteins | sample EndMetdeltDD1764_FD_71517 | JGI IMG/M metagenome (GOLD analysis project Ga0075364, IMG submission 71517) | Populus endosphere microbial communities from Tennessee, USA - Endosphere MetaG P. deltoides DD176-4 | ecosystem: Host-associated > Plants > Roots > Endosphere | place: USA: Tennessee...
GATCAGGTTGTCCAGGCCTTCGCGGCCGGCCAGGGCGATGGCGCCCAGGGTTTCCGGCTCGTCGCTCTCGCCGTCGCCGATGAAGCACCACACCTTGCGGTCGGACTTCTCGATCAGGCCGCGGTTTTCCAGGTAGCGCATGAACTGCGCCTGGTAGATGGCGGCCAGCGGGCCCAGGCCCATCGACACGGTCGGGGTCTGCCAGTAGTCCGGCATCAGCCACGGGTGCGGATACGACGAGATGCCGCGGCCGTCGACTTCCATGCGGTAGTTGTCGAGCTGGCTCTCGGAGATGCGGCCTTCCAGGAACGAGCGCGCGTAGATGCCCGGCGAGCTGTGGCCCTGGATGAACAGCAGGTCGCCCGGATGCGCGTCGGACGGGGCGCGCCAGAAGTGGTTGAAGCCCACGTCATAGAGCGTGGCCGCCGAGGCGAACGAGGCGATGTGGCCGCCGAGGTCGCCGGGCTTGCGGTTGGCGCGCACGACGGTGGCCATCGCATTCCAGCGGATGATCGAGCGGATGCGCCATTCCAGTTCGGCGTTGCCCGGGCTCTTGGCTTCCAGGGTCGGCGCGATGGTGTTGACGTATTCGGTCGTGGGCGAGAACGGCAGGTACGCGCCGGAGCGGCGGGTCAGTTCGACCATGTCCTCCAGCAGCTGGTGCGCGCGCTCGGGGCCATCGTGGTCGATGACCGCCTTCAGCGATTCGATCCACTCCCGGGTCTCGACCGGATCCGGATCGTTCTGCAGGACATCGTTCAGCCAGTTCATATCACTCCCATTGCCGTGCGTGGGGTCACGGCCGCCATAGTTCTTGTGAGCCCGGGAGTTTAGCGCATGCGTGCCCCGCCCCGCCTCGCTACGGGGGTGTATGTCGGCTTGGGACAATGCTGTCCGGGACAGTCTTGACGGGACAGCCAGCCGGCGCGCGGCCCGCCGCTGCTGGGCCTATGATCGGTCCACCGCCCCTGCCCGGATGCCGCCATGTCCACCGTCCCCGGTGCCGACGCCGCGCACGACCCCGTCCGGATCCGCTGGCGCGACAGCCTGCGCACGCGGATGGTGGCCTGGTCCAGCATCCTGAACGCGTTGCTGTTGCTGGCCGTGGCGCTGGCCTTCTACGTCAGCGCGCGGGCGCTGATCGTGCAGAACGCGCGCACCGAGACCTGGGGCCTGGCCGAGCAGGCCGCGCGCAGCCTGGAGGCGACGGTGGCCTCGGTGGAGGTCAGCGGCCGCACCTTGGCCGCGGCGGCCACTTCGGTGGGCGCCGAGCCGGCCACCCTGCGCGCCCTGCTGGTGGCCAGCCTGGCCGGCGACCCGGACATCGCCGGGGCGATGGTGATCGTCGAACCCGGCATGCGCCCGGGCGACGACGACGGCTTTGCCTGGTACATCCGCCGTGACGGCACCCGCCTGATCGAGCGCTCGGTGCTGGACCTGGGCTACGACCACCGGACCATGCCGTGGTTCGTGCGGACCCTGGCCGCGCCGCGGCCGTGGTGGTCCGAGCCCTACGCCAACGCCGCCACGGGCGGGCAGTCGTTCACCACCTACAACCTGCCGCTGCGCCTGCCCGGGGCCGATCCGGGCGCGCCGGCGGTGGGCATGGTCAGCCTGGACGTGCCGGTGGCGCGGCTGTCGGCGCAGATCCGCGGCCTGGGCGGCGCCGGGCTGCAGCCGATGCTGTTTTCGCCGGCCGGCCTGGCGGTGGTGCACCCGGACCCGCAGGCGCAGATGCGGCTGTCGCTGTCCGAGTACCTGCGCACCGGCGGCGACCGCGGGCTGCAGCCGCTGCTGGATGCGCTGGAGCGGCGCGACCCGGTGGAGTTCCATCATCCCGGCGCGGACGGCCACACCCTGATGACCCTGGCGGTGCCGGTGGGCGACAGCGGCTGGACGTTCGCCGCCAGCGTGGCCGAGGCGCGCCTGCTGGGCCGGCTGAACACGGTGGCGCTGTGGGTGGCGGCGGTGGGCCTGGGCGCGCTGCTGCTGGTGCTGTGGCTGGTGCGCCGCTACACCGGCCGGCTGCTGCACCCGATCGAGGCGCTGACCGACTCGGCCGGGCACTTCGCCCGCGGCGACTTCGACTACCCGATGGCACGCCAGGCGCGACGCGACGAGGTCGGGGTGATGGCGCAGGCCTTCGATACCGCGCGCACCTCGATCAAGCGCCAGCTGGGCGAGATCGGCGCCATGGCCGCGCGCCAGCAGAAGCTGGAGAGCGAGCTGTCGATCGCCCGCGAGATCCAGCAGTCGATGCTGCCGGCCGGGCGCGCGTTCGAGACCGGCCACGCGCTGGTGGAGGCGCACGCGCTGCTGGAACCGGCCACCGCGGTGGGTGGCGATTTCTACCAGTTCGGCGAGCTGGAGCCGGGCGTGCTGTGGTTCACCGTGGGCGACGTGTCCGACAAGGGCGTGCCGGCGGCGTTGTTCATGGCCCGCGCGGTGACCGTGCTGGAGACCCAGGCGCGGCGCCATGGCAGCCCGGAGCGGATCCTGGCCGAGGCCGCCAACGGGCTGAGCGAGGGCAACGAGGCCTGCATGTTCGCCACCGTGCTGTGCGGCCGGCTGGACGTGGCCAGCGGCCGTCTGCAGCTGGCCAGCGCCGGCCACGAGCCGCCGCTGCTGCTGCACGCCGACGGCCACAGCGAGCAGCTGGAACTGGACAACGGCCCGCCGCTGGGCGTGGAGCCCGGCGCGCGGTACGCGCTCTACACCGGCGTGCTGCCGGCCGGCGCGACCCTGATCGGCTACACCGACGGCGTGACCGAAGCCTTCGACGTCGACCACCGCGCCTACGGCCGCCACCGCCTGGGCCTGGTGCTGTCCGCCGGCGACGGCGCGGCCACCGTCTGCCACAAGATCCTGCGCGACGTCCGCGGCTTCGCCGGCAACGCCCCGCAGTCCGACGACATCACCATCCTGGCGATCGGCCGGCGGCGGGATGTGGCCGGGTGAGGCGTGCCTTCCCAGGAGGCCGCGCCTGGGCATGCCGTGCTTTGGGATGCAGTGATGGGGGATGCAGTGCTTCGGGGTGCAGTGATGGGGGGTGTCGTGCTTGGGGTGCCGTGCTTGGGGATTCCGCCGACTGACCCCGCTGCACCTGCCGACCTGCGTTGTCGCAGCAGAACACGGCCGTGAGCGAAGGCCGTGAGCGAAGGCTGAGGGTGAAGGCTGAGGGTGGCAGCCTTGGGTGGCCGCCACGGGTGACGGCTGAGGACGGTTGCGGGACGGCTGCACGATCAGCCATCGCGGTTCGCACGCCGCCCACGCCGGCGCGGCCGACCTGCCTGCATCGCCCCCTGTAGGAGGCCGCTTGAGGCCGACCGCCATGTCGAACCGCACTGCGCGCGACGGGGCGCATGAACGATCGCTTGGACGCCTCGACCACCGTCACTCCACGGGCCCCGTTGGAAGGCGAACGAAAGGTGCAGCCGGGGTCTCTCCCGCACCGCGCCCCTGTAGGAGGCCGCTTGAGGCCGACCACCATCTCGAACAGCACGCCACGCGATCGGTCGCATGGACACTGACACCCCGATACCACGGCTCTCGTCACTCCACGGGACCCGCTGAAGCATGAGAAGGCGGCTGCCCACGGCACGTCATGCACTGACCCGCCCGCGCGGAGTGCGCCGACAGGCCAGCACGCTGCACGCCGGTGTCGATCCAGCCTGCGCCGCACCATGCTCGCGCCATGAACCCCGACACGCTTCCTGCAGCACAACGCGGACATGCGGCACTGCGCCGTGGCCGGCATTCGCTGCCCCATCACGTCTATCACGTGACTTCCGCCACGCAGGGGCGCGTGGCGCATTTCACCGGGTTCGATGCGGCGAGCGCGGCGGTCCGGTCCTTCCATGCGCCACGGACGCTGGGCGACGCATGCCTGCTCGCCTGGGTCCTCATGCCCGACCATGCGCACTGGCTGCTGCAGCTCGGCCCGGAATGCCCGCTCGCGCGCGCCGTCGGCAGGCTGAAGACCGCAAGCAGCATCGCCGCCAACGGAGCATTGCGACGCAGAGGCCCGCTCTGGCAAGGCGCGTTTCATGATCGCGCGCTCCGCCATGACGACGACGTGCGCGTGGTGGCTCGGTACATCATCGCCAACCCTGTGCGGGCGGGACTGGCGGTTCGGGTCGGAGACTATCCGTTCTGGAACTGCATCTGGCTTTGACCGGCAAGTGCGTTGAACGCATGGGCGTGGGCGATCGCCCACCCTGGACGCCGGTCGGCCGCGATGCCTGATCGGACTGAGGGTCGTCATGCGTGACGTGGACCAGTCCATGCACGGTGACGCAGCGCGGTCGCGGCTGGGGCCGCTCCTACAGGAGCGATGCGCGGGCTGTGTCCCCGACGTCATGGATTATGTAGGAGGCCGCTCGAGGCCGACACCATGTCGAGTGGCGTTGCGTGCGTGAAGGGAGGCGCATGGACGTCCGGTCGCGGTCATCGCGGCCATAGTGCGCTCGACAACCGCCGGCCTGCGGCGCATCCTGTCGCGGCCGAACGGAGACTGTCCTTGCAGATCAGCGTGACGCGAACGCATGAAGGCATTGCACGCCTGACCGACGCGGTCGATGCGCTGCTGGCCCGGCATGCCGTCTCCGAGGCGACGCTGCTCGACGCGCGCCTGATCGTCGAGGAGATCTCCTGCAACGTGGTCGAGCATGGCCAGACGTGCGGCGACGCGCCGATGGAGTTGCATGTGGCCATCGACGAGGCGACCCTGCTGCTGGAATTCCGCGACGCCGGCGCGGCGTTCGATCCGACCGCCCTGCCCGGGCCCGCGCTCGATGCGGACATCGCGCAGCGCCGGCCGGGTGGTCTCGGCGTGCACCTGGTGCGCTCGCTGGCGCAGAGCGTGGCCTACCAGCGCGTCAACGACTGCAACGTGCTGCGCATCCTTCTGCGGCTGGATGCCGCGCCTGACAACGGACGCCCCTGATGAGCCTGCTGAGGATCCAGACCGAGCCCGCCAACACCGGCATCCAGCGCGTCGCCATCGGCGGCCGCCTGGACACGCACACCTTCGGCGAGCTGGACGAGGCGCTGGCACCACTGCTGGCCGACGAGGGCGTCACCTCGCTGGTGCTTGACCTGGCCGAGCTGGACTACATCAGCAGCGCCGGTATCCGCTCCATCTTCAAGGCCCGGCGTGCGCTGGCCGCGCGCGGTGGCCGGGTGCTGGCGGTCAATCCGCAGCCGCAGATCCAGAAGGTGTTCGACCTGGTCAAGGCGGTGCCGCTGAGCGACATCTTCACCTCGGTGGCCGAGGCCGATGCCTATCTGGATGCGATGCAGCGCAAGGTGGTCGAGGGCGAGGTGGGTTGAAGACGCGGGTGGCGGACGCCATCACCTTTTCCACGCCGCACATGCCGCCAGATCACCGGCGGTGCTGCCCTTCCACCGGCGCTGCGGACTCTGCGCTCCGTGACAGGCTGCCGATGATGACGAACATCCGACCTGCGCACGTCTGATCAACGCGGACCGGGGCAACGCGGCTTGCAGGTCAACCGTCAGCCGTGCATGCCGCCGAGAGTGCCGCGTGCTGGCGGACAGCCGCCTGGCCGATCTCGTACAGGGGTTCGCGCAGCTCCCACAGCAGCATGAATGACAGACCGGACAGCAGCATGGCCCATGTCGAGGTTCGTACGCGTGTCATTGCATCTCCTTTCGTGATTGCACGGCGTCGCACGCCGCGTTCGAGTCAGCCATCCAGCGTCGCCGAAGCGTTGCTCACGTCTGCTGCGTCCTGCGCCAGGCCGCGCAGCGAGTAAAGCGGCTCCAGCAGCCATTCGTAGAGCTTGCGGCTCTCGCCGAGGATGTCCGCTTCCAGCAGCATCCCCGGCCGCAGCGCCTCGGCCTGCCCATAGGCCAGCACGTGCTGGCGATCGAGTTCGACCAGCACCCGGTAGTAGGGCTCGCTTCCGTCGGCAGCCGCCGCTGGGATCGCGCTGCGCGAGACCCGCAGCACGCGCCCGGCCTGATGGCCGAACTTCTGGTAGGGATACGCCTGGTAACGCAGCTGCACCCGGTCGCCGGGCTGGATGAAGCCCACCGCGCTGCTCGGCACCCGCAGCTGCGCCTGCAGCCGTGCACCCTCCGGCAGCAGGCTCAACAGGGCCTGGCCCGGCTGCACGGTCTGGCCGGGTTCGACGAAGCGGTTGGCGACCATGCCGGCCACCGGCGCGACCACCAGCAGTTCGCCATCGGCAGCCTGCTGTACGCGCTCCTGCGCCAGCAGGGCCCGCTCGCGCCGGGCGCTGGCCTCCGCAGCGCTTCGCTGGGCAGGCAGCTCCGCCAGCGCCTGCTCCAGCCGCGCGATCTCCCGGCGCACGGCGGTGACCTGCCGCTCCAGTGCCTGCTGGGCATTGAGCATCTCCAGGACCGACTGCTCCTGCTGGCGCAACTGGACCTGGCTGACGTAGCCGACGTCGGCGACATCGCGGTAGCGGGCGGCGGTCTCGCGTCCGAGGCGGACCTGCTCGCGGCGGGTCGCAATGGCCTGGTCGAGCTGGAGCAGCTCGCTGCGCAGCCCCTGCAGCTGACGGCGCTGGCCCTCCTCCTGCGCACCCAGCTGCCGCTCCTGCGACGAGGCGAGCTGGCCGGCACTGACCGCACGGGCATCCAGCTGGGCGGACAGGACGGCGCGGGCGTCATCGCCACTGGCCGAAAAGCGCGGAACGTCGACCTGCACCAGCCGATCGCCACGCGCCACCTGCGCGCCTTCCTCGGGCAGCAGACGGGCCACCACACCGGATACCGGTGCGACCACGGTCGACAGCCCCAGATCGGGCACCAGCTGGCCGACGACCCGGGAACGTCGCGTGTAGTCGCCGAACACCAGCAGCGACAGGACCAGCACCGCGGCAAGCACCGCACCAAGCGCGGTCAGCCACAGCGACATCGGCTGCGCGAGCGAGATGCCGCCCATCCACGACTGCCGCCGGGCCTCGATCACCTCGCGCCGGAACAGCTCGCCACTCATGCCTGTACCCCCGCCGCGAGGACCGGCGCCGGCCCCGGATTCGCGCCGGCGCCAGTGGCATCCTCCATCGCCGCCTGGGGGCGCCGGATGGCGGTGATCTCACGGATGCGTCCCGCCTCCATCAGCAGGACCCGGTCGGCACTGGCGATGGTTTCGGGCCGGTGCGCGATGATGATCCGGGTCACGCGCAGCGCACGTACCGCCGCATTGACCTGCTGCTCGCGGGCCACGTCCAGATGGCTCGTCGCCTCGTCCAGCACCAGCAGGCGTGGCCGCCGGTACAGCGCACGCGCCAGGATCACGCGCTGCTTCTGCCCACCTGAGAGCGTGGTGCCCATGTCGCCGATCAGGCTCAGATAGCCCATCGGCATGCCGACGATCTCGTCGTGCACCGCCGCGAGCCGCGCGCACTCCTCCACCCGTGCGTGATCGGGCGACTCGTCGCCGAACGCGATGTTGTCGGCAATGCTGCCGGCGAACAGATGGTCGTCCTGCATGACTGCCGCGACGCAGCCCCGGTAGGCCGATCCACCCAGCCTGCGCAGGTCGTGCCCACCAAAGCGGATCACGCCGTTCACCGGCTGCAGCAGCCCGAGCAGCAGCCTGGCGAGCGTGGTCTTGCCGCAACCGGACGCGCCGATGATCGCGACCGACTGCCCGGCCTCGATCCGGAAGCTGCATCCGTCCACGACCAGCGGCTCGCCCTCGGCGTAGCGGAACCCGAGCTCCTGCACGTCCAGACAGGCCGTCGCCGGCAGCACCGGCGCACCGGCCTCATCGCTGGCCGCCTCGGGATCGGCCAGCACGATGTCGGCCAGCCGCTCGCCATGCAGACGCAGCATGCGGAACTCCACGCAGCGATCGATCAAGGTGCTGACACGCTGCGCGAACTGGTCCTTGTAAGCCAGATAGGCGATCAGCATGCCGACAGAGAACACGTTCTGCAGGGCGAGCAGCGCGCCGATCCAGATCACGACCACGCGTTCGATGCCGAACACCAGCTGGCTGGCTGCACTGAAACCGATGCCCATCCGCGACAGGTGGACCTCGCGGTTGATCGTCTCGCCCATCAGGTTCAGGAAGGCGGACTGACGGAACGGCTCGCCACGGGCGACCTTGAGCGACTGCATGCCCCGGATCGATTCGAACAGGTGGCTCTGCTGGCGGGCGGACGCAACGATCTGCTGTTCGGTCCCTTCGCGCAGCGGCCGGTACGCCAGGGCGCGGATGCCGAGATAGAGGGCGACTGCCGCCAGCGTCACCAGCGCAAGCTTCCAGCTGTACAGCAGCATCATCGCCAGGGTCGCCAGCGCCAACAGGCCATCGACCACCGCCTCGACGAAACCGGTGGTGATCGTGCGCTGGATGGTCTGCACGCTGCCGAAGCGCGACACGACATCGCCCAGGTGACGCTTGCCGAAGTACGCCATCGGCAGGCGCAGCAGATGACCGAACACGCCCGACATCCACTGCAGCCCCATGTCCGCCGATATCCGGACCACCGCCCAGCCGCGCACGATGCCGATAGCGACCTGCAACAGGGTCGACAGTACGAAGGCCAGGCCCAGCACGACCAGCAGGTCGCGGTCGGCAGCGACCAGCACCTGGTCGACCACCCATTGCATGAAGAACGGCGCCAGCAGCACGAAGACCTGCAGCGCCAGCGAGAACAGCAGCACCAGCCCGAGCGCGCGCCATAGTCCGCGGATACGGCCGGTCAGCTGCCGCAGCGGCACCGCCATCGGGCGCTTCTCGGGTGTGAAATCCGAGGTGGGCGACAGCTCCAGGGCCACTCCGGTGAAGTGGCGCGACGCCTCGGCCAGCGACAACGTGCGGCGCCCGACGGCCGGATCGACGATGGTCACCCGACCGCGCCGGATGCGCTCGAGCACCACGAAGTGATCCAGGTTCCAGTGCAGGATGCACGGCACGCGCAACTGCGGGAGTTCATCGAGCTCAAGCCGCAGCGCGCGCCCCGCCAGACCAAGCTGGTCGGCGATCTGCAGGATGCGTGTCAGCGATGCGCCCTTGAGCGACAGGGGAAAGCGGCTGCGCAGCTCACGCAGCGGCAGCACGCGCCCGTGACGGGCCGACAGCATCGCCAGGCACGCAAGGCCGCACTCGGCGGGCTCGGATTGGAGGATGACGGTCCTTGTCATCGACAACTCCAGACACGGGAACCTAGATCATCGCGAGCAATGAATCGAGAGTTCGGCGTTCTTCTTCGCAGCGAACATCCCGATCTCGTATAGCGCCTCGCTGTGACGCCAAGAGAACAGGACAAAAGCGATGATCAAAATTGCCGATTTCGTTGACGTGCTCAGCTTTCCCATCACACATCTCCTTGGAACAAGACCGCCCAGAATGGACGGTCTTGTTTGCTCACTCAATGGTTTCGCTTGAAGTGAATGATCGCGCCAGCCACCGCACCGACAGGACCGAGGAGGCCGCCGATTTTCGCTTCGGTCGACGTGAGACCGTGATAGACGGACCCAACGACGTCACCAATCGCGCCATTGACAGCCGCGCCACCAACCACGAGTTCGATATCGTTCATGCTCAGAGTCTTCATCGTAATCTCCGGTCAGTGTTCGGCGTTCAGAGCTTCGTGCTTGGCCACGGCAGCCTGTCCGATTTCGTACAGAGCTTCGCGCTTCTCGAACGCCCACGCTGCCAGCGCCGCCAGCCCACCCACGACGCGGAAGCCGCCGCTGACCTCTTCGATCTCGACCATATCCAGATTACGCATGTCACTTCCTCCTTGAAGTAGCGCCGATCGTCGACGCACCCGAAGCGTTGCACATTATCCGAGTGCACCTAATCAGAAAACTGATCATCCCTCCCTAGGATTAGTCCGAGTCTAAGCACGCTACCGGCGACTATCCAGACATTCAGGGCGGTTAGCTCAGAATTTGCGGCAGATCTTTCACCTTGTAAACGAAGTCCATAGCTCCACAGATCCTCAGCTTTTGTTGACACAGGAAACACGATGTCCAAGATCACGATCGAGAAGTTCGTCAACGGAAAGTACGACACCAGCTTCAGCGTTCCCGGCTTCGCGCTGGATTTCCTGACCCATCTCCTGCCCCGCTCCGCGCTTGGCGAGCTCAGGACGCATGGCATCGATGTCGATGCCATTGTGCAGGCACAGAAGGCTGGCATTCCCTACGAATCCAGCACCGAGGTCGAGGAGGATGGTGTGCGCAAGACGGTGGTGATCAAGGCCGGATGATCGGGTCGCCGCACGCTGACGCAGACGGCGGCACGGCCGCGTGCCGTTCGCCTGTCGCCTATCGATCAAGGATTTCCAACGGCGCATCGATGAGAAGTGGTCTCGACACCGGAGCGAGGCTTGCGGTGTGTTTCGACGGCCTGCATCAGGGAACGGCGCCCGCTTCCTGGTAGCGTGATCGGCGCACGCCAGATGGAGAGAGCCTCCCAGGCGATGGGCAACGCCGATGCGATCGACGGGAACGCCGCGTCGGCATTCCCATGCACCGGCACGCGTCGGTCTCCCGCGTACCGCACCCGGCCACGCATGCGGAGCCGGGTGCCAGAATCGAGACCGAGCCCGGACGACGCAAACAGAAACGGGATGCCCGACAGGCATCCCGTTTCTCTCATCAGCACTGCGCGGGTCCGGATCGATCAGGCATCCGGATGACGCATCAGCGACCGGAACTCAGCCCTTCCGGCCTTCCTCCATCTGCTGGCGGATCTGCGCGTCCACGGCCGCGATCGCGGTCATGTTGAGGATGCGGCGCGGGGTGGCGCTGGTGGTCAGGATGTGGACCGGCTTGCTGATGCCCATCAGGATCGGGCCGATGGCGACACCGTCGGTGAACACGCGCACCAGGTTGTAGGCGATGTTGGCCGCTTCCAGGTTGGGCATCACGAACAGGTTGGCGCGGCCCTTCAGGCTGGTGTTGGGCATGATCTTGGTGCGCAGCAGTTCGTCCCACGCGGTGTCGCCCTGCATCTCGCCGTCGACGTTCAGGCGCGGGTTGCGCTTGAGCAGCAGTTCGCGCACTTCGCGCATCTTCACTGCGTCCTTGGACTCGTGGCTGCCGAAGTTGGAGTGCGACAGCAGCGCGATGTTGGGCTCGATGCCGAACAGCTTCATGCGGAACGCGGCCTGCAGCGTGGCCTCGGCGATCTGCTCGGCGCTGGGGTTGTCCTGGACGTGGGTGTCGAGGAAGAAGAACACGCCCTGCGTATTGATCACGCCGGTCATGGCCGAGGTGGACTGCACGCGCGGCTCCAGCGGCAGCACGCTGCGCACGTAGCCGAGCTTCTTGTGGAAGCGGCCGACCACGCCGGTCAGCAGCGCATCGGCTTCGCCACGCGCGACCATCACCGCGCCGATCAGGGTCGGGCGCGAGCGCATCAGGTTCTTGGCCGCCGACACGGTGACGCCACGACGCTCGGTCGCCGCGTGGTAGTGCTGCCAGTAGTCGTTGAAACGCGGGTCGTCGTCCTGGTTGGTGATCTCGTAATCGACGCCGGCCTTCATCCGCAGGCCCAGGCGCTGCACCCGCGCCTCGATCACGTCCGGGCGGCCGATCAGGATCGGGAAGGCCAGGCCTTCGTCGATCACGGTCTGCACCGCACGCAGCACCACTTCCTCTTCGCCCTCGGCATAGGCCACGCGCTTGCGGTCGCCACGCGCTCGGTCGTAGACCGGCTTCATCAGCAGGCTGCTGCGGTAGACGAACTCGCCGAGCTTCTCGCGGTAGGCGCCCATGTCGGTGATCGGGCGGGTGGCCACGCCCGAATCCATCGCCGCCTGGGCGATGGCCGAGGACAGTTCGACCAGCAGGCGCGGGTCGAACGGACGCGGGATCAGGTATTCGGGGCCGAAACTGGGCACTTCATCGCCGTAGGCGCTGCCCAGGTCGGAGGCCTCGCGGCGGGCCAGCGCGGCGATCGCCTTGACGCAGGCGATCTTCATCTCCTCGTTGATGCCGGTGGCACCCACGTCGAGCGCGCCACGGAACAGGTACGGGAAGCACAGCGCGTTGTTGACCTGGTTCGGGTAGTCCGAGCGGCCGGTGGCGATGATCGCGTCGGCGCGCGCCTTGCGCGCATCCTCCGGCAGGATCTCCGGGTACGGGTTGGCCAGGGCGAAGATGATCGGCTGGTCGGCCATCGTGGCGACCATTTCCGGCTTGAGGATGCCGCCGGCCGACAGGCCCAGGAAGATGTCCGCACCCTCGACGATCTCGGCCAGCGTGCGCTTGTCGGTCCTGGCCGCGTAGCGGGCCTTCTCCGGATCCAGGTCCGGGCGACCTTCATGGATGACGCCGTCGCGGTCGAAGGCCAGGATGTTCTCGCGCTTCAGGCCCAGCTCGACCAGCATGTTGACGCAGGAGATGCCGGCCGCGCCCATGCCGGTGGTGGCCAGGCGCACGTTCTCGATCTTCTTGCCGGTGATCTCCAGCGCGTTGAGCACCGCGGCGCCGACGATGATCGCGGTGCCGTGCTGGTCGTCGTGGAATACCGGGATATTCATCCGCTCGCGCAGCTTGCGCTCGACCACGAAGCACTCGGGCGCCTTGATGTCCTCGAGGTTGATGCCGCCGAAGGTCGGCTCGAGGCTGGCGATGATGTCGATCAGCTTCTCGGGGTCGTTCTCGGCGACCTCGATGTCGAACACGTCGATGCCGGCGAACTTCTTGAACAGCACGCCCTTGCCTTCCATCACCGGCTTGGACGCCAGCGGGCCGATGTTGCCCAGGCCCAGCACCGCGGTGCCATTGGAGATCACCGCGACCAGGTTGCCGCGCGCGGTCAGCTCGCTGACCTGCTGCGGGTCCTCGACGATCGCCTCGCAGGCGTAGGCCACACCGGGCGAATAGGCCAGGGCCAGGTCGCGCTGGGTCAGCATCGCCTTGGTCGGCGCCACCTTGATCTTGCCGGGGCGCGGAGAGCGGTGATAGTCGAGGGCTGCCTGCTTGAAATCTTCGGTGGACATGGAGTCTCGTCGGTGGCGGACGCTTTGGAAGCGCGATTCTACCCCCGCCCGGCTTTACGGACCCGTTCCCGGATCACCGAATGCCACGCAGGGATGCCTGAAAAACACGACGGGCCGGCACGAATCGCTCGTTCCGGCCCGTCGGGCATGGCGGCTGGCGGATCAGTCGGCCTTGACGACCACCGGTGTCAGCAGCATCACCTCCGGCTGCTCCTCGACCGGCGCGACGCTCCGGCCGCCGTTGAGTGCGCGGTCGAGCTGGTCGCGGTCCAGCGCGTTCTCCCAGCGCGAGACCACCACGGTGGCCACCGCGTTGCCGACGAAGTTGGTCAGCGAGCGGCATTCGCTCATGAAGCGGTCCACGCCCAGGATCAGGGCCATGCCGGCCACCGGGACTTCCGGCACCACGGCCAGGGTCGCCGCCAGGGTGATGAAGCCCGCACCGGTGACGCCGGCGGCGCCCTTGGAGCTCAGCATCGCCACCAGCAGCAGGGTGATCTGCTGCCACAGGCTCAGTTCGGTGTTGGTGGCCTGGGCGATGAACAGCGCGGCCAGGGTCATGTAGATGTTGGTGCCGTCCAGGTTGAACGAGTAGCCGGTGGGCACGACCAGGCCCACCACCGACTTCCTGCAGCCGGCCTTCTCCATCTTCTCCATCAGCGAGGGCAGCGCCGATTCGGACGAGGACGTGCCCAGCACCAGCAGCAGCTCGGCCTTGAGGTAGCGGCACAGCTTGAGCACCGAGAAGCCGCACATCCGCGCCACCAGGCCCAGGATCACCAGCACGAACAGCAGCGAGGTGATGTAGAAGGTGCCGACCAGCCAGGCCAGGTTGACCAGCGAGCCGACGCCGTACTTGCCGATGGTGAAGGCGATCGCGCCGAACGCACCGATCGGGGCCGCCTTCATCAGCAGGTGGACCAGCTTGAACACCGGCGCGGTCAGCGCCTCCAGGAACGACAGCACCGGCTGGCCGCGCTCGCCGACCATCGCCAGGGCGATGCCGAACAGCACCGCGATGAACAGCACCTGCAGGATGTTGCCTTCGACGAAGGCGCTGACCATCGTCGCCGGGATGATGTCCATCGCGAAACCGACCAGGCTCAGGTCGTGCGACTTCTCGACGTAGCTGTTGACCGCACTCTGGTCGAGCGAGGCCGGGTCGATGTTCATGCCGGCGCCGGGCTGCACCACGTGCGCCACCACCATGCCGACCACCAGCGCCAGCGTGGAGAAGAACATGAAGTAGGCCATGGCCTTGCCGAACACGCGGCCGACCGTGCGCAGGTGGGTCATGCCGGCGATGCCGGTGACGATGGTCAGGAAGATCACCGGCGCGATGATCATCTTGACCAGCTTGATGAACGCGTCGCCCAGCGGCTTGAGCGACTCGGCGAATGCCGGCTCGAAGTGGCCGAGCAGCGCGCCGAAGAGGATGGCCACCAGCACCTGCACGTACAGCTGGCGGTAGATCGGCAACTTGGCCTGGGGCGCTACGTGGGTCGGGATCGGCTGCATGGCGGCGGCTCGGCTGAGGGTTCAGGCCGCCGTTGTACGCCCGGCTCCGGACCGTGCCGATAGCCCATTGGGACTAATTAGTCCCATTCGGCTAGGCACGGCCGGCATCGACATAATCCATTGGAATTAAAGCTTCGGTGTTCACGGCCGATGTGCGTAGACTCCGCGTCGGCGCCGCCCCGTGCCGCCCTTTTTTCCTGCAGGAAGTCCCCATGCGTTCCGTTACCGGCTGTCTCCTCCTCTGCGCGTTCGCCGCACCCGTCGCCGCCGCCGAACTCGGCGCCTGGCCGCCCAAGGTCACCTTCGCCGACGGCACCGAGCTGGCCGCCACCGGCAACGTCGCGTACGACTACAACGATTTCTCCGACGATGCGCGCCTGCAGGACGACGATGCCATCCGCCGCCGCGAGTTCGGCGCGACCCTGAAGAAGAAGGGCGTCTACGACGCGATGGTCTATTACGACTTCGCCAACGAGACCTGGCTGGACGTGTTCGCGCGCGTGGAGACCAAGGCGCTGTTCGGCACCGACGTGGGCCGCATCCGCGTCGGCTACATCAAGACCCCGGTCGGCCTGGACGCGGTGACCAGCTCGCGCGCCGGCAGCTTCCTGGAGACCGCGCTGCCGGTGCAGGCGTTCTACGAGGGCCGCCGCACCGGCGTGGAGTGGTCCATCGAGCGCCCGCAGTACTTCCTGCAGGCCGGCGCCTACGGCGGCAAGGACCTGCACGGCGACAACCCGGGCACCACCCAGGCCGTGCGCGGCGTGTGGACCCCGGTCAAGGCAGCCGGCGACGTGCTGCACCTGGGCCTGGCGGTGTCGGTGGAGAACCCGCGCGGCTGGACCGACGGCCGTGGCACCCACTTCGATCCGCGCGCGCGCCTGCGCGCCCGTCCGGAAGCCGGCCTGACCGACATCCGCTTCGTCGACTCCGGCACCCTGCTGCAGGCCGACCAGATCCGCCGCACGGGCCTGGAAGGCATCTGGATCAAGGGCCCGTTCTCGGTCCAGGCCGAGGCCCTGCACGCCACCGTCAGCCGCAACGACGGCCTGCCGGACTACAGCGGCAATGGCCAGTACATCTACGGCAGCTGGGTCGTCACCGGCGAGTCGCGCCCGTATGCCAACGCCGGCGTGGCCAACATCAAGCCGGCCAACGCGCATGGCGCGGTGGAGCTGCTGGCCCGCTACAGCCGCCTGGATCTGAACGACGGCGCGATCGGCGGCGGCCGCCAGCACGACTGGACCTTCGGCGCCAACTGGTACCTGACCAACCACTTCAAGTTCCAGGCCAACTACGTCAAGGTCGATGCCACCCGCAACGGCGTGCGCACCCGTCCGGACATCGTCGAACTGCGCGCCCAAGTCCACTTCTGAGCCGCCCCGGGGCGGGCCCTGCGCCCGCCCCGCCCTGCGTTCCGTACCGGCCGCCTCCGCGCGGCCGGTGCGCGTTCTAGACTCCGCCCATGTACATCTCGCCCAGACGCCGCCTGCTGCTGACCGTGCTGGTCCTGGTCGGCGGCATGCTGCTGGCGATGGCCGCCGCCTGGCGGCTGGGCAGCCACCGCGCGCTGGAAGCCGAGAGCGCCGCGCTGCAGCGCCAGCTGGGGCTGCAGGCGCTGGCGCTGGAGCAGCGCATCGACCGCTACCGGACCCTGCCCGAAGTGCTGGCGCTGGATCCGGAACTGCGCGAGGCCACCCGCCGCGACACGCTGGACGAGGCCACCCGCCGCCATCTCAACCACAAGCTCGAGCGGGCCAATGCGGTCACCCGCTCGTCCACGCTGACCCTGCTCGACCCCCACGGCGTGGCCCTGGCCGCCAGCAACTGGCGCGAACCGACCAGCAACGTCGGCGAGAACTACAGCTACCGCCCGTACGTGACCCAGGCCCTGAGCCACGGCAGCGGCCGCTTCTACGGCATCGGCATGACCACCGGCCAGGCCGGCTACTACCTGTCGCAGGCGATGGTCGAGGACGACGGCAGCGTCATCGGCATCGTCGTGATCAAGATCGAACTGGCCGCGCTGGAACAGGAATGGCTGCAGTCGGCCGACGTGATCCTGGCGTCGGACGCGCACGGCGTGGTGTTCCTGGCCAGCCGCGACGCCTGGCGCTACCGCCTGCTGGCGCCGCTGAGCGACAGCGCGCGCGCGGAAATGCGCCGGACCCGCCAGTACGCCGACCTCGCCCTGCTGCCGCTGCAGCGGCAGGTGATCGGCGATGCCCGCGATGGTGGCCTGCTGGTACGCGCCCAGTCGCCGTCGCTGCCCGGGCCGGTGGTCTGGCAGCACCTGGCATTGCCGCAGACCGGCTGGCAGCTGCACGTGCTGCACGATGCCGGCGGCATCGCCCGGGCCGGCCGCAACGCGGCGCTGGGCGCGGCCACGGTGTGGCTGGCGCTGGCGTTCCTGGTGCTGTTCGTGCAGCAGCGGCGGCGCCTGGCGGCGCTGCGCCAGCGCAGCCGGCGCGAGCTGGAGGTGGTGCTGCAGCAGCACGCCGAGGAACTGCGCACCGCGCAGGACGGCATCGTCCAGGCCGCGCAGCTGGCCGATACCGGTCTGGCGCGCAGCCTCAAGCACCTGCCGCAGGGCGTGGTGATCATCGACGCCGACCTGCGCATCGCCGCCTGGAACTCGCGCTACATCGAACTGTTCCGCTTCCCGCCGGACCTGATCCAGGTCGGCCGCCCGATCGAGGACGTGTTCCGCTTCAACGCGCGCCGCGGCCTGCTCGGCGCCGGCCCGGTGGAAGAAGCGATCCAGCGCCGCCTGGACCACCTGCGCAGCGGCAAGTCGCACATGCGCGAGAGCGAGAAGGACGACGGCACGGTGCTGGAGATCCGCGGCAATCCGCTGCCTGACGGCGGGTTCGTCACCAGCTATGCCGACATCACCAGCTACAAGACCACCGCACGCGAACTGCGCTCGCTGGCCGACGCGCTGGAGCAGCGCATCGCCGAGCGCACCCAGGACCTGGAGCAGGCCCGGCACGATGCGGTGGAGGCCAACCGCTACAAGACCCGCTTCGTCGCCGCCGCGGTGCACGACCTGCTGCAGCCGCTGAACGCGGCGCGCATGTTCCTGTCCGCGCTGCGCGGCCGTCTGCGCGATGCGCAGACGCGCGAGGAGGCCGACAGCGTGGAAAGCGCGCTGGCCGCGCAGGACGCGATCCTGGCGAGCCTGCTCGACATCTCGCGGCTGGAATCGGGCACCCAGCAGGTGCGGGTGGCCGATTTCCCGCTCGATCCGCTGCTGGAGGCGCTGGCGCGCGAGTTCGGCATCCTCGCCGAGGCGCGCGGTCTGGTGCTGGAGCGCGTGCCGACGCGCGCGATCGTGCGCACCGATGAGCACCTGCTGCGGCGGATCCTGCAGAACCTGCTGTCGAACGCGGTGCGCTACACGCCGCGCGGGCGGATCCTGCTCGGCTGCCGGCGCGAGGGCGGATCGGTGCGGATCGAAGTGCTCGACACCGGCCCGGGCATCCCGCCGAACCGGCAGCGCGAGATCTTCGAGGAGTTCCGCCGCCTGGACGACGGCGGCGCCAGCGAGCGCGGGGCCGGCCTGGGCCTGGCCATCGTCGAGCGCATCGCGCGCCTGCTCGGCCATCCGATCGGGCTGCGCTCGCAGCCGGGCAGCGGCTCGTGCTTCTCGGTGACGGTGCCGCGCGGCGATGCCGCCGCACTGCGCGCACCGGAGCCGGCGGCCAGCGCGCCCGCCGCCGACAGCGCGGAGGATTCCCCGCTGCTGGGCTGCGTGGCCTGGTGCGTGGACGACGACGCCCGGGTCAGCGAGGCCACCCGTGCCCTGCTCGAACGCTGGGGCTGCGTGGTTGCCTATGCCGGCGGACCGCAGGACGCGCTGGCCGCGGCGGCCGTGGGCAACGCGCCGCAGATCCTGCTGATGGACGTGCGCCTGGGCACCCTGCACGGCCCCGACGTGCAGGCCCGGCTGCAGGAATGCTGGCAGCGCAGCGTGCCGACCATCCTGGTCACCGCCGAACACGACGAGGCGCTGCGCGCGCAGGCCGCGGACAACGGCTGGGGCTTCCTGTCCAAGCCCGTGCGACCCGCAGCGTTGCGCGCCCTGATGAGCCAGATGC